>Ga0075420_100003979_pt1 | contig 12934 bp, 9 predicted proteins | sample SoiMetdeltSBSDD4_FD_75296 | JGI IMG/M metagenome (GOLD analysis project Ga0075420, IMG submission 75296) | Bulk soil microbial communities from a Populus tree surrounding site in Tennessee, USA - Soil MetaG P. deltoides SBSDD4 | ecosystem: Environmental > Terrestrial > Soil > Tree plantation... | reverse complement strand
GTCCGCTGCGGTCCGCCGGAGACCGACAGCGCGCCAGGCGGCACGCTGCGCCGCACCACGGTGCCGGCTCCGGTGTACGCGCCGTCGCCCACCTCCACCGGGGCCACGAACATGTTGTCCGCCCCGGTCCGGGCGTGGCGGCCGATCACCGTACGGTGCTTGCGTACGCCGTCGTAGTTGACAAAGACCGTGGCCGCCCCGATGTTCGTGTGGTCGCCGATCGTCGCGTCACCGACGTAGGACAGGTGCGGCACCTTCGTACCCTCGCCCAGCGAGGAGTTCTTCGTCTCGACGAACGTGCCGACCTTGGCCTTGCGCCCCAGCCTGCTGCCCGGCCGCATGCAGGCGTACGGCCCGACGCTCGCCTGCGGCCCGATCTCGGCGCCGGTTACGTGCGCGCGCACCACGCTCGCCCCAGGGCCGACCGTGGAGTCGACGATGGTGGTGTCCGGCCCGAGCAGCGCACCCTCGCCGACCGTGGTGGCTCCCCGCAGCTGGGTGTGCGGCTCGACCACCACGTCCGGGGCCAGGGTGACCGTGACGTCCACCCAGGTCGTGGCCGGGTCGATCATGGTCACCCCGGCCCGCATCCAGTGCCGGTTCACCCGGTCGCGCAGCAGCGCGCCGAGCGCGGCCAGCTCCGTCCGGTCGTTGGCGCCCAGGGTCTCGACCGGGTCGGTCGCGACGAACGCGGCCACCGGCAGCCGCTGCGCCCGGAGCAGGGCGATGACGTCGGTGAGGTACTCCTCGCCCTGGTCGTTGTGGGTGGTGAGCTTGCCCAGAGCGGCGGCGAGAGCGGCCCCGTCGAACGCGTAGATCCCGGCGTTGATCTCCCGGACCGCCCGCTGTTCGGCGGTGGCGTCCCGCTCCTCCACGATGGCGGCGAGACCGCCCGCGTCGTCGCGGATGATGCGCCCGAGCCCGGCCGGGTCGGCCACCTCCGCGGTGAGCACGGTCGCCGCGGCACCGGTCGTCTCGTGCGCGGCGACCAGCGCGTCCAGCGTCTGCGGGCGCAGCAGCGGCACGTCACCGTTGAGCACGACCACGGTACGGCCGCAGTCCGGGGCGCTCTCCAGCGCGAGCCGTACCGCGTGGCCGGTCCCGCGCTGCTCGGCCTGGAGCACCGGGACGGCGTGCGGGGCGGTCTCGGCCAGATGCGCCGTCACCTGCTCTGCGCCGTGCCCCACCACCGCGAGCGTGCGGGCCGCGGCCAGCGGCGCGGCCGCGACGAGCACATGCTCCAGCAGCGTGCGGCCCAGCAGTGGATGCAGCACCTTCGGCAGCGCGGACCGCATCCGCTTGCCCTCGCCAGCGGCGAGGACGATCACCGCGCGGGCCTCGGTCACGTGGTGCTCCCCTCGGCGTCGGTGGACCAGCCGTGGCTGTGGGCCGGTTGAGGCTTCAGCCAGCTAGCTGGGGTGTCTGGACTCGAACCAGAATCGCAAGGCTCCAAAGGCCTGCAGGTTGCCATTACCCCACACCCCACTGCGCGGCGCATGGCAGGCGGCGCCTGGCAAGCGTAGCGGGCACCCGCCGGGAGCCCACCGTCACCCGGCGTTTCGAACGCAGACTACGCCACCGTAGGTTACGGTAACGTAAGCGTAGAAAACGCGATCTTGTCCCAGCTCAGCAGCGAGGTGCCCATGCCGACCGCAGTTCGCGACCAGACCAAAGATGGCTCCTCACCGGGCCCCGCCAGCCCCCGTGCACTGACTGAGGGGCGCCAGCCTGCCGGCATCCTGGCCGCGCTGTGGGCCTTCGTCATCATCCCGTTCGGCGCGCTGCTCGCCGCCGTCCCGGTGGCCTGGGGCGGCTGGCTGACCTGGACGGACGTCGCCCTGGCCACGGTCATGTACTGGGTGTCGGGGCTCGGCGTCACCACCGGCTTCCACCGGTACCTCACGCACGGCTCGTTCAAGGCGAAGCGGGGGCTACGGGTGAGCCTCGCGGTCGCCGGCTGCCTGGCCGTGCAGGGGTCGCCGACCCAGTGGGTGGCCGACCACCGCCGGCACCACGCGTTCTCCGACGTGGAGGGCGACCCACACTCCCCCTGGCGGTACGGAGCGAGCGTGCGGGGCCTGGCCAAGGGTCTCTGGCACGCCCACGTGGGATGGCTGTTCCAGCGCGAGCTGTCCAACCGGCAGCGGTTCGCCCCTGACCTGCTGGCAGACCGCGACCTGCGCCGGGTGGACTCGCTCTTCCCGTGGCTGGTGGCGCTCTCGCTGCTCGCCCCGGCCGTCGCGGGTGGTCTGCTGAGCTGGTCCTGGCAGGGCGCGCTGAGTGCCTTCTTCTGGGCCGGGCTGGTGCGGGTCTCGCTGCTGCACCACGTCACCTGGTCGATCAACTCGATCTGCCACGTGGTCGGCGCGCGCCCGTTCGAGACCCGCGACGGGGACAAGGCGACGAACTTCTGGCCGCTCGCCGTGATCTCCTTCGGGGAGAACTGGCACAACCTGCACCACGCCGACCCGACCAGCGCCCGGCATGGGGTGCTCCGCGGGCAGCTCGACCCCTCGGCCCGCGTCATCTGGCTCTACGAGAAGCTCCGCTGGGCGTACGACGTGCGCTGGCCGAAGCCGGACCGGATCGCGATGAAACTCGCGCACAAGCCGACCGGGTGATCACCCGCCTGGCACGATGGCCGGCGTGACGGAGAGCGCAGGCACCAGCGACGACCGGCGCGGGCGCACCGTACCGGCTGCTACGGGCGCCCCGCCGGGCAAGGGCAGGATCCGCATGTCGTCCGCGCAGCGACGCGAGCAGCTGATCTCCATCGGCCGCCAGCTCTTCGCCGAACGCGGCTTCGACGCGGCCTCGATCGAGGAGATCGCGACCCGGGCGAAGGTCTCCAAGCCAGTCGTCTACGAGCACTTCGGCGGCAAGGAGGGCCTCTACGCCGTGGTGGTCGACCGCGAGGTCCGGTCGCTGCTGGCCCGGCTCACCACCGCGCTCACCGGCGGCCACCCGCGGGAGCTGCTGGAGCAGGCGGCGCTCGCGCTGCTGGACTACATCGACCAGGAGACGGACGGGTTCCGCGTGCTGGTCCGGGAGTCACCGGTGATGTCCGCCACCGGCAACTTCTCCTCGGTGCTCAACGACGTGGCCCACCAGGTCGAGCACATCCTGGGCGCCGAGTTCAAGACCCGGGGGTACGACCCGAAGCTCGCCGAGCTCTACTCGCAGGCCCTGGTCGGCATGGTGGCGCTGACCGGCCGGTGGTGGCTGGAGGTGCGCAAGCCGCGCACCGAGGCGGTCGCCGCGCACCTGGTCAACCTGGCCTGGAACGGACTGTCCCACCTGGAGGCCAAGCCCCGGCTGGTCGGCCGGGCCACCCGCTAGCCCGCCGGCCAGTGCACACCTTCGGACATTAGTACGATTTTGGCTGCGCCCCTTCCCGCCACGGCTGCGCCACAGTCAAGATCGCGATCCGGGACGCCAAGCGTGCAGTCGCACTGCACATTCCCTGCGGCAGTCGTGATCTTGGAAGACGTAAGGCGGCGAAACCGGGCGAACCTGGCGCGGCCGAGGCTTGGCCGGCGCGCGCCGAGGCTGGCCGACGCGCAGAGCCGGAGCGGCCTGGTCCCGCGGGACTCAGCCGAACCGGTGTAGCTCCGGCCGGCTCTCGTCCGCCAGCCGGTGCGGCTGGGCCTGCTCCTCCTGCCAGGTGTGCTCCAGCGGGTCGATGCCGCCGTGCCGGAACGCCTCCTCGGCGCGCTCGTCCTCGTGGCTGCCGACCCGGCCGTAGAGCCCGGCGGAGAAGAGCACCAGCCCGATCACGAACGACACGATGCACGTGGCCACCGTGAAGTTGAGGAAGTTGGCGTCCGTCTGGAGCAGGGCCAGCATCAGGATGCCGACCCCGAGGAACACGCAGCCGCCCCACAGGTGGATGAAGCGGTCGACGTTGCGCCCAACCAGCAGGCCCGCCAGCACCACAATGCCCACCAGCACGGAGAGCAGGGAGAAGGCGAGGTTGGTCCGCAGCCCGAGCGCGTGCGTGGGCTCCCGGCCGAACAGCGGCTCGCCCCAGGTCTCGGCCAGCCCCACGAGGCCGAACACCAGGACATAGATCGCCGCCAGCCCGGCCAGCGCCCGGTAGAGGGGCCGCATCGGATGGTTGATCGGCATGTGTGCCATGTCGCCTCCTGACCTGGATTATCACATCAGCCTCGCCGGCCGGCGCCGCAGCAGCGCCTGGGTCGCTAGGTGCCGCTGTCGGCGAGCGTCAGCCACTCGTGCTCAGCCCGGCCCCGCTGTGCCTGCACGTCGCGCAGCTTACGGTCCAGCTCGGACAGGCGGGCGTAGTCGGTGGCGTGCGCGGCGAGCTCGGCGTGCAGGTCGGCCTCCTGCTGTTCCAGCCGGTTCACCAGCCGTTCCAGCCGGGCCAGCTCCTTACGCGCAGCCCTCGGGTCGGTGCGTCCGGCCGCTGGCGCCGCGCCGCCCTGGCCAGCAGGTCCGGCACCAGCCGCACCCCGACCAGCAGGCCCGGCGCCGGCCGCGCCCTGGCCAGCAGGTCCGGCACCAGAGGAGCTGGCACCGGACAGGCCCGACTTGGCGGACGGCTCGCCGGCCGCGCCCGCCCGGGCCAGGTACTCCACCACCCCGCCGGGCAGGTGGGTCAGCCGCCCGTCGCCCAGCAGGCCGTACGCCGTGTCGGTGACCCGCTCCACGAAGTACCGGTCGTGGCTGGCCACCACCAGCGTGCCCGGCCAGCCGTCGAGCAGGTCCTCCAGCGCCGCCAGGGTGTCGGTGTCGAGGTCGTTCGTCGGCTCGTCCAGGAGCAGCACGTTGGGCTCGCCGGCGAGCAGGAGCAACAGCTCCAGCCGGCGGCGCTCGCCGCCGCTGAGATCCTGGACCGGGGTCCACAGCCGGCTCTCACCGAAGCCGAACACCTCGGCCAGCTGCGCTGCGGACAGCTCGCGGTCGCCAACGCGCACCCGCCGGGCCACCGCCTCAACCGCCTCCAGCACCCGCTGCCCCGGCCCACGGTCCGCCTCCAGCCGGCGCCCCGGCCCACGGTCCGCCTCCAGCCGGCGCCCCGGCCCGCGGTCCGCCTCCGGCACCCGCTGCGACCGTGGCCCTGGGTCCGCCTCCAGCAGGGCCCCGGGTTCCTGGGCGAGCAGCGCCGGGCGGACCGTGCTCCCGGTGACCAGGCGCCCTCCCTGCGGCGCCAGAGCACCCGCCAGCAGCCGCAGCAGCGTGGTCTTGCCGGCACCGTTGGCGCCCAGGACCGCCACCCGGTCACCGGGGCCCAGATGCCAGTCCACGTCGCGGAGCAGGACCTTCGCCCCGCCGCAGAGGGTGACCTGGCTGAGCTCGTACACCTGCTTACCCAGGCGGGAGGTGGCCAGCCGCCGCAGCGCGACCTGGTCCCGCGGCGGCGGCACGTCCTGGATCAGCGCGTTGGCCGCCTCGATCCGGAACCTCGGCTTGGAGGTACGCGCGGGCGGCCCGCGGCGCAGCCACGCGATCTCCTTACGCAGCAGGTTCTGGCGGCGGGCCTCGGTCGCCGCGGCCACCCGCTCCCGTTCGGCGCGGGCGAGCGTCCACGCGGCGAACCCGCCCTCGTACGCCCGCACCGTGCGGTCGGCAACCTCCCAGGTGCGCAGGCAGACCTCGTCCAGGAACCACCGGTCGTGGGTGACCGCGACCAGCGCGCCGCGCCAGCGCTCGCGCAGCCAGCGGGCGAGCCAGTCGACCCCGGCGACGTCGAGGTGGTTGGTCGGCTCGTCGAGCACGAGCAGGTCCGCCGCGCGTACCAGCAGCGCGGCGAGCGCCACCCGGCGCCGCTCGCCGCCGGAGCGGGTGCCGACGGTCTCGTCCGGGCCCAGGCCGGGCAGGCCGAGCCCGGTGAGGACGGTACGGATGCCGGCGTCCCCGGCCCACTCGTGCTCGGCGGCGAACCCTGACCCCAGCCAGGCGGTGCCGACCACCACGTCCCGGACGGTCGCCGCCGGGTCCAGGTCGAGCACCTGCGGCAGGGCCGCCACCCGCAGGTCGCGGCGGTGCGTGACCCGGCCGGAGTCCGGCTCCTCGGCCCGGGTCAGCAGCCGCAGCAGGGTGGACTTGCCGGCGCCGTTGAGGCCGACGACACCGACCCGGTCGGCGTCGTCGAGCCCGAGCGAGACCGACTCCAGCAGCTGCCCGGCCGGGCCGTACCCCTTGGACACCCGGTCCAGGTTGACGATGTTGCCCACCTCAGCGCACCCCAGACGGCCTCAGACGACCCGGGCACCGGCCACCGGGCCGTAGGCGACGCGCACGGCCCGGCACACGCCGCCGGCCTCCAGCCCTTTCGCCAGCGCCTCGGCGTGCCCGGCGTCCCGGGCGAGGAACAGGCAGGTGGGGCCGGAGCCGGAGACCAGCGCGGCGAGAGCGCCGGCGTCCCGCCCGGCGCGCAGCGTGCCGGCGAGCGAGGGGCGCAGGGAGAGCGTGGCTGGTTCCAGGTCGTTGCGCAGCGCCGCGGCGAGCACGGCGGGGTCGCGCTGGCGCAGGGCGGCGAGCAGCTCCTCCGGCGGGCCAAGGTCGGGCGGCAGGTCCACGGTGGCGCGCAGCCGGTCCAGCTCCCGGTAGACGTCGGGAGTGGACAGTCCACTGTGGTCAATGGCGAGCACCCAGTGCCAGGCGTTGCCGAGCGCGAGCACCGGGCTGACCGTCTCGCCCCGGCCGGTGCCGAGCGCGGTGCCGCCGTACACCAGGAAGGGGACGTCGCTGCCGAGCGTGGCGGCGAGCGTGGCCAGCTCCTCCCGGGTCAGGCCGGTCCCCCACAGCGCGTCGCAGGCGACCAGCGTGGCCGCGGCGTCGGCGCTGCCCCCGGCCAGGCCGGCCGCGAGCGGGATCTGCTTGCGCAGGTGCAGCCGGGCGTGCGGCTGCCGGCCGGTGTGCGCGGCGAGTGCCCGGGCGGCCCGGAGCACCAGGTTGCTGTCGTCCAGGGCCAGCTCGCCGGCGCCCTCGCCCTCCATCGTGAGGGTGAGCGTGTCCCCGCGCCGGGCGCTCAGCTCGTCGTAGAGCGCGATGGCCTGGTAGATGGTGGTGAGCTCGTGGTAGCCGTCGCGCCGGAGCCGGCCCACGCCGAGGTGGAGGTTGACCTTTGCCGGCACGCGGACCTTGACCGGCCCGGACGCGGCGAGGCGGGCACGTTCCCGCTCCTCGTCGGTGTAGAGCGGCTCGGTCAACGACGGCTCGGTCGGCTCAACATGCGCCCACCCTACCGTCCGCGGCCAGCCACGATCACCGCTAGCCTCACCACGCTAGCCACGACCACCGCTGGCGGCGATCACCGCGAACTGGGCAACCGTCAGCTCCTCACCTCGCGCGGTCGGGTCGACGCCGGCCGCCGCCAGCACCGCCTCCGCCGCGGCCGGTCCGCCGGCCCAGCCGGCCAGCGCCGAGCGCAGCATCTTGCGCCGCTGGGCGAACGCCGCGTCGACCACCGCAAAGACAGCGGCCCGGTCCACATCGGTCCGGGGCGGGGCGTGCCGGGTGAAGGCGACGAGCCCGGAGTCCACATTCGGCACCGGCCAGAACACGTTCGGGGGCACCCGGCCGGCCGGGCGGGCCGCCGCGTGCCAGGCAAGCTTCACCGACGGCACGCCGTACACCTTGCTGCCCGGCCCGGCGGTGAGCCGGTCGGCCACCTCCCGCTGCACCATGACCAGGCCGTGCCCGAGGCCCGGCAGCTCGCCGAGCAGGTGCAGCACCACCGGCACAGCGACGTTGTAGGGCAGGTTGGCCACCAGCGCGGTGGGCTCGCCGGGCAGGTCGGCCCGGGTGAGCCGCAGCGCGTCGCCGGTGTGGACGGTCAGCCCGTCCGCGTGCGCGGGGGCGTGCGCAGCGACCGTCTGCGGCAGGGCACCGGCGAGCACCGGGTCGACCTCGACCGCGTAGACCCGCGCGGCCGCGCCCAGCAGGGCCAGCGTCAGCGAGCCCAGGCCCGGACCCACCTCCAGCACCACGTCGTACGGCGACAGCCCGGCCGCCTGCACGATGCGGCGTACGGTGTTGGCGTCGTGGACGAAGTTCTGGCCGAGCCGCTTGGTCGGCTTGACCCCGAGCCGGGCGGCGAGCTGGCGGATCTCGCCAGGGCCGAGCAGGCTCACTCCTGCGGGCTGCCGCCCGCCCGCGGGCTGGCTCAGGCCCCCAGGCTGGCTCACCTGCTCGGGCTGGCCCAGGTCTCCGGGCCGGCTCAGGTCTCCGGGCTGGCTCAGGTCCACGGGCTGGCTCAGGTCCACGGGCTGGCTCAGGTCCACGGGCCGAAGACACGCTCGCCGGTCGCGGAGATCGCCTCGCACAGCGTGTCGAGGTCCATGCCCTTCGTCCCGGCCAGCGCCCGGACCGTCAGCGGGATCAGGTACGACCCGTTGAGCCGCCCCCGGTACGGCATCGGCGTCAGGTACGGCGCGTCGGTCTCCACCAGGATCTGTCCGGGCGGGGCGGCCCGGGCGGCGTCGCGCAGCGGCTCGGCGTTGCGGAAGGTGACCGTGCCGGCGAAGCTCAGCACGTAGCCGCGGCGCACGCACTCGGCCGCGACCTCGCCGTCGCCGGAGAAGCAGTGCAGCACCACGGTCTCGGGTGCGCCCTCGTCGTCGAGCACGCGCAGGATGTCGGCGTGCGCGTCCCGGTCGTGGACGACCAGCGGCTTGCCGTACCGCTTGGCGATGGCGATGTGCGCCCGGAAGCTCACCTCCTGCGCCGCGCGCCCGGCCGGCGGGGTGCGGTAGTAGTCGAGCCCGGTCTCGCCGACGCCGCGTACCCGCTCGTGCCCGGCCAGCTTCTCCACCTCGCGCAGGGCCTCGTCCAGGTCGGGCAGGCGGGGCGCCTCGTTCGGGTGCACCGCGGCCGTGGCCACCACCGCCGGGTGGGCGCTGGCCACCTCGACGCTCCAGAGCGACGACGCCACGTCGACGCCGACCTGGACCAGCCGGTCCACGCCGACCGCGCGGGCCGCGGCGACCTGCGCGGCCGGCTCGGTCCCGGCGATGTCGCCGACGATGTCCAGGTGGGTGTGGCTGTCCAGCACCGGCACGGCGAGCGGCTCCGGCGGCGGTGGCGGGGCGTCGCGAGGTCCCGGCATCAGCTCTCCGCCAGGCGGGCCAGCTCCTCGTCCACAATGGACGGGTCGAGCTTGCGGAACACCGGCTTCGGCGCGGCCAGCTGCCGGCCGGCCGGCAGCGGGACGGACTCCCAGCGCGCGCCGGTGGAGTAGTCGCCGGTCAGGATCGGGTAGTCGGGCCCACCGTCGAGATCGGACACCTCTCGCAGCTCCGGCAACGGGGTGTGCACTCCGGAGCCCCCGAGCAGCTCGTGGACCTTCTGGGCGGAGTGCGGCAGGAACGGGCTCAGCATCGTGTTCGCGTCGCTGACCACCTGGAGCGCGGTGTGCAGCACCGTACCCATCCGGTCCGGGTCGTCCTTGAGCTTCCACGGCGCCTGGTCGGACAGGTAGCGGTTGGCCTCGGCCACCACGCGCATCGCCTCGCCGATCGCCTGCTTCTGCCGGTGCCGATCGAGCAGCCCGCCGACCGTGCCGAACCCGGCCCGCCCGACCTCCAGCAGCGCGCGGTCGGCCTCGGTCAGCTCGCCGGCGTGCGGGACGGCACCGAAGTTCTTGGCCGCCATCGAGACCGACCGGTTGACCAGGTTGCCCCAGCCGGCCACCAGCTCGTCGTTGTTGCGCCGGAGGAACTCGGCCCAGGTGAAGTCGGTGTCCTGGGTCTCCGGCCCGGCCACCGCGATGAAGTAGCGCAGCGCGTCCGGGTCGTAGCGGGCGAGGAAGTCGCGCACGTAGATCACGACCTGTCGGGACGAGGAGAACTTGCGCCCCTCCATGGTCAGGAACTCGCTGGAGACCACCTCGGTAGGCAGGTTGAGCGGGCCCAGGGAGCCGGGCTCGCCGCCGCGGTCGCCGCCGCCTGCGTAGCCGAGCAGCAGCGCCGGCCAGATCACCGAGTGGAAGACGATGTTGTCCTTGCCCATGAAGTAGTACGAGCGGGCGTCCGGCTCGGACCACCAGCGCCGCCACGCGTCCGGGTCACCGGAGCGGCGCGCCCACTCGACCGAGGCCGACAGGTAGCCGATCACCGCGTCGAACCATACGTAGATGCGCTTGTCGGTGCGGTCCCGCCAGCCGTCCAGCGGGATCGGCACGCCCCACTCCAGGTCCCGGGTGATCGCCCGCGGCTGCAGGTCGTCCAGCAGGTTCTGGGAGAAGCGCAGCACGTTGGGGCGCCAGCCGTCCCGGGTGTCCAGCCACCTGCCCAGCGCCTTGGCGAAGGCCGGCAGGTCGAGGAAGAAGTGCTCGGTCTCGGCGAAGACCGGCGTCTCGCCGTTGATCTTCGACCGCGGGTTGACCAGGTCCACCGGGTCCAGCTGGTTGCCGCAGTTGTCGCACTGGTCACCGCGCGCGCCTTCGTACCCGCAGATCGGGCAGGTGCCCTCGATATAGCGGTCGGGCAGGGTGCGGCCGGTCGACGGCGAGATGGCGCCGAGCGTGGTCTTGGCCACGATGTAGCCGTTGCGGTGCAGCTGGGCGAAGATCTCCTGGACGACCGCGTAGTGGTTGCCGGTCGTGGTGCGGGTGAACAGGTCGTACGAGAGCCCGAGCCCGCGCAGGTCCTCGACGATGACCCGGTTGTACCGGTCGGCCAGCTCGCGCGGGGTGACCCCTTCGCGGTCTGCCTGCACCTGGATCGGCGTGCCATGCTCGTCGGTGCCGGAGACCATGAGCACGTCGTGACCTGCCATCCGCAGGTACCGGCTGAACACGTCGGACGGGACGCCGAAGCCGGAGACGTGGCCGATGTGGCGCGGGCCGTTGGCGTACGGCCAGGCGACCGCCGCGAGAACGCTGCTCATGGCGCCCCAGCCTAGTGACCCGGCGGCCGTCGCCAGGAATCCCCCCGACACGCGCGGGAGGTACATGGTCATCCCCGCAACCCGTAGTGCAATGGGCAATGTGACTCGACCAGCGCCGCAACCAGGCGATACGCAGGCGACACCCGACGAGCATCGCGGCGAGCGGGGGCACGTCGGGGCCCATCGCGGTCCATGGAGCGCGCCCGGACCGGCGGGAACCTGGTGGCATGGCGACGGGTCGACGGACCTGGTGCCCAACACGCTCCGGCAGACCGAGGAGATCCCCATCGGCCGCCCCGCAATCACCGCGGCACCCGAGCCCAAGCCCTCGGCCGACCCCTCGGCTGAGCCAGAGCCCTCGGCCGAGCCGAAGACCGTGGCCGAGCCGGAGCCAGTCACCGTGGCCGAGCCGGTGACCGTGGCCGAGCCAGAGCCAGTCACCGTCGCCGAGCCGGTGACCGTGGCCGAGCCAGAGCCGGTCACCGTGGCCGAGCCGGAGCCGGCACCGGTGGCTGAGGTCGAAGCCGAGCCCGTGGCCGCCATCGAGCCGGCGGCCGCCGCCAAGGCCGAGCCAGTCGCGGAGGCGATGGCCGATGTGACGACCGAGATCGTCATCGAGCAGCCGCCGCCCGATGCGGCGCACGATGCGGCGCTTGTTCCGGTGCCGGCGGTCACGCCGGAGCCCCGTTCGAGCGTTGTCACCGTGCCGCGTGCCCTACCGGAACGGATCGTCCCGGTCCCCGCCCTGCCGGCCGACGACGAGCCGGCGTTCTGGATTCCCAGCGAGGATGTGGCCCGCAGCGCCAACACCGCCTGGCCGGCCCCGCAGATGCGCGTCGGCCGGCCCCGCGCCGGGTACGGGCAGGCCGGCACACCGGTGCAGCCACCGCCCAAATCCCCGCGCCGCCCCGCGCTGGCGCTGTTCGGGCTGGTCGTGTTCTCGCTGCTGGCGGCGTTCTTCTCGTGGGTCAGCGCGGAGCCGCTCTGGCTCGCCGCCGGGCACGGGGACCTGGGGACGGCCACCGTCACCCGGTGCACGGGCAACGGCGTGGCGCAGCGCTGCGTCGGCACGTTCGCTGCCGCCGATGGCCGGTTCACCACCCCCCGGATTGCCCTGCTCGGAGTCGCGGAGCACCAGCGGCACGAGGGCGCCACCGTCGCCGCCCGCATGGTCGACCGTGACAGCCGCCAGGCGTACGTCGGCGACGACGGCCTCGCCCTGCACCTGCGCTGGGGGCTCGGGCTGCTGCTGGTGTTGCTGTGCGGCGCGGGCGTCTCGTGGGCGACCGGGGCGACCCGGCTGGAGACCCGTCGGGCGCGGCGCCTGGCGGTGCTGGCCAGCCTCACCGGCCCACTGCTGCTGGCGCTGGGCTTCCTCGCCGCCGCCTGGTAGGCGCGATCAGTGGACGGCCAGCTCGTACACGTGCCGCCGCGCGACCGCGTACTCCTGCGCCACTGCCGCGATGGCGTCGCGCCGCGACAGGCCCGCGGCCTCGTGCGCGGCGACGGCCGCCCGTAGTTCGTCGTCCGGCGGCGGACCGGCGGCCTCGGGCGCGCCGCCGACGACCAGGGTGATCTCGCCGCGGGGCTCGCTCGCCGCCGCCCAGGCGGCCAGCTCCGCGAGCGGGCCGCGACGGATTTCCTCGTACGTCTTCGTGAGCTCGCGGCACACCGCCGCCGGCCGGTCGTCGCCGAACGCCGCCGCGAGGTCGGCCAGGGTCGCGGCGACCCGATGGGGCGCCTCGAACAGCACGAGTGTGCGCGGCTCGGTGGCCAACGCACGCAGCCGGGTCCGGCGCTCGCCGGCCCGCCGGGGCGGAAACCCCTCGAAGCAGAACCGGTCGCAGGGCAGCCCCGACAACGCCAGGGCGGTGGTCACCGCCGACGGCCCAGGCGCGGCGGTGACCGGCAGGCCGGCGTCCAGGATCGCCCGGACCAGCCGGTACCCGGGGTCGGAGACGCCGGGCATGCCACCGTCGGTCACGACCGCGACGACGGCGCCGTCGCGGACAGCGGCGACGAGATCGGGGGTACGTCGCTCCTCGTTCCCCTCGAAGTAGGAGATGGTGCGCCCGGTGAT
>Ga0075420_100003978_pt1 | contig 12937 bp, 11 predicted proteins | sample SoiMetdeltSBSDD4_FD_75296 | JGI IMG/M metagenome (GOLD analysis project Ga0075420, IMG submission 75296) | Bulk soil microbial communities from a Populus tree surrounding site in Tennessee, USA - Soil MetaG P. deltoides SBSDD4 | ecosystem: Environmental > Terrestrial > Soil > Tree plantation... | reverse complement strand
GTAGCGGTATCACAAAGGTCGATCCAAATATGGCACCAATCCAATCCTATTTGGGGGTGCTTGGTATGACCGGTCTTACGGCTTATATTGGACTTCTAAAAGTTGGCGAACTAAAGGAGAATAATGATGATTGCACGGTATTTGTCTCAGCAGCATCAGGAGCAGTAGGTTCCGTAGCATGCCAGATAGCGAAGATAAAGGGTTGTCACGTTGTAGGATCTGCTGGATCTCTCAAAAAGGTTAAGTGGTTACTTGATCAAGCCAGAATTGATTACGCTTTTAACTACAAAGAGGTAGGAGAAGATAATATTTCATCTGAACTAAAGAAATTTTGTCCTAACGGGATTGATATATATTTAGATAATGTCGGCGGAAAGCATCTAGAGGCAGCCCTTGATAACATGAAGATGTTCGGGAAAATTGTACTTTGTGGTATGATATCGCAATATAATCTACCTGCCTCTCAGCAATCAGGACCTTCCAACCTGTCTTTAGCAATAACCAATCGACTCAAGATTCAGGGATTTATTGTGAGGGATCATTATCATGTATTAAGTGAGTTTTACACAAGCATGTCCAAATGGATTAGTCAAGAAAAAATAAAATGGCAGGAGACGGTGGTTGAAGGTCTTGAAAATGCGCCTAAAGCTTTCATAGCGTTATTCAAGGGAGAACACATCGGCAAAATGCTCGTCAAGATCTAATCCGACTTGACTGTATAATAGCTGTACACTAGTTGTGCAGAACTAGAATATATTGTCGTTAGAAGAAAATGCGATCCTTAGATGGATTCATATCTGCTTGGTCCATTCCTTGGAAAGGATTCATATCAACATTAACACAAACTATGTTACTAAACATACTAGCTAGAATACAGGCATAAAATGGGACCAACAAAAGGACCTAATGGGTTCGAATCCCAAATTCCGAGTTTCACCTGATTTTTGATAATAAACAAACTATAATTGTAATTATTGGCAGAAATTCTATTCCCCTGTTACTGAATTTCCGACCTTGAATATTTCATAACATTATTAGAAAATGCGGTTTTACTGAATTCTTCGGAAAAGATCATCGCCATCGCCATCCATTGTTACTCTAAATGGTATATCAGCTCCTGATCAATCTTTAGAAGGGGATCTACTCTGTTGTCACAACTTCAATTTCTCTTTTCGCTACCCGTTTCTTGAGCATCAACACAAACACGAGCGAAATAGCTGACAGTAATGCAGATGTGAGATACACTAGATTATATGATGCTTGAGAAGGATACACTCCTGAAACTCCTTCTATTGTTTGGTCAGCCTCCAGATACACGCCAGTTAATGCGGGACCGATTGCCATCCCAAGGAACAACAAGAGGGCACCTACACCTACGGAAATCCCAATGAATGGTTTTGGTGACGATGACACGACAACGTTCCACACAGCAGTAATTGTCATAGAAAGACCTGATGCAATGATAGCCAGATTAGTGGATACCGCAACTTCTGTTGAATTAAACATCAGCAATCCGAACGATCCGACAATGCTGATCACACTACCCATAATGATCGGAGTTAATCTTCCTATGCGATTTATGATGAACGGTGTAATGCTTGCAAAGACCAAAAACATAATCATGAACGGTAGTTGCACATTGGCAGCGTCTACTGCATCCCCTCCGAATCCCAGTGGCGTAGGGCTCCTAACCAGCTGTACTATAGCCGGATATATCATGAACATAGTAATTCCAGTGCCTATCATTATGATGTAGGAAGGTAGGAGAATCTTGTCTTTTAATAACCGTAGGTCAACCAGCGGCAATGGAACCCTTCTCTCTATGATTACAAAGATAACCAATGAAGTCACGGACACCATAAACGCAAATTCAATCTGAGTCAAATTTTTAGGGTTTACTCCAGTCTCTATAAGTGTTAATGCCATCAAAAATGTAATTATTGTGATCGAAAGCGCTACGGCTCCCTTCAAGTCTATGGATAAAGGTGCTCGTTTCTTGCTGAAGTTTTCATGAATCTTTACAGGAACCGGTAGCTGTTCTTTGTTTTCTTTTACGAATTTCGCGATCATGATTGTCACTGCTATCACAAATGGTACTATGGAAAAGAAAGTGGAATGCCATCCCAAGTTTTGGATGATGCTTGCCCCTGCCAAGAGTCCTACAACGGAACCCGCAGAATACGCTGACCCAAATACTCCTACGGCGATCGCAAGCTTGGCCGGTGGAAATGTATCCCTTAGTAAGCTGAAGGCGGCCGGAATTGCGGCTAGTCCCAGACCCTGGATTATCCTGCTCGCTAACAGAAATGATATGTTGTCAGCGAACCCTCCGGCTACTATTCCAACAATGTACATTGTCAACAGTCCAAGTAGTACCTTCTTCTTACCATATATGTCTGACATTTTGCCGGCAATTGGAGTCATTACTGCAGCGACAATCAGGTATGAGCTGAATATCCATGCGGCTGTCCCGTAAGATATCCCAAAGTCTTGCATTATCTCTGGAATGGCCGGCAGCAACATGGTCTCTGAGAAAAAGACTACCAAGAGTGTGCTGCTAAGAATGCCAAGAGTAAACCAAGCATTTCGGTTGACAGTAGCTTCTTTACTTTGTTCTCTTGGTTTCGACATAACCATAATAGGTGTATATGCACATATATAAGTGTATTCACACGTATTTCAAAAGAAACTGTAAAGTATAAAGTATAAATAAATAATGTGCACAGGATGACCGTAATAACAAAAATTTATCGTAACTAATAGTTACCGTTCTTAGTAACTCTGTAGCTTGCCAGGTAAGAATTTTCTGCCACTTCCTTACATGTGTAACGGAGTGAGTCGGTTTTCGACAAGTGATATTTTTCCGAAGAAAGATAACAAGAGCCAGGATTCAAGATAAAAGTACCGGCAAACTAAATTATTTCAATATGTGCAGCATTGAAGATTCCGCATGGATGTTCGCCTAAATTTGACTCCATCCACCATCAACGAACAATTCAGTGCCAGTAATGTAGCTGCTGTCATCTGAAGCAAGGAATACCACTGCCTTGGCGATCTCGTCGGGAGATCCCAGTCTGCCTAGCGGTGCGCTCCCAGAGTACTGACCTTTCATTTCCTGAATCTGCTCATCGTTCAGACCAAGGCCGTTCTCAAAGATGGGTGTGAAGATCATACCAGGACTGACCACATTGACACGTATCTTGCGATCCTTCAACTCAGCTGACCAACTCCTAGCAAACGACCGCAAAGCAGCTTTAGTAGCGGAGTAAACGCTCATCGCGGGTATGCCCTTGAGGGATGCTACCGATGCATTAATGACTATCGAGGCGCCGTCAGGCATTAGCGGCAATGCCTTTTGAATTGTGAAAAGTGTGCCTTTGACGTTGACGTCAAAAGTCTTATTGAAGTGGTCTTCCGTGATCTGCCCCAGTTGCCCAAACTCGGCTAGACCAGCATTGGCAAAGAGAATATCTATTTGACCTTTCTGTTGTTTCACAGTCGCATACAAGCGATCAAGATCTGATAGATTTGAGACGTCACCTTGAACTCCGGTCACATTGTCACCGATTTGTTTGACTGCTTCATTGAGTTTCTTTTGTCGTCTACCAGTGACATAAACGTATGCTCCCTCTGCAACGAATTGCTGTGCCGTCGCAAGGCCTATTCCGCTGTTACCTCCAGTGATTACGGCAATTTTTCCTTCGAGCTTTTTCACTTTATTTGTTCCGATCACAACGGTCGTTTTCGCATTATTATTCATGCTTTTTCCCACCTAACCATATAAAGATAGTAGGTGTATATACACTCATATAAGTGTATCTACACGCAATTTAACTCAATCCCCTATTTACTGGAATAAACCTTTTTATTAGTAATACGTGTATATCAACCTAGTTAAAATTGAAGGACAAAAATATTAATCCAATGTTGGAACATGGGATGTCTCAAGATGCATGTACGTGTGGTAAGCTGAGAGAGGCAGCTAGAGCAGTAACACTACTTTATGACAATGCATTCAAGTCTAGTGGATTGTTATCTACCCAGCTGGGTGTATTACATACCATCTATAATTCCGCGTCTATTACGATTTCAGAACTTGCTGGAGAGTTGGGTATGGATAGAACAACTCTTACTAGAAATCTATCTGTCTTAGAGAGAGACGGACTCATAAACATGTCATCGGGTAAAGACCATCGAACAAAAATTGTAACAATTACATCCAAGGGTCGCACGTCCATAGCAAAGGCTATTCCTCTTTGGAATGAGGCTCAACGTAAAGTGAAACAACAAATGGGTGAAAACTCATGGCGTGAGTTAATGCAAAATTTGGGTCAGTTTCTAAAAGTAACCGACCAATTAAACGAATCAAAATGACAAAGTTTTCTAAAGCAACAAGAACTGACGCTTATAATGTAAATTAACTTGGATTCATATCTGCTTGGTCCATTCTTTGGAAAGGATTCATATCAACATTAACATAAACTATGTTACTAAACATACTAGCTAGAATACAGGCATAAAATGGGACCAACAAAAGGACCTAATGGGTTCAGTACTTTTTTAAACTAAGAACGATACTTATGTTGGGATTTGAAGCCAAATAACAGAATAAAGGGACCGGATCAAATTATTTTCTTGTGTTTTTCGATTATTTTCCTTATCCGTTCACGCTCCTCATCAGAAGGCTTAGTCACAGTTGTATTCATGACGAAATACTTTCCTGCATGATAAGCTAATGATGCTTTTTCAGGATTATTTGAAGCTTCAACAACCTCACCTACGAAAGTTGTATGGTCGCCAAGAACAATTTCCTTAATTAATTCACATTCAATATTAACAGAAGCTCCCTTTATCATAATTGCTTGAATTTTCTTGGCTTTGTAGAATTCGAATCCTATTTCTCTTAAAGCATCTATCTTGTTATACATGACACCGGTGTAACCACCTGCTACGCTTGATAGTACCGATTGATCGTTACTACACAGATTAACCCCAAATTCCTTCGTTTCCTTTATGTTGTCGTGAGTTGCATCGCCTGGACGTATACACACGGCTATTAAGCCAGGAGAGTAGGATATATGATGTGTCCATTCACATGCCATAACATCTGCTCCATAAGGTCCGTCGGTAGTGATCAATCCCACGTTTGTAATAAATTTATTTGATCTTTCATCATTCCATGCTAAATCCAAGATTTGTGGAATTCAACACAAGTAATCAGTTAAAAACTTTAGTGGTCTGCTCAATTTAATGATGCATTTTCCAAGCAGAACAGCAGGAAGCATTGCTTTTAACAAACCGGATCCATCCATTTTGCTCATAAATTTAGTAGTGATATCCACATTCTTTCAGTTTGTTAGTTAAATATGACTAAAGAAATCTACAGCTCTTTCTATATTAAAATATAGCCGATGGCGTAGATGAGGGGAGAGTCAAATTTTGACTATCTCTCTGAACCAGCACTGTTAACTTATCAGCGCATCGACTTTTTGGCCTAGTTGCTAACCCAACGTAGGACTGCTTCAGCACTGTCACCTGGATTAGTATTGAAACATATTTTAGAAGATGGTGATGCCTGCTGATGGACAGCATTAATTATTTTCTCAAACAGGACAGTATGCTGTGGCACTAACCTAACGCCAGCACCAATCATGATGCAGTCGAAGTTTTCCCGTGAAAGTCTATCTGAGACAACGCTTTCAGCAGTCTCTCCAAGGTCAATGAAACAGATTTGAGGCTCGTATCCCAGGTCAGTTAGTTTATTATTTTCCTCTTGTGCTACCGCCTTCACGCGGTTGGCATCCCATCCAGTCGAAGTGGCTAAATTGACATCAATAAATTTGGGGTCAATGCCTAAAAGGAGGACTTTTTTCTTTGCCATATTTTCCATGTTTCAAATTGAATTGTAGTGAAAGTGTTATTTAAAACCGATCGAAATAATATTCCTAGCGGTTCTGGTAATAGACTCGTTTCTAATCATAATATCTTAGCTTTAAACTATCAATATTGCTTAAATATGGATATCAAGCTTTCAAAATAGACTTGATTTATTATCCCTTATCATAGTAACAGGGATATAATTTTACTAATGGATTTGTTATAAAATACCAACTAAAAATATGTACCAGTCTAATCATTAAGATGAAACTACTGAAGAAAAGGCAAACTAGATGATCTATATTGAAAAAGTTATTGATTGACAATTATCGTTGACGTGCTGACTTGAATATGTTGATAAGAAGAATATTTTAAAGGTTAAGAGACGATTTCAACAATATGGAGAATCAATGTCAAATTTGTAACAAGAATGAAATAGAACTGTATCAACTTGACTTTGAGGGATGCTTTGATTGTTGGATGAATAAAACTAATCCTAATATTTCAAATTGATACTGCATGGTAACAAAACAATAAGGTCTTTTTACCATTAGCAAAATTGAAGAATTAAAAAATTATCTACCGGTGGGAAATTGATTGCAGATGAAGGAAACAACCAGTTATTCCACTGTTGGCTAAATTAGAAGGTATTCTCAATCAAAGGATAAAATCATTTACATGATAGAACATATAGACTATATTCAAAAATTCACGAATAATTAATAAGACCAACAATACAAGGTGATTTTGTAATAATAATGTCCTCGAGTGTGGAATTGAAATACGAAGGTAATCCTAAAAATAAACAGAGAATATTTTTTTTATGCGAAGAGTGTTTGTGGAGTATGACATCCCTTAATAAGTTTCACTTAGAAGATATAATTGGAAAGGAAGGTACTTGTCCGATGTGCTTTCAAGACCAGTTATCAAGTTTTCCTCTAGTGTTGAATGACTCCTTTACATATGGTTATTCAGAAAAAAGAGGCATTGAAGTTAAATTTGGCCTAGGTAATTAGATTTGAAATTATCCAACTTATTTTGTAATGTTTGTTATACATTCATAGAATGAATTAACTTGATGAGGATTTTCAACAATCATGCACCTATCAAATAGACCTTCATTTTAAGCATCTTGATATCCTCAAATGCCTATGGTCTTCATCCGTTAACTGATACTTCAAAAGATTAACATGTAGATGGTAGTTTGAGAATCAGATTTTGTCGTTGTTTGATGTATGTTCATATAATACAATGTGATAATTGTATGATATGGTAAAGGTAGCTGTCGTCACAGGTAGTTCGAGTGGAATAGGTTATGAAACTTCTCTACTGTTAGCGAGAAATCAAATCAAAACATATGCAACTATGAGAAATATGAGTAAGAGCCACGGGCTAATAAAAATAGCCTCTGAGGAGAATCTCTCACTAGACGTAGCTCAATTGGATGTAAACGACGATTTATCCGTAAATACTGCCATAGACAAGATTATCAGAGAAAACGGTAGGATAGATGTTCTGGTCAACAATGCAGGCTATGACTTGTTTGGCCCTCTTGAAGAATCAAGCCTTGAGGAGATAAAACAACAGTTTGAAACAAATCTTTTTGGTGTCATAAGAACCACAAAAGCAGTGATACCAACTATGAGAAACCAGTCCAGCGGCACTATTGTTAATATAAGTTCTGCTGGTGGGAAAGTAGGCCTATTTCCATTTTTAACTGCATATCATGCAAGCAAGTTTGCCATAGAAGGTTTGACAGAATCTCTAAGGCAAGAACTTGATGACTTCAACATAAAGATAATATTGATTGAGCCAGGGTATGTCAGTAGTAACTTTCTGGATAATAGTAAGAACGCCAAAGGTTTTGATTCAAATAAATCTCCATACTCCAAGAAAGTACAACAAGTCTTTCAAGGATTTGAGTCAATTACCGCTCACTCATCTCATCCTTCCAAAGTTGCTGAAACAATTTTAGACGTAATAAATTCACCCAACCCAGCGCTAAGAAATCCTGTGGGAAAGGATGCAGATTCTATCTTCAAAGCAAGAGCCGAACTCTCGGACAAAGAAATGGAGCAGTGGGCACGGGAGACATATATGGATAAAAAAGGTTTCATACGTCAGTAATAAAACAAGAATACATAATTTTGTTACTAATTATGGTAAAGTTAGGTTCGGGTTCGATGGAACTGATAAGGCTAGCAGTTAGATAATAGGACAAGGAATGACTCCCAGCCAAGACAATCCACCACTTTTTATAATCTGAAATCCTTCGCGCAAAATAAGGACTAGCTTGAAGTTGTGCCTAGTTATATCACAAGCCTAAATAATTACAGAATAATACTATTGGGTGTGACTGAGATACATGCCCAATCAGGTGAACAGTTGAAGGAGCAATACTGATGTCGAAAACGGCAATTCCAGTGCTTGATATAAGTGACATACAAGCGGCTGTTCTTCGGCCTCGTCCATCTCCGTACAAGGGAGAATACGTGGTACTTAGAATAAACGATGCGGCACAGGGCCGTGAAATGTTGCATCGTATTATTCCATACGTTGCGCCGGCCGAAGATTGGTGGGTACCAAGTATTCCAGCCTGGTTAGGCATCGTGTTCACATATCAAGGACTCAAAGCCCTAGGTCTATCGCAAGAATCCTTGGATAGCTTCCCCGAGGAATTCCGTCAAGGCATGGCAGCGAGGGCATCGATTCTCAATGACATTGGTGAGAATGCGCCGGCTCATTGGGAACATCCATTAGGAACTTCAGAGGTGCATATTGCTCTCGCGATTTACTCAAGTGACGATAAAAGCTTGAATACGGTTTTGGAGCGAGCTCGCCAGAGTATTATGGATCTTTCTCAAATCTCAGTAGTTTACCGACAGAAATTCGGTGAGCTTCCAGAGGGACGGAATCCTTTTGGCTTCAAAGATGGACTCCATAATCCGTACGTTGAAGGAAGTAGTAACAATCCTCCTGTGGGATCCGGAGCAACAATTAAGCCCGGTGAAATCGTCATGGGTTACCCTGACGAAACTGGGGAAACGGCAACAAGTCCCGAGCCTGAAATTTTACGTCGTAATGGGACCTTTGTGGTTATCCGAAAATTTCATACCAGAGTAGCTGCCTTTCGAAATTATCTGCATGAAGTGGCCTCGTCTCCCGCAGAAGAAGAACTAATTGCTGCGAAGATGGTTGGCAGATGGCGTAGTGGCGCGCCCTTGGTACTCGCTCCCGAACAAGATGACCCTGCCTTAGGCGCAGATAAGAGCCGCAATAACACGTTCGGCTATTCAGATGACATGAAGGGGCTAAACTGTCCTTTCAGCGCACACATTAGACGTATTAATCCTCGCGATGCGCTAAAGAATGATTTAGTCGCTGTCAATCTTCATCACTTTCTGAGGCGTGGAACTAACTATGGTCCACCTTTGCCAGAAGGCGTCATGGAAGACGATGGCTTGGATCGCGGTGGTGTCTTTCTGTTTATGGGCGCACATATAAAGCGGCAGTTTGAATTCATTCAATCGCAATGGATCACCGACGGCAATTTCATCGGTCACGGGACAGAGCAGGATCCGATCTTGAACAATGGCCAGGGCGAGAAAATCTTTACTATTCCCAAACGTCCTGTCCGGCGTAGACTTCATGGACTTCCACAATTCGTTGTGGTACGCGGTGGCGAATATTGCTTCATGCCCGGACTAAGAGCATTGAAATGGTTGGCCGCGCTTGATTAAGATGCAGATTAGGAAGTCAATGTTACCATAGAGTGAAATGAATAGAAGTCTACTGTTACTACTGGAAAATGCTAGTCACTAAACATGCTAATAGCTGTATGTGAGATCAACAATCTCATCATAAAATGCTTAATAGATATGGACTAGTAGATCATCAATGAGTAAAGAGAATCAAGCTGAATCTAGACCAGGCCTAAAGGCAGGACAAGCAACCGAATTAACAATTATTGCGCCACTTAAGGAAGGAGGAGCTGCACGTCTTCGCAAGAAGATGAGTGAAACTTTCGGAGACCCGAATCAAAAGATGGTCGACCGTGTGGGTACTATCCATGACATGCGATATGTAATTTTCGATAACGATACTAGGTTTTTGTTCACGTCGACTTTTGATGGTGCTTGGGATCCATACATTGACGATTTTGCAACCAAAATCCCCGATCAAATTGATTTGCTTTTTGGAGAGATTGAGGGTTTCCCGGGAATACGCAGTCCTAATATAAAAGAGTGGATTGTTAACCACCAAGTACCCGCACAGTACTTTTACAGCGCGTACCCAAGCGCGTCGGTACGGGATGTTTGGAAGGCATTGAAAGTCAAGGGCGGACTAGACACCTTGCTTGACCAGGCTAGTAGTTAGATAGGGCAAGGAATTGACTCCAAGTCAATATCGTCTAGCAGCACAGCTTGTTGAAGTGATTCACGCTGATTTTCAGGGGTTCCATCCAGGCTATCGTGGAGTACATGCCCAGGGGCGTTATTACGCCGCTACGTTCAAGGCCTCCCCAGAGGCTAAAAAGCTGAGCCGCGCAGTACATTTGCAGGGTCAGCCTGTACCTGTGAGTGTACGCCACGGACACAACCCATCTGGTAATCCTTTGGGACCGGCGATGTCTCCCTCGATGGCTGTAAAGTTCTATCTCCCAGATGGAACGGTAACCGACCTAATTGGTTTGATGATACCCCTCTTTTTTAGTCGTACCCCGGATGAAATGCTTGAATTACTTAGGGCAGCTAAGCCTGATCCCGTTACGGGCAGACCAGACGAAAACAAATTCATGCAAGTCCTAGCTGCCCATCCATGGACCGCCAACGCGGTACAGATAGCAAAGAGTCTTCCAGCTCCGGTCAGTTTTGCCAAACCATCTTTCATGCACTCCACGCATTTCGATTTGTAAATGCCGCAGATGAAGCCCGGTACGCTAGATACCACTGGGAGCCTGAAGCAGGAGTTGCTGGTCAGACACTTGAAGAGCTTCAGAACAGCCGCCGTCATATCTCTTTGAAGAACTAGAGGCACGTCTTCGAAAGGCTCCCGTTATTTTCAATCTTGTCCTGCAACTTGCCGGAGACGACGATCCGACTGATGATCCGACTGCGCCTTGGCCCGACGATCGAGAGCGTGTACACATAGGGCAGCTTGAAGTAAGGCGACCAACAACAGTAGAAGAGATCGGCGATCCCGTAATGTTACACGATCCTACACGCCTTACAGACGGCATTGAACCCTCTGATGATCCAATCCTAGCTGTGCGTCGTGGCGTTTACGAAGTATCTGTTGCCCACCGTACAGGTGGTTGGAAGGGACGCCTTGCAGCTTTAGAACGAGCAGGTTCATCCTTTTTACTCTAGGAATAAGATATTAAGTTAGTCTTATTTAAGATATCAAAAAGAACAAAATTATCATTTAATCGGCTTTTCAGGTAAACTAGTTACTATCTTACGGAAACCTATCGACTGAAGGTTCTTCAGGTAATAATAGGAATTAAAACAAAGGGTTTAGGCATTTATCACCGGTGACGTTAAAGCCACTCTGGCTTCGAAGAACCACGTGGAACGAGTACGGTTCGAAATGAGCCGGGTGTTCGTGACATTACCACTTGTTCCGTAAAACCTTGATACAGTCCTAAAGGTGTATCAGCCGTAAATAGGTCTGGGGGAACGTAAGTGTGTTCATCCGACGAGCCTGCGGTTGTTTGTGCGTATTTTTTATCGAAAATGCCGAGTGAAAGCAACCACAGAGTAACTCCAGTAAGAGATACGACTACGCGGTAGCTTCCGCCCTCAATTGCACGTCTGCGAAGTGCTGACATGATACCAACTGAGGCAAGCCAACCCACGATGTAGTCACATACAATGCGAATTGGAGGCAGTCGTGGATTGTCAGCCGTACCTTCTAGTGTGAATACCCCAGTAACGGCTCCTGCAACCTCATCAAATCCTGTCCGATTTGACCATGGGCCAGTCTCGCCGTGCAGTACTACCTTTGCGTGGATTAGGCCTGGATGCATTGAACATAACTCATCTGCTGTTAGTCCAAAACGCTCTTGGTATCCTGGGCGTCGATTCGAAAAGAATACGTCCACATCATTCAACAACTGATTCATTTTTTCTAGATCTCTCTTTTCATGTAAATCTAGGATACTTGACCTCATACCGACATGAGACGTCCAGTAGAAAGGATCTAATTCCCAGTCGAGGGGCTGCCAGATGTTTAGGACATCTGCTCCGAAAAGGGCCAGGTCTCTACCAATACCTGATCCGGCGATCACATGGCCCATCCCTAGGGCTCGCACTCCATCCAGAGGAGTCTTACCTCCAGACTTGAAGGGTACCGGATCGCTCTCGCCTATCTTCTCCAGTCTGATCAGAGGATCACTTGAGAGTACCTCTATATATTGAGGTTCTCTCATAAATTCTTCAGTTGTACGAAGCATCGCAAAGGGTAGACCTGCTTCCGCGGCGGCCGTTTCAAGTTCATCGGCGCGCCACTGTAACATTGCATTCTGAACGGCACTGGCGCTATCGTCACATCTGAGTAAGGTGGTCGCACGAGCTCGCAGCTTAGGATAAACGTTGCAAGGCATTACCCAACGTCCATCGCGTGTCTTATTCCACAAAGTCATAGGCGGATAATCAAGGAAAGGATTTAGCGGGTCAGAAGCAAATGAAGGCGGTCGACCATTAATCAGCTCCCATTTAAGTTCGAAGAATGCTGCAAACCGCCGCAGCGCCTTACGTACATCGACATGAATATCTTGTCCTTCCCCACTTCTGAATTTCCAGATGCCAGCTGCTGCTACAGCCTTCGCTGCCAAAGTGACCGCTGCCATTGATCCGAATCTAAGGCAGCTTGGCACGATCGGATCCTTCCCATAAAATGTGATCTTTCCTCCACTTTCAGCGGCTGAGAGTCCGACACCGCTTAGTATCCTATCTAAAAGAGCGTTTAATTCAAATTCAGAGGAACTGACCGGGTTGTTGAGATTTGATGTGAGTGTTTCAGTCAAATTATTCAATCGACCAGTTGTATTAGTCATTAC
>Ga0075420_100003977_pt1 | contig 12938 bp, 7 predicted proteins | sample SoiMetdeltSBSDD4_FD_75296 | JGI IMG/M metagenome (GOLD analysis project Ga0075420, IMG submission 75296) | Bulk soil microbial communities from a Populus tree surrounding site in Tennessee, USA - Soil MetaG P. deltoides SBSDD4 | ecosystem: Environmental > Terrestrial > Soil > Tree plantation... | reverse complement strand
TCCATTCCGCTCAATCCGCATAGCGCTGAGCGGCCGGATCACTCTGCCTCACTGTCCCGAGCTACTCCATCCGGCCCTCACTCAACCGACCGCTGGAGATTGGATGGCAGGCGCGGAGACGCCAGGAGCGCAGCAAACGCGCGCCATCGGTCCTCCGGCATCGCGTTAGGCCCGGCGACACGCTCGACGTACGCCTTCACGAGATCCTGGCCGACGTTGTAGTTGATCACGTAGCTCCGGTACCTGTCGAAAAAACTGATGCGCTGCTGCGCGGCCGCCGGGGCCATCAGTGCGTACCGCTCCAGCCAGTCCACGGCTGCCGCCGCGTCGATCTCCCCGTTCAGGTATCGCCGTGCCGCTTCGTTCCCCGCGTATGACAGCTGGTGAACGAGGTCCTGCACGCGGTAGTACTCCTCCGCCTCGGTGCCGGGGAGGCCGGCGAGCGGGAAGAGCATGTCGCGCTCGAACGTGACGCGCTCGGCGTTCGGGAACGCCATGTCGATGCCATGGTTCGCGCTGCCTTCGGCAATCAGCGACTGCGGGCTGAAGAGCGGGTAGATGGCGAACTCCAGCCACCCGCGCTCGCGCACGAGATGCCGCTCCAGCAGCACGTTGTACACGTGATGGCCGGGGTACCCCTCGTGGCAGGCAAGGTCGATTGCCCGGTCGATGTAGATCGGCAGACCGATGTTGACCTGAATGACGCTGTGAAAGTCGCCCTTGTACCAGTTGTACCCACTCCAGGGCCTGTCTCGCACGTACTCGACGACGAAGCTTTCGTCTGGCGGAAGTGCGATGTGTCGTGACGTGCGCTCGCGCCCTGCAGCGATCGCTGCCTGGAAGACGGCGTCGACCCTTTCGGCCGGGACGACGAACCGATTGCGGTAGGCGACGTAGCGCGCGGGGACGGGGCCGATGCCGGGCAGCTCATCTTCCAGGCGCGCGACCAGGTCACGGAAATGGTCCTCTGTGTTGACCGGTGGCGTCACGTCGTAGAGCGCGCGAGCCTCGTCGTCGAACGAGAGGTTCGCGCCGTGAAGCATCTTCACCCGCGCGATCATCGCCGTAAGCTGTCGCGTCAGGTACGCGTGGCGCAGTCGCACGATCTCCGGCGCGTCCGCGTCCGGCCCGTTCCCGAGTTCTGTTGCGAGCGCGGTCGCCCGCTGCTCGATCTCCGCGAGTCCGATCGGCGCGGACTCGGCCTCGAGCTTCCACGCGACCGGCCCATAATACGCGTCGACGAAGTCGGGGTCGTGCTGTCCGACTGCGAGCGCGAGCTTTACGTACGACTCCGCGGCGATGTCCATCAACCTGCTGCCAGGGGCAGCAGACTGCCTAACGACCCGCGAGTTTCCTGGCCGTCTCGACGAGCTTGTCGACCGTGAGCCCGAGCCCCTTGTAGATGTCGGCGTAGGGCGCCGACGCACCGAAACGGTCGATGCCGAGGATCACCCCGTCGGCCCCGACCCACCGATACCATGACATCGGGTGCGCGGCCTCGATCGCGACACGCTTCACGTCGCGCGGTAGCACCGACTCCCGGTACTCCGCCGACTGGGCCGCGAACAGCTCGTGACTCGGCATGCTCACCGCACGGGCGCGAATACCCTGGTCGGCGAGCTTCGTCTGCGCTTCCAGAACGAGTGCCACTTCCGACCCGCTCGACATCAGCACGACCTCCGGTGCGCCGCCGGGGGCGTCTGCGAGCACGTACGCGCCCTTCGCGAGCCCGGCCGCCGCGCCGTACTTCTCGCGATCGATGTAGCCAAGCTTCTGGCGCGTGAGGGCGATCGCCACCGGCCCCGTCTTGTGCTTCAGTGCGAACCGCCACGCCTCCGCTGTTTCGTTCGCGTCCGCCGGGCGAATCATCGTGAAGCCCGGGATCGCGCGAAGCGCCGTGAGCTGCTCGATCGGCTGGTGCGTCGGCCCGTCCTCGCCAAGCCCGATGGAGTCGTGCGTGAAGACGTAGATCACGCGCTGGTGCGCGATCGACGCCAGCCGCTGCGACGGGCGCATGTAATCCGAGAAGATCAGGAACGTACCCCCGTACGGGATCACGCCGCCGTGGAGCGCGAGACCGTTCATGATCCCCGCCATGCCGTGTTCGCGAATCCCGTAATGCACGTAGCGACCTGTGCGGTCGTTAGGCGCGAACGGCGCGAACGACTTGGGCTGCGTGTTATTCGACGGCGTCAGATCCGCCGACCCGCCGATCAGCTCCGGAACCTTCTCGACGAGCGCGCCGAGCACGGCCCCGGACGCCGCACGCGACGCGACGTTCCCGTTGTCCTTCGTGAACGTCGGAATCGCGCTCTCCCAGCCGGTGGGGAGATCTCCCTGCATGCGGCGTCCGAACTCCTTCGCGAGGTCGGGGTGCGCTTTTGCGTAGGCAATCAGTTGCCGGCGCCAGCCTTCGTGGAACGCCGCTCCACGATCTTTCACCTTCCGCCAGTGACTGAGCGCGTCCTCGGGAACGTGGAACGCCTCCTCGGTCGGCCAGCCGAGGTTCCGCTTCGTGAGCTTGATCTCTTCCTCGCCTAACGGCTCGCCGTGCGCCTTCGCCGTGTCCTGCTTGTGAGGGCTGCCGTAGCCGATGTGCGTCCGACAGACGATCATCGACGGCCGCCCCGGCTCGGCCTTGGCGGCCTCGATCGCCGCGTCGAGTGCCTCGAGATCGTTCACGTCGGCGATGTGCTGCACGTGCCACCCGTACGCCTCGAACCGCGCACCGGCGTCGTCGGAGTACGTGAGCTCGGTCGAGCCGTCGATCGTGATGCGGTTGTCGTCGTAGAACCCGATCAGTTTCCCGAACTTGAAGTGGCCGGCGAACGAGGAGGCCTCATGGGAGATCCCTTCCATGAGGTCGCCGTCACTGCAGATGAAGTACGTGAAGTGATCGACGATGTTGTGGCCTTCACGATTGAACACCGCGGCCAGGTGGGACTCCGCCATTGCCATCCCCACCGAGTTCGCGATCCCCTGGCCGAGCGGGCCGGTCGTCGTTTCGACTCCGGGTGTGTGGCCGTATTCCGGATGACCCGGCGTCCGGCTCTGCCACTGACGGAACTGCTTCAGGTCCTCGAGCGTGACGTCATAGCCACTCAGGTACAGGGCGCTGTAGAGCAGCATGGACGCGTGCCCGGCCGAGAGCACGAAGCGATCGCGATTCGGCCACGTCGGGTCGGCCGGATTGTGCCGCATGTGCCGCGTGAACAGCACGTACGCGAGCGGCGCCAGCGCCATCGGCGTGCCGGGGTGCCCCGACTCCGCCTTCTGTACCGCGTCCATGGCGAGCGTGCGGATGGTGTTGATGCACAGCTCATCGAGCGAGGTCGTCGCGGATACGGCGGATTCGGTCACGGCGCGAGGCTCCGAGGTAATGGTTGAAACTGTCGGGCGAAAATTAGCGAGCCCAGTTGGACGTCGGGACTACGCCGGTCAGACGACGCCGCTCTCGACCATTCGCTCGGCGATGGCCGTCGCGAGCCCCATGATCGTGAGCTGCGGGTTCGCGCCGAGGCCTGTCGGGAGAAGGGACCCATCGGCGATGTAGAGCCCTCGCACGCCATGACGCTCGCCCGTGGGGTCGGCGCCAGACGTTCTCGGATCCGCGCCAAGACGGCAAGTGCCATTCACGTGCGCGGAGAAGAGGGTGAGGTCGTGGGGACCCCACGCGCGCTCGCGGAGCGCCACGACGTCGCGCTCGTCGCGAAGCGATCCGCCCACCGTGTGGAGCGTGCGAACGTCCGTTACGCCGGCGGCGAGGAGAATTCGTGCTGCCGCCTGAACGCCCGAAATGAGGTTCTCGCGATCGCGCGGGCCAATCCGATACGCGATCCTCACGCGGCCCGTTGCAGAGACACCCACGGAGCCGTTCGAGGCTTCCAGATCCGACCCATCGCGCACGAGCGTGATGAGGTTCGTCGTCCGTCGAGAGCGTCGCATGATGTCGCGATGGGCTTCGCCGAATCCCGGCGTGGCGACGGCACCGAGCGCGGGATGATTGGGCGCGCACTCGATCCAGAAGCCGTACCCTCGGTCGTCGCGGCGGAGGAACTCATCGCACACCGCGGATTGTGGAACTCCACCGGCCGCGTAGATGTCGGACGCGTGCTCACCCGCGACTGCCGTGGTGGGATGAAGCCGCAGATACCGGCCGACGCCACCGCCGCCGAAGTCGGATCGGTGCAGAATCACCGGTGTCGAGATCGCGCCCGCGGCAAGGACGACGACTGGCGCCTCGGCCACGAGCCCCCCGACCGGTGTGCGCGTCCGCCGGTCGGTGAGGGTCACGTGCACACGCTTGAGCGGCGGGGTCGAACGACGGGTTCCTCGAGCGGCACGACTACCCGCACCGTCTCGCTCCACGATCTCGATGCGATCGACGCGGGCATCGGGGAGGAGACGCACTCCGGCGGCAACCGCGCGCGGAATGTAGACCTGGTCGACGCCTTGCTTGGCGCCATAACGGCATCCCTGCCCGCAGAAGCCCGTCCGAAGGCAGTGACGCGCGTTGATGCGTGCCGCGCTCGCCCGCCAGCCCAGCCGCGCCGCGCCGTCGAGCAGAATGCGGTTCGCAGGCGAGTGTGCGTCGTCCGGCACGAGCGTCGCGTGAATTTCGCGCTCCACTCGCTCGAAGACCGGCGCCATCATCGCCGGCGCGAAATCGCCGAGGCCAAAGCGCGATGCCCATTCGTCGAGGACGAAGGCCGGCGCGCGAAAGGTGATCATCCAGTTGACGAGCGTTCCACCCCCCACGGCGGCGCCCTGCAGCAGTGTGATCGCGAGGTCGTCCGTCGTACGCATGCCGCCCTCGGCGTAGAGTCGCGCGGTCATGTCTCCCTCGCGCTCCGTGAGCTCCTCGGGGCGAACGAGACTGCCGCCTTCGATCAGGAGCACGTCACGGCCCGCTTCCGACAGCCGAGTCGCGGCGACGGCGCCTCCAGCCCCACTCCCGATGACGATGACGTCGGCCGTTGGACGAAGATCGAAGTCGCCGGCGCGGTTTGTAGCGCGAGGCAGCGTGACGCTCGGCTGGTCCGCACCATCGCCGGCCGCGGGGACCGCCGGCACGTCCGGCACGCGCGCAACGGGCTCGTCGACGGATGAATCGTTAGGTGTGGGCGGCTGGAGTGGTCCCTCCCACGAAAACACCGGCCCGCGCAAGTGATACGGACCGAGGTAGCCTATGTCGTCCCACGACTCGGGGAGCGAGTAGTACACGCCGACGACGAGCCGGCGCACGCCCTCGAAGACCGCCCGTGCGATCGGCACGGGCGACGTGGACCACTGAGCGAGCATCGCATCCTGGCGCGCTGCCGCCGCGCGCGGAAACGGGACCGTCGTCCCGCCGATCAACAGCGCCGCGGCACGACTTCCGAGCACTGTGAGTGCTCGCTGAAGGTCTCGCTGCTTCTCGGGCGGGGCATCGAGCAATCGCTCTTCGATGCGGGCTACGACATCTACGGCTCCGGGCCCGTCGACGTACGCGTGCGGCACCACCCGTCGCGCAACGGCGTCGAGGACAAGACGGTGGGCAGGGGAGAGCATGCCAGAAGCTATCCCCGCTTCGAATGAGCGGCAGCCACCAGCTCACAACCGGGTGATGACGGCAGCGTGCACAGGCTGATGGCTGACCGGAGATGCTGACGGCTGACTGGCGATGCTGACGGGCTGACTGGCGAGGCTGACGGCTGACTGAGGACGACCAGCGAGCACTCAGCGCGAGCCGTCAGCTATCAGCGGCCGCAGTCAGCCCGTCAGCCCCAGCAAGTAGCCCAAGCAGTCAGCGCTGGTCGGAGCTGGTCTTTGGTTCGGCTCCTTCTCCGCCGTACCCGCTCTTGTGCTCTGTCTCACGGTGCCGGAGTGGCTCGGATCCCGAAAGCCCCGCTCCCTCGCCGCGTCCCGGCTCGCCGTGCGCGCGTTCAACGCCTGACTGCTCCTGCTGGCTACGTTCCTTCGTCGAGTGCAGGCCTTCCGCGGCCTCGGCGCCAGCGCCAGTGTCGCCGCCTTCCTCTTCGCGCTTCTTTCCACCCGTGTCCCGGTCCATCGCGTCCTCCAACATGGTTGCGACCCCAAGGGACGGCCGGCGCCACTGGTCGCGTGTCCGTATCCTCGATCACCGCCGGTCGTCTAGTTGACAGCGATCCCCTTCTGGGGGAAGCACTTCTCGCGCCAGTAATTCGCGTTTTGCAGCACCCGGAGCCCGCGCACGGCATGAGCTCGATCGTCACCGGTTCGGCTGACACCACGTTGCCACAGGACCACGCGGATCTGCTGGTCGAGCTGGCGGTTGCCGTGCACAAGAACGCGATCTATCCTGGCACGCACCCGCTGCTCGTGGCGGCCGTGGACAGTCTCGCGCGCCGGCTCGCGACGACGCTGGAGCAGATGCCGACGCTCTCGATCGGAGTTGCGCGACGTCAGCTCGTGATCGAGGGCGTCGCGACCGACGAGCAGCACCCGATTCTCCGCGAGCTCGCGGCGCGATTACACCGGCACCAGATCGGCGCCCTCCGCTTCACACGCGGGCTCGAGAAAGAGGAGCTGGCCGATGTGCTCGCGACCATCGCGACCGACGTCGGTCGAGTCGAACGACCACTCGGGCTCATGGCGCCCGAGGCGCTCCAGCGCTGGCGCAACGCCCGACTCTTCGCGCTGACGTTCGATCGGCTCGAGCTGATCGACGACGGTCTGGACGATGTCGGTGGCGAAGCCGAAGACGCGCGCGAGGCGCGCACCCGCGCGGCGCAGCTCTGGATCGGCCTCGCGCGCGCGGCGCTTGCTCGCGAGTCAACCGCGGACCTCCCCTCGACGGAACCCGAGGCCGTCGCGAAGGCGATCGACGCGCACCACGGGGATTCCGTGTACGACCAGGTGGTCGTCGGCTACATGCTCCAGATCGCCGACGAGCTGAACACCGATGAGAAGCGCGCGTCGGCCCCGTTGCGCGATCGGGTATCGAAGCTCGTTCGCCAAATGGAGCCGAAGACGCTGCAGCGCCTGCTCGAGATGGGAGGCGATTCCGCCCAGCGCCGCCAGTTCGCCCTGAACGCGGCGCACGGGCTCACGGTCGATGCCGTCATGGACGTCGTGCGCGCTGCCGCTGACGTCTCGGGGCAGACGATCTCCTCATCGCTCGTCCGCCTGCTCTCGAAGCTGGCAGCACACGCCGAGCGCCCGAGTGCCGACGCGGTTCAAACGCGATCGGACGCGGAGCTCCGGGACCAGGTGCGACGGCTCATCTCGAGCTGGGAGCTCGCCGATCCAAACCCGGACGACTACACCGTCGCCCTCGACTCCATCTCTCGCCACGCGACGAGAGTCGACGCGGACGCGTCCGGCCAGGCCGACCCCGAGCGCATGCTGCAGCTCGCGTTAGAGGTCGCGACCATCGGACCACACACCGAGCGGATCTTCACGCAGTTCCTCGAGCGGCCCGACATCACCCCGCTGCTCGATCTGTTGGAAGCCGCACCGCCGGGCGAGACGCGCGACGCGCTGCTTGCGCGCGTCGTGACGCCCGCGCGTGTAACGGCGCTACTGCACGCCGAAACGCCTAACGTGCGACTCGCCGATCGGCTGGCGATGCGGCTAGGCGCCAATGCGATCGACCCGATCATCAAGGTGCTCGAGGATGAGGAAGAGCGACTGCACGGGTGGGCGAGCGAGATGCTCGCCCGGCTCGGCGACGTCTCGGGTCCGCGAATCGTGTCGCGGCTGCCCACGGCGCCGTCGCATGCGCAACGCCATCTCCTCCACGTCATCGACCGGATGGATCAATGGCCGGAGGGGTTCGCCCCGGAGCCGTACGTCACGAGCCCCGATCCCGGCGTCCGCCGCGAGGCGATCAAGCTGATGCTCCGTCGCGACGACCTGCGCGACCGCGCGGTCTTGCTCGGTCTCGATGACGCCGACGAACGCACGATGGGGATCGCGGTCACGGCCGCACTCAAGCGCTGCCCCGCGGCCGCTGTCCCCATCCTCATGCGCTGCGCGGACCGCGCGTCGGTCAGCGCCGAGCTGCGGGCGCGGGCCATTCGCGCGCTCGCGGCGTCGGGCTCGCTCGACGCCATGCGCTGGATCGCCCTCCGCTCCATCAAGAAGCACTGGCTGCTGCGCACCCCCGTGCTCCAGGAAAAGTCGCCGCAGCTCATCTCATCCATCGCCGGGCTCGCGGCACACTGGAGTACAGCCCCCGAGGCGGCCGAGGTGCTCGCGCTCGTCGCGAAGTCGAAGGACGCCGATCTGCGAAGCGCTGTTGCGCGGAGTGGAGCGGCATGAGCGACCGCACGAGTCACGCCGTCCGCTTCCTGACCTCGATGGCCCAGGCGCTGGCGACCATGTCGCTCTATGCCGAACGTCACCCGGCCCGCGCGCGCGCCGCCGTGGCGTCGTTCGACATCCTCCGCGAGCTGCAGGCCGCCGACCCCCGGCCGAGTTTCTCGTTCCTCGGCAGCGATGTCGTGTACGGTCAACAGGCGATTCGCGGCCTCGCCGATTGGGAATGGGCGACCAGGCTCGCGAACGTCGGCGTGCAACGACTCGAGTTCGCCGACATCGTGGAGCGAGCGGACTACGTCGCGTTCCTGGAAGACGTCCTCGCACGAGTGTCGGCATTCTCGGCGCTGGGCGCGGCGAATGCGGCAACACTCCCGCTCCCGCGCGCGAGCGGCCCTACGCCGATCCGATTCGGTGCCATCGGCGTGCGTAGCGCGAACGAACAGAAGCCAGCGGACATGCCTGCCGCGAACAAGGCGTCGCTGCTGGACCTGAACACCGAGGTGGATGCGATTCGCTGGATCCACGATGAAGTCAACACGCGCCAGGAGATTCCGCTGCTCGAGGCGGAGTCGATCGTCCGGTCTCTGTCCGTGGCCATGCACGGCGATAGCCGGGTCTTGCTGCCACTGCTCACCTTGAAGGAGTTCGACCAGTACACGACCACCCACGCGCTCAACGTCTCGGTGCTGTCGATGGGGCTCGCCGAGTTCATGGGGCTGTCGGCCAGGGAGGTGCGCGCGTACGGGGTTGCGGGTATGTTGCACGACCTCGGAAAAGTGCGCGTACCCAAGGATGTGCTGACCAAACCCGGCAAGCTCACGCCAGAAGAATGGGCGCTCATGCGATCGCACACCGTGGAAGGGGCGCGACTGATTTTGCAGAGCGACCAGAACCTCGACGTGGCGGCGCTTGTGGCCTTCGAGCACCACATCATGATCAACGGCGGCGGCTACCCTGATCGGCACTATCGGTGTGATTGCCACAAGGCGAGCGTCCTCGTGCACGTCTGTGACGTCTATGACGCGCTTCGGACGAAGCGACCATACCGCGACGCGTGGGAGCCGGCCGCGACGCTGGCCTATATCGAGCGCGGTATCGGGAGCGAGTTCGACCCCGACGTCGCGCGCGCGTTCATCGCGATGATGGAGAAATGGGAACCGCGACTCGCCGTCGCGGATCTCTCGCAGGCCGCGGCGTGAGCGCCCCCGAGGGCGACGCCGTGACTGCCGGCCGGCGCTTCCACAGCCTCGATGATCCCGAAACGCTCCTCCAGATCGTGCAGAACATCGAGGAGGGCATCTACGTCACGAACGCAAGCGGCGAGATCCTCGATGCCAACCCTGCGTTCCTCCGGATGTTCGGCGTTTCCTCCGTTGGCGAGCTCTCGCGATTCCGTGCGGGTGATCTCATCGCCGACCCGAACCGCCGCGCGCTCGAGATGGCGCTGCTGGAACGCGATGGGGCTGTGCGCGACTTCGAGCTGGCGATCGTCCGACCCGACGGGCAGCGCCGGACGGTGCTCGACACGACGTACGCGTGCCGCGATCCCGAGACGGGACAGACGTACTACCACGGGATCCTCATCGACATCACACGGCGCAAGGAGCTCGAGAACCAGCTCCGCGAGCAGAGCGTTCGCGACGCACTCACCGGGTGTTACAACCGGCGCTATCTCCTGGCCCTCGGCGATCGAATGACGGAGGAGAAGGTCGCCCAGTGGGGGTGTATCTACATCGACATCGACCACTTCAAGGCGTACAACGATCTGCACGGCCACAACAAGGGCGACAAGGTCCTCGTCCAGATGACCCGCTTCCTGATGCGGCAGGTTCGCGCAGAGGAGCCGGTCGTGCGTCTCGGTGGCGACGAATTCCTGATCGTGCTGACGGGGGAGAATGCGACGCGCACGGAGCAGATCGCGGGTCGCCTGCAGCGTGCGGCCGCGCGCGGCTCACCGGTCGCGTTTTCGCTCGGCTGGGCGGTCCGCCAGACTGGCGAGCGGTTCGAGCGAACGGTCGATCGCGCGGATCAGGAACTGATTTCGGTGCGCGTGGTCGCCCGGAGCGGCGACTGGCCGCGCCTCCCCGATGAGATGGAGCGTCGCAAGACTCCGCCGGCGGGAGCCGAGACGGGCTAAACGGCGCGGAATCGAACGGCGCGAGATGCCGGACGGCGCGAGAACGACGGCGTTGCTACATGGTCCTGCGCCCTTCGGCATTCCGCGCCCTTCGGCATTCCGCGCTGTACGGCATTTCGCGCTGTACGGCATTTCGCGCAGTTCGGCATCTGGCGCCGTCCGGCATCTCGCGCCGTTCTGCTGTGCGCCGTTCGAAGTGTGTGCAAGCGCGGGGCAGCGTGGCGTCTCCTTGGTAGAACCCAGCCAGGAACAGTCATGCGCCTCGCGTCAGCCCTCATGCTCGCCGTCCTAGCGACCCCCGCGGTAGCCCGCGGCCAAGGGACGATCATTCCACGCCCGTGCTCCGAAGATCGGCCGTGTCCGGTCCCGGGGCCCGGTGTGATCCAGCGCACATCGAGCCAGGTCCGCGTCGAGCTCGGCGACCGCGTGCTTCGCTACCAGGTCACCGAGACGTTCCGCAACCGCGGCGGGATGATCGGGGAAGCCGACTACATCTTCCCGATGCCGGCCGGAGCGGCCTTCGAGGCGCTCGAGCTCGAGATCGACGGCGAGCTGGTCGCCGGTGAGACGATGCCGGCCGACCAGGCGCGTCGCATCTACGAGGATATCGTTAGGCGCCAGCGCGACCCCGCGCTCGTCGAATACATGGGCCGCGGCATGCTGCGAACCCGGGTCTTCCCGATCCAGCCGGGCGAAGAAAAGCGCGTGGTCGTGCGCTTCCAGACCGTGGCGGAGCGCGAGGGATCCGCCCTGCGAGTGGATTACCTGCGCGGCACAGGCCCGAGAGCGCAGCCGTTTCCCATTCCGCGGCCCATGCCAGTGCCACTGCCGGCGCCCATGCCGCGCGGTGTCGAAGGTGACCAGGCGCGGCAGGACCGCGTCGCGCCGCAGACAGGCGAGTCGGGCAACATCTTCACCCTCGCGTACGCCAGCCGGAACGAGTACGGACGGCCGTACTCCCCGACGCATGAGCTGCGCGTGTCCGATCGCGGCAATCGGCGCGAAGTGACCGCGCTCGGCGACGGGTCGCAGGTCACGATCCTGATTCCGTTGCGCCGCGCCGAGTCGGCATCGGTGGCGATGCTTCCGCACGCCCCGGGGCGCGAGGATGGCTTCGCGCTCATCACCGTGACGCCACCCGCCATCGCCGCCCGCTCGACACCACGCGACATCACGTTCGTCGTCGACGTCTCGGGCTCGATGCGCGGGCAGAAGATGGAGCAGGCACGCGCAGCCGGCCGGCAGCTCCTCGCGTCCCTCGGCGCGCAGGATCGGTTCCGCATCGTCGATTTCTCCACCGACGTGCGCACGTTCGCCGGTGGGTTCCTGCCGGCCACGCGTCGAAACATCGAGAACGCTCAGCGCTATCTCGACGACCTCCGGCCCGAGGGATCGACCAACATCTCCGGCGCGCTCGAGGAGGCGCTTTCGGTGTCCGCCGACGACGAGCACATGCCCGTCATCTTCTTCGTCACCGATGGCGAACCGACCGTGGGAGAACGGAACGTCGACGGCATCGCCGCGCTCGCGGCGCGACTGCGCGGCAGGGCGCGCGTGTTTACGTTCGGCGTCGGCGCGGATGTGAACTCGGCGCTGATGGAGCAGCTCGCGATCGACGGTCGCGGGACGGCGCAGTTCGTTCGGCCGGACGAATCCGTGGAGCGCGCGGTCTCGCTCGTCGCCACGCGCATAACGAGTCCGGTCGTGACCGACGTACGCGTTCGCGCGGACGGCGTGCGGCTGACGAAGCTGCATCCGTCGCTGCCGACGGACCTGTTCGCGGGCCAGGACCTCGTGCTCTTCGCGCGCTACACGGGCGATGGGGACGCGCGCATTGTCGTCGAAGGGCGCACGGCGAACGGTCCAGTCACGTGGACGGAACGCGTGCGCTTTCCGGAGCGCGAGCGTGGGAACGCGTTCGTCGCCCGGCTCTGGGCGGCGCAGCGCACGGGGTGGCTCTCGGCCGAACGTCGGCGTCACGGCCCGTCGCGCGAGCTCGATGACGAGCTGCGCGAGCTCGGGACGCGATACGGGATCCCGACCGAGCTATCGTCTTATCTCGTGCTCGAGCCAGGGATGCAGGTCGCAGGATTGCGGCGTGGCGCACGCGCCGACACGGCCGCGGTGACCATCACCCGCGGCAGGGACGTCGCGAACGCGGCGCCGCGCGCCGGCATGCCGGCGCCGGAACGCCCCCTGGCGCTCGAGCAGGTCGTCGCGACCTCGGCTGCCGCGACGGCGAATGCGCGCGAGGTGCGCTTCGAGGCAGCGAAGACCGCGGCCGCCCAGCGCGCGGTCACGACCCTGTCGGCCGCCGACGCCTCCATGTCAGATTTGAAGGACGCGGCGGTGCGGCGAATCGGCACCCGAACGTTCGCGCTCGCGAACGGCAGCTGGACGGACACGCGCTACTCGACCACACTGCGGACCGTGCGCGTCAAACCGTACTCGGCCGCCTACTTCGCGTTGCTCGATCGGGTCGAGGATCTCCGAGCGCCGTTCGCGTTGATGGGAACGG
>Ga0075420_100003976_pt1 | contig 12941 bp, 8 predicted proteins | sample SoiMetdeltSBSDD4_FD_75296 | JGI IMG/M metagenome (GOLD analysis project Ga0075420, IMG submission 75296) | Bulk soil microbial communities from a Populus tree surrounding site in Tennessee, USA - Soil MetaG P. deltoides SBSDD4 | ecosystem: Environmental > Terrestrial > Soil > Tree plantation... | reverse complement strand
CGGGGCCGCCAGCATCCCCGTCGAGTTCCAGATGGCCTATCGATTCGGCCACAGCGTCGTGCGACCCTCGTATCGCGCTAACCTGGCCGGCAACGGCGGCCAGCCGTTCTTTGCGTTCATCTTCGATCCGGCCGGTCAGGGTCAGCTCGATCCGGTCGATCTGCGGGGCGGGTGCCGCGCCCCGCGTCGGTTCGTGGGCTGGCAAACCTTCTTCAACTTCGGTGGGAGCCAGGCGGCGAACGTGCGCCCGAACAAGATGATCGACACGAAGATCTCGACGCCGCTGTTCGATCTGCCGCTCGGCGCGATCGCCAGCGGCGATCCGCCGACGTCACTGCCGCAGCGCAATCTGCTGCGCCATCTGACTTGGTCGCTGCCCTCGGGGCAGGACATCGCGAGGGCGATGGACATCCCGCCGCTCGGGCCCAGCCAGTTGAGAGAACTGGCTGCGTTCGGCGTCGGTTTCGAGCGCAGCACGCCGCTCTGGTACTACATCCTCAAGGAGTCGGAGCTTGCGGGCGGAACACACCTTGCCGGCGTTGGCGCACGCATCGTCGCCGAAGTGTTCCTCGGCCTCCTCGCCGCCGACCCGAATGCGTACCCGGCCCGCAACCCGCGCTGGCGGCCGACGCTGCCCGGCCGGACGCCAGGATCGTTCAGCATGGTCGACCTACTGAGCTTCGCCGGCGTCGATCCCGCGAGTCGTCAGCAGTAGGGGCAACGTACGGCCGGTCTTTTCCGCCTGGTTGGACCGGCCTTCGTCCACCCGCGGCTCCCCGTTTTCCGACGCCGTGATCCTCGAGAGCACACCTTCGAGGAGCGGCGTCATCAGCCGGAGCTGCCGGGCGCGGATCACCACACCCCACAGCGGCTCGAACTTCTTCCAGCCGGCCGCGTAGAAGAAGTGCTTCGCCTGATGCCTCACCGAATCGTGTGACAGCGCACCTCGCACGATCGACGACCACCGATAGAAGTCCCGATAGGCGCGGTCATATCCGTCCTTCAGCGCGTCGGCGCTGAGCCGGGCCGGCCGATAGACGACGTGTCGTGTGTCGTAGAGGTCCCAGTCGCGCATGAGGATTCGGCCCGCCGCTTCCATGCGCGCGAACAGACGCGTGCCCGGATACGGCGTCTGAATGTGGTAGGTCGCCGTCGTCAATCCGTGCTCGATTCCCCACTCCACCGTGCGCTCGAAGACCGTCTCGTCGTCGTCGTCCATGCCGAAGACGAAGCTACCGTTGATCATGATGCCGAGGTCGTGCAGGCGTCGGGTGACGGCTGCGTAGTCGCGACCGAGGTTCTGACGCTTGTTGCTCTCGACGAGATTGCCCGGCACCAGCGACTCGAAGCCGACGAACAGACTGCGCAGCCCTGCGTCGGCGGCGCGCTCCACAAGGTCGCCGCGCAGAATGGAATCCACTGTCGCGGCGCCTTGAAACAGCCGGCCCATGCCGCGCATGCCATCGAACAAGGCCCCGGCAAAACGGCGATCGCCGAACAGATGGTCGTCAAGGAAGTAGAGGTGTCGCCCCGGCAGCCGCTCGATCTCCGCCAACGCGTCTTCGGCGCGTTGGGTGTAGAACGATCGCCCGCCCGCGAAGAAAGCGTCCTTGTAGCAGAAGTCGCAATGCTGCGGACACCCACGGGTCACCACGATCGAGTTGGGGACCAGGTAGCAGTGACGGCGGATCAGGTCGCGACGTACCGGCGGCAGCCGCTCCAGCGTGCGGCCCGATGTCGAGACGTACCGTGTGAGCGATCGCCCGGCGCGGAAGTCGTCGAGGAACCGAGGAAAGGTCTGCTCGCCAGGACCAAGGAAAATGGCGTCGGCGTGCGCAGCCGCTTCGTCGGGCAGCGCGGTGACGTGCAATCCGCCCAGCGCGACGAAGACACCTTTGCGGCGGTAGCGATCGGCCAGCGCATACGCTCGGCGAGCATTCGTAATGTAGACCTGAATGACGACCAGGTCCGGATGGTCGTGTGTCTCTACTCGCTCGACGTGCTCATCAACGATGACCGCCTCGTCGTCACTTCGCAGGTACGCGGCGAGCGTGGCCAGGCCGAGCGGTGGAAAGAGCGAGTACTTGATCGGGCGCCAGAACGGGCTGGTTGCTTCGGTCAGGGCCGGCAGAATGAACGTGACGCGCAGGCGGCGCATTCGCAGCAAGCTCTTTGTATCATAAAGCCTGCTGCGTCCGTCAACTCCCAATTCCCAACTGCCAACTACCAACCACCCCCAACCTCCAACTACAACTCCCAAGAACCTTCAATTGGGAATTGGGAATTGGGAATTGGGAGTGGTTGGAGATTGGTAGTTGGGCGTTGGGAATTTAAGAGCCCTGGCGCGCCGTGGGCTCGAGACGGTAGATCGGCGTGGGATTGCCCTCGCGGTTGTCGGTGACGAGATAGATGAAGCCGTCCGGCCCCTGCCGGACGTCGCGGATGCGCCCCAACTGCTGCACCAACGTCTCTTCGTTGGCGACTCGCCCGCCGTTGAGCGTCAGACGTGACAACTGCTGGCCGTTCATGCCGCCGATGAACAGATTGCCGCGCCACTGCGGAAACTTGTCGCCGGTGTAGAACAGCATTCCGGAGATGCCGATCGACGGCACCCATATCCGCACGGGTTGCTCCATGCCGTCCTGATGCGTGCCCTTGTGAATGGCAAGACCGGTCGTGTAGTTCACGCCGTATCCAATCACCGGCCAGCCGTAGTTCTTGCCCGGCTCGATGCGATTCAGTTCGTCACCGCCCTGCGGCCCGTGCTCATCGGCCCAGAGGTCGCCGGTCTCCGGATGGATTGCCAGGCCCTGAAGGTTGCGATGACCGTAGGTCCAGATCTCCGGACGGGCGCCGGCTCGATTCACGAACGGGTTGTCCGTCGGTACGCGGCCGTCGTCGTGCAACCGCACGATCTTGCCGTGATGGTTGGTGAGGTCTTGCGCAGGATGCGCCTCGAGCTTGCCTTCCGGCGGCACTTGCCGATCGCCGAGCGTGAGGAACAGATACCCGTTCTTGTCGAACGCAATCTTCCCGCTGTAGTGGCCACGGCCCTTCGACACCGCGTCGAAGATCTCCTTCACGTCCGTGAGGCGATCGTTCTCGAAGCGGCCGCGAATCAGTGCCGTTCTCGAATCCGCTTCGGTGCTCCCCGGCTTCGAGTACGTGATGTACAGCAGCCGGTTCGAGGCGAAGTTCGGATGCGGCATCACCTCGAGCAGCCCACCCTGTGAGGAGTGGAACACCTTCGGTACGCCCTCAACCGGCTGCGCCACCAGCTTGCCCTGCCGGAGGATACGAAGCCTGCCGGGCCGCTCGGTGATGAGCGCATCGCCTCCCGGCAGGAACGCAATCGACCATGGCTGCACCAGCCCGTCGGCAACCGTGACGACGCGGTAATCGTGCAGGGTGGACTTCAGCGTCGTCTGCGCGGACACGACTATCGAAATCGAGACGGCGAAGAGGACGATGAAAAGTATGAGGCCCGTTCGTCGCATGATGTTTCTCCTGAAAGGGACCACGGAGATCATACGTGGAGACGGCTAACGCCCACAGCCCGATCACGTCTATTCAGGACGCGTACGCGCTTCTGTTATAGGCTTACGCGCGCGGGGGACGAACTCAGCCACGACTTCTCACGGAGGCAGTGAATGCGGATGTTGCTCAGGCGGCTGCTCCTGCTATCAGGAGTGCTCCTTCTTCCGGCGACTGCGTTTGCGCAGGCCGCGATAGCGGGTACCACTAAAGATGCTTCCGGCGCCGTGCTGCCCGGCGTCACCGTCGAGGCGTCCAGCCCGGTACTCATTGAAAAAGTCCGCACGACCGTCAGTGACGATCGCGGCCTGTACCGCATCGTCAACCTGCCGCCCGGCGTTTACGTGGTGACCTTCACCCTGCAAGGCTTCAACGTCTTCAAGCGCGAGGGTATCGAGCTGACCGGCTCGTTCACGGCGCAGGTCGACGCGGAGATGGGCGTCGGCGGCCTCGCAGAAACGATCACGGTCACAGGAGCATCGCCCATCGTGGACGTCACGAGCGTCAGACGTCAGACGACGATCAGCAGCGAGCTCCTGACGTCGATCCCCACGGCGCGTTCGTGGGCGGCCACGGCGCTGCTGATCCCCGGCATCATCACGATCGGTGGCAGCCCCCCTGATGTCCAGGTGACACCGCAGATGACCGTATTCGGCGGCGCCGGCGGACGCAATAACGAAGGCCGCATGCAGGTGGACGGGTTGAACACCGGCGCAGGACTCGGCGGAAGCGGCGTCTCGACCTATGTGGCCGACATCTCCAACGCGCAGGAAGTGGTCACGACCACGTCGGGCGGGCTGGGTGAAGCCGAAGTCGGCGGCCCCACGCTGAGCATCATTCCGAAGAGCGGCGGCAATACGCTCGCCGGCAACGTCTACCTGTCCGGAACGGGCGGCGGGATGGTCGGCGGCAATTACAGTCCCGAGTTACAAGCGGCAGGCCTGACCACACCAGGTACGCTGCTCAAGCAGTGGGACTTCACGTTCGGCGTGGGCGGCCCGATCCTCAAGGACCGCCTGTGGTACCGCGTCGCCGCACGGGATGAGGGGCAGCACCGCAAGATTCCCAACATCTACCCCAACCTCAATGCCGGCACAGCCGAGCGATTGTATCTGCCCGATCGCACGAAAGAGGTGCGCGGCGCGGAAAGCTGGCGTCTCTACACCGTGCGCCTGACGTATCAGGCGACGACAAAGGACAAGTTCAACATCCACTGGGACGAGCAGCACGCGTGCAACGGCTCGACTTACAACACCAGCGAAGACGGCTGCCGGCAGCAGCCCGACAACGGCAACCGCATCGGTCCACTCGGTCTCGGCGGCCTCAGCCCGACAACCTCGCCAGAGCTTGGGCAGTATCTCGACGCTCACCCGCGCGTTCGGCAGGTCACGTGGTCCGAGACCAGGACGAACCGCATGCTGTTCGAGGCGGGATTCGGGGCGTATCAGGCACCCTTCGGCCCGTATGAGAGCCCCGGGAACAACACCCGGCCGTTCGCGCGCGTCACCGAGCAGTGCGCCGCGGGATGCACGGCCAACGGCGGCATTCCCAATCTCACGTATCGATCGCAGAACTGGTCCGACAGCTGGGACGCGCAGTACACCTGGCGCGCGTCGGTTTCCTATGTGACGGGCGCCCACAACCTGAAGGTCGGGTACGGCGGTGTCGCACTGGTGTCGGATCTACAGGGCTTCACGAACGACAACAACCTGAGCTACACGGTGAACAACGGCGTCCCGATCTCGCTGACGCAGAGCCTCCTGCCCTTCACCACGAGCTATCGAACGCGCAACATGTCGTTCTACGTGCAAGACCAGTGGACGCGTGGGCGGATGACGCTGCAGGGCGCCCTGCGCTTCGATCGCAACTGGAGCCTGTTCCCCGAGCAGCGTATCGGGCCGACCAACTTCCTCTCGACGCCGATCGTGTTTCCCGAGACAGACGGCGTGACCGGCTACAAAGACATCTCACCACGCGGCGGCGTGGCCTACGACGTCTTCGGCACCGGCCGGACTTCGCTGAAGGTGAACTTCGGCAAGTATCTCGAGCCGACGAGCAACAACAACAATTACATTCTGTCGAATCCGATCGGCCGCATTGCCACGACGACGGCTCGCTCGTGGACCGACAACAACAACAACTTCCTGCCGGACTGCGATCTGAGGAGCCCGGCGGCACAAAGTCCAACGACGACCGGCTCAATCGACACCTGCGGAGCGATGAACAGTCAGACATTCGGTACCACGGCTCAGACGACGGCCAACATTGACCCGAAGATTCTGGAAGGCTGGGGCGTCCGGTCGAACGACTGGCAGATTGGCGTATCCGTCCAGCAGCAGGTGCTGCCCCGCGTGTCGATTGAGGTCGGCTACTTCCGCCGCTGGCTGAACAACTTCACGATTACCGACAACCTGGCGGTCGGGCCGAACGACTTCACCCAGTACAGCATCACCGCTCCGGCCTACCCGGATCTGCCAGGCGGCGGCAACTACGTCGTGGACGGACTCTACAACGTCGTACCGGAGAAATTCGGCCTGACGAGCAACAACATCACGCTCGCTGACGACATCGGCGATCAATATCAGACCTACAACGGCATGCTGTTCAACGTCAGCGCGAGACTCGGGCAAGGCCTGCAGTTCCAGGGCGGCTTCGGCCTCGGGAAGACCGTGCAGGACAACTGCGAGGTGCGGGCGCGGGTGCCGGAGCTGACAACGGGCGCGGGCACGAGCCCGGCGGTGAACCCGGGTAACCCGTACTGCCACAGCGACCCCGGCCTCATCACGAGAGCGACGGCGCTCGGCAGCTACACCATCCCGAAGATCGACGTGTCGATCGCGGGAACGCTGCGCAGCGATCAGGGCGGCGTGCTCGCGGCCAACTGGAATGCGCCGGTCGCACTCGTCTCGCAGGCGCTCGGACGTCCGGCGGCGGTCGTCGGCACGACGGTGCCGATCAGTCTCGTGGCGCCAGGAGAAGTGTGGGGTGATCGCGTCAACGCGTTCGATCTGAGGTTCGGCAAGATCCTCCGTTTCGGCCGGACCAGATACAACGTCGGGCTCGACATCATCAACGCGATCAACTCCGACGCAACGCTAACCTACAACCAGAGCTTCAACCCGACGGCGACAGTCCCGGCACAGCGCTGGCTGGCACCGACGTCGATCCTTACGCCGCGCTTCGTGAAGGTCAGCGCGCAGATCGATTTCTGATCGCTCATTGGGGGCGAGGCATGGCCTCGCCCCATACATGTGCTTCCCAGCCATGCGTGCGTCGCCCCTACGCGGATGATCCACAATGTCCTCTCGGAGGAGAGTTTCGATGAAACGACCGGCCTTCTCGGCAATTGCCGCAACCGCGGCCTTGTTGATCGGCATGGCGGTGGGGGCACTCATAGCTCAGGCGCCGCCTCAGGCACCTGCTGGACCGCAGCCCTACGTCGTCGGCAACCGTCTGGGCATGCCGATCAACCCGACCCCGGACGGCAAGTTCGATCCGATGTCGAAGAACGTGAAGGTCTATGGCGCCATCTACTCGGCCGAGAGCTGCTCGTACGACCCGACGCGCGGCGTCATCGTCGTGCCGAACCGCGGCGTCGCGCAGAACGTGCAGACCAATAACGCCTGGATCTCGTTCATCAACCACGACGGCTCCGTCCATACCGCGCGTTGGGTCGGCATTCAGAACGCTGGCGACCAGCGCTCCAACATGACGACACCGCTCGTGCTGAACGAGCCGCTCGGCAGCGACATCGCCAACGACGTGCTGTATCTCGCGGATCGTGACGGCGGCACGAACCCGCAGGACCCCGTCATCTCGGTTGTCCGCAAGTTCAATATGAAGACGGGCGCGCCCGCGGGCGAGGTCAAGGTGGAGAAATCAAACGGCTTCAACGATCTCGAAGTGGCCGACGACGGGACGATCTACGCGACACAGACCGGCGCGGGCGGACAGAACCCGGATGCGACGACGTGGCAGGTGTGGAAGATCACGCCGAGCGGCCAGGCGTCCATCTTCATCCAGGGTGCCCCACTGCGTCAGCCGAACGGCATCGCCTTCGACGAGAAAGGCAACATCGTCGTCGTCAACATCGGCAACAACGAGGTGCTGACGTTCGGTCAGGACGGCAAGCTGCTGAAGACCGAGATGGCCGTGCAGCCGGGCAACGACGGCCTGGTAATCATGAAGGACGGCACCAAGTACGTGAGCAGCGTACAGCAGGGTGGCGTGTCGCGCATTCGTCCGGGCAAGCCTGCGGAGCTCATCGCCCAGAACATCCCGAACCCGGCGTCGATGTGCTGGGATGCTGGCGCGAATCAGCTGGTGATCCCGATGAACGCCAACAACGGCTTGGCGTTCATTCCCTTGCGTTAGTCAAGTCCCAACTTCCAATTCCCAACGCCCAACCACTCCCAACTCCCAACTCCCAAATTGAAAGTTGTTGGGAGTTGGGAATTGGAAGTTGGGAGTGGTTGGGAGTTGGATTTTGGGAGTTGGGAGTTTACGCAGCCTTACGCGAAACGTCGCGGCTCTGAAGATATTTGAGGAGCACCAGAAGGGCGATTTCGTCGGGCCGCAGGCCCGCGATTCGCGCCGAGGCCTTCGGCTTTCGGTTTGCGACGACAGCCATCGTCCCATCCCGATAGGCGTCGACGACTCCGGGATGCACGTATGACTTGCGGCACACCGCCGGAGTGTTGCCAAGCAGGCCGGCGACGGCTTCGATCGCCACGTTCACGTGGCGCTCGGTCTGTCGCTTCGTGCCGGGCGGCGGCACGTCGCGGAGCGCGGTGGCGGCCAGCACGGTGCCCGACCACGTGCGGAAGTCCTTGGCCGTGAAGTCCTCGCCGGTAATCTCTTTCAGGTAGCTGTTGATGTCGCCCGAGTCCACGACCTGCGTGTCGCCGGCTTCGTCGATGTACTGAAACAGCTCCTGTCCCGGCAGCTCGCGGCACTGCTTGACGACGCGCGCGAGCCGGCGATCGTTGACGCTCACCGAATGACGCACACCGCTCTTGCCGCGGAACTGGAACCGCAGGGTGCCGCCTTCGACGCGCACGTGACGCGAGCGCAGCGTCGTGAGACCGAATGATTGATTGTGACGGGCGTACTCTTCGTTGCCGACGCGAATCAAGCTTTTCTCGAGCAGCTGCACGATCGTGGCGAGCACCTTGTTGCGAGGCAGACCCGGTTGCTCGAGATCGGCATTGGTGCGGCGACGAATCAGCGGAAGAACATCGGCAAACGCCTGCAAGCGATCGAACTTCGTTTCATCGCGATGCGCGCGCCACGCCGAGTGATAGCGATACTGCTTGCGGCCCTTTGCGTCGCGGCCCGTCGCTTGGATGTGTCCGCGCTGATCTGGACAGATCCACACGCTCGTCCACGCCGGCGGTACTGCGAGCGCGCGAATGCGATCGAGCATCGCCCTATTGCGAATCGTCTTTCCGTCGGCGCCAGCGTAGACGAACCCGTCGCCACGGCGCCGGCGCTCGACGCCAGGCTGCTCATCGCGCACATAACGGAGTCCTGCCGTCGCCGCTGCGGCGAGCGGACAGGTATCCGGCGGACGCTTTGTCCGGCTTGCCCTGAGCGCAGTCGAAGGGCGAAGACGCGACGATCGGAAGGCGCGAACACGGCGCACGAAGAGCCGGACCGTGCAAAACAGTCGCCGTCCGAATACCGCACAGCTTTTCGCACGTCAGCGCTATTATCACCGTCGGAATTCTGACGGCTGACCGGACATTCTGGAGAGTGTCATGACCAAGATTGGTGTCGCAGGTGTACTCGCGGTTGCAGTCGCGTGCAGTGTGGTGATCCTCGGCGCGCAGGGCGGCCGTGGTGGCGGAGGCGTCGCCCCCAAACCGCAGGGAGGCCCAGGAACCATCGAACGGATCACCGTTCATGGCAAGTCGCTCGAGGGAAATCTCGAAGGCGACTCGCCCGATCGCGATGTCACCGTCTACTTACCACCAGGCTACGCCAGCGATCAGAGCCGGCGTTTTCCAGTCGTCTATCTCCTGCACGGTTACGGCGGCCGCGAAGACACGTTCACCACACGGCTCGCGAGTCTTCAGGAGAGCGGCGATCGATTGGCCGTGGCACAAGGCTTCAGCAGCGCCATCGTCGTGACGCCGAGCGCGTACACGCTGCACAAGGGCAGCATGTACTCGAACTCGCCGACGACCGGCGACTGGGAACGGTTCATCGCGGAGGATCTCGTCGCCTACATGGACAATAACTACCGCACGCTGCCGAGCCGCTTGAGCCGCGGGCTCGCCGGCCACTCGATGGGCGGGTACGGTGCGCTCAAGATCGGCATGAAGCGGCCCGATGTCTTTGGCGCGCTCTACATCATGAGCGCGTGCTGCCTTGCGGCGAATCGCAATCCACGGCCCGAGGCGATGGCCGCGGCCGAAGCGATCAAGACTCGCGAGCAGGCGGAAGAAGCCGCAAAGGCGCCAGGGTTCGGACCGTCAACGACACTGGCGTCCGCCGCAGCGTGGTCCCCGAATCCGAAGAACCCGCCGCTCTATCTCGACCTCCCCGTCAAGGACGGTAAGGTGCGGCCAGACATCGTGGCGAAGTGGGTGGCCAACTCCCCATTGGAGATGCTGGAACAGCACGTGGCAAATCTCGACAAGTACTACGCCATTGGCATCGAGATCGGGACGAAGGACACGCTGATTGGGTCGAACCAGCAGCTGCATGCGGCGATGACGAAGCTGCGGATACCGCACTATTACGAGGAGTACGACGGCGACCACACAAACAAGGTGCGCGAGCGGATCGAGCGGAACGTGCTGCCGTTCTTCGCGAGAAACCTGGCGGCGCCGCCGAATCCGACCAACCCGCAAATTCAGCCGTGATGAACACAGCACCGGCGGCATGACCTCGTCGTGCCGACCTGTTCATCACGGCACCGTTACTGCGCGGTCACGACGATGGCGCTGCAGGCTCGCCCGCCGCTGCGCCTGTAGGCGTGCGGAACGGTCGCATCGAAATACACGGAGTCGCCCGCTTCGAGCGCGTGCTCTTCGCTGCCCACAAGCACGCTGAGCGTGCCCTGGATCGCGTAAATGAACTCGACGCCAGGATGATCGTGAGGGCGTAATCGATCCGGAGCGACCGCGAAGAACTCGGCGTAGTAGCAGTTGAAACGGCGCTCGGTGGCTGGATAGTCGAGCGATTCGAATCGATAGGCTACCTCGCGCGCGCCCGGACGATCAGGCAGCTGCACGCGACCGCCTTTCCGCACGACCGCGACCAGTGGCTTGTCGCGCGCGCCGGCGAAGAAGAACTCGAGCCCGACCCCGAAAACGAGCGCGATCCGCAGCAGCGTCGGCAGGGTCGGGAACATCACGCCCCGCTCAATCTTGGACAGCAGCGCAGGTGACAGCCCGGTGTGCTTCCCGAGCTCGACGAGCCCCATCTTCTTCTTGAGGCGCAGCGTGCGGAGCTTGTCGCCGATTCGGTAGTCGCTCAACCCGTCCTGCAGCGTCTTCGACAGCATCAGGCCTCCGTTTCACTGTGGCTCACATTCGGCGCCGGTTTTGTCCTGAGGCGCAAACGACTTTCACGGTCGTGGTCTGATTTTACTTTTAATCAATCACAATTGCGTTACATTCAAAGCATGGCTTTGGATCGTCAAACCTCAGGGAGTAATCACACTATGTCGAAGAAGACGTTTGCAGTCGGAACGCTGGCGGCCGTGGTCATGACGGTCGCTGTGTCGGGTGCGGTTGTGCGTGCCGAGACCCGGGATGTCGTCGAGACGGCGGTCGCCGCCGGATCTTTCAAGACGCTCGCGAAGGCACTCGACGCCGCCGGGCTGGTGACCACGCTCAAGGGCTCCGGCCCGTTCACGGTCTTTGCGCCGACCGACGAGGCGTTCGCCAAGCTCCCAGCCGGCACGCTCGAGACCCTGCTCAAACCGGAAAACAAGGAGAAACTCCAGCGCATCCTCACCTACCACGTCGTCCCCGGCAAAGTGATGGCCTCTGATGTGGTGAAGCTGCAGTCGGCCAAAGCCGTGAGCGGCGACACCATCATGGTGAAGGTCCGGAACGGTGTCGTGCACGTTGACAACGCGACCGTGACGAAAGCGGATGTCACGGCATCCAACGGCGTCATCCACGTCATCGATTCAGTCATCCTGCCGAATGGCCTCTAGCTCGAGCGGGACAGCAGCCGAACCCTTGCAGGTGCGCACGAATAGGCGAGTCATATGAAAGCCGACATTCTGCTCACCGGTACCACGGGATACATCGGCGGCCGCCTTCTTCGACATTTCGAAGAGGCCGGCCGTGCCGTTCGATGCGTGGCGAGGCAGCCGAATCAAATCGCGCGGAGGCGGCCGACCACAGAAGTCGTCCCGGGCGACTGTCTCGACGAGGCCTCGCTCGACCGCGCCTTCGCGGGCGTACACTCGGCGTACTACCTCGTTCATTCGATGGCCGCAGGGTCGCAGTTCGCGGAACTGGACCGTCGCGCGGCCGGCAACTTTGGCCGCGCCGCTGCGCGCGCCGGCGTACAGCGCATCATCTACCTTGGTGGATTGGCCGACGGCATTGGCGCGCCCTCGCTGCACCTCAAGAGCCGGGCGGAAACCGGTGAGGCGCTTCGTGGCGGCGGAGTTCCGGTCATCGAGTTTCGAGCGTCGATCGTCATTGGCGCTGGCAGTTTGTCGTTCGAGATGATTCGGGCGCTCGTCGAGCGGCTGCCGGTGATGGTGTGTCCGCGATGGGTCGATACGCTCACCCAGCCGATCGCCATCGACGATGTGGTCGAGTACCTGGCGTCGGCGCTCGATTTGCCGGCGAGTCGCGGCAGAGTCTTTGAAATCGGCGGACCGGAGGTGGTCTCTTACGGCGACATCCTGCGGGAGTACGCACGCCTTCGCGGGTTGCGCCGCCTGCTGCTGCCAGTGCCTGTTCTGACTCCGCACCTGTCGGGTCTCTGGCTCGCCCTCGTCACGCCGGCGCAGGCCCAGGTCGGACGCGCGCTCGTCGAAGGATTGAAGAACGCGACGGTCGTACGGTCGCCGGCTGCTCGGGAAACGTTCACGATTGACCCGATGCCCCTGCGCACCGCGTTCCAGAAGGCCATCGACGCCGGTGGCGCGACGTGGAAGGTGGACACGCGCGAGGTTGTCGTCGATGTGCCGGCCTCCCAGGCGTTCGCACCGGTGCGGCGCATCGGCGGCGCGAACGGTTGGTACTTCGGCAACCGCCTGTGGAAGATGCGTGGCTGGCTGGATCGATGGTTCGGAGGCGTCAGCATGCATCGCGGGCGGCGGGACCAGGACTGCTGCATTGTCGGCGACGTCATCGACGGCTGGACCGTCGTCGCCTACGAGCCGGATCGGCTGATGCGGCTCGCCGCTGACATGAAGCTTCCCGGCCGAG
>Ga0075420_100003973_pt1 | contig 12946 bp, 13 predicted proteins | sample SoiMetdeltSBSDD4_FD_75296 | JGI IMG/M metagenome (GOLD analysis project Ga0075420, IMG submission 75296) | Bulk soil microbial communities from a Populus tree surrounding site in Tennessee, USA - Soil MetaG P. deltoides SBSDD4 | ecosystem: Environmental > Terrestrial > Soil > Tree plantation... | reverse complement strand
TGAGAGCAAGGCACGGGCCGGCAACTTCTTCGAGGATTTCGCCGTCGGCCAAATCCTGACGCACGCCACCCCCCGCACCCTCACGGCGGGCGATGTGGCGCTCTACAACGGGCTCTACGGGCCGCGCTTCGCGGTGCAGTCGTCCGACGCCTTTGCCGGGGCGATCGGCTATCCCCATGCGCCGGTGGACGATCTGCTCGTGTTCCACACGGTGTTCGGCAAGACCGTGCCGGACATCTCACTCAATGCCGTCGCCAACCTGGGCTATGCCGAGGGGCGCTTCGTTGCGCCCGTCTATCCCGGCGACACCCTGAGCGCCGCCTCCGAGGTGATCGGCGTGCGCGAGAACTCCAACCGCACCTCCGGCGTGGTCTACGTCCGCACCACCGGGCGCAACCAGCATGGGCAGACGGTGCTGGCGTACGTGCGCTGGGTGATGGTGCGCAAGCGCGATGCGGCGAGCCCGACGCCCACAGCGGTGGTGCCCCAGCTGGCCGAGAGGGTGGATCCGGCGCGGCTGGGCGAGGCTGTGCCGGCGCTCGACGTGGGCCGCTACGATCTCGCGCTGGCCGGCGCACCGCACCGCTGGGGCGACTACGCGGTGGGCGAGAGGATTGACCACATCGACGGCATGACGCTGGAGGAGGCCGAGCACCAGATCGCCACCCGCCTCTACCAGAACACCGCCAAGGTGCACTTCAACCTGCATGAGCAGGCCCAGGGGCAATTCAAGCGGCGGCTGGTCTACGGCGGCGTGGTGATCTCAGTGGCTCGTGCCCTCTCCTTCAACGGCCTCGCCAACGCCTTCCATGTGGCCGGCATCAACGCCGGCCGCCACGTGGCGCCGTGCTTTGCCGGCGACACCATCTATGCGTGGTCGGAGGTGCTGGAGAAGGCGGAGCTGCCGGGCCGCACCGATATCGGCGCGCTGCGCGTGCGCCTGGTGGCGGTGAAGAACCGCACCTGCGCGGACTTCCCCCTGCGCAGCGCCGCCGGCGAGTACGCCGACGGCGTGATTCTCGAGCTCGACCTGTGGCTCGTGCTGCCGCGGTGAGCGGGCGCGTGTCAGCCGATCACCGGCCGGCGCCGGCCCGTGATGTCATGCGGTGCGGAATGGGTTCGCTGCCGCGCCATTGCCGGCGGTGGTCATTCGGTCGGACAATGTATCCGCCATTTCATACTCAATAGAAATCCATTGGAAATCCTTCGCCTTTTGGCGAAGCGTGGTTGATTTGCACGCTGACGACAATCTTTTCGCCGACGCGTGGCAATCGACTTGGGAATCATGTTTGCACTGACAAATCCTGCGCGGCGTGACGATGGTCAGTGATGTCACGGCAGACATCGCGCAACCGCGCTCACAGCCCTGGAGGATTCCCATGGAAGCCGTTGCGATGCCCTGTCTGCCGACTCCATCGCCGAAATTGGGACCACCGAAATCGGCGCACCCAGGCCTGAGCCGCCTTGCGGCTTACCGGGCGAGCCTCCTGATGAGCTGCGCTCTGGTGGTGCCTATCGCTGCGATGACATTCAAACCCGATACGGCATACGCTGTGATCTGCGCCAACGCCGGCGCGGGCGGCGCCACGGGCGACGATGCCGGTGTCGCCGACAACACGGCCTGCGGCCAGAACGCCACTGCAAATGGGGGCGGCAGCTCCGCCTATGGCGTGGGCAGCCAGGCGACGGGCCTGAACAGCACCGCCACCGGTAACTCGACCCAGGCGACGGGTGTCTCCAGCTCTGCCTATGGCGTCGCCAGCCAGGCGACGGGTGCCTCCAGCTCCGCGTACGGCAACTCCAGCCAAGCGACCGGTGGCCTCAGCTCCGCTTTCGGCATCCTCAGCGTGGCATCAGGCGACCAAAGCTCCGCCTTTGGCGGAGCCAGCCAGGCAACGGCCGTGAACAGCTCCGCCTTTGGCGCAAACAGCAAGGCGACGGCCGATTCCGCCACCGCCTCTGGCGCGGCCAGCCAAGCAACGGGCGTGAGCAGCTCCGCCTATGGCGACACGAGCCTGGCGTCGGGCAACTCCAGCTCCGCGTATGGCGTGGGCAGCACGGCGAGCGGAGTCGGCAGCTCGGCGTATGGCAGGCTCAGCACGGCGAGCGGAGCCGGCAGCTCGGCTTATGGCTTGCAGAGCACGGCGAGCGGAGACGCCAGCTCGGCATACGGCAACCTTAGCACGGCGAGCGGTATAGACGGCTCGGCCTATGGCGCCCTGAGCACGGCGAGCGGTACCGACAGCTCGGCGTTTGGCATCGCAAGCACGGCGAGCGGCGAGAGCAGCACGGCGGTTGGCGTCGCAAGCACGGCGAGCGGAGGCGGCAGCTCGGCCTTTGGCCTCGCAAGCACGGCGAGCGGCGTCTCCTCGGTCGCGGTCGGCGACAGCGCCCAGGCGCTCGGCGCCTCCTCGGTCGCGATCGGCGACAGCGCCCAGGCGCTCGGCGACGGCTCGATCGCCATCGGCAAGGGCGCGGTGGCCAGCGGCTCGATCGCCATCGGCGTCGGCGCGCAAGCCGCAGCCAGCGGCACCGCCGTCGGCGACGGGGCCAGCGCCACGCTCGCCAATTCGGCAGCCTTCGGCACCGGCGCGACGGCGACGCGCGCCAACCAGCAGGTGTTCGGCACTGCCGCCAACACCTACACGATGCCCGGCGTCACCTCGGGAGCCAGCAAGGCGGCCCAGGGAGCGCCCACGCATATCGTCACGAGCAATCCGACGGGAGATCTCGCAGCGCATACGCCCGCCGAGCTTGGTCTTTCGACACAGGGCGACGTCGCGAACCTGCAGGGCCAGATCAACAGGCTGGGCCGGCGCGACGAGGAGCTGGCGGACGGCATCGCCATCGCCCTGGCGCTGGCGCAGCCGATCTTCCAGCCGGGCCAGACCTTCGCCATCCGCGCGGGCTGGGGCAACTTCGACGGCAACGACGCCCTTGGCGTCACGGCCGCAGGCGTAATCGGGCGCGGCTATTGGGGTCCCACCAGCGCCATCGTTCTCGACGGCGGCATCGGTACCGGCACGAGCGAGGGCGTGGTCGCTGGTCGCGCCGGCATCACCTTCGGATGGTGATACCGGCGAACCCGTCGGTCCACAACATTCCGCGCCCGTCCTGGAGCCATCCAAGGACGGGCGGCGGCGCTTTGAGTACCACTGGTGCCATGCATCCATCCGACGTGCTTCCGCCGCCCTGCTCACAGTGCCAGCACCACCCGGGAGGCTCCATGCACCGCCGCATTCCCCGCCTCGGCTTCACGACACTCGTCGTCGTGCTCCCGATAGCCGCTACCTTCGTCCTCATATCGAACGGCGACGCGCAGGAGGCGGGCAAGAAGCAGCAGCCCGCCAAGGAGGCTCCAGCCACGCCGGCCAAGAAGGCGGAGCCCGCGGCCCCCGCACCGCAGGTGGCGATGCCCGAGGCCGAGACCATCGTCCTGCTGACGCGCACGACGCTGCTCACCCTCAACGACGCACTCCACACCGGCAACTACACGGTCCTGCGCGACATGGCCGCGCCGAGTTTCCGCGACGCCAACTCCGCCGCCCGCCTCTCCGCCACCTTCGGCAGCCTGGCGGCGCAGGGCATCGACCTGACGGCGGTGGGAATCCTCGCGCCGCAGCTCACCGACGCGCCGGTCCTCGACCAGAAGAACGGCATGGTGCGCATCAAGGGCTACTTCCCCACCCGGCCTATGCGCACGAACTTCGAGGTGATCTACCAGGCCGTGGGCGGTCACTGGCGCCTGTTCGGCCTCTCCGTGCAGCCGACCGTCCCGCCGCCGGTCGCAGCTGTCGCCCCGGCCGCAGCCGATAACCCGGCCGAAGCGCAGAAGAAGGCCGCCAAGAAATAGTATGCCCTGGGGTCAATCAGACTCGCAGGGTCCGAACCCCCTATAGCCGCTGACTTGACTTTAATACGTTCGTACGTATTGTGTGCCACTCATGCCCAAGCCTTCCCATCGTGAGAACATCATCGCTGCCGGCCTCAGGGTCATGTTCAGAGCGGGCTACAACGGCTCCAGTGTGCGGGACATCGTGGCCGAGGCGGGCGTACCGCAGGGGTCGTTCACCAACCACTTCCGGTCCAAGGAGGGCTTTGCCCAGGCTGTCCTCGACCACTACTTCGCCAACGTCCGAGGTCTCGTACGCGAGGCCCTGGACGACGCCGCGCTGACCCCGCGCCAGCGGCTCAGGCGCTATCTCGACATCATCACGACCAGACTGGAGGCCGACCACTGGGCCAGAGGCTGCCTGATCGGCGACCTGAGCCTTGAGGCATCCGGCCAGAGCGAGGCGCTGCGCGCGCAGCTCGGCGCGATCTTTGAGGAATGGCGAGCGCCGTTCACCACCTGCATTGCCGAGGCGCAGGCTGCGGGTGAGATCGCCGCCACGTTCGAGGCAACCGACCTCGCCGAGTTCCTGCTGGCCTCGTGGCAGGGCGCCATCCTGCGCATGAAGGTGGAGCGCAGGCCGGCGCCGCTGGAGCGGTTCAAACGCATCGCATTCGACACCGTCTTCAAGGAGGCACCACGATGACGATGACGACCACCATGACGGGCGCAGGTGAGGCCGGGATGAGGGAGATTCCCGTGCTCGGCTCCACCATGGCGTATCGGGAGGCCGGGGCGGCACGTGAGCCCATTGCACTGCTCCTGCACGGCAACCCCACCTCCTCCTTCATCTGGCGCAACATCATCCCGCACGTCGCACCGGTCGCGCGCACCATCGCGCCAGACCTGATCGGGTTCGGCCAATCCGGCAAGCCGCCGATCGACTATCGCTTCGCCGATCACGTGCGCTATCTCGATGCCTTTCTCGACGGTCTCGGCATCGACAGCGCCTACCTGGTAGCGCAGGACTGGGGCACGGCGCTCGCCTTCGAGCTGGCGGCGCGGCGACCGGGCTTCGTGAAGGGCCTCGCCTTCATGGAGTTTATCCGACCGATGCCGACCTGGGACGACTTCCATCGGACGCCGACAGACTCCCCCCACGCGCAGGCGGCGCGCGCCACATTCCAGAAGTTCAGGACGCCCGGTGTGGGCGAGGAGATGGTGCTCGCGGGCAATGCCTTCGTCGAGCGGCTTCTGCCCGGCTCCGTCGTGCGCAAGCTCACCGACGCCGAGATGGATGTCTATCGCGCACCGTTTCCGACGCCGGACAGTCGCGGGCCGGTGCTGGCGTTCCCGAGGGAGCTGCCCATCGCCGGGGAGCCGGCCGACGTGTATGCCGCGCTCGAGGCGGCACACGCGGTGCTGCGGCAGGCGGACTTCCCCAAGCTGCTGTTCGTGGGCAATCCCGGCGCGCTGGTGTCGCCGGATTTCGCCCAGGGTTTCGCTGCGTCGCTCCGGCATTGCCACGTCGTGCAACTGCCATCAGGCCTGCACTATTTGCAGGAGGACCATCCCGACGCCATCGGCCACGCCGTCGCCGGTTGGATCGCCGGCATCGAAGCAGTGACGGCGCGTGCCGGCTTGCCGCGTGCGGCTTGAGACACCCGAAGCCGAGGCGCATGCAGCTGCGGCAGACGAACCATAGCTGGAACGGAGGCCCCGAATGTCCCACGCGATGTCGCAAGTCACGATTGTCTACTGCCGTCCCTGCGGGTACGAGAGGCGAGCGCGCGAGGCTGCGGCCGCCTTGCAGGCGGCATGCAACGTGGAGGCGAGGCTCGTACCCGGCACCGGCGGCATCTTCGAGATCAGCGTAGGCGACAGGATAGTCGCCAAGCGGGCGAAGGGGCACTTCCCGAGCAGCGAGGAGATCGTTGCAGCGGTCGGCGCCGCCCTCCGTGCGCCGCGAGGTGCGCCCATGTCGATCCATTGGACTGAGAAGATCGATAACCTGGACTGGGACGAACTGGCGGCGCTCTACCGGGCAGCGCCCCTCGGCAACAAGGCGCCGGCCGACCTGCGGCTCGTCTTTTCCAACAGCATGTTCCGGTGCCTCGCGCTTGAGGATGGGAGGCTGGTGGCGGCAGGGCGGGCGCTCGCCGACGGGCACGACTGCGCCTATCTGTGCGACATCGCCGTGCTGCCGAGCCATCAGGGCCGCGGCCTCGGGAAAGAGGTGGTGACGCGGCTGATCGAGCGCTGCAAGTCGCACAGGAAGATCATTCTGTACGCGGTGCCCGGGCGGGAGGGCCTCTATCGCAGCCTCGGCTTCCGCCGCATGAGCACGGCGATGGCGATCTTCGCGGACCAGGCGGACGCCCACGCGCGAGGCTACTTGGACGAGCTGTGACGCTGCTCCAGGGCGAGATGCGGTGGGCGGGCCCTCGTGCCAAAGCCAGCTCTCGACCAGCTGCGCTTTTCCTCGGATGAAACTTGGGCGTCGCCGGGCAACTGGTATACAATACGCCTCGGTTGCGATCACTCCGCGCCCGCTCTGTGCTTGAGACAAACGGCCGATTGCCCGCCCTGCTGCAGCGCGTTACAAGCCCTGCCGATGTACTCGTGGGGAGGCAAGGCTGGCTCATGGCCGAGATCAAGCACACGATCGAGCGCCCGCTCTCGCCGCACCTGACCATCTATCGGCCCCTGATCAACATGGTGATGTCGATCGTGCATCGCCTCACCGGGGGCGCGAACTACGTGGGCACCGTGCTGATCGCGGCCTGGCTGGTGGCGGCGGCCATGGGGCCCGAGGCCTACGGCACGCTGAACGCGCTCTTCGGGCACCCGCTCGGCAAGCTGGTGCTGCTCGGCTACTCCTGGTCGGTGATCCACCATATGCTGGGCGGCATGCGCCACCTCATCTGGGACACCGGCCGCGGCCTCGAAATCGGCACCGTCAATGTGCTGAGCTGGCTCACCATCCTAGGCTCGCTCGCCCTGACGGCGGCCTTGTGGTTCGCCGGCATCGCCGCGCGCGGAGGGCTGTAGCCCATGTCCATGCGCACCCCGCTTGCCAAGGTCCGCGGCCTCGGATCGGCCAAGTCTGGCACCGGGCATTTCTGGCTGCAGCGGCTGACGGCGATTGCCAACATCGTGCTCGTGTCATTCCTTATCGGTCTGCTGTTCACGCTGGTCGGCGCCGACTACGAGACCGTGCGGCGCACCTTGGCCAAGCCCTACATCGCCGTGCCGCTCCTCCTGCTCGTGCTCTCGGCGGTCACGCATATGCGGCTCGGCATGCAGACCATCATCGAGGACTACGTGCATTCGGAAGGGCGCAAGGTGGCGGCCCTGATGCTGAATACGTTCTTTGCCATCCTGATCGGCATCACCTGCGTGTTCGCCGTGCTGAAATTGAGCTTCGGAGCTTGACAGGCATGCCCGCACAAGACGCCCACGCGTCCGCTAACGGAGTAGCCAGGCCCGCCGTCAACGGCCGGGCCTATCCGCTGACCGACCACACCTATGACGTGGTGGTGGTGGGGGCCGGCGGCGCCGGCCTGCGTGCCACGCTCGGCTGCGCCGAGGCGGGCTTGCGCACGGCATGCATCACCAAGGTGTTCCCCACCCGCTCGCACACGGTGGCGGCCCAGGGCGGCATCGCCGCGGCCATCGGCAACATGGGGCCGGACGACTGGCGCTGGCACATGTACGACACGGTAAAGGGCGCCGACTGGCTGGGCGACCAGGATGCCATCGAGTACCTGTGCCGCAACGCGCCCGATGCGGTGTACGAGCTCGATCACTACGGCATGCCGTTCTCGCGCACCGAGGACGGCCGCATCTACCAGCGCCCGTTCGGCGGCATGACCACCGAGTACGGCGAAGGTCCGCCGGCGATGCGCACCTGCGCGGTCGCCGACCGCACCGGCCACGCCATGCTGCACACGCTGTACGGCCAGTCGCTGCGGCACTCGGCGGAGTTCTTCATCGAGTACTTCGCCATCGACCTGATCATGGACCAGGACGGCGCCTGCCGCGGCGTGGTGGCGCTGAAGCTCGACGACGGCTCCCTGCACCGTTTCCGCGCCAAGCGCACCATCGTCGCCACCGGCGGCTACGGCCGCGCCTATTTCTCCTGCACGGGCGCCCATACGCAGACCGGCGACGGCACCGCCATGGTGCTGCGCGCCGGGTTGCCGCTGCAGGACATGGAGTTCGTGCAGTTCCACCCCACCGGCATCTACGGCGCCGGCGTGCTGGTGACGGAGGGCGCCCGCGGCGAGGGCGCCTATCTCACCAACGGCAACGGCGAGCGCTTCATGGAGCGCTACGCCCCGCACGCCAAGGATCTGGCCTCGCGAGACGTGGTCTCGCGCTCCATGACCATCGAGATCCGCGAGGGGCGCGGCTGCGGCCCCAACAAGGACCACATCCACCTCAACTTCTCGCACCTGGACCCCAGGATGCTGAAGGAGCGCCTGCCCGCGGCGATCGAGAACGGGCAGGTGTTCGCGGGCGTCGACATCCTCAAGGAGCCGATGCCGATCGTGCCGACCTGCCACTACAACATGGGCGGCGTGGCCACCAACTACCACGGCGAGGCGCTGACCAAGAAGGGCGGCGATCCTGAATCCATCATCCCCGGCCTGATGGCGCTGGGCGAGGCGGCGAGCGTGTCGGTGCACGGCGCCAACCGGCTCGGCTCCAACTCGCTCATCGACCTCGTGGTATTCGGCCGCGCCGCGGCGGCCAAGTGCGCGCAGAGCCTGGAGCGGGGCACGACCCCGCCCGACCTGCCGCGAGATGCCGGCGAGTACGCCCTCGCCCGCCTGGACCGATTCCGCAACGCCAAGGGCGGCACACCCACGGCCGAGCTGCGGCTGCGCATGCAGAAGGTGATGCAGTCGAACTGCGCCGTCTTCCGCACCGCCGCCTCGCTCAAGGAGGGCGTAGCCAAGATCAGCGAGATCTGGCGCGCCACCGACGACATCGCCGTGTTCGACCGGTCGCTGGTCTGGAACTCGGACCTCGTAGAGACGCTGGAGTACGACAACCTGATCGTGCAGGCCGCCGTCACCGTGGTCGGCGCCGAGGCCCGCCACGAGAGCCGCGGCGCCCACGCCCGCGAGGACTATCCCAACCGCGACGATGTCCACTGGATGAAGCACACGCTCGCCTGGGCCGACGACCACGCCAGGAAGGTGCACCTCGACTACCGCCCGGTGCACACCTACACGCTGACCAACGAGGTCAGCTACATCCAGCCCAAGGCGCGGGTGTACTGAGGCGGTTTCCAGTCGATATACGTCGGGGGAGTCTGGATACTGCCTTCCGAGTTGGCGACCAATGATGCGCTCTCCCGTTTCGTCATCCCGGCGCCGCTTGTGAGCGAAGCGAGCAAGCGGGACTCGGCCGGGACCCAGACACATGGCAGCATGCTCTCCATGCGGAAACAAGCACAACTGTTCCGCGGCTCCCGTGAGCCGCATAGATATGAACACTGAGCTTGTGTTGACGCGCATGGGTCCCGGCCTAGTCCCGCTCGTGCCCTTCGGGCACTCACGACGCCGGGATGCCGTAGATGGGCGGCATGCGAAGCGACGCACCGACCCGCACGAAGTGGAACCATCTCAGGCAGTGACAGCCGTATTTCTGTTTCGTGGCTGCTCCGCAGCGCCGCGCCGCTACCGCCCGCAACCACGCCTCAACTCACCCCACACCGGCCCCGCCGATCCCCCGCGGCCCTGTTCAGCCCCGCCACCGCCGGCTCCTTCGCGCACATCGCCTTCAACCCCTCGACAACCCCGCGCGCAATCCGCTCGCGGTACGCGGCGCTTCGCAGTCTGCGCATGTCGTTCCGGCTCGATATGAATCCGGCCTCGAGCAGGATGGCCGGAATCGGCGAGGTCTGGGACACCTTCAGCCGCTGATAGTCGAAGACGTTGAGGTCGGTGCTCACCGGCTTGCGAAGAGCATCGGCGATGACATCCTGATGCGGCGTGGCCGGCACCGCCCCGCTGGCGCGCAGCCCCTCGGCCACGCTCAGGCCCAGCAATCTCGACAGATCGGCGTATCTGTTTTCCGACGAGAAATAGACCGTGTAGCCCTCGATCCGGTCGTTGTACCGGAGCGTCCGGCCGTCATCCCCAACGGCGCTCTGCTTGAGACGGTCATCGACGTTGTCATGATGGACCGAGATGAAGACGTCCGCGCCGGCGCAGAACGCCCGTTGCGGGCGCTCGGGCAGCGAGGCCATATCGAGATTGCGGTTGACCACAACGACACGTCCGATGCCGGCGCGCGCCAGCTGCTCCTCGATCGTCGCGGCGAGCTCGACATTGTAGGTGAGCTCATCACGGCCGAGGACATCCTTGGCGCCGGGGCTGGAGCGGGAATGGCCGATATCGACGGCGGCCACGAGCTGCGCGAAGCACGAGCCCGCGTCGGCGACGGCGCTGGCGGGAACGCACGCGAGCGCCACGGACGGAACGAGCGCGAGCCATGCACGCCGCCCGTATCGACGAAAGCTAACCGACATCGCACTGACCCGGGAGCCCCTTGTTGGTCGGCCGACAGCCTGGCCTTTTACGTGGGACCGCCGTTTTCGGATCGGTGGGGAAGCGCTGTAGGTTGGGTTAGGCCCGAAGGGCCGTAACCCAACATGGCCGACTCTGTTGCCTCCCTAAAGCCCCGACGGCATGGTCTCGTCGGGGGTTGGGCGCGTGGCCAGAAAGGCCGGCAGGTCCTCGCAGGTGTCGCAGAGGCGCTCCAGGCCGGGATAGCGGCCGGCCGGCAGGGCGTCCGCAACCCGAAGCCGCAGATATCCGAGCATGACGGCCACCGTGATATCGGGTTGCATCAGCCGCCCGCCCATGAGCCAGGGCGAGCGCGCCAGTGCCTCCAGGGCGTCGAGCGCACCGGCGAGCTGCCCCCCGCACCGCTCGATCCATGCGGGATAGATCTTGTCCGCCGGCCGCAGCGTGCGCTCGTAGACGATGGCCCCAGCCTTGTCGATGGCACCGGTCGCCAGCGCAACGATGCGCAGCGCACGGCGCCGCTCCGCCCCGCGCGCCGGCATGAGGGCCAGCTCCGACCCCACCGTCTCGTCGATGTGGTCAAGGATGGCCGCGGAGTCCAACAGCACCTCGCCGTCGTCCAGGATCAGGGATGGGATGCGCCCCAGTGGGTTGATGCGCCGCATCTCGTCCGCATCGGCGAACACGGAGATGGTGTTGCGCTCGAAGGGCAGCCCCAGCAGCGTGAGCGAGATCGCCACGCGCCGCACGTAGGGGCTGTCGTACTGTCCAACGAGCTGCATGCGTCGTCTCCGTCGTAGGTTGGGTCTGCCGCCGGCTTTCGCCCGGGCTTGCCCCAATTCAACCCAGCCCCAGCAGCTTCAGCGCGTTGTCCTTCATGATCAGCGGGCGCACCTCCGGCTTGATGGCGATCTTCTCGAAGTCGGCGATCCAGCGGTCGGGCGTCAGCACCGGGAAGTCGGAGCCGAACAGCATGCGGTTGCGCAGGATGCTGTTGGCGTACTGGATCAGGTTGGCAGGGAAGTACTTGGGCGACCAGCCCGACAGGTCGATATAGACGTTGGGCTTATGGGTGGCCACCGAGAGCGCCTCGTCCTGCCACGGGAACGACGGGTGCGCGGCGATGATCGGCATGTCCGGGAAGTCCACCGCCACGTCGTCGAGATGCATGGGGTTGGAATACTTGAGCCGCACCCCGCCACCGCCCTTCATCTGCGCCCCGAAGCCGGTCTGGCCGGTGTGGAACAACGCCGGCAACTTGTGCCCGGCGATCACCTCGTAGAGCCCGTACGCCTTGCGGTCGTTGGGGTAGAAGCCCTGGGTGGAGGGGTGGAACTTGAATCCGCGCACGCCGTAGTCCTCGATCAGGCGCCGCGCCTCGCGCACGCCCATCTTGCCGCGCGCCGGGTCGATGGAGGCGAACGGGATCAGCACGTCGGCGTGCTCGGCGGCCAGTTCCGCCACCTCCTCGTTGGCGATGCGCCACACCCCGATCTCGGCCTCGCTGTCCACCGTGAAGATGACGGCCGCCATCTTGCGCTCGCGGTAGTACTGCGCCACCTGCGGGATGGTGGGTCGGCCGGCCTCCTTGAAGTACTTGGCCATGGCCTCGTCATAGATCAGGGAGCAGGGATCGCGCGGGGCTCGCGCCGAGGTCTCCGCATGCGTATGCACGTCGATGGCGACGACCTGGGCGGGATCGATCTTGGGAATGTATTTGCTCATCGCAAGGCCTCTTGACTGCCGGCCGGCCATCGTGGTCCGCGCGTGCGCCAGCGCGGATAGAATGGCCGGCCGGAATGCTGCGGGCCGGAGTGACGCACAGAAACAGGCGAACGACAAGGCGCACCATCGGCGCACGATGGGCGCACGATGGCCATACCGGAAACACATGCCGGCGTGACCATGCCGCTGGCTGCGATCCACGAGGCGTGAGGAGGAAAACCATGGTCACAGCAAGACTGGCCCTGACGGGAGCTGTCCTGCTCGCCGGCGCACTGCAGGGCGCCGACGGCGTCCGCGCCGACGCGGCCCTGGCCGTGAGCCAGATCGGCGACGTGCCCAGACAGGGCCTCGCGGTGGGCTGGGCGGTGGACTACGAGAGCAAGGACGCGGCCGAGAAGGAGGCCCTCGCGCGCTGCCGCGCCTTCCCCGACGCGCCGCAGGCCACGCGCGACGCGTGCCGCATCGTCGAGACCTTCAGCGACAGGTGCATTGCCATTGCTCTCGATCCCGAGCCGGGCACCACCGGCGTCGGCTGGGACGTGCACAAGCGCCGCGACTGGGCGGAGGAAGCGGCAATGGAGAAGTGCGCCGAGGCCTCCACACCCAAGCGCCGCGCGTCCTGCCGCGTCGCGCTCATCCGGTGCGATGGGCGGTAGTGCCTCGGCCCATCCCCAGGCGCGGGATCGCCACAAGGGGGCGAGGGCGACGAGGAGAGAGGACCTGCGCATCTACGCGATGCGGATGCGGGTCGGGCTGAGGAACCTGTAGGGCGGCACTGGGAGGTTCGTGCGCGCCGGCCCGCCTACGACGCGCCCCGACAGGTCGAAGCGCGCGGCATGGCACGAGC
>Ga0075420_100003969_pt1 | contig 12953 bp, 11 predicted proteins | sample SoiMetdeltSBSDD4_FD_75296 | JGI IMG/M metagenome (GOLD analysis project Ga0075420, IMG submission 75296) | Bulk soil microbial communities from a Populus tree surrounding site in Tennessee, USA - Soil MetaG P. deltoides SBSDD4 | ecosystem: Environmental > Terrestrial > Soil > Tree plantation... | reverse complement strand
GTCGGGTTCGTCCACAGCATCACCACGCCGACGAAGTCCTCGCCAGCCTGGCTTCCGAGCGCGGCGAGGTAGCCGCCCGGCCCGCCCGTCAGCGCGATCAACGGGACGGCCCACGCCAGGTTGGCCACGACGAACGCCGCAATCGCTCCAACGCGCGCGCGGCCGGGAACTCCTGGACGAATTACGGCAAGTAGCAGCAGCGGCACCGTGAGCACGGCCATCTGCGAACGAAACCCGATCGAGATGCCGGCCATCATGGCGCCAAGCAGGAGCGCGCGCGTCGCCTCGCCTCTCCAGGGCGCGCGCCAGCGAATCGCCGCCATCAACGCCGCGAGCGCGACGAACGCCACGGCAAGTCCCGGAACGTCGCTCAGCGGACGCAGCGCGGTGAACCAGAAGAGAGGCGAACAGGCGAACAGGATGACGCCGATGAGCGCGACACGGTCGTCGCCGGCGAGCCTGCGAAAGAACACGAACGCTGCGACGATGATCGCGGCACCACCGGCGGCGCTCAACGCCGCGAGTCCGGCGACCTCCGGCATCGCGACACCAACCGTGCGCAACGCCGCCGTCGAGAACTTCGCAATCGCGATGTACACCGGGTAACCCGGCGGATGGGGCTGATGGCGTGCGACGTCGAACTGGCGGACCCCCATCGCGAAATTGACCGAGTCGACATCTTCGAGGGTGGGCGGCAGCCAGTAGAGATGAGCGACGAGGAACAGCAGGGCAATGGCGACGACTGCCGCGATCGTCAGACGCGGAGGCGCCGCAGACATCCGGGCGACGGCGGGAGGGGCGTCGGTGCCCAACGCGATCTTCAAACGGGACGCAGGCGAAGCGCGTCGTTCAAGCTGCCAAGGCGGTATCCGCGCAGATCCAGCGTGACGTGCTGATACCCGATTGCGCGCAACTCGCGATCGATGGCTTCCGCGATGTCCGGTTCGAGCGCGCGGTGCATCTCCTCACGGCCGATCTCGAGTCTCGCGATGGTCTCGTGATGACGCACGCGACAGACGCGGAACCCGAGGCCGCGAAGTACGTCCTCGGCCCGCTCGATCATGCGAAGCTTTTCGTCCGTCACTTCACTGAAGTAGGGAATTCTGGACGAGAGGCATGCCGAAGCCGGCTCGTCCCAGGTCGGCAGACCCGCCTGCCGCGACAACTGGCGAATTTCATCCTTCGTGAGACCGACCTCGTCGAGCGGACTGCGCACGCCGAACTCACGTGCGGCCTGGCGGCCCGGGCGATAGTCCCCGCGGTCGTCAGCGTTGCTTCCATCCGCGATCACCGGGATACCCCGTTCGCGTCCGATCGCCGAGAGGTGCGTGTAGAGTTCGTGCTTGCAGAAATAGCAGCGATTGGCCGGATTGGCCCGGTACTCGGGCCGCGACATCTCGTCGGTCCGGATCACTTCATGATTGAGGCCGAACTCGCTGGCGATCCGGCTGGCCATCTCGCGGTGACGATCGGGATAGCTGGAGCTGTCAGCGGTGATGCAGAGCGCGTGAGTACCGAGCACCTGCGTCGATGCCCATGCCAGGTAGGCACTGTCGACACCGCCACTGTAGGCGACGATCAGAGCTGGAAGGTTTTCGAGTACGCGGGTGAGGGCAGCGGACTTGCGATGCAGGAGGTCGTCGCCGGCCGCGGACCCGGCAGGGTCGGCAGCCGGCAAGGCGTGTTTCACTCTTCCCAGTCCTCTCCGTCGCCTTCTTCGTCGTCGCCGTCGGCGGCATCGTCGTCGTCGAAGTCGTCGTCAGCGTCTCCGCTGGGCTCGTCTTCTTCGTCGTCGTCGTCGTCGTCTTCGTCGACCGCCTCGAGTTCAACGGGAGACGTACCGGCCACTTCGAGATTGGAGCCGCACTCGGGGCAGCTGATCAGATCGCCCTTGTCGACGTCGAACTCGTCGATTTCGATATCGGCGTCGCATTCCGGACACGTGGCCATACAGACTCCAAACACTCCTCAAGAGTTGCGGACAGCGCTTGCTCGGACACGAACGCGTCACACGCACGCCAACCGACAAGACTTCGAATTATAGCGAGAACCTGATAGATTCTGCAACGAGCCCAAGGGCATAGATGTCCACCATGAAAACCGTCGTTGTCGCGGACGATACCGCCTTCGTACGAGATCGGTTCGCAACCGCTCTCCTCGGGGCGGGCCATACCGCCCTGACGGTGAAGAGCGCCGCCGAGCTGCTGGCGCGCGTGCGCGCGGACCTCGAACGGCTCGACCTCATCGTCCTCGACCTGCGGTTGCCGCACGCCGGTGGCGTCGAGCTGGTGAGATCCATCCGCAAGCTGGATGCCGGCAAACTGCCGATCCTGATATTCAGCGGGACGATTGCCACTGCGGACGAGGTCCGTGAGCTGGCGGCGCTCGGCGTGTCAGGATACGTCAACGAATACAGCGCGGTTCAACATATTCTCCCATCACTCGCCCCGCATCTTTTTCCGGACAACTTCAATCGCCGCGGCAGCGCGCGGGTGGTGCTCGGGATTCCCGTCGCGTATCGTTTTGGTAACACGATCGCGGCAGCGCTCACATTGAACCTGAGCAAGGGCGGGATCGCGATCCGTACGATGAGCCCCTTGGAAAACGGATCGAAGGTGCGCGCACGATTCCGCTTGCCTGGCTCAAAGCGCGACATCGAAGCGGAATCGCGGATCGCCTGGAGCGATCGGCGTGTCGGGATGGGGCTGCAATTCGAGAAGGTCGATCCTGCCGATCAGGCGGCCATCGACGAGTTCGTCGATCAGCACTTTTTCTCCAACCGCAAGGCTTGAAAAGTGCGCAAGTGCGCGAGTGCGCAAGTGCGCGAGTGCTCAAGAGCAAAGTGCGAAGGTGCGCGAGTGTGAAAGTGCGCCCTTGTGCACCTGCGCACGTTGCTCTTAGAGCACTTGTGCACTCGTGCACTTGCGCACCTGCGCACTTTTATTCCCGCAGCAGTCGAAGCGCATTGGCAATGACGATGAGCGAGGCGCCCATGTCGGCGACCACGGCCATCCAGAGGGTGGCGGTTCCGGCGATTGCCATCACGAGAAACGCGGCTTTGAGCGCGAGCGAGAACGAGATGTTGGCACGGATGTTCCGGGTCGTGGCGCGGCTCAGACGGCGGGCGTAGGGAATCTTGGGAAGCTCGTCGGCCATGAGTGCGATGTCGGCGGTCTCGAGCGCGGCATCGGAGCCGGCCACGCCCATCGCCATGCCGACATCCGCGGCGGCGAGCGCTGGAGCGTCGTTGACACCGTCACCCACCATCGCCAGCGAACCGTACTTCCTTCGCAGCTCCTGCACAGCCGAGAGCTTGTGTTCAGGGAGGAGCCCGGCGCGATAATCATCGACTCCAATCGACGCAGCGAGGGCGCGGGCGGCTGATTCGTGATCGCCGGTGAGCATGACGACGTGCTCGACGCCCTGCGCGCGGAGCATCTGAACGGTGTCGGCGGCCGATTCGCGGATTTCGTCAGCCACGCCGATGACGCCAACGGCCGTGCCGTTCACGCCGACCATGACGCTCGTCCGCCCTTCGGCTTCCAGCCGATCGAGGACCGATTCAGCGTCCGGGCTGCACATCCGTCGTTCCTCGAAAAGACGATGGCTGCCGACGATGACCGGGCGGCCCATCACCGTTCCCTCGGCGCCGAGGCCGGGAAGAGCCTGGAATGCCGTCGCGGGCGACAGTGTAAGAGCGTCGACGTTTGCCCGCTCGAGAATCGCGCGGCCGATCGGATGTTCGGAGCGCGACTCGAGCGATGCCGCCAGCGCAAGGATATCGGTCGGATGCGCACCGTTGACCGGAACGATGTCGGTGACCCGGAGCCGTCCGCGCGTGAGCGTTCCGGTCTTGTCAAAGGCGACGCATCGCACGCTCGCAAGGCGCTCGAGGCGCGCACCGCCTTTGATCAGCACCCCTTTACGCGCCGCAGCCGCCAGCGCGGACACGATCGATACCGGGGTCGAGATTACGAGCGCGCACGGACACGAAATGACGAGCAGAACGAGCGAGCGATAGATCCACGTGCCCCATTCGGCTCCGAACACGGCGGGCGGTACGACCGCCAGGATGACGGCCAGAAGCAGCACCGCCGGTGTGTAGACGCGCGCAAATCGATCGACGAACGTCTGGCTCGGCGCGCGCTGAGCCTGCGCCTCCTCGACGAGATGGATGATTCGCGCGAGCGTGGAATCGCGGCGCAGGCGCGTCACTTCGACTTCCAACGCTCCGCGCCCGTTGATGGAGCCGGCGAACACCTCGTCGCCGTGCATTTTTTCGGCCGGAAGCGACTCGCCGGTCACCGGCGCCTGATTGACGTGGCTGATCCCGTCGTGGACGCGTCCGTCGAGCGGAATCTTCTCGCCAGGCTTGATGACGATGATGTCTCCCACCGCCACGTCGTCCACAGGCACCTTCTCGTCGCCGTGGCTCCGCTTGACGAGAGCCTCGGCCGGGGCGAGATCCATCAGCGCGCGGATGGCGCCGCGGGCCCGCTCCATCGCGCGCGTTTCGAGAACCTGGGCCAGCGCGAACAGGAAGACGACCGACGCGCCTTCGGACCATTCGCCGAGAGCCATCGCGCCTGCGACAGCAACCAGCATGAGCACGTTGATGTCCAGGACCCGGGAACGCAGGGAGTTCAGCGCGCGCCTGACAGTGTAAACACCGCCGGAGCCGATCGCGATCGCGTAAGGCACCCACACGACGGCCGGCGAGGCGCCGGAGAACTGCAGGGCCAGGCCGATCACGAGCGCCAGCCCGGAAATCCAGACGACGCGTTCACGCCACGGCGATGCAGACGAGGGCCGTGGCTCCTCGTGCTCCAGCCACGCACGCATGCCGGTCTGCGCGACTGCCTCAGCGATGTTCGATGTGGTCAGCTTCGTGGCGTCGTACTTGACGGTGAGCCGCTGACTCACGACGTCAGCGGCGAGGGCTTCCAGGCCGGACAGTCGGGTGAGGCGGCGTTCGAGAATTGCCACCTCCTCGTGACAATCCATGCCTTCGACCTTGAACACCGACTCGGCGTGCAGTTCGCAGACAGAACAGACCGTCGTGTTCACCGGTTTTGTTCCTCCACGTGCGTGAGCGCCTGCTGGAAGAGCTCGATGATGTGCTGGTCGTCGAGCGCGTAGAACACGAGACGGCCGGCACGGCGGGCACGAACCAGCCGCATTCCCCGCAGCAATCGCAGCTGATGCGACACCGCGGATTCACTGAGCTCCACGAGTGTCGCGATGTCACAGACGCAGAGCTCGCCGGTACTCAACGCGTCGAGGATCCGAACGCGTGTGGGATCGCCGAGAACGCGGAACGTGTCGGCCAACGCGGCGATGGTGCGTGCCGGCATCAGGGCCGCGCGTCGTTCTTCAGCGTCACGCGGGCCGGGATGCAGGACGTCACAATGTTCGCTATCGACAGGTGCGTCCGGACGAGCCTTGAGGGCTACGGGTTCAGACATATGAATATATGAGCAAGTGCTCATATATACGCTACTCCGAAGAAGCCGCCGAACGCAAGACCTGCGGGAGTCTTGACTCTTTTTTCTCGGTCTGACTACTATGCCGGATCGGTCCTAATCTTTTCCGAGTCTATACGTTAGAACGAGGTTGTTTTCAGGTGGCCCAGCTCCGTCGCACTAGAGGTGGCTGGCACCTCGCCCGGGAAGGTGCCAGCCACCTTTTTCAGGCTGGAGAGTCTTTGTGATCGAGGTCCAACACATTTCCAAGCGATACGGCCGGGTAACGGCCGTGGACGATGTCAGCTTTCGGGTTGAACGGGGCGAGATCCTTGGTTTTCTCGGGCCGAATGGCGCCGGGAAGACCACGACGATGAGGATCCTGACGGGTTACATGCCTGCCACGGAAGGGCGAGCAATCGTCGCAGGACATGACGTGTTCGCCGAACCGATCGAGGCGAAGCGGCGGACCGGATATCTGCCCGAAACACCGCCACTCTATCCGGACATGACGGTCCGGGAGTACCTCGATTTCGTGTCCCGCATCAAAGGCGTGCCTTCGGGCGAGCGCAAGCAGCGTGTGACGAGCGTGATGGAGCGAACCCGCGTCGCCGACATGGCGGATCGGCACTGCGCCAAGCTCTCGAAGGGGTATCGTCAACGCGTCGGCCTGGCTCAGGCGTTGATCCACAACCCGGACGTGCTGATCCTGGACGAGCCCACGGCCGGACTCGATCCGAAGCAGATTATCGAGACTCGCGAGCTGATCCGCAGTCTGGGCGGCGATCACACGATCGTCCTGAGCACGCACATCCTCCCCGAGGTCGCTCAGACCTGCCATCGCGTGGTCATCATCAACAAAGGGCGCGTGGTGGCGGTCGATACGCCTGATGCCCTCACCGCGCGACTGCGAGGGGCGGAGACGATGTTCGTTCAGATCGATGCCGCCAACGAAGATGCCGGGCCAGTGCTGGCGTCCGTGCCTGGTGTGACACGTGTCGTCTCGTCCGACAGTCGAACGGTCGGCGGGTTCGAAGTCGAGAGCGAGCGAGACACGGACGTTCGTCGCGACCTCGCCCGAACGATCGTACAGCGCGGGTGGGGGTTGCTCGAGCTGCGGCCGATGCGTATGAGTCTCGAGGAGATCTTCCTGCAGGTCACGACGGACGAACCCAGCGAGGCGACCCCACCCGAGGTCAAGCCGAGTGGAAGCAATGAGGCGCAGCCGGTGGGAGGCAATCAATGATGACCAGCATTCGTAACATCCTTGCGATTGCAGGCAAGGAGCTGCGTTCGTACTTTGCGTCGCCGATTGGCTACGTCATCATCGGTCTCTTTGCGTTGGCTTTTGGTCTCTTCTTCTACGCGTACCTGGCGAACTTCGTGGAACAGAGCCAGCGCGCCTCGATGGGGGGCGGACGCGTTAACGTCAACGAGGGGATGATTCGCGGTGTCTTCCTGAACACGGCGGTGATCATTCTGTTCGTGATGCCGATGATCACGATGCGCACGTACGCGGAAGAGAAGCGCTCCGGCACGATCGAGCTGCTGCTCACCTCGCCGGTCACCGACGTCCAGATCATCCTGGGCAAGTTTCTTGGCGCAATGGGACTCTTCTGCGCGATGTTGCTGGTGACCATGATCGACATCGCCATCCTCTTCAGGCTCGGGAATCCGGAATGGCGGCCGGTTGCTACGGGATACCTGGGACTGTTGCTCCTCGGAGGATGCTTCGTGTCGGTCGGGCTGCTGATCTCCAGCCTCACGAAGAATCAGATCGTGGCCGGCACCATGACGTTCGTAACCTTCCTGATGCTGTGGGTCATCAACTGGCTCGCGGATTCGTCCGGGCAGACGGCGAGGACGCTCCTGTCGTTCCTCTCGATCACCGAACATCTCGACGATTTCACCAAGGGCATTCTCGACACCAAACACATCGTGTACTACCTGAGCTTCATCACGTTCGGTCTGTTCCTGACGGCCAAGTCCGTCGACTCCGAGCGTTGGCGCGGATAGCTTTCTTCAGAAACGTATGTTGAAACGAGTACTCGGACTTCTCGGCTGGCTCGGCGTCGCGCTCGTCTTCGCGGCTGTCGCTATTTCGCAACTTCGCCCTGAATGGCAGTGGTACCGGACGCTGGCGCTCGGTGGGCTGGTGTGCACGCTGCTCTACGTGCTCAGTCAATGGCGGGAGATCGTGCGGGAGTTCTCCGGCCGCCAGGCGCGACTCGGCTCGTTGGCCATTGCGAGCATCCTGGTCGTGCTGGGCATCCTCGCCGCGATCAACTACCTCGCGTCCAGGCACAACAAGCGTTGGGATCTGACGGCGGCCGGGCAGTACACGCTGTCGGAGCAGACCAAAAAGGTGCTCAACGGCCTGCAGAAGCCGGTGCGCGTGACGGTGTTCGCGAGGACCGAAGATTTCCCCCGGTTCCGCAGCCGGCTCGACCAGTATCAGTACGAATCGAAGCAGCTGCAGATCGAGTACATCGATCCCGAGAAGCGGCCGGCGCTCGCCGAGAAGCTCAAGGAGAGCGGGCTCGGAACGATCGTGCTCGAGTACGAAGACCGCACCCAGCGCGTCACAGCAGACGACGAGCAGGACCTGACCAACGCGCTGATCAAGGTCGTTCAAGGCGAGACGCACAAGGTCTACTTCACCCAGGGACACGGCGAACGCGACACGACCGCATCTGAGGGATCGGGCTTTTCCGGGCTGGCGCAGGAACTCGGATCCGACAACTTCACCGGCGAGAAGCTCGTGCTGCTGCAGCAGGAGATTCCAGCCGATGCGTCGGTCCTGGTGATCGCAGGACCGACGTCTGACTTCCTGCAGCCTGAAATCGACAGACTGAAGGCATACCTCGCGAAGGGCGGCAAGCTGCTGCTCACGATCGACCCGCCGTTGAAGGCAGGAGCGGCGCCGTTGACCAACCTGTTGGCGGTGCTGAAGGAATGGAACATCGACGTGGGTACGAACGCAGTCCTGGATCCGCTGAGCCAGCTGCGCGGCGCCGATCCATCAGTGCCGGTTGCGGCGCCTCCCTATCCCTATCACGCGATCACCAGCACGTTCAGAATGCTGACCGCCTTTCCATTCGCGCGGTCGGTCAAACCGGTCGAAGGCGCCGGCGAAGGACGCACGCCCACGACGTTCATCCAGAGCGGGCGGAACAGCTGGGCGGAGACCGACCTCAACCTGCTGACCACGCGCGGCGAGGCCGAGCCGAACCTCGACAAGGGTGACGTGCAGGGGCCGGTTTCGCTGGCCGTGGCCGTCTCGGCGCCGATCGACGGTGGAACACCGCCAACGCCACCGGCAGACCCGTCCGGCGAAACACCGCCAAAGCCTGAGACCCGCGTGGTGGTGGTCGGCGACTCCGATTTCGCGTCGAACGCCTTTCTGGGCATGGCTGGCAACCGCGATTTGGCGCTCAACATCATCAACTGGCTCGCCCAGCAGGAGAACCTGATCTCCGTGCGGCCGCGGGATCCGGAAGACCGCCGGATCACGCTCAGTCAGGGACAGGACCGGATGATCTTCTGGTTCACGGTCTTAATCGTCCCTGGCCTGCTGATTGCCGCTGCCGTCCACACCTGGTGGCGGAGGCGCTAAATGCGAGGCCTGCGATCGTTCCTGGGACTGCTTGCAATCCTGGTCGCGCTGGGCGCGTACCTGTACTTCGTCGACTCGAAACGCGAGCCTGGCGACGCTGACAAGCGGGAGAAGGTCTTCAACGTGCCGTCCGACGCCATCGAGGAGATCACCGTGAAGGCGGAGTCGGGCGAGCAGACGAGCCTCAAGAAAAGCGGATCCGATTGGCAGATCGTGCAGCCGGCGGAGCTTCAACCGGACAGCGCCGAGGTATCGGGGTTGGCGTCCAATCTGGCCAATCTCGAAGTGCAACGCGTGATCGACGACAAGCCGGCGGATCTCGCCGAATACGGCCTCGCGACGCCTCGCGTCGAGATCGGGTTCAAGGCCAAGAGCCAGGACCACAAGCTCCTTCTCGGCCGGAAGTCGCCGACCGGAACCGACCTCTACGCGAAAGTCGGCGATCAGCCGCGCGTGTTCCTGATTTCCTCCTACCTCGACTCGAGCTTCAACAAGAAGACCTTCGATCTGCGTGACAAGACGGTCCTCAAGCTCGATCGGGAGGCTATCGGCACCCTCTCGGTGATCATGCCGGCCAAGACTCTGCGGTTCTCCAAGAGCAGCGGCGAGTGGCGGATTACGGAGCCCGTCAACGCGCGCGCCGACTTCACCTCAGTCGATGGACTGGTGAGCCGGCTGAACACGCTGCAGATGAAATCCATCGCTGCCGACCAGCCGGGATCGCTCGCGGAGTTTGGCCTGGACAAGCCGGCAGCCACGATCCAGCTCGGATCGGGATCCTCACAGGCGACGCTGCTCGTCGGCAAGGCGGCCGCCGACAACACGATTTACGTGAAGGATCAATCCCGGCCGGCTGTGATGACCATCGACGCGAACCTGATGGACGAGCTCAAGAAGGACGCCGGCGAGTTCCGTCAGAAGGATCTGTTCGACGCGCGCGCGTTCAACGCCAGCCGGATCGAAGTAGTGCGCAACGGGCAGAGTGTGGCCTTCGAAAAGATCAGGAGCAAGAACAAGGAAGGTCAGGACGAAGAAAAGTGGCGCCAGGTCGCTCCAGGCGCGCAGGATGCCGATCAGACCAAGGTCGAGAACCTGCTGTCGGCAGTGACGCAGACGCGGGCCACGAGTTTCACCGACGCGACGGCGAAGGCCGGCATGGAATCGCCCGCCTTGCGCGTCGTGATCAGATCGGGCGACCCTCAAAAAGAAGAAACTGTGACCTTCGCGAAGAGCGGAGACAAGGCGTTCGCGTCGCGCGCCGGCGATCCCGGGGCCGCCGTGATCGAGGCCTCAGCCATCGACAACATCGGCAAGGCCCTGGACGAGCTCGGGAAGAAGTGACCAAGCGGCTGCTGGCCGGCGCGCTCCTGATTGCGGCATGCGGGGCCGTGGGGTGCGCGGCGAACGCTGCCCCCGCAACGCCTTCGGCCCCCACTGCGTCGCCCAGGACACAGGCGGCATCCACACGTGCGGTCCGTCAACTTCGGGATGACCTCACGCGGGTCTTTGGCGCCAAGGTCATGGCGCGCGGCGTTTGGGGTGTCGAGGTCCGATCCCTGCAGTCAGGCGAGCGCTTGTTCGAGATGAACGCCGGCAAGCTGATGATGCCGGCGTCGAACATGAAAGTCGTTACGCTCGCTGCCACCGCCGAGACCCTCGGGTGGGACTACCGATTCACCACGACGCTCGAAACCACAGCTTCGGTTCATGACGGAGTGCTGGGCGGCGACCTCATCGTTCGCAGCAACGGCGATCCGACCATCAACCGCCGCGAGAACCGCGCGGCCGCCGTGATCGATCAGTGGGCGGACGCGCTTCGCGCCGCAGGAATCCAGGAGATCGCCGGGCGAATCATCGGCGACGATCAGGCGTTCGACGACGAGGGCATCGGCGACGGCTGGTCGTGGGATTACCTGCAGTTCGGATACGCCGCTCCGGTGGGTGCGCTGCAAATCAACGAGAACATCGCGCAGCTGATGGTCGTGCCCAGCGCCAGGGCTGGCGAACCGGCCTTCGTGACGCTCTCGCCCGGCGCCGGTTTCACCCTGTTGAACCGTGCGACGACCGGCGCGGAAGGCTCCGAAGATACCATCGAGTATCGCCGTCATCTGGATAGTCCCATCCTCGAGGTAAGCGGGTCTGCGCCGATCGGCGGCCAGACGGCGACCCGCAGCGTCGCCGTGGCGAACCCGACGATCTTCTTCGTGGAAACGCTGAAGGACGGTCTCGCCGAGCGCGGCATCCGCACTAAAGGCGATGCCGTGGACATCGACGACGTGGCGGGGGAGCTCATGAACGGATCGGAAACGCGCCGCGTGCTCGTGTCGACCGAGTCTCCGCCGCTCAAGGAAATTGCGACGGTTCTGATGAAGGTTAGCCAGAACCTGTACGCCGAGACCTTCATGAAGGCGATCGGCACCGCGCGCGGCGGTCTTGGAACAGCCTCGGGCGGACGCACGACGATCAGGGGAATCCTCTCGGAATGGGGCGTCCCGAACGATTCCTACGTCATCTCGGACGGCTCTGGCCTGTCACGCTACAACTACCTGAGCCCCGAGATGATCACCACCGTACTCGAACGCATGTTCAAGGACGACCGTCACCGCGAACCGTTCGTGGCGACGCTGCCGATCGCGGGCCGTGATGGCACCATCGCCACGCGGATGCGCCGGACACGCGCCGAAGGCAACGCGGCCGCGAAGACGGGGTCGATCGCGAATGCGCGCTCGCTGTCCGGCTTCGTGCGGACGCGCGACAACGAGATGCTGGTCTTTTCGATCCTCGCGAACGACTTCGTGATCCCGTCGGATATGGTGAACTGGATCGCAGATCTTGGCGTTGAGACGCTGTCGAATTTCACCAGACGGTGATTTTTCACGGGACGCGGATCAACGCGGATCTCACTCAATCACACGGGACGCGGATCTCCACGGATCTCAACGGGACGCGGATCTCACACGGATCTCAACGGGACGCGGATCTCACACGGATTTCACGGGGCGCGGATCTCACCGATTTCGCACGGCCATCTTGCGATCAGAATCTGCGTGGTACTTTGGGGGCGACGGTGCGGAATCTGCACCGATCCGGTGGCCTGCGTCTAGTTCCGGCCTGATTTGTGATGGTCCCGAACTTGCGTTCAGGTGGGCCATGACTATCGAACATCAAAAGGAACCTCTCATTGCCGAAGCTGAAAGTCACGCCAGCATCGGCGCGTTCTACAGCACCTACAATGAGCTCGGAGCGGGATTTCCTGAGTTCATCGCACGACGCGCAGTCGCGATCGCCATTAGTGACGCGGGGCTAGAAGTCTCTGAAGAAGTGGAGCTCCCTGTCTGGTTTCGTGGCCGTCGAATAGCAAAGTTCAGGGCTGACATGATCGTCGCAGGCAAGCTGCTCATCGAGGTGAAGGTGGCGCCGGAGATTGACCGCTTTCACATGGCCCAGGTCCTGCACTATCTCAAAGCCTCGGACCTCGAGGTCGGACTGTTGTTCAACTTCGGCCGTGAACCCAAGTTCAAACGCATAACCTACGAGCGAGCCCGGAAACGACCACGCTTCGAGACGCCGGCCGCAGAAGACATCGCCCGTCTGCTTCGTGTTGATGGAGGAACGATCACGTAGAGTCCGTTACAGCGGAACCCGTTGCGTTGGTTGTGACACCTCGACATGTGTTCTCGACACACCCCTCCGCAAACGCAAAGATCATCGTGCTGTGACCACCGAGATGATTCGCGCAAATCCGCGTCCCGTGCCATCGCCATCCGCGTCCCGTCCCCATCGAGGTGATCCGCGCCAATCCGCGTCCCGTGAGAAGAGATCCGCGCCAATCCGCGTCCCGTGAGAAGAGATCCGCGTTAATCCGCGTCCCGTGA
>Ga0075420_100003968_pt1 | contig 12955 bp, 11 predicted proteins | sample SoiMetdeltSBSDD4_FD_75296 | JGI IMG/M metagenome (GOLD analysis project Ga0075420, IMG submission 75296) | Bulk soil microbial communities from a Populus tree surrounding site in Tennessee, USA - Soil MetaG P. deltoides SBSDD4 | ecosystem: Environmental > Terrestrial > Soil > Tree plantation... | reverse complement strand
CCGGCTTACTCGAACAGCGAGTCCACCGACACCTTGATCCGACGGTGCTCGCCGCTGAAGCCGGCCGGCTGGGCCGGCTCGTCCGCGGGACGCACCACCTCGCACAGCCTTTGTACCTCCGCGGTGAGGAAACGCGACGGCTTGCCGTAGCCGTGCGCGTCGCTGCGGCCCTGCGGGTGGTGGTAGTAGCGCACCGGCACGTACAGGTGCAGCTGCCGCCGCGCGCGCGTCATCGCCACGTACAGCAGGCGGCGCTCCTCGTCGATGCTTTCGTCCGAGCCGGCGGCCATGTCGGCGGGGAAGTTGCCGTCGTAGAGCGCGAGCACGTGCACGGCCTGCCACTCGAGACCCTTGGCCGAGTGCACGGTCGAGAGCACGAGATAGTCCTCGTCGAGGTGCGGCGGCCCGGCCAGGTCGCCGCTCGACTGCGGCGGGTCGAGCACCAGCTCGCCGACGAAGTGCCGCAGCTCCGCCCCTGACTCGCGCGCCGCGCCGACCAGCTGCTCCAGGTCCTGGAGGCGCAGCGCCCCGTCGGGATAGCGGCCCTCGATCAACGGAGCGATGGCATCGCGCAGCCGCTCGGCTCGCGCGCCGGCGCTCTCGCTCTTGAAGGCGGCGTCCAGCGCGGCCACCAGCCCGTCCGCATGGGTCCGGGCGCGAGCCGGGAGCTGCTCCCTGGCCGCCGGCCAGCCGTCGCCGCCCGCCGCCAACCGGTCAAGCGCGCGACGGGCGGTCGCCGGTCCCACGCCCTCGAGCAGCTGCAGCACGCGGAACCACGAGATCTCGTCGCCGCGATTGTCGGCCAGGCGCAGGAGCGCGATGAAGTCCTTCACGTGCGCCGCCTCCAGGTAGCGCAGGCCGCCGTACTTGACATACGGGATGCGGCGGCGGGTGAGCTCGAGCTCCAGCAGGTCGGTGTCGTGCGACGTGCGGCTCAGCACCGCCTGCTCGCGCAGCTCCATGCCCTGCTCGCGCGCCGCGAGCACGCGGTCGCACACCTCGCCGGCCTGCGTCCCCTCGTCGCGGCAGAACAGGAGCTCGGGACATACGCCGCCGCCGCGCTCGGCACGCAGCTCCTTGGGGAACGACCGGGTCGCCTGGGCGGCCACCGCGTTGGCCGTGTCGAGGATCGGCTGCGTGGAGCGGTAGTTGCGCTCCAGCGCGATCACCGCCGTGTCGGCGAAGTGCTCCGGGAACTGCAGGATGTGCTCGGCCGACGCGGCGCGCCAGCCGTAGATGGCCTGGAAGTCGTCGCCGACCGCGGTGACGTCGCGCCGGGCGGCGCGCAGCGCGCGCACGATGTCGACCTGGAGCCCGTTGACGTCCTGGTACTCGTCGATCAGCACGTGATCGAACGCCTGCTGCATGCTGCGCCCGATCACCTCGTCCGCGGCGAGCGCGCGCCAGTAGAGGAGCAGGTCGTCGAGGTCCAGCACGCCGAGCGCTCGCTTGCGGGCGGTGTAGGCCTTGAACATGGCGGCCATCGCCTCCGTGTGCTCCTCGCACCACGGGAAGTGCTCCGCCACGACCCCTGACAGCGGCTGCTGCGCGTTGACCGTGCGGGAGTAGACGTCGAGCAGCGTGCTCTTCTTCGGAAAGCGGCGCTTGCGCTGGGCGTGGCCGTGCTCCTCGCGGACCATGTCGATCAGGTCCGCCGCGTCGCCCGCGTCGAGCACGCCGAAGCCGGGGGCGAGCCCGAGCGCCGACGCGTGCAGGCGCAGGAAGCGGTGGGCGACGGAGTGGAAGGTGCCGCCCAGCACGCCGGCGGACCCGCCGGGCATCGGGACCAGCGCGCGCGTGCGCTGCAGCATCTCGCGCGCCGCCCGGCGCGTGAACGTGAGCAGCATGATGCGCTCCGGCGCGACTCCCTCGGACACCAGCCAGGCCACGCGCGCGCAGAGCGTGGTCGTCTTGCCCGTCCCGGCGCCGGCGAGGATCAGCAGCGGGCCGCCCGGGTGCGTTGCGGCCGCGCGCTGCTCGGGATTGAGATCCCCCAGCCATGCGGGAGTCTCCGTCGCGGCCGGGGCTGTTGCGTGAGCGAACAAGCGTTCGCCACGCTATGCCGGTGCCCGGACGGAGGCCGACGCGACCGCTACGTTTCCCGGCGCGTGAAGGCCCTCCTTGCAACCTTTCTTGCAGCCGCGGCGCTGGCCGCGGCCGGCTGCGGCGGCGACGACTCGCCCGGCTCGAACGGCGTGGAGTCGAAGGCGCCGCGGGACATCGTGGCCGCGGCCGCGGCTGCGCTCCGCGACGTGAAGAGCTACCGCGCGGTCGCCAAACAGGGCCGGGACACGGTGGTGGCGGAGGTTCAGCTGCCCTCGAAACTCCGCATCTCGGTGCGCGAAGGCAATTCCTCCGCCGCGATCATCGCGGTCAGCGGGGACGTCTACATCAGGGCGAACGAGGCCTACTGGAGGGAGCAGGGAGAAGCCGGCGAGGGGGCTTCGCAGCTGGCCGGGAAGTGGCTCAAGAGCCCGTCGTCCACGACCGACTTCCGGGACCTGGCCAAGGGCCTGGACCCCGAGACCGGCAGCCGCTGCCTGACGAGGGACATCGGGACGCTCGCCAAAGGCGGGGTCGAGAACGTGAATGGCCGCCCGGCGGTCGTGGTCATCGACAAGGGCGGCGTGGCGGGCACGGCGCCGGGCAGGCTCTATGTGGCCACGACAGGGGAGCCCCTCCCGCTGAAGACCGTCGTGACGGGAAACGAGCGCCCCGGCGGAAAGAGGGATCCGCTGTGCGACACGGACGGCTCCCGGGACCGCAAGGGCGACAACGTCACGCTCAGCCGCTTCAACGAGTCCTTCGACATCAGCGCGCCGTCCGGAGCCGTGGAAATCGGCGCCGGGACACCCAGCTAGCGCAACGGGAAACGGGGGCCCGGCGTGCATGCCGGGCCCCCGTCATGGGAGGTCCTGCTAGCGGAGAGACGGCTCTCGCGTCGCGGGGGCCTCGTCCTCGGCTCGTGCACCGTTCGTTGCCGCGCGTGCACCGCTCGTCGCCCTGCGCGCACCGTTCGTGCGACCGGTGAGCGTGACGCCGGTCCCGGCCTCGGCTCCGAGGCCGGTCTCGCTGCGCACGAACAGCTCGTCGAACATGCGCTCCGACCTCTCCTCCCGGCTCAGCATCGTGCCGAGCCAGCAGCCGAAGAACCCGAGCGGGATCGAGATGATCCCCGGGTTGGCGAGGTCGTACCAATCGAGCGCTCCGCCCTGCGAGTCCGGGCCGGCCCACACCGTCGGGCTGATGATCACGAGCGCCACGGAGCTGATCACTCCGAACAGCACCCCCGTGATCGCACCGGCAGTGTTGAAGCGCCGCCACGTCAACGCCAGCAGCAGAGCGGGGAAGTTCGCGCTCGCCGCGACGGCGAACGCGAGCCCGACCATGAACGAGACGTTCAGGCCGGCACCCCCGATCATCGCGATGCCGATGGCCAGCGCACCGACACCGATTGCCGCGATCCGTGCGACCCAGATCTCTTCGTGCTCCGACTCGCGGTCGTGGCGCACGATGTTCGACCACACGTCGTGCGCGACGGCACCCGATGCGGAGATCACCAAGCCCGCGACAACCGCGAGGATGGTCGCGAACGCGACCGCCGCGATGATCGCGAGGAAGAGATCGCCTCCGAGCGTCCCTGCACCGCCGCCGAGCTCCTCGGCGAGCAGCGGAGCGGCGAGGTTCCCGCCCTTGCCGACCGCCTCCTCGGCGCCGGTGCCGAGGATCGCCCGCGCGCCGAAGCCCAGGGCCGTCGTCATCAGGTAGAAGGCTCCGATCAGCCCCACCGCCCACATCACCGACGACCGGGCTGCCTTGGCATCGGGCACGGTGAAGAACCGCATCAGGATGTGCGGCAGCCCCGCGGTGCCCAGCACCAGCGCCAAGCCGAGGGAGACGGTGTCGATCGGGCTCGACAGGAACAGGCCGGGCTCGAGATACGCCTGGCCCTCCGGGTGCTCGGCACGTGCGTCACGGAACAGGTCGATCGGGTTCCAGCCCGTCTTCGCCAGCACCATGATCGTGAGCGCGGTCGTGGCCGTCATCAGCATCACGGCCTTGATGATCTGCACCCAGGTGGTGGCGAGCATGCCGCCCGCGACCACGTAGATCAGCATGAACGTCCCGGTGAGGATCACCGACAGCTCGAAGCTGATCCCGACGAGCGCTTCGATGAGCACACCGGCGCCAACCATCTGCGCGATCAGGTAGAAGGCGACGACGCTGAGCGTCCCGAGCGCGGCCGCCGCACGCGCCGGCCGCTGGTTCATCCGGAACGACAGCACGTCGGCGATCGTGAACTTCCCGGAGTTGCGCATCCGCTCCGCGAGCAGGAAGAGCACCGTCAGGAATGCCACGAGGAAGCCGACGGAGTACAGGAAGCCGTCGAACCCGAACAGGAAGATCAGTCCGGCGATGCCGAGGAACGAAGCGGCCGACATGTAGTCGCCGGCGATCGCGAAGCCGTTCTGCGCTCCGGTCACGCCTCGTCCCGCGGCCCAGAAGTCCGTGGTGGTCGACACGCGCTTCGAGGCCCAGTAGGTGACCAGCAACGTGATCGCCACGACCACCCCGAAGATCGAGAGCGCGAGCTCGTTCAGATCTGCCGCAAGGTACGTCATCGCGACATCACCTTCCCTCCGTTACGCGGCGCGTACCCGTCGGTGGCATGCGCCTGCCCGGCGCGGAGCGCTTCACGCGCCGCACGCTGCGCGAGTGGATCGAACTCACTGTCTGCCTTGCGTAGGTACAGCCACGCGAGGCCCCACGTCATCAGGAACTGCGACAGCGCCAGCACATAACCGACGGTCAGCCCGTCGGTCAGGAACTCCTCGCCCATGAAGTCGGGTGCGTACCCGGCCAGCACGATGAAGCCTATGAACCAGGCGAGGAAGAAGATCGTGGCCGGCACGACGAACCTGCGCCGCCGCCGCACGAGCTCTCGGAACTCGGGCGTCCGAGCCGCCGCCGTCCAGTCGATGGTGGACGTTTGCGGTGACCTCCCGTCCCCGTTTGTGCGAGGCGCGGGAGTGGGGTCTCGCGTCACAGTCGAATCGCTCATCGGTTCCTCCCCTTCCGAGCAATCGAAGGTTTTCGCGGTGCTTAACCCCTACCCCGGTTTTGAATCACGTCAAACGGTTACCTCATTTGACGCTGACAGTCGATCAGGGCCCGTTCCCCCTGCAAGGTTTTCGGGCTGACCGGCCGCCCCTGGTGAGTGCCGCCCGGGACGCCCACCAGGGGCGATTTCGGGTCTCTCAGTTGCCGCCTTCGTACTTGAAGGAGAGGTCCAGGCGAACGCGGTAGTTGGCGATCTTGCCGTTCTCGATCGTCACGTCCTGGCGCACAACTTCCGCCACGCGGAGGTCGCGGACGGTGTTCGCTGCCGTTTCGACCGCGTGGCGAGCCGCCGCTTCCCACGATTCGCTACTGGAGCCGATCACCTCGGTAACGCGATAGACGCTGTCGGCCATCTCCTTCTCTCCTCTCGTCGCAGTGAACTTGCGGCGCAACTCTCGCACATCCGCGCGCCCGCAGCCGGAGAAGTCAACGCCCGTTACCGGCCGATCCGTACCACCAGGTTGTTCGACAGCCCCACTCCCTTGACCGAGACGCGCAGCCGCAGCGTGCGCCGGCCGCTCCACACCCGGGCCTGGCCGAAGGACCGCCACTTCTTCTGATCGCCGAGCCGCAGGGCCACCTCGTAGGCGGTCCTGTCCAGCTTCAGCTTCATCGCCCCCACCCGGCGCCAGGCACCGTCGCGGCGCACCTTGAGCAACGCCCGCGCCGGGGCGTGACCCGCGTTGTCCAGCGGGAGCTTCGCCCGCAGCCGGATCCGTCCGCCCGGCCGCACCAGTGAGCGGAGCGCCCACAGCTGCACGGGGCGCTTGAGCTTCTTGCGCGCCGCCAGCGGGTCGTTCGCCGGGATCAGGGAAAACGTGTTGCAAGGGCTCCCCGGGTGCAGGCGGAAGTCCTTTGCCGCGCGGTTGACGTAGCCCGGGTCCGTGATGATGTTCTCGATCGTCGGCCATACCAACCCGGTCTGCAGGCCGGCCGGGTTGCCGGCGTGGCGGGTGCTCCACAGGCAGTTGCGCCGCCCGACGTTGCCGGTGCCGGTGAGCTCGAAGTCCTCGAGGTTGTAGCGCACCACCGGGTTGGAGATGATGTTTTTCTCGACCACGTTGTGCGAGGACGTCCGTGAGATGACGACGCCCTCGCCGTTTCCGTCGATCACGTTGCGCGCGACGTAGGTGCGCTGCGCGTCGGGGAACATCTGGACGCCGCGGTCGGCGTTGTCGTAGATCCAGTTGTCGGTGATGCGGGCGTTGTCCGTGGCCTCCGCGTAGATGCCATGGTGGTGATTCGTCGCCGGCAGCTGACCGCAGTTGTGGATGCGGTTGCGCTCGATCACCGTGCCGCGCGCGCGGCCCCACTCGCGCGAGCCGAGCAGGAAGCAGATCGACGTGTGGCGGTTGGTGACGTCGTTGTCGCGAAACACGACGTTGTCGCCGTTGACCGTGGGGCTGGGCAGCCGCTCGCGGTTGTATCCGTCCAGGTCGAGGTTCTGGAAGACCAGGTTGTTCGCGTGATCGTTCACGTGAATGCGGCCCAGGAGCGTCGCCCGCTCGCCGGGGTAGCTCGTGATCGTGATCGGGGCACCCGAGCTCCCGCCCTTCTTGAGCTCCACGTCGCGCTGGTAAACGCCTGCGCGCAGGCACCCCGTCTGCCCGCGTTGCAGCGAGCTCGCGAGCTTGTCGACGGTCAGGTACGGCTTGCCGGACGAGCCCGACTGGCTGTTGGACCCGAGCGGCGACGCGACCTTGTCGCAGAACACCTTTGGTTTTGCGGCCTCGATCGCGCCCGTCGAGCGGGCGGCATCCATGCCGAGTAGGGCCACGACCACGGCCGCGGCGGCCAAGAACTTGAGCGACAAAGCGCGGGACTCCCTTCCGTACCCCTGAGCGACGTATCAATCGTAGTCATTGCGACCCGATCCGTCCACGAATCCCGCAGCAAGGGGCGCACATCCTGGCGGGAAGCCGCCTGGCCCCTGGAGCTGTTCCGGCCGGGCTCCGGGGGCGTCAGTGCCCGGGGAGCACCAGTGCCAGCACGAGCATCAGTGCGAAGTAGCCAAATGCGATGCGAGAAAGAACCATCGGCGTGGCATTCTGCGACGCCCCGGCGCATCCTGCGCCGGGGCGCGTAGTGGATTCCGCGGTGAAAGTAGCTACCCGTGCGGACGGACCGGAGAGGAGCGCCGGCCGCGCCAATCCAGGTGAGAGCGTCTGAGGTTGCTGTACGACCACACGTGCTCTCACCCGGTGTGACCCTCCCTACCCGGCCCCGCCCAGCCCCGCCAGGCAGCCGGCATAGGTCGCCTCCACGCCCCCGCGGTCGTAGGTGCGCCGCGCCGCCTCCCGGGCGATGTCCTCCGGGTCGCTGCTCTCGATGCCGTAGACGCGCCGCATGCCGTCTGCTCCCGCCCGGCGGCAGAAGAACTCGGCCGCCTCGTACACCTGCCGTTCCTGCGGATCGAACGCAGACTTCGGCTTCGGGGCCCCGCGCGGCAGGTCCCGCGCTCGCTGCTCGGCCGTCGGCGGCGGAGCCGGGGCGTCGGTGTCGAGCTCGAGCTTTCCGGTCTCCCCTCCGCCTTCTTCGCGATTCTCGGACGCCGGGGGCGAAGCTCCGCCCGAGCGCTGCTCGCCCTCGGGTGTCGCCTGCCCCTTCTCACCTGTCGTGGTGCGCTCCTGGGATCGCCCGTCGGCGCGCGACTCGGTGGTCGCCTCGGGGGCCGTGCTCTGCGACGGCTCCGCCCCGCTGCTGCTGGACTCGTCATCGCCCCCGCACGCCGCGAGCCCGAGCACGAGCACCGCCGCGACGGCGGCGACCCGCGTCAAGCCGCGGGTAGCGACGAGCCGGCCAGGAAGAGGAACCAGAACAGGGCCGCGGCGATGCCGAGCACTGCCGTCGAAACGACGACCACGTCCAGCACGGTCACCTCCGGGCGCGAGTCCTCCTCCCCGCGGACGCTGCGCATCCACGGCAGCCGCACGCGCACCGTCGGGACCCGGCCGCTGACCTCCTGATACTGCCGGTGGATCCGCGCCAGGCCGAAGGAGACGCCGATCGTCGAGGCCAGGATGCCGAGCGCCACGACGAAGTAGGGGCCCATGCTCACCCCTTGCGTCTCCGTCATCTGCGACCCGATCCAGAGCCAGATCACGGGGTTGCCGAACCACAGCATCAGCCCCCCGAGCACCATCAGGATGACCAGACCGGTCTGCTTTGCCTTGCGGGACATCCACCCGTCGATGATAGTCCCGGGATGCGCTCGCCAGACCGCGACGGTGGCAGAATCGGCTGCGGAGGAGCCGGAGTGCGATGAGGAAGACCTGTCCCCGCTGTGGCCAGTCCGCCCGTGAACGGCGCGCGCGCTGCCGCCGCTGCGGCTACCGCTATCCCGAGCAGGCCAGCCCCAAGCCCGCGGGCCTTGCGATGGGCGCCGGCTTTCCCCTGTTCGTGACCGGCACGCTGATCCTGCTCGTCGGCGAGCTGTCCACCGCGCTGAACGCGATCGCGGCCGTGATGGTCGTGGTGGGCGCGGTGCTGTTCTTCGACCCGCGGTAGCGCTCGGACGCGGTTAGCCCGGGGCGGGCTCCGGCCGGTCGGGCGTGCGACCGGGCAGCGCCCGCGTCACCGCGCGGAAGGCGAGCGCCAGCAGGTCGGCGCACGCCGCGATGCCGCCGCAGACGAGCAGCGGCACGACCGGGATCAGGTAGCGCAGGACGAAGTCGGACGTCGCCGCCGTGCCGAGCAGCATGAGGAGCCCGGCGCCGCCGAGGAGGAACACCTCGCGGCGCCGCGGCAGCGGCGGGCGCCGCAGCAGCGCCGCACCCACCGAGACCAGGAGAGCGGCCGCGGCCGCCAGCGCCAGCACGCCCATCAGGGCCCGGGGCGTGTGCACGGTCTCGTGATAGTCGCGCACCCGCTTCGCCGGCGGTCGGACGTGCGGCACGAACCCGGGGAACCAGCGGTCGCGCGCAACCTCGTTGAGGCCCACGAGCCGCCCGAACTGCGGCAGCTGGACGGCCAGGTCGGAGTTGCCGCGCGATGTCGCGTCCGCATCGAAGTAACGCATGAAGTCCTTCCACACGAGCGCGGTGTACTTCCCCGGGCGGTCGCGGATGATCGCGAGCGCGAAGTCGCGCAGGACCTCGTTCGACCGCTCCTGCGTCGCGGGGTCGTTGCTCATGCCGCCGAAAACGCGCCGCGCGGGGCCGTCCGCGTTCCAGATGTGGTACGCGGCGCCTTCGCGCCGGTCACGTTCGTTGCGCGCACACAGCGGGCGCGCGGCGCGCGGTATGTTCGCGTCGCCGCAGTCGGCGATCTCCCCGATCCGCCCGTACAGGAACCAGCCGTCCGCCTGGGTCATGCCCAGGCGCCCCGTCTCGGCGGAGTGCCACACCGCGTATGCGACCAGCGGCACGGCGAGCCCCACCGCCGCCGGCGCGATGCGCCGCAGCGACCGGTGCGACCACACCACATACGCGATCCACACCGGCACGGCAAACAGCGCTGCCGTGCGCATCGTCGCGGCGAGCGCCAGCAGCAGGCCCCCCGCCGCCAGCGACAGCGGAGTGCGGTCGCGGCCGACGCTGAGATAGAGCGACGCGACCAGCGCGAGCGTGAAGAACGCCTCCGCGAGCACCTGCTGCTCGAGCGCGATCGCGTATGCGTCGAGCGCCACGACGGCGGCGCCCCCCGTGGCCGCCCAGCGCGGCAGTCGCATGCGCAGCAGCAGTGCGTACACGAGCACGCCGGTGACGAGCCCGGCGAGGTGCTGGGCGATCGTGATCAGGGCCAGGCTGCGCCCGAACACCGACAGCGCGTCGATCGCCAGCGGATAGCCGCTCGGCCGGTCGGGTGCGATCGCGACGGGGTTGCCCTCGAACGCCAGGTTCAGATAGGACCAGGAGTCGCCGAAGAACACCGCCGGCCAGTAGGCGACCGCCACCGCGATCCGGACGGCGGCGGCCACCGCCAGCACGACGGCCAGCGGCCAGTGGGCACGCAGCAGGGATCGGCCGCGCCGGGCAAGGCGGCGGGCGGCGGCACGCGGTGCTGGGCGGGGTCCCGGCATCGGCCCGGTGAAGGTTAGACCGGGACCAAGCGCCGGCCATTGCTACTTCACTTACTGAAGTAACCTTGGGAATCCGGTGAGGAGCTTCGTCCGACTGCTCGGCTTCCTGCGCCCCCATCTGCGGGGGTCGCTCTGGTCGCTGGTGCTCAGCTGCCTGGCGATCGCGGGAACCGTCGCGATCCCGCTCCTGCTGGGCGAGACCGTCAACGCGATCGAGGACGGCGACCGCGACGCCGTGCTCCCGCTCGCGCTTGCGATCGTCGGCGCCGGGCTGCTGCGCCTGGGGCTGGCCGTCCCGCGGCGGCTGATCTCCGGCAAGGTCTCGCTGGGAGTGGAGTACGACCTGCGCAACCGGGTCTACCGCCATCTCCAATCGCTCGAGCTCGGGTTCTTCGACCGCCAGCAGACGGGCCAGCTGATGTCACGCGCGACGGTGGACCTGCAGTCGGTGCGCTTCTTCCTCGGCTACGGGCTGATCTTCATCCTCCAGAACCTGCTCACGATCCTGCTCGCGGCGGCGGTGATGTTCGTGCTCCAGCCCTCGCTCGCCGCGATCACGCTCGCGCCGGTTCCGCTCGTGATCCTGGCCGCGGCGCGCTACGGCCGCCATTCACGGCCGGCGTTGCAGGAGGTGCAGCAGCGCATCGGCGAGCTGACCGCGGAGGCCGAGGAGAGCATCTCGGGCATCAGGGTCGTGAAGGCGTTCGCGCGCGAGCAGGAGCGGCAGCGCAGCTTCACCCACCGGGTGACGCGCGTGTTCGACCAGAGCATGTTCTCCACGCGCCTGCGCGCCTTCTACAACCCGATGATCTCGTTCCTGCCCAACCTCGGGCTGGCCGCGGTGCTGCTCGTGGGCGGCCGCCAGGTCGTGAACGGCTCCATCAACCTGGGCGAGTTCGTCGCCTTCAACACCTACTTGCTGATGCTGATGTTCCCGATGCGGATGCTCGGCATCGCGCTCGGCATGGCGCAGCGCGCCGTGGCGTCCGGCAACCGCGTGTTCGAGCTGCTCGACCGGGCGCCGCGGCTCGAGCCGCCGGCGCAGCCGCGGTCGCTCCCGGCCGGCGGCGGGCAGATCCGCTTCGACCACGTGACTCTCTCCTATGGAGACGAGCGACCCGCGCTGGTGGACGTGACGCTGGAGATCGCGCCCGGTGAGACCGTGGCGATCGTGGGCGGCACGGGCTCGGGCAAGACGACGCTGGTGGCGGCGGTGGGGCGCCTGTACGACGTCACCGAGGGAGCGGTCAGCATCGACGGCGTCGACGTCCGCGACCTCGACCCATCCGAGCTGCGCCACTCGATCTCGCTGGTGCCCGACGACGGTTTCCTGTTCTCGGCGTCGGTGCGCGACAACATCGCCTACGCGCGACCCGAGGCGTCCTTCGAAGAGGTCGTGACCGCGGCCCAGCGCGCGCAGATCCACGAGTTCGTCGAGAGCCTGCCCGACGGTTACGACACGCTCGTCGGCGAACGGGGGCTGACGCTGTCGGGCGGGCAGCGTCAGCGCATCGCGATCGCGCGCGCGATCGTCACCGACCCGCGGGTCCTGATCCTCGACGACGCGACGGCGAGCGTCGACGCGGCCACGGAGCGCGAGATCAAGCACGCGCTGCGCGAGGTGATGGAGGGGCGCACGACGCTCGTGATCGCGCACCGCCTGTCGACGATCTCCCTCGCCGACCGCGTGGTCGTGATGGAGGGTGGGCGCGTGACCGCGCAGGGCTCGCACGAGGAGCTGCTCGACGCCAGCCCGCTGTACGCGGAGATCGTCGACAAGGGGATGCCGCGGCTCGGCGCCGCACTCAGCGGCCTCGACGGGGGCGAGCCGGACGAGGACGTCGTCGGCGAGGTGGGAGCGGCGCGCGGATGAGGCTGGTTCCGAGGCCGGACGCCGGATCGAGCGGGCGCGAGCGGCGGCGGCGCCTGCGCGGCGTCGCGGAGCTGCTGCGGCCCTATCGCAGCCGGGTGATCCTGGCGTTCGTGTCGCTGGTGCTGGCCACGGCCGCCAGCCTCGCTCCCCCCTACCTCGCGAAGCTCGCGATCGACGAGGGCATCACGCCGGGGGACCTCGGCGCGCTGAACCTGATCGTGGGGGCGTTCATCGTGGCCGCGCTCCTGTACTGGGGCGCCACGTACCTCCAGACGTATCTCGTCGGCTGGGTCGGGCAGCGCGCGCTCCAGGACCTGCGGCTGCGGATCTTCGATCACCTGCAGCGGCAGTCCATCGGCTTCTTCAGCCGCCGCAAGACGGGCGTCCTGATCTCGCGGCTGACCAACGACGTGCAGGCGCTCGACCAGCTCGTCACCGACGGCATCGTGACGCTCTTCTCCGCGACCCTCACGCTCGTCGGCACGGTCGTGATCCTGCTGCTGCTCGACGCCGAGCTCGCGCTGGTCGTGTTCGTCGCGACGTTCCCGCTGCTGGCGGCGGGCAGCGTCGCGTTCCGCTACTTCTCCGCGGGCGCGTACCGGGCGGTGCGCGAGAAGATCGCGAACGTCACGGCGTATCTGCAGGAGACGCTGTCGGGAGTGCGGATCGTGCGCGCCTTCGGCCAGGAGCCCCGTCACGTCGAGCGCTTCGCGGAGCTGAACGAAGAGCACCGCGAGGTCAACTACCGGACGGTGCAGCTGAACGCGACGTATTTCCCGGGCGTGGAGTTCCTGTCGTCGGTCGGGACGGCGGTGATCCTCCTGTACGGCGGCTACCAGGCGATCGACGGCAACATCACGATCGGCGTGCTGGTCGCGTTCGTGGGCTACCTCCAGAGCTTCTTCGACCCGATCCAGCAGCTGTCGAACCTGTATGTCACG
>Ga0075420_100003965_pt1 | contig 12958 bp, 10 predicted proteins | sample SoiMetdeltSBSDD4_FD_75296 | JGI IMG/M metagenome (GOLD analysis project Ga0075420, IMG submission 75296) | Bulk soil microbial communities from a Populus tree surrounding site in Tennessee, USA - Soil MetaG P. deltoides SBSDD4 | ecosystem: Environmental > Terrestrial > Soil > Tree plantation... | reverse complement strand
TCCAGGGCGGCGTCAACGAGCCAGGGCGGATCGAAGGCATCGAGCTCGCGGTCCCCGAAGGCATCCGTCTCACGCCGGTCAGCGACCGGACGCTCTCGGAGATGCTGATCGCGGGCGAACTCGACGCGATCGTGTCAGCCCATCCACCCGAGACCTTCAAGCAGGGCGACGGCGAGATCCGCCGCCTGATCGAGAACCCCCGCGAGGTCGAGGAGCGCTACTACCTCGAGACCGGGATTCATCCGATCATGCACACGATCGCGATCCGCGGTGACGTCTACGACGAGCACCCGTGGGTGGCGATGAGCCTGATGAAGGCCTTCGACGAGGCCAAGCGCCGGAGCCTCGAGCGGCTGATCGAGACGAACACGTCGCGGATCCCGCTCCCCTGGGGGTCCCGTGCCGCCGAGCGATCGAAGGAGATCTTCGGCGAGGACTTCTGGCCGTACGGCATCGAGCCGAACCGCCCGACGCTCGAGGCGTTCCTGCAGTACAGCTTCGAGCAGGGGCTCACCACCGAGGAGACGCGCCCCGAGGATCTCTTCGTTCCCGAGGTGCAGACGACGTACCGGATATGACGATCGGCGGGCACGGTACGCAGCCATCCAGTAGCGTCGGCGTACTGCCGTAGCGCGGCAGCGCGTCTATGGCCGAACCCCCCCAGCCCACACATCCGATCGAGTCGGTCGAGCGAGCGCTGAGGCTGCTGAGCCTGGTCGGCGAGGTCGAGAGCATCACGGTTTCGGGGGCCGCCGCGGACCTCGGCGTGGCACGGTCGACCGCCCACCGGCTGCTCGCGACACTTCGCTACCGCGGCTTCGTCTCGCAGGATCCGCTGACGAAGACCTACCACGCAGGGCCGGAGCTGCTGAAGATCGGCGTCGCGATGACGGGCGGCATGAGCCAGCACCAGATCGTGCGCCCGCACCTGGAGTCGCTGAGCAAGGAGCTCGACGAGACGGTCCACCTGGTCCTGCGCCACGGGCAGCAGGTCCTGTTCGTCGACTCGGTCGAGTCGGGCGCGGCGGTGCGCGTCATGTCGCGCGCCGGCGCGACGATGCCTGCCTACGCCACGGCGGCCGGCCAGGTGCTGCTCGCCAAGCTCAGCTCGGCCGAGATCCACGCGCTCTTCGGCGACGGCGAGCTCGAGACGCTGACGCCATACTCGGTGTCGTCGGTCGCGGAACTCGAGACGAAGCTCGAGCAGGTCCGCCGCGACGGCTTCGCGACGAACTTCAACGGCTCCGAGAACGGTGTCTCGGCGGTCGCGGTCGCGATCCCGTCGACCGCCGGCATGCACGAGATGGCGGTCGGCGTCGCCGTGCTGAGCGACGGGCTCGACCTCAGCCGCGCGGCCGAGATCGCCGGCGTCGTCCGGCGTTACGTCGACGTGATCGGCGAGACGATGGCGAGCGCCGCCGTCGCCTGATCGGCTAGCCGGTCGCGACGTCGACGTCGACGTGCGACTCGGTCTGCTCGGCGATCAGCGTGCGGATCTCGCTGATCAGCGCCTTGTGCAGAGCCGAGAAGATCTTGCCCTTGCGATAGACGAGCGAGATCGGGATGCTCATGTCGACGCCGTCGACGTGCAGCTCACGCAGCACGCCGGTCTCGAGCTCGTCGCGCATCGAGGTGCGGATCAGCGCCAGCACGCCGAGCCCCTCCTGCGCCGCCTGCTTCATCGCCTCGGGGTGCCCGAGCTGCAGCATGATGTTGCGATCGCCGATGCCGGCCTCGCGCAGCCGCTGGTCGACGAAGCGCGCGTAGGCCGAGTTCTCCGGTGCCTCGATGAACGCGAGCTCCGAGAGCTCCTCGATCGTGAGCCTGCCGGTCGCGCTGACCCCGGGGGCCGCGGCGAGCACGATCTTGTCGCTGCCGAGCTGCTCGACGTGCATTCCGGGCAGCTCGACGTCGGGTGTCGTCACAGCGACGACGGCGAAGTCCAGCGCACCGGTGCGCGTGTCCTCGATCGCGTGCTCGGTGCTCGAGATGTCGAGCCGGAGCTTCGCGCCCGGGTGACTCTCGCGGAAGTCGGTCAGCAGATGCGGGAGGAAGTACGAGCCGATGCTGGCGCTGGCGCCGAGCACGACGTTGCCTGTCGAGCCGTCGGAGAGGCCGCCGAGATCGCGTTCGAGCTCGCGCGTGCGCGTGAGCACGTCCTCCGCCCAGGCGTAGACGACCTGCCCCGCGTCGGTCAGGTGGAACTGGCGCCCTTCGCGATAGAAGAGCACCTCACCGAGGCGCCGCTCGAGCGAGCGGATGTGCGACGTGACGACCGGCTGGGCGACGAACAGGTCCTCCGCGGCGCGTGAGACGCCCCCCAGCTGCACGACGCGCGAGAGCACATCGAGCTTGTGAAGACTGATGCGAAGATCAAGCGACACCGCGGCGCGAGTATAGCCCGCGCACGATGTTAGGCCCGCTTTGTCGCCTTTTGTCTATGCAGCGACGCCGGTGCCCGTGAGCGCCCGAACCGCGGCGGCGATCTTGTCGGCGTACGGCGCGATCTCTGCCTCGAGCACGGGGCTGAACGGGATCGGCACGTCGGGCGTCGCGACGCGGCGGATCGGCGCCTTCAGCAGGTCGAAGCCCTCTTCGGCGACGATCGCGGCGATCTCGGAGCCGACGCCGCAGCTGAGGTGACCCTCGTCGACGACGACGAGCCGGCCCGTCTTGGCGACGGACTCGAGGATCGCGTCGTGGTCGAGCGGGACCAGCGTGCGCGGGTCGAGGACCTCGGCGTCGATGCCCTCGCCGGCGACGGCCTCGGCCGCCAGCAGCGCCTCGTGCACGACGTAGGACGTGGCGACGATCGTCACGTCGCTGCCGGGCCGGCGAACGCGCGCCGAGCCGAACGGGATCGTGTAGGCCTCCTCGGGCACCGGCCCGGTGAGCGGCAGCAGCTTCGAGTGGTCGGCGACCACGGTCGGGCTGCCGTTCTCGAACGCGGTGCGGATCAGGCCCTTGACGTCGTACGGCGACGACGGCACGACGATCTTCAGGCCGGGCGCGTTCCACAGCATCGCCTGCGGGCTGTGCGAATGCTGCGCCGCGCCACCGCCGCGAAGGCCGTGCATGTAGTGGAAGACGACCGGCGCGCGCAGGCGGCCGCCGCTCATCGAGATCGAGTTGGCGACCTCGTTGGCGATCTGCGGCGACGCCTGGTAGACGAAGCTGGCGGTGCCGCAGTCGACCATCGCGGCGGTCCCCGTCAGGGCGGCGCCGATGCCGGCGCCGGCGAACGCGAGCTCGGCCGTCGGCGGATCGAGGACGCGATCGGGGAAGAGGTCGCGGATGCGCTCGAAGCGGTCGCGGAAGGGGCCGATGCCGAGAACGAAGCTGCCGACGATCAGCAGCTTCGGGTCCTCGTTCATCTGATCCTCGAGGCCCTCGACGAGCGCCTCGGCGTACGTGATCTCGCGCGTGGTCGACTCGGGCGCGGGCGGCGGCGGCTTGCGCTCCTCGCCGACGAAGACGTCCGTGTAGGCCTCGGAGAGGTCGGGAAGCGGGCTCTCCTGCGCGAACGTGACCGAGGCCTCGACGACCTCGCGGACGCTGCGGTCGATCGCCTCGAGGTCCTCGCGTCCGACGCCGGAGTCGAGCAGCTCGCGGATGTAGCGGATGACGCCGTCGTCCTTGTCGTACCAGCCGCGCATCTCGTCGGTCTCGGCGGTCTCGGGCTCCCAGGCGTAGCTGAGCTTCGTGCGACCGCCGGGGAGCGCCGGCCAAAGCGGGTTGCTGCCAGGCCAGCGCTTGACGATCGGCTCGACGAAGGTCGGGCCCTCGCCGGCACGCGCCTTCGCGACGGCTTCGGCGACCGCGTCGTAGACCGCGCCGGCGTCGGTGCCGGCGACGGCGACCGCCGGGACGCCGACCGAGCGAGCGATGTCACCGAGGTCGGTGGCGGCGATGACCGATGCCGGGTAGCCGCCGGCGGCCGCGCCGAGCGCGTCGGTCGTGTTGTTCTCACAGAGGAAGATCAGCGGCAGCTTCCACAGCGCGGCGAGGTTGAGCGTCTCGAAGACCGCCCCCTCCTCCATCGCGCCGTCGCCGAAGAACGCCACGGAGACCTGGTCGCCGCCGCGCTTCTGGGCCGCGAGCGCGGCACCCGACGCGACCGGCACGATGCCGCCGACGATGCCCGACGTATGCGGGATCCCGAGCTCGGGCGCACACGCGTGCAGCGTGCCGCCCTTGCCCTTGCTGAGCCCGGTCGCCTTGCCGAAGATCTCGGCGAGCAGCTTGCCCGGGTCGGCGCCACGGGCCAACAGGTGCCCGTGGTTCCGGTGCGTCGTGAACAGCACGTCGTCGCTCCGCAGCGCGGCGATGGCAGGAACGCCGATCGCCTCCTGGCCGACGTAGACGTGGTAGTGACCGAACGTCTCACCACCGATCGTCGCCAGCTCGATGAGCCGTTCCTCCCAGCAGCGAATGAGCCACATCTGGCGGAACTGCTCGACCTGCTCTGACTGCGGAAGCGACGGCAGCATCAGCGTGCTGCCCGTGCCTTCTCCGTGCCTGCGACGTCGACCTCGAACGTGCTGGGGTCGATGACGACGCCGTACTCCTCCAGCGCCGCGCCGACCGAGACGAGCTCGTTGATGACGTCGGTCTTGACGGCCTCGATCTCGCGTTCGAACGGATGGCCGACGCCGCCGCCACCGCTCGAGATCTTGAGCATCACGTCGCCTTCCTTGATCTCGACCCGGCGGTGCGTCTTGATGTGCAGCTGCTCGCCGTCGCGCTGGATGAACGTGCGGCAGACCGGCGAGGGCTTGCCGCCCTGGGCGCCGAAGCCCTGGACGACGTCACCGTCGCTGGAGCCGGTGACCATCTGGCCGTCGGAGCCCTCGTTGGTCGCCTCCCAGACGATGCCGGGACCGCCACGCCAGCGGCCGGCGCCGGTGAGGTCGGGTGTCAGCTCCCAGCGGTTGATCATCCATGGGATCCGCTGCTCTTCCTCCTCGACGGTGCCGCGGTTGACGACGCCCATCGTCGTCAGGGTCGAGACGGCGACGTAGCCGTCGAAGCCCCAGACCGCGCCCGCCGAGCCGTCGTAGTCGAACGTCGTGCGGACGTAGCGCTCGCCCGAGCGCGGGTCGACCGCGAAGACGTAGTCGCCACGATGCTTGCCCCACGCCGCGGCGGAGCGCTCGGGCACGGCCTTCGACAGCGCCTCGAGCACGGCCTCCATCACCTGGTTGCCGACGTTGACCGGCGACGCGCCGACCGTTGCCGGGTACTCGCAGGCGACGACGAGACCCGAGGGCGCCACGACGTCCATCGCCCGCAGCGTGCCCTCGTTGTGGAAGTCGGCCAGCTCGGGATCGAACGTCATGATCGCCGCGCAGGTCGCGTTGGCGTAGCTGGCCGCGTAGACGCTGTTGATGAACCCCTTGCGCTGGGCGTCCGAGCGCGAGAAGTCGAGCGTCATGTGATCGCCCTTGATCGTCACGTCGCACTTGACCCAGACCTGCTCGTCGAGCACGGTGCCGTCGTCGTCGGTCGCCGACTCGCCGCTGTAGGTGCCGTCGGGCATCTTGCTGATCTCGTTGCGAACCGCCGTCTCGGTGCGGTCCATCATCTGCGACACGCAGGCGAGGACGGTGTCCTTGCCGTACTTGTCGACGAGCGCGACGATCCGGTCCTCGGCCATCTTCGTCGAGGCGATCATCGAGTAGTTGTCGAGCTGGACGCCGCGCGGCCAGCGCACGTTGTTCCAGATCAGCTCGAGCACGTCGGTGCGCTCGACGCCGCCGGCGATCACCTTCGTCGGCGGGATGCAGATCCCCTCGGCGTGGATGTCGAAGGCGTCCGGGAAGTAGCCGCCCGGGAACGAGCCGCCGGTGTCCTGCTGATGGCCGCGGGTGAGCGTCCAGAACAGCAGCTCGCCTTCGTAGAAGATGGGACGGAAGAAGCCCCAGTCGGGAAGGTGGCAGTTGTGACCCTTGTACGGGTCGTTCGTGAGGATCACGTCGCCGGCCTCGAGGTTGCCCTCGAACTTCTCGTTCATCGCCCGGACCGCGTAGCTGCTGCCGAGGAACTGCACCGGCAGGCCGACCGGCACGGCGACGGTGTCGCCGTTCGCCGCCCAGATGCCGACGGAGACGTCATGTAGCTGGCCGAGCAGGTAGTTCTGCGCCGTGCGGTCGATGATGTGGCGCATCTCCCGTGCCGTCGTCTGCAGGTAGTGCCAGATCGTCGAAACGGTGACCGGATCGATGTCGGTGGCGACGCTGCCGTTCTGTGCTTGCGCCATTACGCGTTCCTCCCGGCCGCAGCCAGTTCGGGTTGTGCGTCGGCGCCGACCGCCGTCCGCTCGAGCACGAAGTTCTTGCGCTCGTCGATGCGGCAGGTGAAGCCCTTCGGGACGACGATCGTCGTCGTCTTCGTCTCGATGATCGCCGGGCCCTCGAGCACATTGCCCACCTTCAGCAGCGCCCCGTCGTAGGCCGGCGTCTCGATCTGCTCGCCCTCCCAATAACACGTCCGCGTGCGCTTGATCGCGCTGCTCGCGTCGGCATCGGTTCCCTGCTCGGCGCGCAGCTCGAACGGCGTGCTGGCGACCGTGACCACCAGCCGGAACGTCAGGAACTGCGCCGGCACCCACGGCATCGAGAACGTGTAGAGCTTCTCGTGCAGCTCGTGCAGATCGCTGTGCGCCTTTTCGACCGACTCCGTCGTGACAGGACCGGAGGGGAACTCCAGCTCGACCTCGTGGAACTGGCCGACATAGCGCATCTCCGCCGTCCGCGCGAAGGTCAGCTGGTCACGAGCGACGTCGAGCTTCGCGAACTCGGCGACCGCCTCGGACTCCATCTCCTCGAAGAGGCGGCCGACCTCAGCCGGATCGACAGCATCGGTCCGCGCGACATACGAACGCGCGAAGTCGCGGCCGAGATCCATCGTCTGCATCCCGAACGCCGAGAACAGCGCCGCCGCCGACGGCACGACGACCTTGTCGATGTCCAGAATCGCGGCCAGCGACGCGGCGTGCGCCGGGCCGGCGCCGCCACCGGCGACGAGCGCGAAGTCACGCACGTCATAGCCACGACGCGTGCAGACCTCGGTGATCAGGTCGGCCATCTGCGCGTTGACGGTGTTGAAGATCGCCGTCGCCGTGTCCTCGGTCGAGCGATCCATCTTCTTCGCAAGACCGGCGACGGCCTCACGGGCGAGGTCACCGTCGAGCGTGATGTCGCCGCCGAGGAAGTAGTCCGTCGGCACGTAGCCGAGGACGACGTTGGCGTCGGTGACCGTCGGCTCGGTGTTGCCCTTGCCGTAGCACGCCGGACCCGGATCGGCACCAGCCGACGCCGGACCGACACGCAGCAGGCCGAGCGAGTCGATCGACGCGATCGAACCGCCACCAGCACCGATGCTGCGGGTGTCGACCATCTTGATCGCGACACGATGCTTGGCGACCCAGCTCTCGGTCGTCTTCGGCACCTCGCCGTCACGAATCGCGCAGACCTCGAAGCTCGTGCCGCCCATGTCGACCGAGATCAGGTTGTCGCCGGCGACCGGCTCGGCCAGGTTCAGCGCCGCGGCAGGAGCCGCGGCCGGACCCGACGCCAGCAGGTAGACGGCGCGGTCGCGGACCTGGTCAGCCGTCTGGACGAGCCCGTTGGCGAGCATCATCAGCAGGTTGCCCTTGAAGCCCTTGGCGCGCAGGCGATCCTCGAGGTCGTCGAGGTAGTCGTGCACGATCGGGCTGACGTAGGCGCTGACCGTCGTCGTCGAGAAACGCTCGAACTCGCGCCAGACCGGGAGGATCTCGTGCGACGGCGTCACACGACCCTCACCGAAGACCTCGATGCAGATCTCCGCGGCGCGCTTCTCGTGCGCCGGGTTGATGTACGAGTAGAGGAAGCAGACCGCGACCGACTCGACACCGTCGGCCTTGAGCTTCTCGGCAGCGGCGCGAACCGCATCCTCGTCGAGCGGCGTGAGCTCCTCGCCCGTGTACCGGATGCGCTCGGGGACGCCGATCCGCCAGTTGCGCGGCACCAGCGGCTTGTACGGCGGCACGAACACGTTGAACATCGAGACGTCGAGATCGCGCAGACCACGACGCATCTCGATCACGTCACGGAAGTTCTCCGTCGTGATCATGCCGGTCGGCGCGCCGCGGCCCTGGAGCAGGGCGTTGATCGCGAGCGTCGTGCCGTGGATCAGGACCTCGACGTCGCCGAGGAACGTGTCGAGATCCTGCTCGAACTCGACCGACGCCTTCGTCAGCGCGTCGAGCAGGCCGAAGGCAGGCTCGGGGTAGGTCGTGGAGGCCTTGAACTCGTGGAGCACGCCCTCCTCATCGAGGACGAGACAGTCGGTGAACGTGCCACCCACGTCGATGGATACACGCTTCATCGCCAGCCTCCGTTCGTGCTCGTTCTGGTTCCGGACATCAGTACTCGACTCCTCATGACTTCCTCCTGGGCGCCGCGGGCGGCGACCTACACGGCTCCTTGGACGACGGCACGGACGGCCGCCTCTATCTCATCCCCGCCTGGGGCGAACAAATCTTCGAGCGCCGGGGCCGCGGGCACCGGCGCGGTCGGCGCACCTACGCGCACGATTGGGGCGTCAAGGTAGTCGAAAGCCTCGCGCTGTATCTGCGCAACGATCTCGGCACCGACACCGCCGCTGATCACGGCTTCGTGCGCGACGACGACGCGGCCCGTCTTGCGCGCCGACTCGACGATCGTCTCGATGTCGAGCGGAGCGACCGTGCGCGGGTCGACGACCTCGACGTCGATGCCCTCCGTGGCGAGCTTCTCGGCCACCGTCAGCGCATCGTTGACCATCTGCGAGAGCGCGACGACGGTGACGTCGGCGCCGGTGCGGCGGACGATGGCCTGCCCGAGCGGGATCGGCTTGCCGTCGTCGTCTCCGACCTCCTGCGAGGTGAAGTACAGACCACGGTGCTCGAGGAAGATCACAGGGCTGTCGTCCTGGATCGACGCCTGCAGTAGCCCGCGGGTGTCCGCGGCACAGGACGGCATCGCGACCTTGAGGCCGGGCACGTGCATCAGCCAGCTCTCGAGGCTCTGCGAGTGGTGCGCGCCCCAGCCGCCGCCGATGCCGAACGTCGAGCGGATCGTCAGCGGCACCTTGATCTGGCCGCCCGACATGTAGTGGAGCTTGGCGCCGTGGTTGACGAGCTGGTCCATCGCCAGCGTGATGAAGTCGACGAACATCACCTCGACGACCGGGCGGGCGCCGACGGTCGCGGCACCGATCGCCAGGCCGACGACGGTCGCCTCCGAGATCGGCGTGTTGCGGATCCGGTCCTCTCCGAACGCGTCGACGAGGTCGCGCGTGGCGCCGAACGGGCCGCCAAGCGTGATGTCCTCGCCGTACAGACAGACGTCGGGATCGGATTCGAGCTCCTCGCGCAGCGCGAGGCGGATGCCGTCGACGAAGCGGCGGCGACTCATGCGTACACCTGCGAGGCGACGTCGGCCTCGGTCGGCAGCGGCCCGGCGAGGGCTTCCTTGATGGCGACCTCGACGCGGTCGCGGGCGGCCTGCTCGACCTTGTCGGCGTCGAACTCGACGCCGCGCTCGGCGAGCGCGACCATGAAGCGCTGGATCGGGTCCTTCTTCTTCCACTCCTCGAGCTGGCTCAGCTCGCGGTACTTGCCCGGATCGCCCTCGTAGTGGCCGCGCAGACGCTGCGTCAGGCACTCGATGAACGTCGGTCCCCCGCCGGAGCGCGCACGCTCGACGGCGACGGCGACCGCCTCGCGGACCGCGAACGCGTCGTTGCCGTCGATCGTGACCGTCGGGATCCCGTAGGTCTCGGCGTGAACGGCGAGCCGCTCGACGTTGGTGTGCGACGAGAGCGGCGTGAACTCGGCCCAGCCGTTGTTCTCGCAGATCATCACGAGCGGCAGCTTCCACAGCGAGGCGATGTTGATCGACTCGTGGAACGAGCCGGTCTGGCTCGCACCGTCGCCGTGGAAGACGACCGCGATCTTCTTCGAGCCGCGGCGCTTGAACTCATCCGCGGCCCCCAGGCCGAGCGGGATGTTGCCGGCGACGATGCCGGTCGCGGTGATGAAGCCGACCTCGGGAGCGGCGACGTGCATCGAGCCGCCCTTGCCGCCGCAGTAGCCGGTCGAGCGGCCGGCGAGCTCCGCCATCAGCTTGGTGATGTCCGCGCCCTTGGCGATCGCGTGGACGTGCGGGCGGTGCGTGCCGTAGACGACGTCGCCCGGATCGAGCACCGAACAGGCGCCGATCGAGACGCCTTCCTGGCCGATGCCGAGGTGCAGAAGGCCCTTGATCTCGCCCTCCGCGTAGAGCTCGGACGCACGTTCTTCGAACGCGCGCGCGGTCCACATCGTGTCCAGCATCGCGCGCAACGCGTCAGCGTCAGCGGTCTCCTGGGCAGCAGCTGCCTTGTTCTTCGCGGAAGCCGAGCTCATGCCCTGGCCTCGACGCTACAGCAGGACTCGCCCCCGCGCCAAGGCGCGACGGCAGCATGAACTTCTCCCCACAATGAAACGTCAGCGGTCACGATCCTCCGTCACAGGTAGCCACGGCACGCGCAACCGCGCCACCCGGGGAAGGTATGTGGCGCCGCTCACGCAATCCAATACAAATGCGCACTCGGTTCATAGGCGCATCCGTATATGGCTTCATAACGCGTTACGCGAGCGGTCGTGACGCCCGATCGGCGATGATGGGCCTGAGCGGCAAACCAAAGGGGGTCGACGAATGGAGTCCAACGTGCAGGCAGCCAGCGCGACGAGCGTGACGGTCGAGGAGCTCGACCACGTCGCGATCAACGTCCACGACCTCGAGCGGGCCGCCGACTTCTACGTCCGTGTCATCGGCCTCGAGCGCCACGCGACAAAGCCCAACTGGTTCCTGATCGGCGGCCACGGCGCGATCAACGTGCTGCCGGTGCTCAAGGGCGACAAGCCGACCGAGCGCTATCCGACCGCGCACCTCGCCTTCCGCGTCAAGAGCCTCGAGGAGACGCGCGACGCGCTGCTCGCGGCGGGCGTCGTGCCGTGGCAGAACTCGCTGCAGTGGGAGAGCCGCGACATCGTCGACGACTCGGAGTCGCTCGACTGGGGCATCGGGACGCTGTTCGTCCGCGATCCGGACGGCAACGGGGTCGAGTTCATCCAGGCCGGGCGCGGCATCTTCGCCCAGCACCCGCGCGCTTAGCTAGCCGCGAGGCCCGTTCGGGTCAGAAGTCAGACGACATCGGCCGCGTCGAGGCGCGGATCCGCTCGCTGAACGTCGGCGGGTCGAGCCCGAAGGCGCCGACGCGCGCGAAGTGGGCGAGCAGGAACTCGTGCGCGCCCATCTCGTGCAGCGTCGCGATGTCGCCCGCGAGCAGCGCGTCGCGCTCGGCCGGCTCGAGCGCCTCGCCGGCCAGCGCGTCGGCCGGCGCCTCGAGCAGGCGTGCGCGGAAGTCGAGGTCGTGCAGCGACCGGTAGGCGACCTCCTGGACCACGTAGACGCTCATGCGTCGGCGCTCCAAGCGGTGAAGCAGTGCCCGAGCCGCGTGTCCTTGCCGACGATCCGCAGCGGCTGATCGCCGATCGCCCCGAGCATCGCGATGATCGTCAGCAGCTCGTGCGCGACGTTGCCGACGGCGTCGAGGCGCTCGTCGGTCGCGTGCTCGACGATCTCCTCGACCTGGCCCGCCTCGAGCCAGGCGACGACCTCTTCGAGCCAGCCGGGATCGGGCGCGTTCCAGATCTCGCCCGGCAGCACACGCGGGCCGGCGACCTCGTGGTTGATGCTGCCGCTCGCGATCACGGCGACGCGCAGATCCTCCGGGAACGCCTCGACCGCCTCGCCGACCATCTTCCCGACAGCGTGGGCACGCCCGGCGCTCGGGAACGGCGGCACGAGGCAGTTGATGAAGAACGGCACCACAGGGACCAGCTTCTCCGGCATCAGGAAGTGCAGCGGCACCATGATCGAGTGATCGACCGTCAGCTTCTCGGTGCGGGCGAGGTCGAAGCCCGAGCGGATCCCGTGCGTGTAGATCGCGCGGCCCAGATCGGCGTGGATCGGCACCTCGCGCGTCGGCAGCGGCGCCTCGTCGTTGGGCCCGCTCATCGCGTCGGCGAAGCCGACGGCGAACGTCGGCAGGTTGTCGAGGAAGAACGTGTTGACGTGGTCGTCGTCGAAGATCACGACGGCGTCCGGGCGCGACGCCTCGAGCAGCTCGCGCGTCTGCTCGAACAGCCCGCCGTTGAGCGTGTCGCCCTTCGGCACCGTGACCGGCAGGTACGGCGTGTGCGGCACGTTGAAGCCGGCGACCACGCGCGCCATCAGCGGTCCTGACGCAGCCCCGTGAGGACGTCGACGAGTGCCGGCCGGCGCTGCTCGACGACGACGGCGATCGCCCGCTCGAGCGCGACCCGCAGATGCTCGGGGTCCTGCACCGGGCCCTCCGAGTGGACGCCGTAGGACTTCGCCAGCAGCGAGAAGTCGATCGGCGGGTCGTCGATCGTCGTGCCGATGACGATGTTCTCGCGTGAGCGCCCGCGTGCGACCGCGACACGGTCGGCGTGCTTGACCGAGTTGTTGTAGGCGCGGTTGTCGTCGACGACGATCAGCAGCGGCAGCTCGTAGTGCGCCGCCGTCCACAGCGCGCTCGGCGTGAACAGCGCGTCACCGTCTGACTGCAGGTCGATCACGAGGCGGTCGGAGTCGCGGTGCGCGAGCGCCGCGCCGACCGACGCTCCGAGCCCGTAGCCGAGGCCGGCGCCGCCCTGACCGCCGAGGTACTGATCGGGCCGGTCGAGCGACCACAGCCTGTGCGCCCAGTTGCGCAGGTGGCCGTTGGCCAGCACGCGCTCATAGCCCGACGTCAGCTCGTCGACGACGTGGGCGACGTAGGAGACGGGCAGCGGGCCGGGCTCGGGCACTTCGGACGCGATCGCGTCCCAGCCGGCGAAGAGCGCCGCCGACTGCGCGCTGAG
>Ga0075420_100003964_pt1 | contig 12963 bp, 8 predicted proteins | sample SoiMetdeltSBSDD4_FD_75296 | JGI IMG/M metagenome (GOLD analysis project Ga0075420, IMG submission 75296) | Bulk soil microbial communities from a Populus tree surrounding site in Tennessee, USA - Soil MetaG P. deltoides SBSDD4 | ecosystem: Environmental > Terrestrial > Soil > Tree plantation... | reverse complement strand
CAGGAGCTGACCCTGCCCGGGGTCGGCCAGACGGTGGTGCTGACCCGGGCGGCGGCCCGGGCCACCCCGATGCCGGCCGGCGAGGACCTGGCAACCCTGGGGGCCACCGGCTGCACGCTGGTCCTGCACCTCGCCGTCCAGCACGTCGACCAGGTCGCCGCCGACCTGCTGCCCCACTACGGGCCGGACTGCCCAGTCGCCGTGGTCGCCCGGGCCAGCTGGCCGGACCAGGTGGTGCTGCGCTGCACCCTGGGCGAGCTGGCCGAGCGGGTCCGGGCCGACGGCATCCGCCGCACGGCGATCATCGTCGTCGGCGAGGTCCTCGGCCACCGCGGGTTCCGCGACAGCCACCTGTACTCGGCCACCCGCATCCGGGAGCCGCGCCGATGAGACGGGTGCTGGTCATCGGGATCGGCGCCGGCGACCCGGACCACCTGACGGTGCAGGCGATCAAGGCGCTCAACCGGGTCGACGTCTTCTTCGTGACGGACAAGGGCGCCGACACCCACGACCTGGTCCGGCTCCGGGAGGAGATCTGCGAGCGGTTCATCGAGCGCCCGGGCTACCGGATGGTGCAGGTCCCGGACCCGCCTCGGGACCGGACGGCGGCGGCCTACCGCGCCGCCGTCGAGGACTGGCGCCGGCGGCGGGCCGAGCTGTGGAGACGGATGCTCGGCGAAGAGCTGGGTGACGGCGGCTGCGGCGGCTTCCTGGTCTGGGGCGACCCGTCGCTGTACGACAGCACCCTGGACGTGCTGGAGCGCATCCTGGCCGAGGGAAGTCTGGCGTTCGAGATCGAGGTGGTCCCCGGGATCTCCAGCGTCCAGGCGCTGGCCGCCAGCCACCGGATCGCCCTGAACCGCGTCGGCGGGCCCATCCACATCACCACCGGGCGGCGGCTGGCCGACGGCTTCCCCGACCACAGCGACGACGTGGTGGTCATGCTGGATGCCGCCTGCACCTTCGAGGGCCTGACCGACCAGGACCTGGACATCTACTGGGGCGCCTATGTCGGCACCGACGACGAGCTGCTGGTGTCCGGGCGGCTGGCCGACGTCGCCGCCGAGATCAAGGCCACCCGCCAGGCGGCACGGGACCGCAAGGGCTGGATCATGGACACCTACCTGCTGCGCCGGCGTCGCCGGTGAAGCTGCTGCTGCTCGGGGGGACGGCCGAGGCCAGGGACCTGGCCGTCCGGCTCGCCGACCGGCCGGGGCTGTCGCTGGTCAGCTCGCTGGCCGGGCGGGTCCGCGACCCCCGGCTGCCGGCCGGCGAGGTCCGGGTCGGCGGGTTCGGGGGCGTACCCGGCCTGGTCGACTGGCTCCGGGAGCAGGAGGTGGACCTGGTCGTGGACGCCACCCACCCCTATGCCACGACGATGCAGGCCAACGCGGCCGCCGCCTGTGACCGGCTGGGGCTGCCACGGCTGCGGCTGGCCCGTCCCGGATGGCGGGCGCGGGACGGCGACCACTGGCACCGGGTCGGCTCCCTGGGCGAGGCCGCGGCGGTGTTGCCGTCGCTCGGGACCAGGGTGTTCCTGACCACCGGCCGCCAAGGGCTGGCGGCGTTCGCCGGCCTGGACGACCTCTGGTTCCTGATCCGCTGCGTCGACCAGCCCTCGGGGCCGATGCCGGCCCATCGCGAGGTATTGCTGGCCCGCGGCCCCTACCGGCGCGAGCAGGAGCGAACCCTCATGGAGCGGTGCGCGGTCGAGGTGCTGGTGACCAAGGACAGCGGGGGGTCGCTGACCGCCGGCAAGCTGGAGGCCGCCCGCGACCTGGCCCTTCCCGTGGTCGTGGTCCGGCGGCCGCCCCCGCCGCCGGGGCCGTCGGTGGCCACCGTCGAGGGGGCCGCCGGCTGGGTCGAGCGGCTGGCGGGTCAGGGGTGGCGGCGCGGGGTGTAGACCACCTGGCGGCCGTGGTGCTCGGTCACCCGGGTGGCGCTCGAGCCGATGATCAGCAGGGTGCTCATGTCGACCTCGGCGGGGTCGAGCGCCGCCAGGGTCGTGACTGTGACCCGCTCGCCGACCCGGCCGACGTGGCGGCCGACCACCACCGGGGTGGCCGGGTCGCGGTGGCGCAGGACCAGGCCGCGGACGGCCTCGACCTGCCAGGTGCGGGTGCGTGAGGCCGGGTTGTAGAGGGCCAGGACCAGGTCGGCGGCGGCCGCCTTGTCGACCCGGTCGGCGATGACCTCCCACGGCTTGAGCCGGTCCGAGAGGCTGATCGTGCAGTAGTCGTGGCCCAGGGGCGCGCCGGCACGGGCTGCCACGGCCTGGGCGGCGGTGACCCCCGGCAGCACCCGGACCTCGACGCCGGCCCAGCGTCCGTCGCCGTCGGTGGCCACCTCCAGCACCGCCGAGGCCATGGCGAACACCCCCGGGTCTCCGGATGACACCACCACCACCCGTCCCCCGGCCGCGGCCAGGTCCAGGGCCTGCGCCGCCCGCCGGGCCTCCACGGTGTTGCCGGAGCCGTGGCGGCGCTGGCCCGGCCGTTGCGGCACCCGGGCCAGGTAGGGCCGGTAGCCGACCAGGTCGGTCGCCTCGGCGACGGCCTTGGCGGCCTCGGGGGTGAGCCAGGCCGGGTCGCCGGGGCCGAGCCCGACCACGGTCACCCCCGCCGCAGCGGGCGGCCTTTGGCCCCGCCCGGGGACCAGGGCCAGCGACATGTAGGGCACGCCGGCGGGGTCGACCTCGGCCAGGGGGGCGACTCGCTGGGCGTCGCTGCCGGCCCGCTCGACATAGGCGGCCCGCTCCAGCAGGCCGGTGTCGGCCAGCGCCGCCCTGACCTCGGGGAAGGAGCGGCCCAGCTTGAGGATGGCAGCCGCGTCGGCACTGGCCAGCCGGGCCCGCAGCTCCTCCGGCGGCAGGGTGCCGACCAGGACGGTGAGCGTCTCGTCGTGCTGGACCAGCGGCCGGCCGACGGCGGCGGCGGCCGCGGCCACCGACGACACGCCGGGCACGATCTCGGCCGGGAACCGCTTGCCCAGCCGGGCGTGCAGGTGCTGGTAGGAGCCGTAGAGCCCGGGGTCGCCCTCACAGAGCACGACCACCAGCCGCCCGGCCTCCAGGTGGGCGGCCAGCCGGTTGGTGGCCTGGTCGTAGAAGTCGGCCATCGCCCCCGTGTAGCCGCCGGGATGGTCGGTGGCCCCGGTGGTCACCGGGTAGCGCAGCACCTCCTCGACCTGCCCGTCGCGCAGGTACGGCGCGGCCGCGGCGCGGGCGATGCTGTGGCCGTGGGCGGCGCAGTGGAAGGCGACCACGTCGGCTTCGCCGATGCACCGGGCCGCCCGCACGGTGACCAGCTCGGGGTCGCCGGGGCCGACCCCGACCCCCAGCAGCCGCCCGGTCGTCATTCGCGCTCGCTGGCTAGGGCGTTCACGGCCGCCGAGGCGAGCGCGGAGCCACCCCGGCGCCCCCGCACCACCAGGTAGGGCAGCCGCAGCGGGCTGGCGGCCAGGGCCTGCTTGGACTCGGCAGCGCCGACGAACCCGACCGGCACGCCGACCACCGCCGCCGGCCGGGGTCCGCCGTCCGCTACCAGCTCCAGCAGGTGGAACAGGGCCGTGGGGGCGTTGCCGACGGCGACCACGGCGCCCTCGAGCCGGTCGCGCCACAGCTCCACGGCGGCCGCCGAGCGGGTGGTCCCCAGGCGGCCGGCCAGCGCCGGCACCCGCTGGTCGGCGAGCGTGCAGACCACCTCGTTGCCGGCCGGCAGCCGCGAGCGGGTGATCCCGGCGGCCACCATGGCCGTGTCGCACAGCACCGGCGCCCCCGCGGCCAGCGCGGCCTCGGCGGCGCTGGCCAAGTCGTGCGACCAGGCCAGGTCGTCGACCAGGTCGGGCATGCCGCAGGCGTGGACCATCCGGACGGCGACGCGTTCCAGACCTGGCGGGACACGGTCCAGGTCGGCCTCCCGCCGGATGGTGGCGAAGGACGCCCGGTAGATGGCGGCCCCGTCGCACTCGTAGTCGAGGGCCATCACGAGGAACCGAGCGCGCCCAGCCCTCGGGGGGCCGGGTCGTCGCCGACCAGGAACCGGTCGGCCGCGGTCGCGACCACCGGGACGGCGTCGGCGGGCAGGCCGCAGCGGCGCCCGCAGCCGACCCAGTGGACCGGGTCGCCGCCGACGGGGGCGGCCAGGGCGCGCACGTCGGCCAGCGACCGGGCGCAAGCCGTCCCGCTGCAGGCGGTGACCCCGGCCAGACGGTGGTCGTCGGCCACCAGCAGGCCGGCCCCGGCCAGGCGGGGCCGGGCGGCCACGGCCAGCCCGGCCAGCGGCACCACCACCCGGCCAGCCGCGGCCAGCCGCGCCACCTCCCCGGGGGGCAGCAGCGCGGCCAGCAGCTCGAGGTGGGAGGCGTCCAGCCGCCCCAGCGGGGCCGCGACGACGATCGCCGCCGCCCCGGGGAGCGGTCCAAGAGGCAGGCGGGCGGTGGTGTCGGCCGCCGGCTCGCCCAGGCGGCCGCCGACGCTGGCGGCCACCGCCGCCCCGCCGTCGGGGAGGCCGGCGACGCGCACGACGTCCGGGCAGGCCCGCCGCCGGTCGAGGAACACCCGCGCCGCGGCCAGGGCCAGCGCGGCGGCCGTGCCGGCCGGGCCGTGCACGCCCGCCTCCCGGCCGGCGACGACCAGGTCGAACCCGGCGCCACGGCGGCGGGCCCCGACGTCGCAGGTCCCGAGGCTGGCCCGGCCGCCGCCGTCGTCGACCGAGAACAGGAACCGTCCCGGTAGCGCGGCCAGGGCGGGGTCGGCCAGCAGGCCGCGGTCGAGGGCGTCGACCAGTGGCCGCAGCTGCGGGCGGCCGCCCAGGCCGGCCAGGGGGCTAGCGACGATGTTGCGGGCCCGGTCGTGCGCCGGCGAGGGCAGCAGCCCGGCCGCGGCCGCGTGCCGACTCAGCTCGGCTGCGTCGCCGACGCGGACGCCGCGGAGCTGCAGGTTGCCACGCGAGGTGAGGTCGACCCGGCCGTCCCCGAAGCGGCGGGCCAGCCCGGCCACGGCCCGCAGCTCCTTGGCGGCGGCATAGCCGCCGGGCAGCCGCACCCGGGCCACCTGGCCGTCGCGGGCCTCGTGCAGATCCAGGATGCCCGGGCAGGCGTCGACGCTCGTCACCGGACCTCCCTGCGGATTTGCGCGTCCCGGCCGACGGAGGCCGCACCGTACCCGCCGCCACCGCCTGTGGTCAACGGGGCCCCGACCGGCCCAGTTGACGTCCGGGGCCGGGGTGGACGAGAGTCCGCAGCGACCCACGACGGCCAGTGGAGGAAGCCGGTGCGAATCCGGCGCGGTCCCGCCACTGTCACCGGGGAGCGGACCCCAGCACGGTCACGGCCCGTACGGGCGGGAAGACCGGGGCGAGCGACGATCCGGGAGCCAGGAGACTCCGGCCGCCGTGACCGACGACCCGGGGCGAGGACCCCGAGGAGGCGCCGTGCCGCACGACCGTCGTGCCAGCATCCTGCTGCTGTCCACCTCCGACACCGACCTGCTCGCGGCCCGGGCCAGCCGCGCCGGCTACCGGCTGGCCAACCCGGCCCGGCTCCCCCTTGAGGACCTCCCCGGCCTGCTGGACGGAGCCGACCTGGTCGTGGTCCGTCTCCTCGGCGGCGAGCAGGCCTGGCGCGAGGGCCTCGACCACCTGCGCAGCCAGCCCCGACCGCTGGTCGTCCTCGGTGGCGAGCAGGCCCCCGACGCCGCCCTGATGGCCCTGTCCAGCGTCCCGGCCGGCATCGCCGCCCAGGCCCACCAGTACCTGGCCCACGGCGGCCCGGCCAACCTGGCCGAGCTGGCCAGGTTCCTGGCCGACACCGTCCTGCTGGACGGCAACGGCTTCGCCGCCCCCCAGCCCACCCCGCCCTGGGGGGTCCGCGAGCGGCCGGTGACCGGTGGGCCAACGGTGGCCGTCCTCTACTACCGGGCCCACGAGCTGGCCGGCAACACCGAGTTCGTCGACGTCCTGTGCGCGGCCGTCGAGGCCCGCGGGGCGCGGGCCATGCCCGTCTGGTGCGCCAGCCTGCGGGCCGCCGACCCGGACCTGCTGGAGGTGCTCGGCCAGGCCGACGCCCTGGTGGTGACCGTGCTCGCCGCCGGCGGGACGGCCCCGGCGCTGTCGGTGGCCGGCGGCGACGACTCCGCCTGGGACGCCGGCGCCATCGCCGCCCTCGACGTCCCGGTCGTCCAGGCGCTGTGCCTGACGTCGTCCCGGGCCCAGTGGGCGGCCACCGACGCCGGACTGAGCCCGCTGGACGCGGCCACCCAGGTGGCCATCCCCGAGTTCGACGGCCGCCTGATCGGCGTGCCCTTCTCGTTCAAGGAGCTCGACGGCGACGGCCTGTCACGCTACGTCCCCGACCCCGAGCGGGCCGACCGGGTGGCCGGCATCGCCGTTGCCCTGGCCCGACTGCGCCACATCCCCCCGGCCGAGCGGCGGGTCGCGGTCGTGCTGTCGTCGTACCCGACCAAGCATGCCCGGATCGGCAACGCCGTCGGTCTCGACACCCCGGCCAGCGCGGTCCGGCTGCTGCGGGCGCTGCGCGAGCGCGGCTACGACCTCGGCCCGGCCACCGGCGACGACGCGCTGCCCGGCGTCGAACCGGTCGACAGCGACGCCCTGATGCACGCCCTGATCGCGGCCGGTGGCCAGGACCCCGAGTGGCTGACCGACGCTCAGCTGGCCACGGCCGCCGTCCGCATCCCCGCCGCCGACTACCGGCGCTGGTACGACCGGCTCCCGGCCGAGCTGCGCGAGGCCATCGAGGCCACCTGGGGGCCGCCCCCGGGTGAGCTGTACGTCGACCGCAGCCGCGACCCGGCGGGTGAGCTGGTGCTGGCCGCCCTGCGCGCCGGCAACCTGGTCCTGCTGGTGCAGCCGCCCCGCGGCTTCGGGGAGAACCCGGTGGCCATCTACCACGACCCCGCCATGCCGCCCAGCCACCACTACCTGGCCGCCTACCGCTGGCTGGAGGAGGGCTTCGGCGCCCACGCCGTGGTCCACCTCGGCAAGCACGGGACCCTGGAGTGGCTCCCCGGCAAGAACCTCGGCATGTCGGCGGCCTGCTGGGCCGACGCGGTCCTCGGGAACCTGCCGCTCATCTACCCGTTCCTGGTCAACGACCCCGGCGAGGGCACCCAGGCCAAGCGGCGAGCCCACGCCACCATCGTCGACCACCTGGTGCCGCCGATGACCCGGGCCGAGACCTACGGCGACCTGGCCCGCCTGGAGCAGCTGATGGACGAGCACGCCTCGGTGGCCGCGCTCGACCCGGGCAAGCTGCCGGTACTGCGGGCCCAGATCTGGACGCTCATCCAGGCGGCCCGCCTCGACCACGACCTGGGCCTGTCCTCGCGGCCCCACGACGTCGAGTTCGACGACTTCCTGCTGCACGTCGACGGGTGGCTGTGCGAGGTCAAGGACGCCCAGATCCGCGACGGCCTGCACGTCCTCGGGGTCGCGCCGGCCGGAGCCGAGCGGGTCGGGCTGGTGCTGGCCATGCTCCAGGCCCGCCAGATCTGGTCGGGCCAGGCCGGGGCGCTGCCGGGGCTGCGCCAGGCGCTCGGGCTGGCCGAGGACGGGACCGCCGCCCGCGGCGACGTGGACCGGGTCGAGCGGCAGGCCAGGGCGCTGGTCGAGGCGATGGAGCTGGCCGGCTGGCAGGCCGAGGCCGTGCCCGCGGTCGCCGCCAAGGTGCTCGGCGAGCCCCACGAACCGGTCGAGCGGCTGCTGGTGTTCGCGGCCACCGAGCTCGTCCCGCGCCTGGAGGCGACCACCGGCGAGCTGGAGACCGTCCTGCACGCCCTCGACGGCGGGCATGTGCCGGCCGGGCCCAGCGGGTCGCCGTTGCGGGGGCTGATCAACGTCCTGCCGACGGGACGGAACTTCTACGCCGTCGACCCCAAGGCGGTGCCGTCCCGGCTGGCCTGGGAGACCGGCCAGCAGCTGGCCGACTCGCTGCTCGACCGCTACCGCACCGAGACCGGCGGCTGGCCGGACTCGGTCGGCCTGTCGGTGTGGGGCACCGCGGCCATGCGGACCTCGGGCGACGACGTCGCCGAGGTCCTGGCCCTGCTCGGGGTTCGCCCGGTCTGGGACGACGTCAGCCGGCGGGTCACCGGCCTGGAGGTGGTCGACCTGGCCGAGCTGGGCCGGCCCCGCATCGACGTGGTCGTCCGGATCAGCGGCTTTTTCCGCGACGCCTTCCCGCACGTGGTCGCGCTGCTGGACGACGCCGTGCGCCTGGTCGCCGACCTGGACGAGGACCCGGCGGCCAACCTCGTCCGCGCCCACGCCCTGGCCGACCTGGAGCGCCACGGTGACCTGCGCCGCGCCACCACCCGCATCTTCGGGTCGCCGCCGGGCGCCTACGGCGCCGGGTTGCTGCCCCTGATGGACAGCCGGTCCTGGCGCGACGACGCCGACCTGGCCGAGGTCTACGCCGTCTGGGGCGGCCACGCCTACGGGCGCGGCCTGGAGGGCCGGCCGGCCCGCGAGGACATGGAGCACGCCTACCGGCGGATCGCCGTCGCGGTCAAGAACACCGACACCCGCGAGCACGACATCGCCGACTCCGACGACTACTACCAGTACCACGGCGGCATGGTGGCCACCGTGCGCCACCTCACCGGCGCCGACCCCAAGGCCTATGTGGGCGACAGCACCCGACCCGAGCACGTCCGGACCCGCACCCTGCACGAGGAGTCGGCGCGGGTGTTCCGCTCCCGGGTGGTCAACCCCCGCTGGGTCCAGGCGATGCGCCGCCACGGCTACAAGGGCGCCTTCGAGCTGGCCGCGACCGTGGACTACCTGTTCGGCTGGGACGCCACCACCGGGGTCGTCGCCGACTGGATGTACGAGCGGCTGACCGCCGCCTACGTCCTGGACCCCGAGACCCGCGAGTTCCTGGAGCAGAGCAACCCGTGGGCGCTGCGGGGCATCACCGAGCGGCTGCTGGAGGCCGTGGACCGCGGCCTCTGGGAGGCCCCCGAGGACGCCACCCTCCAGGCCCTGCGCCAGGCGTACCTCCAGGTCGAGGGCCAGCTCGAGGAGGCCCAGGCATGAGCCAGCTGCCGTTCTCGGCGGTCATCGGCCAGGACGACGCCCGCCTGGCCCTGCTGCTCGGCGCCGTCGACCCCGGCATCGGCGGGGTGCTGCTCACCGGCGAGAAGGGCACCGCCAAGACCACCCTGGTCAGGGGCCTGGCCGGCGTCCTGCCAGGAGTCGACGTGGTGACCGGCTGCCGCTTCGCCTGCGACCCGGCCGACCCCGACCCCGGCTGCCCCGACGGGCCGCACCCGCTGGGCAGCCCGGCCGAGCACCGCCCGGCGCGGCTGGTCGAGCTGCCCCTGGGGGCCACCGACGACCGGGTCACCGGCAGCCTGGACGTCCCCCGGGTCCTGGCCGGGGCGGCCACCGCCGACGCCTTCGTGCCCGGGCTGCTAGCCGCCGCCCACCGCGGCGTCCTGTACGTCGACGAGATCAACCTGCTCCCCGACCATCTCGTCGACGTGCTCCTGGACGCCGCGGCCACCGGCAGCACCAGCGTCGAGCGCGAAGGGATCTCGCTGCGCCACGCGTCCCGGTTCCTACTGGTCGGCACCATGAATCCTGAGGAGGGGGAGCTGCGGCCCCAGCTGCTGGACCGCTTCGGCCTGTGCGTCCCGGTCCTGGCCAGCGACGACCCGGCCCGCCGGGCGGAGGTGGTCAGGGCCCGCCTCGGCCATGACCGCGCCCCGTCGGCCAGCGCCGAGGCCCACGCCGCCGCCGAGCGAGAGCTGGGCGCCCGGATCGCCGCCGCCCGGGCCCGGCTGCCGGAGACCGCGCTGCCCGACGCCCAGCTGCTCCGGGTCACCACCGTCTGCGCCAACCTCGGCGTCGACGGCATGCGGGGCGACCTGGTCACCTGCCGCGCGGCCATCGCCCACGCCGCCTGGGAGGGGCGCGACCACGTGACCCACGTCGACGTCCGCCAGGCCGCCCGCCTGGCCCTGCCCCACCGCCGCCGCCGCGGCCCCTTCGACGACCCCGCGGTCGGTGCCGACGAGCTCGACCGGGCCCTCGACCCCGACGGCGACGACCCCGACCCCCCGCCGGACGGCGGCGGAGGCGGGGGCGGGCACGACCCCGCCGGGTCCCTGGCGGCCGACGACCCGGGGCTCGCCGCGACCGGGGAGGGGAACGGCCAGCCTCCGGACCGCCAGGCCGCGCCCGCCGTCGGCGCCGGGACCGGGACGGCGGCTCCGCCCGGGGCCGCGGTCGAGATCCGGCGGCTCCAGGCCCGCGGGCTGGGTGCCGGCCACGGCGGGCGCCGGTCCCGCTCCCAGGGACCGGACGGCCGCCCGGTATCCAACGTCCCCACCACCACGGCGCCCGAGCTGCTGCCCACGGTCCGCGCGGCCGCCCTGGCCCGCCCGGGCGGCCCGTTCGCGGTCACCGCCGGCGACCTGCGGCGTGCGCTCCGCCGGGGACGGGAGGCCAATCTGGTCGTGCTGCTGCTCGACACCTCCGGGTCGCTAGCGGCCCGCCGCCGCAGCCGCGCCGTGGCCACCACCGCCCTGTCGTTGCTCGGCGACGCCTACCGCCGCCGCGACCGGGTGGCGCTGCTCACCTTCCGCGGCGAGTCGGCCACCGTGGTCGTCCCCCCGACCCGCTCCATCGACCTGGCCGGCCGGCGCCTGCGCGACCTCCCGGTCGGCGGCCGCACCCCGCTGGCGGCCGGGCTGGAGGCCGTTCACCGCCTCGTCCGCCGCGAAGCCTGGCGCGACCCCACCCGCCGACCCCTGCTGGTGGTCGTCACCGACGGCCGCGCCACCGGCGACGGCGACCCGCTCGCCCAAGCCAGGAGGGCCGCGGCCGCGCTTGCCCGCACCGGGACCTCCAGCATCGTGGTCGACGCCGAGGACGGGCCGGTCCGCCTGGGGCTGGCCGGCGAGCTGGCCCGGCACCTGGACGGGGAGCTGGTCACTATCCCCGGCCTGGCCTCGCCGGCCGGGTCCGGCCAGGAGCTGGCCGGACGGCGGCTGGCCGACATCATCCGCGCCAAGGAGGTCGCCTGATGCCCAAGGGCAAGGTCGCCGTCGTCCCCGACGACGGGCTCACCATGCGCGAGCGGCGCACCCGGCCGCTGCTGGTGGTGCACACCGGCGACGGCAAGGGCAAGTCGACGGCCGCCTTCGGGCTGGCCCTGCGGGCCTGGTCGGCCGGCTGGCCGATCGGGGTATTCCAGTTCACCAAGAGCCCCAAGTGGCGGGTGGGCGAGGAGGGCGCCCTCAAGGCCCTCGGGGAGGTCCACGCCGCCACCGGACGCGGCGGGCCGGTCACCTGGCACAAGATGGGCGCCGGCTGGTCCTGGCTGCGGACCCAGCCCGAGGATCACGCCCGCGCCGCCCGGGAGGGCTGGGAGCAGGTCAAGCGCGACCTGGCCGCCGAGACCTACCGGCTGGTGGTGCTGGACGAGTTCACCTACCCGATCGCCAACGGCACCATCGACGTCGGTGAGGTCCTGACCACCCTCGCCGACCGTCCCGGCATCCAGCACGTGGTGATCACCGGCCGCCGCGCCGACCCGGCCCTGGTCGACGCGGCCGACCTGGTCACCGACATGACCAAGGTCAAGCACCCGATGGACGCCGGCCGCAAGGGCCAGGCCGGGATCGAGTGGTGAGCCCGCCCCGGGTCGTGATCGCCGCCACCCGCTCCGGGGACGGCAAGACGACCGTGGCCACCGGGATCATGGCGGCGTTGCGCGCCCGGGGGCTGCGGGTCTCCCCCCACAAGGTCGGCCCCGACTACATCGACCCCACTTACCACGCCGCCGCCTGCGGGGTCCCGGGCCGCAACCTCGACCCGTGGCTGGTCGGCGACGAGCTGATCGCACCCTTGTTCCGCCACGCCGCCGACGGGGCGGACGTCGCCGTGGTCGAGGGCGTCATGGGCCTGTTCGACGGCGCGGCCGGGCGCGGCGACCTGGCCAGCACGGCCCATGTCGCGCGCCTGCTGGACGCGCCGGTCGTGCTGGTGGTCGACGCCGCCGGGACCTCACGGTCGGTCGCCGCCGTGGTCCACGGCTTCGCCAGCTGGGACCGGCGGGTGCGGCTGGCCGGGGTGGTGCTGAACCGGGTCGCCTCCGAACGCCACGAGACCCTTCTCCGGGAGGCCCTCGCCCCCGCCGGCATCCCGGTGCTCGGCACCCTCCCCCGGGAGGCCACCCTGCACACGCCCTCGCGCCACCTCGGGCTGGTCCCGGCCCCCGAGCGGCCCGGGCCCGTGGCCGGCTGGCTCCCGGCCCTGCGCGAGCTGGTGGCCCGCGGCGTCGACCTGGACCGGCTGCTGGCCGTTGCCCGGACCGCCCCGGCGCTGGCCGCCGCGCCCTGGTCCCCGGCCTCCGCGCCAGCGCGGCCGCGGCGGGACGCACCGATCCGGGCCGCCGTGGCCGCCGGCCGCGCCTTCACCTTCGGCTACGCCGAGCACGACGAGCTGCTGGCCGCGACCGGCGCCGAGGTCGTCCCCTTCGACCCGCTGGTATCCGAACACCTGCCCGAGGGCACCGACGCGCTGGTCGTCGGCGGTGGCTTCCCGCAGGTCTACCTCGACCAGCTCGCCGGCAACACGGCCCTGCGGCAACAGGTAAGGGAGCGGGCCGGGGCCGGCATGCCGGTGGTGGCCGAATGCGCCGGACTGCTGTGGCTCGGCGAGTCCCTCGACGGCCGCGACCAGTGCGGAGTCCTGCCAGCCCGGGCCCGCATGACCGGACGGCTCCACCTCGGCTACCACGAAGCGACCGCGCTGCACGACACCCCGCTGGCCGCCGCGGGCACACAGGTGCGGGGCCACGAGTTCCATCGGACGTTCAGCGACCCGCCCCACGGCGACCGCCCAGCCTGGAAGCTCGCCGACGGCAACAGCCACGGCTGGGCCAGCCCCACCCTGCTCGCCTCCTACCTCCATCTCCACTGGGCGGGCGTTCCCG
>Ga0075420_100003961_pt1 | contig 12967 bp, 16 predicted proteins | sample SoiMetdeltSBSDD4_FD_75296 | JGI IMG/M metagenome (GOLD analysis project Ga0075420, IMG submission 75296) | Bulk soil microbial communities from a Populus tree surrounding site in Tennessee, USA - Soil MetaG P. deltoides SBSDD4 | ecosystem: Environmental > Terrestrial > Soil > Tree plantation... | reverse complement strand
TTTGTTTAGGTGGCTTTCGCCACTTCTCTTCTGAGTTGCTCGAGGCGATGCCTGATAGAGGCGTCCAAGATTGAGTTCCCCACCCGGAGCACGATGCCGCCGAGGATGTCGGGATCCACGTTGCTCTCCAGCTGCACGTTCTGGCCGGTCTGCTCGCGAACGCGCTGCTCGAGGGCCTGCACGACGGAGTCGTCGAGCGCCACGGCGCTCGTGACCTCCACCGGCAGCTGCTTGTGCTCACGATCGTAGAGGGCGTCGAACTGCCGCCGGACCCGGAAGATCACCGGCACGCGGTGCTTCTCGATCAGCAGCTCGAGGAAGTTCACGAGCGTCGGGTCCGCGTCGACCAGCGCGCGCTTCAGCCCCGCCCCCTTCTCCTCGCTCGAGAAGTACGGCGAGAAGAAGAACACCGCCAGGTCGCGATTCTGCTCCAGCGCATCCGCGAACTGGGCCAGCTCGTCGCGGATGCGGTCGAGCTTGCCCTGTTCCTTTGCGACCTCGAACAGGGATTCCGAGTAGACCCGGGCGATCTCCTCCACGTCTACCTCGTCCCGCCGTTCCGTGCGCCGATGGCGGTGAAGTCCAGCTCGCCGAGCGCCTCCTGCACCAGGCGCCGCTGGTCGTCCTCGCTGAGCGACTTGCGGGTGACCTTCTCGGTCGCGAGGATCGTCAGGTCGGCGACCTCGTTGCGGATCTCCTGGATCGCACGCCGAGTCTCCGCGTCGACGTCGCGGCGCGTCTGCTCCAGCAGCTCCTCGCGCTGGCGGCGCGCGGCCTCCAGCGACTCGCGCTCGTTCTCCTCGGCCGAACGGCGCGAGCGCGCGACGATCTCGTCGGCCTGCTGGCGCGCCTCCTGCAGCCGCTGGCGGTACTCGTGCAGCAGCTCCTCCGCCTCGGCCTTCGCGCGCTCGGAGGCGTCGATCGACTCCTCGATCGCCTTCTGGCGCTTGTCCAGGGCTTCCTGGATGCGCGGGAAGGCGAACTTCGAGAGGAACCACAGCGTCACGCCGAAGGCGATCAGCGTCCAGAGCATCAGCCCGAGCTCGGGCGTGACGAGGAAGTTGCCTCCCTCGTCAGCGGCGGCGTGCCCTCCTTCTCCCTCCGCCTGGGCCAGGACGAACGATGTGACCGCGCCCAGCATCTAGAGGAAGAACGCGATCAGGCCGAAGATGAACGCGTAGAACACGATCGCTTCGGTCAACGCGAATCCGAGCCACTGGATGCTGGTGATCTCGTCACGCATCTCCGGCTGGCGGGTGACCGACTCGATCACCTTTCCGAAGATGTAGCCGACGCCGATGCCCGGCCCGATCGTGCCGAGGCCGGCGCCCACGCCCAGCGCGATCGCCTTGCCGGCGTCCGTGCCGTAGGCAGCGGGATCCGCCGCCTGGGCGATTTGGGTGATTGTCGTTGGGTCAACCACGGGGTCCTCCTAGTGGTGTTCGGCGACAGCGCCGCCGAGATAGATGGCAGAGAGAGTGGCGAAGATGAATGCCTGCAGGGTCGCCACCAACCCCACTTCGAAGATGAAGAACGCGAACGCCATCGGCAGCGTGAACACGCCGATCGCGGCCACGCCCAGGAGCACCACGAGCCCGCCGCCCATGAACAGGATCAGCAGATGCCCCGCGAGGATGTTGGCAAAGAGTCGCACCGAGAGCGAGATGAGCCGCACGAAGTGCGAGATCACCTCGATGATGAAGATCGGGATGACGGCCGCCCCCTCGACGCCGGAAGGCACCCATCCGCGCAGGTACGGGACGAAGCCCTTGGCGCGGATGCCCTCGTAGTGGTAGAGGAACCAGACCATCAGGGTCAGCGTCAGGGGTATGGAGATGTTCGCCGTCGCGGCGTACAGAGACAGCGAAGGGACCTGGAGCCCGAAGACGTCGACCTTGTGCTCCGTGTTGGTCGGGAACGGGATGTACCCGATCAGGTTCGAGAACCAGATGAAGAGGAAGAGGGTCCCGATCAGGGTGAACCACCGCTTTGCCATCCGCGTGTCCATGTTGCCCTCGGTGATGTTGGTCTTCATCAGCTGGTAGAGCGTCTCGACGGCGGTCTGCACCCGGTTGGGACGTGCCTGCATCCGCTTCGCGATGTACATCCACGCGATGATCGTCAGCGCCGAGCCGATGAACAGGTAGAGCACCGCCTTGTTGATGCTCATGTCGAACGGCCCGAGCTCGAGCGAGATCCAGTTGTCGAGCTTGAACTCGTTCTGGGGCTTGAACTCCTCGTTCTTGCCCTCGCTGCCGAGGATCACGCCCAGCGCGATGCCCAGCGCCAGGTAGAGGCCGACGCCGATGAAGATCTTCGTGCGGCGGCTGATTCCGCCTCCGGACGGCTGGGGTGCGGTCGCCGTGGTCATCGCGGCATCTCCAGCGGGCGCAGGATCATCCGCACCAGGAAGTAGACGGTGAAGAGCCCGATCACCAGCACGGCCGCCGACAGGCCGGCCTCGTCGCCCTCCGCCAGCCCGACGCCGAAGATCGCCAGCGCGCAGAACCACCCGCGCGCGATCATGCTGCCCGCGGTCCAGCCCGCGACGACGCGGGGATCGTCGGACGCCTCCGCGCGGCGCTGCATCACGTGCTGCACGATGCGCTGGAGGACCCACGCCCCGCCGCCGACCACGTAGGCCTCGACCGGCAGGTCCGCGAGCAGGAAGATCGGCAGCGCCACCACGACCAGCACGACCAGGTCGAGATACCGCACGACGGCCGGGACCTTGAGCGGAGGAAGCGGACGCGGCTCGCCCACGTCAGAGGTCTTTGAAGCGGCTATAGACAATCCAGAACCCCACGCCGACGCCCACGAAACCGCCGGCCAGCGCCAACAGGGCCGGGACGCCAAGCAACGCGCCGATCCCCAAACCCACCGCGGCGCACGCAAGGATGGCGCCGACGAGCAGCGCACCGGCGCCTGCCGGGCTGCTGTTCACTGGGATTGTCGCGGTCGGGAAGCATCAATCTCCTTCGCCGCCGCCCGGGGACCCGGCTCGCACCATCGGCAATCTACCCACCTGCGGTCGCAGGGGGAGGAACAGCCGGCTGGTGCGCCGGCCCACTGTCGAGACAACCACCGTGTTGAGGGGCTATTGCCCGGGCGATCAGCCCGAGCCCCGTCCCGATCCCCGAAATTCAGGGGTGGCAGCAGCGCCGCTAAGGATAGCGAAAAATTGGACTTTGTAACAACTTTGTGACACCCGCCACCACCGGCCGCCGACGGCCGGAAAGCATCTAGTCTGCCCGGGGTGAGCGAGCGGACCGCATTGATCACGGGCGCCACGGGCGCGGTCGGCGCGGCCGTCGTGGACGCGATGGCGCAGTCGGGCTGGCACGTGGTGGCCACGTGGGTAGCGCCGGAGGAGCGGGAGCGCATGCCGGAGCGCGAGGGGCTCGAGCTCGTGCAGGCGGACCTGCTGCACGAGCGGGAGGTCAGCGATGCCGTCACGCGCGCGGCGTTCGGCCCCGGCGGCCTGCGCGCGGTCGTGAACCTCGTCGGGGGCTACCGCGCGGGCGCGCCGCTGCACGAGACGAGCCTCGAGGACTTCGAGAAGCTCTTCCGGCTCAACCTGCGCCCCACTTTCCTGGTCACGCGCGCGGCCGTCCCCTTCATGCTCGACGCCGGCGGAGGCTCGATCGTGTGCGTCTCCGCACGGGCCGCGGTGCAGCCGTTCGGGGGCGCGGTGGGCTACGTGTCCTCCAAGGCGGCCGTGCTCGCATTCGCGCAGGCCGTCGCCGCGGACTACCGCGATCAGGGCGTGCGCTGCAACGCCGTCCTGCCGAGCGTCGTCGACACGCCCGCCAACCGGCGCGCGCAGCCGGACGCCGATCACTCGCGCTGGGTCGCTCCCGCGGAGATCGCCGGGGTGATCCGCTTCCTGTGCTCGGACGAGTCGGCCCCGGTGAGCGGCGCGGCCGTGCCGGTGTACGGGCGCGCCTAGCGCCCCCGCGCCCGTTCGATCGCCTCGCGCACGGCGGGGCCGTAGGCAAGCAGCGTCTCGTCCAGGTCGCCGCCCTGGGCCGGTGGCGACACTCCCGCCCGCCGCACCGGGCCGATGCTGCGCCAATGCTGCTGCTTCGACTCGTGCTCCTCCTGGGACTTGCTCGCGTAGTGATGGATCCGGAACCTCGACCAGCTGACCGGCTTCAGGCCGCGCGCGTCGAGCTGGTCCACGGGGCGCCCCTCCTCGTCCACCGCCGCGCCCTCGCGGTAGACGAACGTGTGCGCTCCCAGCGCCGCCACCGCGCGCCGTGGATCGACGATGCTCTTCACCGGCACGTGATCGTCGGGCCGCACACGGCGGCGATGGCGATAGCTCTCGATCACGAGTCCCTCCGGCCGGGTGCGATGACCCGATGACCGGAACTCGGCGCGGCTGACGCAGAGCCCCGCGTGCTCTTCGTACTCGGGCAGCAGCTCGGTCAGCGGGGAGCCCGTGGGCGAGAACAGGAACTCGTCCACGTCGAGGAACGCGATCCACCGCGCGTCGTCGCGATGCGTGCGCAGGCAGTCGTCGAACGCGCGCGACAACGCACGGCCCCTTCCGCGCCGCCCGATGAAGGGCATCGCCCAGTCGTGCACGGTGGCGCTCCCGTCCTCCAGATACGGGGCCAGCACGTCGCGATGGTCGTCGGTGCTGCCGTTGTCGTAGAGGAAGAACCGCTCGACTCCGGCGAGCCGGTGGAACTCGATCCACTCGGCGAGGTAGGACGCGGCGTCACGGTAGATCGTGCAGGCCGCGAGATAGTGTTGCCCCATGCCTGCGAACCCTATGGAATCGGCCGACGTGCTCACCCAGGCGGAGCTCGACGCGGCGCTCGCGGCGGGCAAGGCGATACCGGTGTGCGCCGGCGACGGGGAATTCTCGGTCGACGGCCACGCGCACGTGCGCGCCGCCGACAGCGCGCGGGTGACGGCGCGCGGCGCGGCGATGGTCGAAGCCGGCGGCGATGCGAGCGTCAGCGCGAGCGGGTTGGCCACCGTGCTGGCCCGGGACGGCGCCGTCGTCGATGCCGGCGACGAAGCGACCGTGCGCGCCGGCGGCCACACGATCGTCCGCGCCCGCGGCGACGCATTCGTGTTGCTGTCGGCCCGTGCGACCGGCGAGGGCAGCGACCGGGTGGTGATCACGGCCCGCGGCCAGAGCAGCGTGACGGCCGGGGACTCAGCCCGGGTCAGGGCCTTCGAGCAGGCGCGCGTGATCGCGTACGGCGACGTGATGGTGCAGGCCTGGGGCTTCGCCAACGTGGAGGCGTACGACCGCGCCGGCGTGAGCGCCTGGGGGTCGGCGGGCGTGCGCGCGGCCGGCGAGGCGACCGTCGAGGCGCGGGAGTCGGCCTTCGTGGAGGCAGGCGCCGGCGCCCGCGTCCGGGCCTACGGCGCATGCGCTGTGCGGGCGCGCGGCGGCGCGACCGTCGACGCGCTCGATCACGTGAGCGTGACCGTGCACGGCACGGCGGCGACCGTCACCGGGGGCACGGTGACCCGCGCGCCCGCTCCGCAGACGGCGCAGGAGTGGTGCGACCTCTACGGCGTCGAGGTGAAGGACGGCGTCGCGACCCTCTACAAGGCGGTCGACGGCGAGTTCAGCTCCTACCACGGCATGAGCTACGTCCCGGGCAGCGAGCCGCAGGCGCCGGACTGGGACGGAGGCGCAGAGGAGTGCGGCGGCGGCATCCACCTCGCGCCGCGGCCCGGCCTTGCGCTGCCGCGCACCTACGGAGCGCGGCGGTTCGTCGCCTGTCCCGTGCGCGTCGTCGACATCGTGATCCACCCCGACGGCCTCTATCCGGACACGGTGAAGGCGCCGGCCGTGTGCGCGCCGGTCTACGAGGTGGACGAGCTCGGGCGCCCGCTCGGCGGCAGCGCGCCCTAGCCCGCCGGGCGCACGTCCACGACGGCCGCGCGCAGGCTCTCGGACGGGCCCGAGTCCGGGTCGAGCACCTCGTGGGGCACGGCCTCGAAGTCCACCTCCACCCGAGCGCCCTCGGCGAGCACGTCCGCAGCCGCAACGCGGTCCCGCAGCTCGCCCGTGAGCTCGAAGGTGTGCGGGTCGGCCGGGTCGTCGGGATCGAGAGTGACCAGCATGTGGCCGTCGTCGTCCCAGATGAACTCGACCGTGCCGCGGACCGTCCGAGTGCTCACGTCCGGGGCGGCGGCTGCACGATCTCGAACTCGCCGGTCTCGAGCTCGTGCGCCACGCGCGCATCGACCTCGGCCGGGTCCGGAGGAGGCTCGCCCTGAAGCGCGTGCTCGCGGCGCAGCTGGAACTGGCGAAAGCGCTTCAGCTTCAGGATCTCGAGGACCAGCACGAGGTAGATGCTGGCCGCCACCGTCGCGAGCGCGAACGTCGCGATCACCAGGCTCCACCCGAGGTGGAGGTTGCCGTGGTCGTCCGAGTAAGGGACGAACCGCAGCGCCAGCGCCAGCATCGCGAGCACGATCGTCCAGCCGTACAGGTAGAGCACCGTGCGCCGCTGCGAGAAGCCGATGTTCGCGAACCTGTGGTGGAAGTGCCAGCGGTCGGCCTGGTAGACGGGCTGTCCGTACTTGATGCGCTTGGCGATCACGAAGCTCGAGTCGAGGATCGGGACGGCGAGGATCACGAGCGGGAAGACGAGGGCGACCACGGCATTGGTCTTCAGCGCGCCCTGCACGGCGATCGCGGCGAGCATGTAGCCGAGCAGGTTGGAGCCCGAGTCGCCGAGGAAGATGGAAGCCGGGTGGAAGCCGTGGCGCAGGTAGCCGAGCGCCGCGCCCGCGGTCAGCATCGCCAGGACGCCCGCCGCGTTGCGGTCCAGGGACAGGGCGATCACGGCAAACGTCACCGCCGCGATCGTGCAGACGCCCGCCGCCAGCCCGTCGACCCCGTCGATGAAGTTGACGATGTTCATCACGGCCACGATGCCGACGACCGTCAGCGGATACGACCAGTCGCCGAGGTCGAGGTGGCCGAGGAACGGCAGCGTCATCGTCTCCACTCGCACGCCCGCAGCCACGGGCACCACCGCGGCCAGCACCTGGCCCGCGAGCTTGACGTCCGCCGACAGGTCGAGCAGGTCGTCGGCGACGCCCACCGCCACGATCACCGTGGCGCCGATCAGGATCCCGGTCGTCTGCTGGTCGGACGGCAGGAATACGAACCCTGCTGCCAGCACACCGGCGAGGATCGCGAGCCCGCCCAGGCGCGGAGTCGGCATCTGGTGCAGGCCGCGGGCGCGCGGCTCGTCGATCGCGCCGATCCGCCAGGCCAGGGCCTTCACCACCGGCGTGGCGATCCACACCACGACCAGGGCGAGGGCGAAGGCGAGAAAGGCGTCGAGTACCGAGGGCATGGCTATCGGTTAGGCAGTTCGGAGCGCGCCGGGAGTTGCCTCCTGCACGTAGCGATCGTGCCACAACGAGAACATCAGCAGGCCCCATATCTGGCGGCTGAGGTCCTCCTTCCGCGCCGTGTGGCGGTCCAGCAGCGCGGTCACCGTCTCGGGCTGGAAGAACCCCTGCTCGCGGACGCGCGCGGGTGAGAGGGCGTCGCGGGCGAACGGCTCCAGCTCGCCGCGCAGCCAGGCGGCCGCCGGGATCGAGAAGCCCTGCTTTCGCCCCTGCACGATCTCGCGCGGGAGCAGGCCCGCGACCGCGTCGCGCAGCAGGCGCTTCTTCGCGAGCCGCTTCACCTTCATCGCGCGCGGCAGGGCAAGCGCCAGCTCCGCGACCTCGGGATCGCAGAACGGCACGCGCGCCTCCAGCGAGTGCGCCATGCTGGCGCGGTCCGTCTTCACCAGCAGGTCGTCGGCCAGGTAGATGCCGATGTCCACGTCCTGGAGTCGCGCCAGCTCGTCCGCGCCCTCCGTCTCCGCGTACCGCGCGCGGTAGATGTCGAGTGGGTCGACCTCGCCGCGGCGGCCGTCGAGCAGCGCGGCGCGCGCGTCCGGGGAGAAGATCTCCTTCCACCCGTGATGGCGCTCGAGCGGCGGCAGGTGAGCCGCGCGCGCGAAGCGCTTGGCCTTGTAGTCGAAGCTGATCTTCGAGGAGGAGCTCGGCAGCCGCTCCACCAGCGGCCGCAGGAGGGAGGCAACCGGCCCGAAGCGCGGCGCCAGCGTGTCGGCCACATAGGTGTAGTAGCCGCCGAACAGCTCGTCGCCGCCCTCGCCGGAGAGCGCCACCTTCACGGTGCCGGCGGCCAGCTGCGAGACGAGATAGGTCGGCAGCGCGGACGAGTCCGCGAACGGCTCGTCGAACGCCTCGGCGAGCCGCGGCAGGAGGTCGGCCGCGTCGGGGCGCAGGATCAGCTCGTGGTGATCCGTCCCATACAGGTCCGCCACCTTGCGCGCCAGCTCCAGCTCGTTGAAGGAGCGCTCCTCGAACCCGATCGAGAACGTGCTCACTCGATAGGAGCTCTCGCGCGCCGCCAGCGCGGCCAGCGCCGAGGAGTCGATGCCGCCCGAGAGCATCACCCCGACGGGCACGTCCGCGACCAGATGCGCGCGCACGGAGTCGCGCAGCCGCTCGCGCAGCTCCAGCGCAAGCTCCTGCTCGCTCTCGGAGCGCTCGCTGCCGGCCGCCACGGGGCGCGGGCGCGCGTAGCGGCGCAGCCGCGGCTCGCCGCGCTCGACCACCAGCACGTGCCCGGGCGGCAGCTTGCGGGCTTCGCGGAAGATCGTCAGCGGCGCGGGGATCGAGTTGAAGGCGAGGTAGGCCTCGAGCGCGTCGAGGTCGATGTCACGCGACATCTCGGGCTGGCGCAGGAGCGCCTTCAGCTCCGACGCGAACGACAGCATCCGGTTCTCGAGCCGGTAGTAGAGCGGCTTGATCCCGAAGCGGTCGCGCGCCAGCACCAGCCGCTGCTCGAGGCGGTCCCACAGCGCGATCGCGAACATGCCGCGCAGGTCCTCCACGAACGCGGGGCCGCGCTCTTCGTAGAGATGCACGAGCACCTCGGTGTCGCCCTGCGTGCGGAACGTGTGGCCCGACCGCTCCAGTCGCTCGCGCAGGTGCCGGTAGTTGTAGATCTCCCCGTTCTGGACGACCTGCACGCGGCCGTCCTCGTTGCCGACAGGCTGGTCGGATCCCTCGAGGTCGATGATCGACAGGCGCCGCGCGGCCAGGGCGACCGACTCCTCGGCGAACTCTCCCGCGCTGTCGGGCCCGCGATGGACGAGCGTGTCGTTCATCGCATGCACCACGCCCGGGTCGACGGGCGCGCCGTCGAGGGACAGCAGGCCGCAGATGCCACACATGGGTTAGCTGAAGACGCGAGCGGGGCTGGAGAGGATCCTCCAGGCGGTGGCCGCACACACGCGCAGGTACAAGTGGACCGAGCGGTCGGCGACGTACTCGAGGTCGTGCGCGAGCTTCTCGGCCCAGGAGGTCTCGCGGGTCATCCGCAGCTGTGCGAACCCGGTCATGCCCGGCTCGACGACGAGCCGCTGCCAGTACTGCGGGATCTGCTCGCACAGCTCCTCGAAGAAGGCGGGCCGGATCGGGCGCGGGCCGACGATGCTCATGTCGCCGCGCAGCACGTTCCACAGCTGGGGGAGCTCGTCCAGGTGCGCAAACCGCAGCACGCGGCCGAGGCGCGTGACCTCGGTGCGGGTGCGCTGCGTGAGCTCCTCCCCCAGGTAGGGGCCGAGCCGCGCCTCCGCGTCGGGCGTCAGGGTCCGGAACTTGAGCATCGTGAAGATGCGCCCCGCGCGGCCCACGCGCCGGCCGCGGTAGAGCACCGGGCTGCCGGACGTGAGCCTGATCGACACGGTGATCGCCGCGATCACCGGCGAGAGCACGATCAGCGTCACGCCGGCGATGCCGAGGTCGAATGCCCGCAGGGCCGTGTCAACGCCCCGGTGCTCGTGGCCCTCGTGGGCCATCTCCTTGTAGCGCTCGGCGAGGGACTCCCTCGTGGCGGGGCCGATCGCGTCGGCTTCCGCAGGGGCGCGGGACAGCGGTGGCGAAGAGCCTCGCTGAGTTCTTTCTTCGACTGAGGTTCTGTGCGCGCTCATGGCACCGCGCCGAGGATCATGTCTACCAGCAGCGCCGGATCGCGCCGGAGCTGCTCCCCGGCCGCATTCCTCTTCTCGAGCTCCAGTCCTCGCGGATCGGTCAGCGGACGCAGGCGATGTTCCCTGATGAGGGCCTCGTCGACGCCCCCAAGCCTACCCCCATACGTGGTGTAGACCGGCGTGCCGAGGGCCACGGCCTCCCGGTTCATCGTGCCGCCGGCGGACACGACGAGGTCGCCCAGGGCCACCAGCGTCTGGGCGTCAACCGCCCCGTCCGGGACTACGACCGACGGAAGTTCCAGGCCTTTCACGTACTCGCGCTGCGCTTCCGTGCGGGGCAGGACGACCGCCTGCACCCCTTCGTGGCGGCCCAGATGGGTGAGGACCTGGGGGAAGAGCGGGTTCGACTTGCGGTGGTAGAGGGACACGTCGGGCGGCGGGCGCACGACCACGAGCACCCGCTCCATGTCCAGGCCGAGCCGCTCCGGCAGCGTGCGGTCGGGCTCGAAGTCGGCCAGGTAGTACTCCTCCTTCAGGCCCGGGTACTGCGCGAGCTTGCCGGGGCCGACGCCGTAGCGGCGCAGGCGCTCCGGTGGGATCGAGTCCGGCGTGATCACGCGGCGCGCCGGCCGGCAGCCGATGTTGTGCTGCACGGTCGCCCACTCGTAGTCGAACATGTTCACGGCCGGGATCTTCAGCCGCCGGGCCGCGATCGCGAGGTCGTTGGAGCCGTGGCCGACCGCGAGGTCGAACCCCTGCTTGCGGCCGAACTTGCGCATCGCGCCCGCGCGCGACAGGAGGGAACCGAACTTGCCCAGTCGCGAAGCGCCGCCGTGGCGCCCGAAGGCGGTGTGGTCCATGCCGTGCAGCTCGAGCAGCGCAAGTGTCTGCGCATAGTCGCGCGCGGTCACGTGCACCTCGTGCCCGGCTGCGCGCAACCGCTTGATGATCGGCCGGAACACCAGGGGGTGCGCCGGCGCAGTCATGTCGACCCAGATCTTCAAGCCCCGCCTCGACTCACCCTGAACTTCGTTGAATCGGTCCCGACAGGTGGGACGGAATCAACGAAGTTCGCCGGCGGCGGTTAGACGGCCGCGGCCAGGTCCGCATACAGCGGGTACCGCTCCACCAGCGCCTTGGTGCGCTCGGTCAGCTCCTCGCGGCGGGCGTCGTCGAAGCCCGGCGCAAGCGCCGCGCAGATCACCTGGCCGATCTCGCGCATGTCGTCCTCCACCATGCCGCGCGTCGTCAGCGCGGGCGTGCCGATCCGCAGGCCGGATGCCTGCATCGGCGGGCGCTGGTCGAACGGGATCGCGTTGCGGTTGACGGTGATGCCGACCTCCTCCAGGCGGTCCTCGGCCTCGCGGCCGTTGAGGCCGTCCATGCCGAGGTCCACGAGCACGAGGTGCACGTCGGTCCCGCCGGTGAGCACGTCGAGGCCACCCTGGACCAGCGCCTCGCCGAACGCCCTGGCGTTCGCGACCGTCTGGCGCTGGCGCTCGCGGAAGGTCTCGGTCGCCGCGATCTTCAGGCTCACGGCCTTCGCCGCGATGATGTGCTGCAGCGGGCCGCCCTGCTGTCCCGGGAACACGGCCTTGTCGATCGCCTGCGCGAGCTCCTCCTTGCACAGGATCAGGCCGGCGCGCGGGCCGCCGAGTGTCTTGTGCGTCGTCGTCGTGACGACGTCCGCATAGGGAACTGGGCTGGGATGCTCGCCGGCCGCGACGAGACCCGCGAAGTGGGCCATGTCGACGAACAGCTTTGCGCCCACCTCGTCGGCGATGCGGCGGAACTCGGCGAAGTCGAGGTGGCGCGGATACGCGGACCAGCCCGCCAGGATCACCTTCGGCCGGTGCTCCTTGGCGAGCCGCTCGACCGCCTCCATGTCGACGCGGTAGTCCTCCTTGCGCACCTGGTAGCCGACGACGTTGTAGAGCTTGCCGGACACGTTCAGCTTCATGCCGTGCGTGAGGTGGCCGCCGTGCGCCAGCTCCAGCCCGAGGATGGTGTCGCCCGGCTCGCAGAGCGCCATGTAGGCGGCGTTGTTCGCCTGCGCACCGGCGTGCGGCTGCACGTTCGCGTGCTCGGCCCCGAACAGCGCCTTGGCGCGGTCGATGGCCAGCTGCTCCGTCACGTCGACCCACTCGCAGCCGCCGTAGTAGCGCTTGCCGGGGAGCCCCTCGGCGTACTTGTTCGTGAGGACCGAGCCGGCCGCCTCGAGCACCGCGCGCGGCACGAAGTTCTCGGACGCGATCATCTCCAGCGTGTTCTGCTGGCGCTCCAGTTCGTGCTGCATCGCGTCCGCGACCTCGGGGTCCACCGCCGACAGCGGGTCGTTGAAGTAACCGGGTTCCAGGTCCGTCAAGTCGCCTCCTTCAGGGCTCCGTTCTCGATTTTCGCAATCTGGTCCACGCGGCGCTGGTGGCGGCCGCCTTCGAACTCCGCGAGCAGGAAGGCGTCGATGATCGCCTGCGCCTCGCCGGACCCCAGCTTGCGGCCGGCGAGGGCCAGCACGTTGGCGTCGTTGTGGCGGCGGGCCATCTCGGCGTCCTCGGGATCGCGTGCGTTCACCGCACGCACGCCCTGGAGCTTGTTGGCGACGATGCTTACGCCGGTACCCGAGCCGCACGCAAGCACGGCCCTGTCCGCGTCACCCTCGGACACCATCGCGGCGGCTCGCTCGGCGAACACGGGGTAGTCCACCGATTCCGCGGAGTCGGTCCCGCAGTCCACGACATCGTGCCCCGCAGCCTCGAGCGCGGCGACGATCGTCTCCTTGAGCGGGTAGCCCGCATGGTCGAATCCGGCGGCGATCCGCATGGGGCTCTGACTATAGGGAATGACTCCGTCGCCGCTCATCAGGTTGACCCCGTCAGGCTGGTCGGGTTAACTGCTCAGCGGTGGCTCAATGCCCACCACCGAGGGGGCTCTTGCCGGGATGAGGTCGCGCATCGCCATGCTGG
>Ga0075420_100003960_pt1 | contig 12968 bp, 2 predicted proteins | sample SoiMetdeltSBSDD4_FD_75296 | JGI IMG/M metagenome (GOLD analysis project Ga0075420, IMG submission 75296) | Bulk soil microbial communities from a Populus tree surrounding site in Tennessee, USA - Soil MetaG P. deltoides SBSDD4 | ecosystem: Environmental > Terrestrial > Soil > Tree plantation... | reverse complement strand
GGCGACCTCTCGAAGAAGATCACCGTAGACGTGCGCGGCGAGATTCTCCAGCTCAAGGATACGATCAATACGATGGTGGACCAATTGCGCAGCTTTGCGGCCGAGGTGACGCGGGTCGCCCGCGAGGTCGGCACGGAGGGCAAACTGGGCGGCCAGGCACAGGTCCGGGATGTCAGCGGCGTGTGGAAGGATCTGACCGAGAGCGTGAACCTCATGGCTGGCAATCTCACGGCGCAGGTGCGCAACATCGCCGACGTGACGACGGCGGTGGCGAACGGGGACCTCTCGAAGAAGATCACGGCGGACGTGCGCGGCGAGATTCTCCAGCTCAAGGAAGCCATCAACACGATGGTCGATCAGTTGCGCAGCTTTGCGGCGGAAGTGACGCGGGTGGCGCGCGAGGTGGGCACGGAAGGCAAGTTGGGCGGGCAGGCGGTGGTGCCGGGTGTGGCCGGGACGTGGAAGGATTTGACCGACAACGTGAATTCGATGGCCAGCAATCTCACCAACCAGGTGCGCAACATCGCGGAGGTCACGGTGGCGGTGGCGAACGGGGACCTCTCGAAGAAGATCACGGCGGATGTGCGCGGCGAGATTCTCCAACTCAAGGATACGATCAATACGATGGTGGACCAATTGCGCAGCTTCGCGGCCGAGGTGACGCGGGTCGCCCGCGAGGTGGGAACCGATGGGAAGTTGGGCGGCCAGGCGCAGGTCCGGGACGTCAGCGGTGTGTGGAAAGATCTCACCGACAGCGTGAACAGTATGGCGAGCAATCTCACAGCGCAGGTGCGCAACATCGCGGAGGTCACGACGGCGGTGGCGAACGGGGACCTCTCGAAGAAGATCACGGCGGACGTGCGCGGCGAGATTCTCCAGCTCAAGGAAGCCATCAATACCATGGTCGATCAGTTGCGCAGCTTTGCAGCGGAAGTGACGCGGGTCGCCCGCGAGGTGGGCACGGAGGGCAAACTGGGCGGCCAGGCACAGGTCCGGGACGTCAGCGGCGTGTGGAAGGATCTGACCGAGAGCGTGAACCTCATGGCTGGCAACCTTACCGACCAGGTTCGCAATATTGCCGACGTGACGATTGCGGTGGCGAACGGGGACCTCTCGAAGAAGATCACGGTGGACGTGCGCGGCGAGATTCTCCAGCTCAAGGAAGCCATCAATACCATGGTCGATCAGTTGCGCAGCTTTGCGGCGGAAGTGACGCGGGTCGCCCGCGAAGTGGGCACGGAGGGCAAACTGGGCGGCCAGGCCATTGTGCCGGGTGTGGCCGGGACCTGGAAGGATTTGACCGATAGCGTGAACTCGATGGCCAGAAACCTGACGGCCCAAGTCCGCAATATCGCGGAAGTCACATTTGCCGTAGCCAGCGGCGACCTCTCGAAGAAGATTACGGTGGACGTGCGCGGCGAGATTCTCCAACTCAAGGACACGATCAATACGATGGTGGACCAGTTGAATGCGTTCGCCGCGGAAGTTACGCGCGTAGCGCGCGAGGTCGGCACCGAAGGCAAGCTCGGGGGGCAGGCGGTGGTGCCGGGCGTGGCCGGGACCTGGAAGGATTTGACCGACAACGTCAATTCGATGGCCAGTAATCTGACGAATCAGGTGCGCAATATCGCGGAAGTCACGATTGCGGTGGCGAACGGCGACCTGTCGAAGAAGATCACGGCGGACGTGCGCGGCGAGATTCTGCAACTCAAAGATACCATGAATACCATGGTGGACCAACTCCGCAGCTTCGCGGCGGAAGTCACGCGCGTAGCACGGGAGGTCGGCACGGAAGGAGAGTTAGGGGGGCAGGCCATTGTGCCGGGCGTGGCCGGAACGTGGAAAGACCTGACAGACAGCGTGAACGCAATGGCGAGCAATCTCACCGTGCAGCTGCGCGATATGTCCAATGTGGCCACGGCCATCGCCAATGGAGACTTGACGCGACAGATCACGGTCGACGTGCGGGGCGAAATTCTTCAAATCAAAGACGTCATCAACCGCATGGTTGCGCAGCTCAGCGCATTCGCGTCGGAAACAACGCGTGTCGCGCGCGAGGTCGGCACGGAAGGGAAGCTGGGCGGGCAGGCGGTGGTGCCGGGAGTCGCCGGGACCTGGAAGGATTTGACGGACAGCGTCAATCTATTAGCGGCCAATCTCACGACGCAGGTCCGTGCCATCGCCGAAGTTGCGACCTCCGTCACCCAGGGCAATCTGACGCGCTCGATTCAGGTGCAAGCCCGTGGCGAGGTGGCCGAGCTCAAAGACAATATCAACGTGATGATCAGCACGTTGCGGGCCACCACGGATCAGAACACCGAACAGGACTGGCTCAAGACGAACCTGGCGAAGTTCACCCGCATGATGCAGGGCCAGCGGGACCTGGCCACGGTGGGCGAGTTGTTGCTGACGGAATTGGCCCCCCTCGTCAATGCGCAATACGGCGCGATCTATCAACGGGGCGCAGGTGAAGATCGCCCGCGGCTTCAGATGTTGGCCAGCTATGCCGGGGGCGGAAGCGAAGGCGTGCTCCGCGAAATGCCGATCGGGGCAGGTCTGGTCGGCCAATGCGCGCTGGAGAAACGGCGAATCGTATTAAACGACGTCCCGCCGGATTATATCCGCATTCGCTCCGGATTGGGCGAGGCGCAAGCCCGCAGCGTCATCGTGTTTCCCGTCCTCTTCGAAGGGCAGACGAAGGCGGTCATTGAACTGGCCTCCCTCTCGGAGTTCACGCCGACCCACAGTGCTTTTCTGGCCCAATTGACGGAAACCATCGGCGTCGTTCTGAACACCATCGAGGCCACGATGCAGACTGAAGGCCTCCTCCAACAATCGCAGAATCTGGCGACGGAACTCCAGACGCAGCAACGGGAATTGCAGCAGAAGAACGAAGAACTGGGGAACAAGGCGCAGCAGCTGGCCGAACAAAACGCGGAGGTCGAACGCAAGAACCGCGAGATCGAGCAAGCGCGGCACGCCCTCGAGGACAAGGCCAAAGAGCTGGCCCTGGCCTCCAAGTACAAGTCGGAATTCCTGGCAAATATGTCGCACGAATTGCGGACGCCTCTCAACAGCATTCTGATCCTCGCGCAGCAACTCGGTGAGAATCCGGGGGGCAATCTCAGTTCGAAGCAAGTCGAATTCTCCAAGAATATTCACGCGGCGGGAGCCGACCTGCTCAATCTCATCAGCGATATTCTCGATCTGTCGAAGATCGAATCCGGCACCGTCACGGTCGAGCCCGAAGACGTCTTGTTCTTCAAGGTCCGCGAGTCCATGGAACGTAGTTTTCGGCACGTGGCCGAAGCACGACAGCTCGCGTTTCACATCGACATCGATTCGCAATTGCCTCGGAGCATGGTGACGGATTTCAAACGTCTCCAGCAGGTCTTGAAAAATCTCTTGTCCAACGCCTTCAAATTCACGACGCATGGCCACGTGACGTTCCGCGTCAGGCGGGGCGTAGCCGGCTGGAATCTGGATCATCCGGTGCTGAGCACGGTCCCGATGGTGGTGGCATTTGAAGTGAGTGATACCGGGATCGGCATTCCGGCCGAGAAGCAAAAGATCGTCTTTGAGGCGTTCCAGCAAGCCGATGCCGGCACGAGCCGGCGTTTCGGCGGCACCGGTCTCGGTCTCGCCATCAGCCGCGAGTTGGCGATGTTGCTGGGTGGCGAAATTCGACTGGTCAGCAATCCCGGAGAGGGCAGCACGTTCACATTGTATCTGCCGGAGGCTTACATGGGGGCCGCAGAAGAGATCTCCGCCCCAAGAGACAGAGCCCAGGAAAAGGCTCCGTTGCTCGTGCAACAAGCGCACCGGTTGGAGGATATTCCGGACGACCGGGAAACACTGATGCCGGGCGAACCGACCGTGCTGATCGTGGAGGACGATCCTCACTATGCGCGGGTCTTATTGGGTACCGTGCGGGAGAAAGGGTTCAAGGGCATCGTGACCGCTTATGGACGGCTGGCTTTGAGCCTCACGCGGGAGTATCACCCCGTCGCCATCACGCTGGATATCTTTCTGCCGGACATGCTGGGCTGGACTGTGCTGAGCCATCTCAAGCAGGACCCCGAGACGCGCCACATTCCCATTCAGATCCTGACGGTGGAAGAGGAACGGTTGCATGGGCTGGGACATGGCGCCTTCGCCTATCTACTGAAACCGACGACCACCGAGGCGTTGAGCGAGACCTTCGGACGCTTATTGGATTACACCAAACCGCGCCGGAAGCAATTGCTCTTGGTGGAAGACAACGACATCGAGCGACAGGGCCTGTCCGAATTGCTCGGTCATCAGGAAGTGGATATTTTTGCAGTGGAGAACGGCGCCCAAGCGTGGGAAGCGCTTTCCGAACGCTCTTTCGATTGTGTCGTGCTCGATCTGCGGCTGCCGGACATGTCCGGTTTCGATGTGCTCGAACGCATGCGGGAGAATGTGACCTTGCGCGATCTTCCCGTAATCGTCTCGACGGGGAAGGATCTGACCGAGGAAGAGGAGATTCGGTTGCGAGAGCTCTCGCAGGGCATCGTGCTGAAGGGCGTGCAATCGCCGGAACGGTTATTGGATGAAGCCACCTTGTTCCTGCATCTCGTCACGGCGCAGTTGCCGCCTGAGAAGCAGCGGATGCTGGAGCGGGTGAGGCAGAGCGATGATGCGCTGATCGGGAAGAAGGTCCTGGTCGTGGATGACGACATTCGTAACATCTTTGCCTTGACCAGCTTGCTCGAGCGCCACGGGATGGAGGTCACCAGTTGCGAGACCGGCCGCGAAGCGATTGAAAAGGTCGGGGTGGATGAAGATCTTGACATGGTGCTGATGGATATCATGATGCCGGAAATGGACGGATACGAGACGATGCGGCAAATCAGACTGAATCCCAAACATCGGGTGCTGCCGATCCTTGCGTTGACCGCGAAAGCGATGAAAGGGGACCGCGAACGGTGTCTGCAAGCCGGCGCGTCGGATTATATCGCCAAGCCGGTCAATACGGAAGAGTTGCTGGCGCTCCTGCGGATCTGGCTGTTTGGAAAGAAGAAAGCGATGGGCAAGCAGCCGTGAAGCGTGAAGCGTGTAGCTGCTGACGAGATACCAGATACGAACGACGAAATACCGTTTTACGAGATACGATTCACGAGCGACGGCTTCTGGACATACGAGATACGCGCGACGAAATACGAGAGGGGCTCCGCATGACTGAGATTCCTGCAAACATTCTCCTGGTTGATGACGACGTTCGCAGCCTGATGGCGATGGAATCCCTCCTGGCCGGTCCCGGGCGCACAATCGTCAAGGCCGATAGCGGGCAGAATGCGCTGCGCAAGGTCCTCCATCAGGACTTCGCGGTCATCCTGTTGGATGTCCGGATGCCCAGGGTCGACGGATTTGAAACTGCCGAGCTCATCAGGCAGCGGGATCAGTCCCGGTATATTCCCATCATCTTCCTCTCGGCCGTCGACAAAATGGACGAGGATGTGTTTCGTGGTCTCGCGAGCGGCGCCGTGGATTATCTGTTCAAACCCGTCGTTCCGGAAGTCCTGCAGAGCAAGGTGTCCGTGTTCGTGGAGTTGTACCGCATGCGGGAGCGGGCGAAGCAGCAGGCCGTCCGCCACAGCGAAGAACGATTCCGGCTGCTGGTCGACAGCATGAAAGACTATTCCATCATCATGCTGAGTCCGGAGGGGATGATTACGAGCTGGAATCCGGGCGCCAGCCTGATTCACGGTTACGAGGCGGATGAGATCATGGGGCGGCATTTCTCGTGGTTCCTTCCCCCCGAAGATATTGAGCGCGGCGGCCCCGGTCCGGCCTTGCAGGTCGCGGCCACGAACGGACGACACGAAGAAGAGGGGTGGCGTCTTCGCAAAGATGGCACGAGATTCTGGGCGAACGTGGTCATTACCGCCTTGAAGGATGAGTCCGGCAGGCTCAGCGCGTTTGCCAAGGTGACGCGCGATTTGACCGAACGCAAAGCGGCGGAGGAGCAACTCCGGGACCTGGCCGCCGAGCTGGAACAACGTGTGGCCGATCGCACTCAAGAACTCGTTCACTCACGGCACCGACTGCGGGATCTGGCCACGGAACTCACGCTGACGGAGCAGCGGGAACGGCGGCGGCTGGCGGGGGAGCTGCACGACTATCTGGCTCAATTGCTGGTGTTGATGCGGATGAAAATTCGTCAAGCCGCACCCCGCATTCCAGATGAACGTGCGACCGTGTTGTTGAAAGAGGCCGATCACGCCATTACGGAATCGTTGAACTATACCAGATCGCTGGTGGCGGAACTGGCGCCTCCGGCTTTGCAGGAATTCGGCCTGTTGGAAGGATTTGCCTGGCTGGCCGAGCAGATGCAGACCCATGGTCTGACGGTGGAGATCAAGAAAGGATTGCAGCGCGTCGTCATCCCGGACGATCAAGCGGTGCTCGTTTTTCAATCGGTGCGCGAACTCCTATTCAACGTCCTCAAACATGCCGGAACCGACCATGCGGAGCTGTCAGTGGAGATCGATGCGGGAGGCGAGCTTGTGATGGCCGTTGTGGACGATGGGCAGGGATTCGAGGTCAGCGAGCTGGCGGGACGAAATGATGAACGAAAACGATTCGGGCTCTTCAGCATCCGGGAACGCATGGAAGCCATGGGTGGCAAGTTTGTGCTGGAATCCCTTCCCTCGCGGGGGACACGGGCGATGCTCATCCTCCCCTATTGGCCGGACAAGGAAGGTGCTCAGTCCTCTGTGCTGAGTCCCGAGGGAAAGATGTCCGAACCTCAGCACTCCGCACTCCGCACTCACGACTCTCCCAAAACTCTGCCCTCAGTCCTCAGCCCTCAGGACTCCCGCTCTACGGTGCGCGTCCTCCTGGCCGACGATCATGCGATGGTGAGGCAAGGGCTGAGAAGCCTTCTGGAAGTCTATCGCGATGTGACGGTGATCGGAGAGGCGGCGGACGGGGAAGAGGCGGTGGAACTGGCCGGGCTCCTGTGTCCCCAGGTGATTGTCATGGACGTGAACATGGCGAAAATGGACGGAATCGAAGCGACGCGGCAGATCAAAGCGCGATGGCCGTCGATCATGGTCATTGGTCTCTCTTTTTCGAGTGCGAGTCAGGTCGAGCCGCTGTTGTTGCAGGCCGGAGCGAGTTGCTATGTGTCCAAAGACGCGGCCGGCGATCGATTATACGAAGCCATCATTGCCGTCATGAAGCGAGAAGCCGAACCATGCCCGGTGGAGAGCCCCAGCCAAACAGAGCATTGAGTAAAAGCGTCGAGCGTTGAGTCGGACCCGACGAATCTCAATCTCACGCTCAAGGCGCGAAGGGAATGAAAGACAAGAGACGCCAAATGGGCTCGACGATCGAAGCCGGTCAGAAAGCTCAAAGCTCAAAGCACCCCGCATCCTCTTTCTCTATCGTCGGCATCGGCGCGTCCGCCGGCGGGTTGGAGGCGTTCACAAGACTGTTAAAACATCTGCCGCTCGACACGGGTTTCGGTTTCGTTCTGGTGCAGCATCTCGACCCGGAGCATGACAGCGCGCTCACGCAGATTCTGACGCGCGTGACTTCGATGCCGGTGCGCGAGGTCACGAACAATCTGCGGGTGGAGGCCGATCACGTCTATGTTATTCCGCCCAACGCTACCATGGTCATCGCCAAGGGCCGGTTGACACTTCAGCCTCGCCCGCAGACCGGCCGCGCCCAGCGCGCCGTTGATGCCTTTTTTGAGTCGCTGGCGCAGGATCAGCGGGAGCGGGCCATCGGTGTGATTCTTTCCGGCACGGCATCTGACGGCACCTTGGGATTGGAAGCCATCAAAGCCGAGGGCGGGATTACGTTCGCGCAGGATGAGTCGGCCAAATACGATGCGATGCCGCGCAGCGCGGTGGCCGCAGGCTGCGTGGATTTCGTACTCTCGCCGGAGGTCATTGCGAAAGAACTCGCCCGCATTGCGAAGCACCCGTATGTCGCCGGGCAAGCCCTCATCCCGGCCCTCTTCCCTTGGGAAGGGGAGCGGGAGTCAGAGATACCCGGCGATGAAACGTGGCTGTCGTCGGGCGGACACGGAACACCACGCACAAGAGCGAAGCAGGCGCGTGCCAAGGCTGAGCGTGGACGAGAGGGGAGGGCCGCGGTGAGGAGCGGCGCGGAGAGCGGCTTCAAAAAAGTCCTGCTCCTCCTCCGCAACCGTGCCGGGGTGGATTTCTCTCTCTACAAATCTACCACCATTCAGCGGCGCATCACCCGGCGCATGGTGTTGAACAAGCAAAACACGCTGGAGAACTACGCGAATTTCCTCCAAGGCAACGGCAAGGAACTGGATGCCCTCTGGTCCGACGCGCTCATCAGCGTGACGAGTTTTTTCCGCAATCCGGAAGCGTTTGACGTGCTCGCGCACCAGGTCTTTCCCAAGCTCCTCCAGCAGCGAGGCGGCGAACCCTTCCGCGTGTGGGTGCTCGGCTGTTCCACCGGCCAGGAGGCGTATTCCATTGCCATGGCGTTCGTGGAATCAGCGGAGACCTCTCCCCGCATGCGCAAACTTCAAGTATTTGCCACCGACTTGAACGACACGCTGTTGGACAAAGCCCGCCACGGTCTATACGCCAAGAGCCTCGCGCAGGATCTCTCGCCGGAACGCTTGCGGCGCTTTTTTGTCGAGGAGGACGGGGGCTATCGGGTCAGCAAGCCGCTGCGCGAGATGGTCGTCTTCGCCCGGCAAAATCTCATCGGCGACCCGCCCTTCTCGCGGATGGACCTCATTAGTTGCAGGAACCTCTTGATTTATCTTGAGCCGAGTTTGCAGAAGAAGGCGCTCCCCACGTTCCATTATGCGCTCAAGCCCGAGGGATTTTTATTTCTGGGCGCGTCGGAATCCATCGGCAACTTCACCCACCTGTTTGAGCCGGTAAACAAAAAGCACAAAATCTATTCCAAGAAAGCGACGCCGACTCCGGCGTTTCACCTGCCGGTGAAACAAGAACGTGGCGGGCGCTCCTCCGCCGGACGGTTCCGACAGGTCGAAGCTCCCTTTCCAATGGGGAGAGAGAAGGGAGAGGGGTGGACGGGAGAGGCGTCGGACAGGTTCCGCGGCGAACTCAATGCCCAACGCGAGGCCGATCGCGTCACAGTCAATCAATTCGCTCCGCCCGGCGTGCTCATCAATGCCGACCTGCAAATCTTGCAATTCCGCGGGCCGACCAGCGCCTATCTTGAGCCGCCCACCGGGAAAGCGAGCTTCGATGTCCTGAAGATGGCGCGTCAAGGGTTGATGCTGCCGCTGCGCGCCGCGATCAACAAGGCGAAGAAGGACAACACCACCGCGCGCAAGGACTACGTGCGCGTGCAACAGAACGGCAAGACCCGGACGGTGAATGTGAAAGTCATTCCGCTGAAACATGTGAGGGAGCGCTGCTTTTTGATTGTGTTTGAAGACGCAGCGTCGCAACGGAAGACCCCTCACCCCGACCCTCTCCCCTTCAGAAGGGCAGAGGGCGAGCGTTCCAAGTTGAGCGGCGACTCCCGCCGCATCTCCGACCTGGAGACCGACCTCGCTGAAACCCGCGACTATCTTCAATCCATGCAGGAACAGCACGAAGCCGCCAACGAGGAACTCCAGGCGTCTAACGAAGAAGTGCAGTCTGCCAACGAAGAGTTGCAGAGCGTCAATGAAGAACTGGAAACCTCCAAAGAAGAGCTGGAGTCGGCCAACGAAGAGTTGACCACCGTCAACGAGGAGATGGCCAATCGCAACACTGAACTCATCCGGCTGAACGGCGACCTGGTCAATCTTCAGACGTCCATCAAACTCGCCATCGTGCTGCTCGGACGCGACCTGACCATCCGCCGTTTCAGTGTGCAGGCGGAAACCCAGTTCGACCTACGGGCCACCGATGTGGGTCGGCCCATCAGCAGCGTCCGGCACAACCTCGTGTTTGATGAGCGCGGCCATCAGGCCCCTGCCGTAGCGCCACGCCGGGACATCGAAGAGCCTCAAGCAGGGTGGCAGGTAAAGCGGCATGAAGGCCGCGCGTCTGACGCCGCGGACGTCCCGTCCGACCTGGAGACACTCATCGCCCAAGTCATCGCCACCGTGCACGAACGCGAGCACGAGGTGCGCGACAAGAAGGGCCGTTGGTATCACCTGCGCGTTCGCCCCTACTTCACCCTCGACAATAAGGTGGACGGTGCCGTGTTGGTGCTGGTGGACATCACCGACCTCAAACAGAAAGAACAGACCATTGTCGCCGCGCGCGAATATGCCGAGGCCATCATCGAGACCGTACGCGAGCCGCTGCTCGTGCTCGACGACCAATTGCGCGTCGAAAGCGCCAATCGATCCTTCTATCGCACGTTCCGGGTCGCGCCCGCCGAGACGATCGGTCAACGCATTTTTGATTTGGGCAATCGCCAGTGGGATATTCCCAGGCTGCAGACTATGCTCGAAGTAGTTCTGCCGCAGGACAGCACCATGGAAGATTTCCTGGTCGAGCATACATTCGAGCAACTGGGGCCGCGCAGCATGCTCCTCAACGCCCGGCGCATGCATCGGGAGTACGGCACGCCGCTGCGTGTTCTGCTGGCCATTGAAGACATCACCGAGCGCAAGCAGACGGCAGATGCCCAAGAAAGATTGGCTGCCATTGTCGAGTCTTCCGATGATGCCATTGTGAGTAAGGACCTCAATGGGGTCATCAAAAGTTGGAACGAAGGGGCGGAGCGGCTCTTCGGCTATACGGCTCAAGAAGCCGTCGGCCGGCCGGTATTGATCCTGATTCCGCCGGACCGAGAGGACGAGGAACCTTCTATTCTTGAGCATATCAGCCGCGGCGAATCCATCGATCACTATGAAACCGTTCGCCAGCGCAAGGATGGAAGCCTGGTCGAGGTTTCACTGACCGTGTCGCCTATCAAGGACGCTCGAGGCCGGATCATCGGCGCGTCAAAAATCGCCCGCGACATGACCGGGCGCAAGCAGGTTGAGAAAACGTTGCGGCAGAGCCACGCGGATCTTCAGTCGCACATGGAAGAGTTGACCCGTTTCAATCGCGTCGCGGTTGGCCGCGAGTTGCGCATGATTGAATTGAAGAAAGAGGTCAATGAACTGTGCCGGCGGCACGGTGAGGCCGCGCGATATCCGCTCGACTTCGAGTCGGAGGGAAAAACTGAGTCGTAAGGAGTGCTAAGTCCGCACTGAGGACTCAGCACTCAGGACTCCTGTGGGAACCGATTGATGATCAAAAAACCTTCCTCCGGCAAGACCGACAGTTCTCAGAACGTATTCCGTTCGGACTGGCTGACCGGCGGCGGCGAGATGGACGCGCGCATCCGCATGTTCGATTGGAGTAAAACGCCGCTCGGGCCGATCGAACAGTGGTCGTCAACGCTTCGCATGATGGTGAGTTTTCTCCTTGCCAACCGGTTTCCGTTGCTGCTGTGGTGGGGACCACAGTATGTGTCGATCTACAACGATGCGTACCGCCCGGTGCTCGGCATGAAGCATCCGAAGGCCTTGGGCCAACCCGTCAGCGAGTGCTGGAGCGAGATCTGGCACATTCTTCAGCCGCTGATCGATACGCCCTTCCAAGGCGGTCCGGCAACCTGGATGGACGACATATCTCTGGAAATCAACCGACACGGGTTTGTCGAAGAAACCCATTTCACCATCGCCTATAGTCCCGTTCCGGATGAAACCACCCAGGATGGAATCGGCGGCGTGCTCGCGACGGTGCATGAGATCAGCGAGAAGGTGGTGGGAGAACGGCGTGTCGGAGTTCTCCGAGATCTCGGTGCAAGATCCGTCGAGGCAAAAAGCGGAGAAGAGGCATGCGCGATCGCAGCCGAGATCCTATCGAGTCATGCCAAAGATGTTCCGTTCGCGTTGCTCTATGTGATCGATGTTGACCGAACATGCGCTCGTCTCGCCGGCGCCTCCGGTGTCGAGATAGGAGGACCGGCGAGTCCAACGGTGATCGACCTTGTACATGACACGCAGTCCAATACCTGGCCTCTGGCAAGAGCGCTGAAGGCAGAGAGCCTTCAACTGGTTCAGAATCTGGCGAACATGTTCCCCGCTGTCCCTCGAGGGCCTTGGGCCGAGCCGCCCCATGAAGCAGTCGTGGTGCCGATCCGTTCGAACATCGCACACCAGCTTGCCGGTTTTTTTGTGGCGGGCATCAGCCCTCGCCTGCGGTTCGACCATCTCTACCGCAGTTTCATGGAACTCGTCTCCGCTCAAATTGCCACCGCTATCGCCAATGCCCGCGCCTATGCAGAAGAGCGCCGGCGAGCTGAAGCGCTCGCCGAGATCGACCGCGTCAAGACGGCGTTCTTCAGCAACGTGAGCCATGAATTCCGGACGCCGCTGACGCTGATGCTGGGGCCGATTGAAGACGAACTGCGCGAACGGCCGCATACACCGCGCCTGGAGGTCGCGCACCGCAACAGTCTGCGTCTCCTCAAGTTGGTCAATACCCTGCTGGACTTCTCACGCATCGAAGCCGGTCGACTGCAGGCCTTCTTCGAGCCGACGGATCTCGCTGCGTTCACCGTCGAACTGGCCAGCGTGTTCCGATCGGCGACCGAGCGGGCCGGGTTGCGTTTAGTGATGGACTGTCCGACCGTGCCGGAACCGGTCTACGTGGACCGGAGCATGTGGGAGAAGATTGTGCTGAATCTGATGTCCAATGCCTTCAAATTTACCTTCGAAGGCGAAATCGTCGTGTCGGTTCGACAGGCTGAAGAGGCAATGGAATTGCGTGTGCGCGATACGGGGGTCGGGATTCCTGCCGAAGGCATCTCGCGTTTGTTTGAGCGTTTCTATCGGGTGGAGAACATGCGTAGCCGCACGCACGAGGGGAGCGGCATCGGGCTGGCCTTGGTGCATGAATTGGTCAAGCTCCATGCCGGTTCGGTGAGAGCAGAGAGCCGTATCGGAAAAGGGAGCACGTTCATCGTGACCGTCCCGCTCGGAA
>Ga0075420_100003958_pt1 | contig 12976 bp, 15 predicted proteins | sample SoiMetdeltSBSDD4_FD_75296 | JGI IMG/M metagenome (GOLD analysis project Ga0075420, IMG submission 75296) | Bulk soil microbial communities from a Populus tree surrounding site in Tennessee, USA - Soil MetaG P. deltoides SBSDD4 | ecosystem: Environmental > Terrestrial > Soil > Tree plantation... | reverse complement strand
CACCGGCGACGGGATGTATAACCAGGTCGATCCGACGAATTCGCGGTGGGTCTACAACTCGTTTCAGGCCGGTGGGCAGCGCCGCTTCGATCAGCTGACGGGCCAGGCAGCGAACATTCAGCCCTCGCAAACGTCCGGCGCGCCCCCGCTGCGTTACAACTGGATCACGCCTATCGTTCTTTCTCCTCACAATCCGCAAATCGTGTACACGGGTGCACAGGTCCTGTTCCGGTCGCTCAATCGCGGCGAGACATGGCAACAGATCAGCCCGGATGTGACCACGGGTGATGCAACGAAGTGCGGCCTCAACTCGGGCTTTGTGCCTTACTGCACGATCACGTCGATTTCCGAATCCCCTCTGTCGCCGGGTGTCATCTGGATTGGCACTGATGATGGAAATGTGGCGGTGACACAGGACCACGGCACGAACTGGCGTTTTGTCACTGGAGCCCTCGCAACTGCCGGAGGTTTACCAGATCGCTACGTTAGTCGAGTTTTTGCATCGCCGCATGAGGTCGGCACGGCCTTCGTGGCGAAGAACGGTTTTCGCAACGATGATTTCAAGGCATACCTGTATCGGACGAGCGACTTCGGGAAGACGTGGACCGCCATTACCGGCAACCTCGTTGAATCACCGCTCAACGTGATCGTGCAGGACAGAAAGAACAAGGATCTATTGATCGCGGGCAACGACCTTGGCGTGTGGGTGTCAGTCGACGCGGGCCAGATATGGGATAGGCTTCGCGCGAACCTGCCCACCGTTGCGGTCCACGACCTGACCGTGCATCCCCGCGAAAACGATCTAGTACTCGGCACCTACGGACGCGGCGTGTTTGTCGGCGACATTACGCATCTGCAGGAGCTTTCGTCGACGATGGTTGCCAAGCCTGGCCATCTGTTCGCGATCGAGCCGCGCACGCCCTACGGCTTTCGTGCGCTGGGGAACTATCACCTGTTCGGCCACGCCTACATCGAAGTCCCGAACGAGCCAGAGGCGATCGTCATCAGCTACCATCTGCCGGCGAAAGACGAGAAAGGCGCGCGGGTCACGATTACCGACATTCGCGGGGACACAGTGGCGCAGTTGAAGGGCGCCTCGGAGGCTGGCGTCAACCGAGTGTTGTGGAATATGCGGCGTGGTGGCGCAGTTGAGGGGCGCGGCGCCGCTGGAGGTCGTGGCGCCGGTCCGACCCTGCCGCCTGGCGCCTACCGCGTCGTCGTCGACGTGGCCGGACAACAACTGTCAGGGGTCGCGACGATTCGCGAGCGGCAATTTACCAAGCCGATATAATCCGCACACATGAAGTTCTGGAAATCGGCTGCGCTTGCGTGTTGGTTTGGAGCGATCGGCTGTTTCGCGGTGGGCTGGTTTGCCGACAAGCCTAACGTCATGTCGGCAACCGCTCCTCTGGTTGTCTGCTACGTGATTGCCGCGGCCCGCGCTCGCCGGGAACAGCACAACCTGCCCTAGGTTGAGTGTTGGTCATGTTCTCGATCCTGCTGTTGCTCGCGTTCGTGCCCAATGCAGTCAGCCTTAGCTGCATGGGACGTTGACTACGGTCTCAGGTATTCGCTCTTCGCGATGCGTCCCGCACAACCAGGCAACCCGTACATGTTGACCGACGATGGGTTGTCATTCGGGAGTCGGTGGCGTCCAGAATCGACGAGCTGAAACGCTCGTTGTCAGTTACTGAGGGCGCGGCCACTCGAGCGTGGTCGTTGGCTGATTGGGCACGGCCGATGGAGCGATGCGGCGACCGTGCTGAAGACTTCCTCGCCGATCGAAGCAATCGCCGCTCGCACCAGGGCCGCCGTCAAAGTGACGGTCGGGTATTCGGGCGGGACGGTGCAGCTTGTCAAGGAGAACGGGATCTGGATCGCTCGTGAGATCACCAACGTCTGGATCACGTAATCAGCGTGTCACCGTCGCATTGACAGCTTCCATCACCAACCCCAACGCGGTGTTCGTGGCGCGCCTCGCCGGACCTTGTCCACGCATGTGGCCCATGCGGACGATGACCAGATCGTGAGACGGGACAATCCACGTGTTCTGTCCACCGGCACCAGCCGCGAAGTACGTGTCCGGCGGCAGATTCCACGTATTGATCCGATTCAACCAGAAGAACCCACCGTACTCTGGACGCTTCCAGGCCGGCGCCGGCGTACTCACAAACGTCGTCCACCCTTCGGGCAGCAGCCGTTGGCCTTGCCACATGCCGTCCTGCAAGTAGAGCAGACCGATCCGCGCCCAGTTGCGCGCGGTGCCGTAGTCGTAGCCCGAGATCAGGAAGTTGCCGTAGGGATCGGTCTCGAGCACCTGGCGGCGAATGCCGATGCGATCGAACAGCGCACGCTGCGGCCATGTCAGGAAATTCTCGCCGCGCTTCGTGACGGCGAGCTTGGTGAGATACGTGATGGTCAGCGGATCGCTGTTCCGATAACGACCGTCGGTGTTCGGCGGGTACTCTTGCGGCCGGGTGATTGAATACTCGAACGCGTCGATGCCGCCCGTGTAGATGTAGTAGTGGTCGGGATACGTGGCCCTCGATCCTGGCTCCTGGTTTCCGAGAAACTTGAGCCCCGCGCTCATGCGGAGCAGATCCATGTTCCGAATCGTCCCGCGCGGATCGCCGGGCGTTCGCCACAAGGGCACGGGCGCTGGTTGCTCGAGCGTGTAGGTGCCGTCCTTGACCAGCAGCGCGAAGAGCGTCGCCGCGAGGCTCTTGCCCATCGACCAGCTCTCGAGCTGCGTGTCCTGCGTGATGCCCTCAGCATACCGCTCGGCCACGATACGCCCTTTGTGAACGACGAGGAAGGCGGCGGTCATCGCGTTGGGATCGGCGAAGGCGGCGTTCGTTGCGGCATCGAGCTTGGCGCGATCCAGCGTGGCTGGCACTGGCGTCGCCTCCGCTCGATCTCCCATCGGCCATGTCTGACTGCTGGCCGCCGGAAGTGTTGTGCGCACCGCCGCCGGCGTGAAGTGAATGCCCGGCGTGCCGGGGTTCTGAATGATGCAGCCTTGATCTCCGTAATAGCGTGCCTCTCGCGTGATGGTCCCGAGTGATGCACGCGCCAGCCGCGCCGTTCGATCGACGGTGTACGTCACCTTGTCCTGCTCGGCGGCCGGCATGAAGAAGTATGCGCTTCCCTTCGCGACATCAGCGGGCTCACGGCCCGAGACGAACACGCCGGAGCAGAGGATCTTGGCGAAACCGGCGAGGCCGTTTTCAGTATGCGTGCCCTGCGGACCGGGTATGCCAGGCGACTGCTGCGCCGGCAGCGTCGCCACGAGCATGACGACGATCCCCAGAAAAGAGCGGCCGACGGTCAGCTTCATGGCGGCTCATTCTGTCACGGATGCGCGTTCATGGATGTGGTAGCGCTACACTTGCCGGAGAGAGTGATTCCATGAGAGATGCAGGCGGGTACCAGGAATACGCGTTCGTTGCGGACTTGTACGACCACGTGACGATGTATCGCGACCGCACCGACGTCACGTTCTTCGTCGACGCCGCGACGCGATCGGGCGGCCCGGTGTTGGAACTCGGGTGTGGAACGGGGCGGGTGTTGATTCCCACGGCGCGAGCCGGCATCGATATCGTTGGGCTCGATCTCTCGACGCACATGCTGACGGTCTGCCGGGAACGGCTGCGGCGTGAGCCGAAAGCCGTGCAGGCCAGGACCCAGCTCGTCGAGGGAGACATGCGGCAGTTCGACTTGGGCCGCACGTTTGCGCTGGCCACGATTCCGTTTCGGCCGTTTCAGCACTTACTAACCGTTGAGGACCAGTTCGCCTGTCTCACGAATATCCATCGGCATCTCGCGCCAAACGGCGTGCTGATCCTCGACCTGTTCAATCCGTCGCTCGACGCTCTCGTGAATCAGGCGATCGGCCGTGAATTCGGCGAAGAGCCGGAGTTCGAGACGCCGGACGGCCGCCGCGTGACCAGGCGTCATAAAACGATCGCCCAGGACCGGTTCAATCAGGTCAACCACTACGAGCTCGTGTACTACGTCATGCATCCCGACGGACGCGAAGAGCGTCTCGTGCATGCGTTCGGGTTGCGCTACCTGTTTCGCTTCGAAGCGGAACACCTGCTGGGGTGCGCCGGGTTTGTGGTGGAAGACGTGTATGCCGGATACGACAAGCGCGCGTACGGGTCGACGTATCCGGGGGAGTTGATATTCGTCGCGAGGAAGGCGCAGGCACTCGCGCGTTGATCTAGAATCGCGCACATCACCGAGGACGTATCTATGTCCAAGAGCCCGCTGCTTCCACCCAAGCTCGTCTCGGCGATTCACGACAGCGGGATTATGGGCATCAAAGCTGGTGCTCGTACGGATCACCGCTTCATTGGTGTCTGGCCTGTCGTCGTCAACGGTCGCGTGTTCGCGCGTTCGTGGACGCTGAAACCCGATGGCTGGTACCAGACGTTCCTCGACGATCCTCTCGGCACGATTCAAGTCGGCAACCGGCGGGTGCGGATCCGGGCTGTGCGGATCGGTGCCAAGCGCATGTGCAACGCCATTGAACGCGCCTATGCGGAGAAGTACGACACTCCCGCCTCGATGAAGTACGTGCGCGGCTTCAAAACCGCGCGCCGGCGCGGGACCACGATGGAGTTCAGACCACGATGATTGCCACCATAGACAAGACTGAAGTTGGCGAGTATTACTTCACCTACATCAACCAAGTCCCGGCGGACCGGGACGTGCTCGAAGTGCTGGAACTGCAGATACCGGAGACCGTTGAGCTGCTCCGAAGTATTTCGGAGACACAGTCGCGTCACCGCTACGCCCCAGGCAAATGGACGATCAGGGAAGTCGTAGGCCACGTGAACGACGTGGAACGCTTGTTCGTCTTTCGGGCGTTCTGGTTTGCGCGCGGCTTGAACGAGCCGTTGCCCAGTTTCGATCAGGAGGTTGCGGCCCGCGAGAATGGCGCGGATGAACGCGCGCTGAGTAGCCACATCGACGAGTTTCGTGCGATCCGGGCGGCGACCCTGACATTCTTTCGCGAACTGTCGTCAGATGCGTGGCTGCGGCGGGGCGTTGCCAGCGGAAACCCGTTCAGCGTCCGCGCGCTTGCGTACATCACCGCCGGGCATGTGGCGCACCATAATCGCATCCTTCGAGAAAAATACTTGGCTTGAGGTACCCGTCGTATGCGCTTTCCCAAAGTTCACGGCGTTATTCGTCGGCGGCTGCTGGTGAACTTCCGCGTCGATCCAGCGGTGCTGCAGCGGCAGATGCCGAGCCCCTTTCGTCCAAAGTTGCACGACGGTCAGGCGATTGCCGGCGTCTGCCTGATTCGCCTTGAGGAAATCCGGCCGAAGCGCGTGCCGCGCGCGCTCGGGCTGGCGAGCGAGAACGCCGCGCACCGCATGGCTGTCGTGTGGGACGAGAACGGGTCCCTTCGCGAGGGCGTATTCATCCCCCGGCGGGACACCGGATCGCTCATCAGTCATCTCGCCGGCGGCCGTGTGTTTCCGGGCGAGCACCACAGGGCCACGTTCGACGTCGAGGAGGCCGGCGATCGGATCTCGTTGAAGATGCGTTCGGCCGATGGGAACGTCGAGGTACACGTCGCGGGGCGCGTGACGTCAACGCTCCCACCCGGCTCAATCTTTCGCACCGTGAAGGAGGCATCCGACTTCTTCGAGCCCGGCGCCGTCGGATACTCGGCAACCGCGCGCGGCGACCGGCTTGACGGCGTCAGGCTGAAGACGCACACCTGGTCGGTTGAACCACTGGTGCTGGAACACGCGCATTCCAGCTATTTCGACGATCGCCGCTTGTTTCCAGCGGGAAGTGTCGCGTTCGACTGCGCGCTGCTCATGCGCAACATCGGGCACGAGTGGCTGGCGGCGGGGGACATGTACATCTAGCGGACGATCGGCATGAAGAAACGATCCGCATCGCGCACCGCTGCGAGCAAGTCGTCGATTCCTCGAGTGCATCTCTACGTCGGCATCAGTCTGGATGGGTACATTGCGGCGCCGGACGGCGGGGTGAACTGGCTTCACCGCTACCATGACGCTGGCGCAGGCTTCGCGCCGTTCGTCAAGACGATCGGATCTATCGTGATGGGACGGACCACCTACGACCACGCGGTCGAACGAGGTGGTTATAGTTCTTTGGCCCATCTTCCGACCTACGTCGTCACGCATCGGCCGTTCAAGTCACCATCACTGTCGGTGATTCCGTTCAGCGGGGATCTGAAGACGTTGGTGTCGGATATTCGCGCACGCTACAAGGGCGACATCTGGCTGATGGGCGGAGGAGGCGTCACCAAGTCATTTCAGGATGACGACCTGATTGATATCTGGTCCGTTGCGTTCGTGCCGACGCTTTTGGGGAATGGCCTGCCGATGTTCCCGCCCGGCACCTTCCGCGAGCGGCTCCTGAAGCTGGTTCGGCAGCACACCTACCCGAGCGGTGTCATCGAACTGCGCTACGAGCGCGCTCCCGCGGCTCGCACGCGACGAACTGCCCGGCGTTAATCGAGCGTTCACAAAAAAGCTGAGAGGTTCTCATGGACACTGGAGGGAACGCGCTGGCTGGCACGGCACACGGCCCGGTTCTCGGACGGGAGCGCATCGCGTCGATGGACGTGCTGCGCGGCGTGGCGGTCCTCGGCATCCTCCTGATGAACATCATCGGTTTTGCGTATCCGTTCGCCGCAAGCTTCGATCCGACGCTCGGCGGTGGCTATACCGGCGTCAACCTCTGGGTGTGGGCGGTCAACACCGTGCTCTTCGAAGGAAAGATGCGCGCGATCTTTTCCATGCTGTTTGGCGCCGGCATGCTTGTGCTGACGTCTCGGCTCGAGCAGCGTGGCGCGGCAGGCGAAGCCGCGGATGTCTACTATCGGCGCCTGCTGTGGCTATTGGCGTTCGGTCTCGTGCACGCGTACTTCATCTGGTGGGGCGACATCCTTTTCTTCTACGCGGTGCTCGGGCTGCTGCTGTTTCCGTTTCGGCGGCTGTCAGGAAAGGCGCTGGTCACCATAGGCCTGGTGCTGCTGCTGATAGGTGTAGGCCGCGAGTTCCTCAGTGCGGTGGAGTTGACCGGTGTCCGCAAGGCGGCAGCCTCCGCTGACGCCGCGGCTGCGGCCGGCGGGGCGCTGACCAAAGAGCAGAAAGCGGCGCAGGCCGCATGGACCGCGCGGCTCCGCGAAGCCAGGCCGTCGGAGGAAGATCTGAAGCCCGAAACCGAGGCCTACCAAGGAGGGTACTGGTCGGCATTCCGCCAGCGAGCCGGGTTCCTCTCGACCGCGCAGGCGATGGCCATCTATCACTTCTTCATCTTCGACATCGGCGGCATGATGATGCTCGGCATCGGGCTGTTCAAGCTCGGTTTGTTCTCCGCCAGCTTGCCGGCCCGAACCTACGCGATGATTGCGCTCCTTGGATTTGGGATTGGATTGCCTCTGGCATCGTGGGCCATTCGCGGCGACATTCTGTCGGGTTTTGATGCGGTCTCCTTGGCGTGGAGCGCGCCCGTGACCGCGCTCGCGCGCGTGCCGATCGCGGTGGCGCACGTCGCACTCGTCATGCTGCTGTGCCAGTCCGGACTCCTGCGTTGGCTGACGACGAGCCTTGCCGCGGTTGGACAGACAGCGTTCAGCTGCTACATCGCGACGAGCCTCATCTGCACGACGATCTTTTATGGCTACGGCTTCGGATACTTCGGCCGGATGGAACGGTACCAGCTCTACTTTGTTGTGGCCGGGGTGTGGGTGGTCCTGTTGATTGCCGCGCCGATCTGGCTCCGCTATTTTCGCTTCGGGCCGCTCGAGTGGCTCTGGCGCTCGCTGACGTATGTGGAACGGCAGCCGATGCGGCGTCGCGAGGCACTGCCGTCGACACCATGGCAGTTCACGTAGTTCGTTTGGGAACGCCCAGAGGTCGGAAGGAAGGCCCACGGCTCGGTACCGTGCGACGGCCGCCTCGAGGCGTGAAGAAGCAGGACTGGGCCAGGACCAACAACTTCGATCTCTGGCTGCCCGATCTCGCGCCCAGCGGGGAACTCTTCTCGTGGATTCGATCCGCACCCATCACGGTTGACCGATGGAAGACCTTCGCTCGCCGATATGCGCGCGAAATGCAGGCGCCTGCCGCCCAGCGGCTGATTGCGCTCTTAACGCTCCTCTCCCAGGGCACCGACTTTTCTGTTGGCTGCTACTGCGAGGACGAATCGCGCTGCCATCGCTCGCTGCTGAAGACGATGCTTGCCGACGCGGGGGCGGTCATGGCCTCGGATGTGTCCGGATGATGTACGATGCCGTCGTTCCTCGGACGTGCTCGAGATTGTGCCTCGCGCGGTTGACAGGAGCCTGATCCCGATGAAAATCCCGGCGTTACTCGTACTGCTGCTTGGTCTGTCGCTCACGCCTTACGCTGCCGAGACCAGCGTGACTTATGAGCCGAAGGCAGGTCCGGGAAAGGGCCGTCATGTCGTGCTCCTGGCAGGCGACGAGGAGTATCGCAGCGAGGAAGCGCTGCCGATGCTCGCGAAGATCCTCAGTCAGCGGCACGGATTCAAGTGTACGGTGCTGTTCTCAGTGGATCCTGACGGCACGATCAATCCCAAGGCAACCAGAAGCCTGTCGAATCCCTCCGCGCTTGACAGCGCGGATCTCGTCATCATGTCGCTGCGGTTCCGCGCCTGGCCCGATGAGGACATGGCGCGCTTCGACAAACTGCTGCTCGCCGGCAAGCCGATCGTCGCGCTCCGCACGAGCACGCATGCGTTCAACGGGTTGGCCAAGGGCGGACCGTGGGAGACGTGGAACTACAACAGCGAGGGAGGATTCGGGAAGCGCGTGCTGGGCGAGACGTGGGTGACGCACTGGGGTCGGCACAAAGTGGAAGCCACGCGCGGTGTCATCGAACCCGCGCAGCGGGAAAACCCCTTGCTCCGCGGCGTGAGCGCGCTCTTCGGCGACACCGACGTGTACGAAGCCTATCCGCCGCCCGACGCGACCATTCTGGTTCGCGGGATTGTTCTGCAAGGGCTGACGCCAGATTCACCGCCGGCGACGTATCGAAAGGTGCGCGCCACCGACAAGCAAGAGCAAGGCGTCAACGAGCCGCCAATGCCGGTCGTGTGGACGCGGCAGCACAAGAACGACAACGGCACGACCAACCGCATCGTTACTTCCACTATGGGATCGGCAACCGATCTGGAGAACGAAGGCTTGCGCCGGCTGCTGGTGAACGCGGTGTACTGGGTCCTCGGCCTCGACGTTCCGCCGCGAGCGGACGTGAGTTACGTCGACGAGTACGAGCCGTCGTTCTATGGCTTCGACGGCTTCCGCAAGGGACTCCGCGCGTCGGATTTCGAGCTTGGCAAGAAGGTCCCGGGAGAGCCGCTGCCGCGACCGGTACCAGGCGCTCGAAAGGGCGGCGGCCAGTAGCATGACAGCGTTGCAGCTGTTGCTGCGCCTGGCGGGCGTCATCACCACTTTCGCGTTTCTGGCGATGTTCCTGCCGACCGACTGGATGGCCTCAACGCACGAGCGGCTCGGGTTAGGGGAATTCCCGAGATCGCCGCTCGTCGACTATCTGACTCGCTCGGTTGCGGCGCTCTACGGGTTTCACGGCGCGTTGCTGCTGTTGATATCCCGCGATCCTGTCAAGTACCGCACGATCGTCCAGTTTGTCGCTGTGATGAATGTCGCGTTCGGCGTCATGATGCTGCTGATCGACCTGCGCGCGGGCATGCCATGGTGGTGGACGGCGGGTGAAGGGCCGCCGATCATCGTCTTCGGCGTGGTGATTGGCTATCTGAACAGATCGGTGAAAGGGTAGGACATGAGGTCGAAGACTGGACTCGTCGCGGGATTGTTCGGGATGGTGCTGAGTGTTGCGGCGCTCGCGCAGGACGCCGCTCTTCCCGACGCGGTGCGCGCCGCGGCCGACCGGATTACGGCGGCGCAACTCGAGAAGTATCTTGGCTATCTCGCCTCAGACGAGCTCCTCGGCCGTAATACGCCCTCGCCAGGGTACGACAAAGCGGCTGACTACATCGCCACACGACTGCAGCAAGCTGGACTCAAACCCGCCGGGGACAACGGCTCGTTCTTTCAGCGCTACACCATGGTCGAGGCATCTGTTGCGACCGACGCGTTTCTCGAAGTGGATGGCAAACGTTTCAGTCTTGGCGATGGGTTCGTCATGCGATCGTTTGCCGGGCCGTTGATGGGCACGTTGCCGGCCGTGTATGTCGGTCACGGCTGGACCGTGCCGAGCAAAGGCATCGATCCGTACGGAACGCTCGATGTGAAAGGCAAGTTGATCGTCGCCCACGGGCCGCGCGCCGCACCGAAAGGCGTGGACATCCGTCAGATCGGTCGCGTGAACGTCGATGCGAACTCGCCGTTTGTCGAGGCGGAGCGCCGTGGCGCTGCCGGTGTGATCTTCGTGCCGCTGACGAGCGCACTCAAAAGTTGGAGCCAGCTTTCGAGCCAGAACACCGTCGTCCGCGAACTCATGCCTGCCGTCCCGTCGGCGTACGCCGCGACGCCGGTCACCTCGGTGCTGCTGTCGCAGGCAGCCACCGACGTCTTGTTTGACGCCGAGCGCGTCGATGGAGCCAAGCTCGTGACGCTTGGCGACAGCAGCGACTATCCGCCGTCTTTTCAACTCTCCCGAATGGTGACCGTAAACATCGGCGCCAGCTCCACCATCGAGCATCGTCCCTACAACGTGGTCGCCATCCTCGAAGGGAGTGACCCGGTTCTGAAAAACGAATACATCACGATCGAATCGCACCTCGATGGTGCGGTTGGAACACGAACGGTCGATGGCGACAGCATCTACAACTCAGCAGATGACAATGCGTCGGGCAGCGCCGGCAATCTGGCGATGGCCGAGTACATGATGACGGCGCCCCGGCCAAAACGGTCACTGGTTTTCATCTGGGACAGCGGCGAAGAGCGCGGGCTGTGGGGCACCCGCTACTTCGTTCATCGTCCTCCCGTCCCGCTCGATAAGATCGTCGCGCACATCAACGTCGACATGATCGGCGCGAATCGGGCGCCGGGCACTGCCGACGAGAAGGCGATGGGCACGACGGGACCGAATGAGGTGTATCTGATTGGTCCGGGCGTGCTCAGCGAACAGGCCGATCGGCTGATCGAGCGTGTCAATCGCGGGTACCTCAATATCAAGTTCAATCGCGATCACGACCGGGCAGAAAGCGAGTTCTTTTATCCCCGCACGGATGCGGGCCCGTTCCTGGAGCGCGGCATCCTGACGATCGGCTTCACCACCGGTATCCACACGCGCTATCACGGGCCAGCGGACGAAGCGAAGTACCTCGATCCCAAGAAGATGGAAGCCATCACGCGGACGGTCTTCGCGACCGCATGGATGCTCGCGAATTCGCCCGAGCGTCCACGCATCGACAAGCCGATTCCGTCGACGGTGCCGAAGTACGGCACTAAGGACCATTGATGGAAACAGACCTGAAGCAGCTTCGCTGGGCGCTGCAGGCGTTAGCGCTGTCGGGGTCCGACCAGCAGCTGTTGTTCCCCGACTACGCTGCGAACGCCGCGAGCCTCGCGACCGATTTCGATCAATCATGCGCCGCCGTGCGTGAAAGCGTCGCGGACGATCTGTCGCCTCTTCAGTCGGAGGCGCTCGCGGCCATCGAAGCCAAGTTTGCCGAGATGTCGCGAGACGACGCGCGCTTCGATGCCGACATTTGGAGCGATGGCGCGCTGGAGACGAGCGACGACTGGCGAGATATTCGACGGTTAGCCGCTCAAGCCCTCGAAGCGTTCGAGTGGCCTTTAGAGGCGCCGTCGCGGACGTCCGTCCCGGTCGAGTAAGCCCATCGAATCGCCGGGTGTATGATCGTTCTGATGGGGTTGCCGTGATCTTTCACACGAAAGGGCTCATCGTGTTCGCGCTGTTTATCGCAGCGCTCAGCCTGGCGTTGATTCCGAAGTGGGGCATCATCGCCGCCGGATGCATCATCCTGATCGATTGGGTCCTGCTATTCGCGGGAGGCTGGGGAAGAAACGGCCTCGCCAAACCGACCTCGAGGCCGTCATCACATTGACCGGCGATCCGTCACTGCGCACACTGGTCGCGCGCGTCCTCGACTGGGATGACGCCCACGTGAGCCTCGACAAGGCCGTCGGCAACATTCCAGTTGAACTCAGAGGCAAGCGCTCGCCATCCGCTCCGCACTCGTGCTGGGAGCTGCTCGAGCACATCCGCATCGCGCAGCACGACATCCTGGACTTTTGCGTGAACCCGAAATACGAAGAGATGCGGTGGCCTGCCGACTATTGGCCCTCATCGCCTGTGCCTGCGTCGTCTGACGCGTGGAACGAAAGCGTTCAGCAGTGCAAACGGGATCGAGTGTCTTTGCAGGCGCTCGCCAACGATCCGGCGATCGATCTTTCCGACAAGATCCCGCACGGCTCCGGTCAAACCTACCTGAGAGAGCTCTTGTTGGTTGCCGACCACAACGCGTACCACATCGGCCAGCTGGTGCTCGTGCGTCAGATGCTGGGGATTTGGCCCTCGTAAGTGCTCCTACCCGAAGCCATTCGTCCGCTGGTGGAAAAGCTGTGGCGCTACCACCAGCTGAATCATGAGTTGGTCCAGTCCGACGCGATTCTCGTCCTGTGCAGCCACGACCGACGCGTGGCCGAGCGCGGTGCGCACGTGTTTCTCGACGGTTGGGCGCCGCTTCTGATTTTTTCGGGTGGTCTCGGGTCGATTACCAAGCATCTCTGGCAGGAACCGGAGGCCAACCAGTTCGCCGAGATTGCGGTTGGGATGGGCGTCCCGCGCGAACGCATTCTGATTGAAAACCGATCGACGAACACGGGCGAGAACGTCGCCCTCACGCGCCAATTGCTGCGTGACCACAATCTCGATCCTCAGTCGTTCATCCTGGTGCAGAAGCCGTACATGGAGCGGCGCAGCTATGCGACGTTCCGGAAGGTGTGGCC
>Ga0075420_100003957_pt1 | contig 12981 bp, 11 predicted proteins | sample SoiMetdeltSBSDD4_FD_75296 | JGI IMG/M metagenome (GOLD analysis project Ga0075420, IMG submission 75296) | Bulk soil microbial communities from a Populus tree surrounding site in Tennessee, USA - Soil MetaG P. deltoides SBSDD4 | ecosystem: Environmental > Terrestrial > Soil > Tree plantation... | reverse complement strand
CGGTGGTTCCGTTCCAATCGTTGTTCCCACCCTCCCAACTGTCCGGATCGCGAAGCGTCGATCGGTGCGCCGGGAGCCAGACGCAACAAAAGGATGCGTTAGGACTCCGACCCCTTAGTCCGCTACGGACGCGGGGCGCCCGACCACTTCGCCGGATCGAACGTCGCATCCGTGATGGGCTCGTTTACGCGCACGTCCACGTATTGCTCCCGGAACACGAGCCTGCCGTCCCGATACCGGAGGACCTCCGTCGCGATCGGGAAGCCACCGGTGTCGGCAAACTTCGAGAAGCGTGCGTCGGTCACGATGCTGCGGGTGCCGCTGCGCTCCTTCTGGACGACGCGGAGTGTCACGAGCCGATCGACGTCGACCCAGAACTGACTCGTCGTCGAGTCCCCCGCCGGCGCACCCACGACATAAACTGACTGCCCCTCCCACGTATCTCGGCGCAGCTTCGAGAGATCGAACCCGAGCGAGTCGAGTACGTGCGTGGACCGCTCGAGCGGAAGCACGTAGACGTCGGCCGTGAGGAGCAGAACCGGGTTGATACCTGGCTGCACGTCGATCGCGCGACCGTTGTCGAACGTGTGGACGCGCGCCCCGTCGAACAGCACACCGCTCCGCTGATTGAGCGGCAAGTAGTCGATCCGCAGCTTGCCCGGCACGGCGAGCTGCTGTCGCCACTGGCTTTTCGACTCACCGCGCGACGTGTAGAGCGTGTTGTTCTGCGTGAACGACAGCGTCTTGAACCATTGGCCACTGTAGCGTCGCTGCATGGCAGCGAACAACGACCGGCCATCCGTAATGGCGGGAGGAGGGGGCGCAGCCGGCGGTCCAGGCGTCACCGTGCGCTTCGAACAGCTCGTGCCACCGACTACCGCTACTGCCAGCAACGTGATCCAGAGGCCAGCGCGCGTCATTGTGGAAGCCTTGCGTCTACGGGGACTGACGGTGCTACGAGGATGCAGGGTTTATACGTACCAGAGGAAGCAGGCGTTATACGTACCACTCCAATCGCAGGGCGGCTAGCTTCTCGAAGCGCCCACTCCCTCGCTCGGTCCCGCTTGCCCGACCGTCCCGCCGTCCTTCTCCTCAGCGGTGGTCTCGACTCCACGACGCTGCTCGCCCTCGCTTCCGCCGAGGGTTATCTGGTCCACGCCCTGACATTCCGGTACGGGCAGCGCCACGCCCACGAAGTCGCCGCCGCACGGCGAGTCGCCGAGCGGTACGGGGCCCATCAGCACGTCGTGGCGGACATCGACCTGCGGATGTTCGGCGGATCCGCACTGACGACTGATGCGCCGGTTCCCAAGGATCGCATTCGAGACGGTCCCGCGTCGGCCCCCGGCATTCCGATCACGTACGTGCCCGCGCGGAACACGATCTTTCTCTCGTTCGCTCTCGCATGGGCAGAGGTCCTTTCGGCGCGGGACATCTTCATCGGTGTGAACGCGCTCGACTACAGCGGATATCCCGACTGTCGGCCCGAGTACATTCGCGCGTACGAGCAGATGGCGAACCTCGCGACGCGAGCGGGGGTCGAGGGCACGGCGCCCATCACGATCCGTACGCCACTCATCGAGCTGTCCAAGCGGGAGATCATCGAGCTGGGCCAGCGATTGGGCGTCGACTACTCGCTCACGACAAGCTGCTACGACCCTGCTGCGGACGGCGCCGCGTGTGGGCACTGCGACGCCTGCCAGCTCCGGCTTCGCGGATTCCGTGACGCTGGGACGTCCGACCCAGGGCGATACGTCCCGTCGGAGTCCGAGTCGCTCGCGGCAGACGCGAGGAGCGAGGGCTCGTGACGTACACGGTGAAGGAAATCTTCTACACGCTTCAGGGCGAAGGAGCGAACGCCGGCCGGCCGGCAGTCTTCTGCCGTTTCAGCGGGTGTAATCTCTGGACTGGGCGTGAGGCCGACCGCGCCGACGCCGTGTGCACGTTCTGCGACACGGACTTCGTCGGGGTCGGTCCCGACGGCGGAAAGTTCGCGACCGCCGATGCGCTGGCCGCGGCGATCAGCGAACGGTGGCCGTGGCAGTCGAGCGAGGGTGCGCATCCGCTCGTGGTCTGCACTGGAGGCGAGCCGCTCCTGCAGCTCGACACTCCGGCCATCGACGCGTTGCACCGCGCTGGGTTCGAAGTGGCCGTAGAGACGAACGGAACTCAAAGTGCTCCGCAGGGCCTCGATTGGATCTGCGTGAGTCCCAAGTCGACGGCCCCGCTCGAGCTCACGCATGGGGATGAGCTCAAGCTCGTGTATCCGCAGTCCGACGCGCCGCCCGAGCGGTTCGAGACGCTCGACTTCCGGCATTTCTTTCTTCAGCCGATGGACGGACCACACGTCGTCGAGAACACGCGGGCGGCGGTGGATTATTGCCTTGCGCACCCTCGGTGGCGACTGAGCCTCCAGACGCACAAGGCACTCGGAATCCGCTGATGCGACTCTTCAAGGAGTTCTCGTTCGAGGCGGCGCACCTGCTTCCGAACGTGCCGGAGGGCCACAAGTGCGCGAGGCTTCACGGTCACTCGTTTCACGTGAGAGTGACCATCGATGGTCCGGTCGGTGAATCGACGGGCTGGGTGATGGACTTCGCCGACCTCAAGGCGGCGTTCGGCCCGGTGCATGACCGACTCGATCACCGCTACCTGAACGAGATCGCCGGACTCGAGAATCCCACGAGCGAGCACATCGCGCGTTGGATCTGGCGGGAGCTTCAGCCGCGCCTACCATCGTTGGTGGAGATAGAGGTGCGCGAGACGTGCACGACTGGCTGTATCTATCGCGGGGAGGACGACGGGCCGACGCGTTAGGGCGGCGTAGCGGACTTGGCCGGCGGGCCAAACCAACTGCTGAAATCGCCTGGCAACGCTATGGATGGGTAGCGGTGTCTAGTAATACGTTCACGGATGTCGGGTGGAGATAGCTCCACCTGGTCCGAGCACCAGCGCGCCGAGTTCAATGGGCCCCATGCCGCAGGCGTTACGAACGTTCAGCCTGAGCCGCGTTCTCGGCGCCACTGCGGCGATCGTTATGCTGAGCGTTCCAACCCCTGCTGAGGCGCAGGCGCGGAACGGGGATGCCGAGCGCGACACCAAACCGTTCGCGGCGTTCAGCGCGACGGCGATGTCGCTTCGCGACTCCATCGTTGCCGTCGCGCGGGCGCAGATCGGCACGCCATACCAGCTCGGCGGCACGACCCCGGGGCGTGGGTTCGACTGCAGCGGGCTCGTGCGGTACGTGCTGTCCGCGATCAAACTGGCGCTTCCCCGCACCGCCGCACAACAAGCGGTCGTGGGGGCCGACGTGCCGAAAGACACGACGCGCCTCCGTCCCGGTGACCTGCTGACGTTTGGAAGGGGTGATCGAGTCACCCACATCGGGATTTACGTCGGCAACGGGCGCTATGTCCACGCGAGCACGAAGGCTGGTCGAGTGATCGAGACGTCGTTGGAGCGCACCCGGTCGCCGCTGGTGCGATCGTGGCGCGGAGGGCGGCGAGTTCTGGCCGATGGTTATGCCGCCGATTCCGTCCCGAGCAGTCCCTGAAACAAACGAACGTGGGAATTCGTGAGGCCGGTGCGGTGTCGCACCGGCCTTTCGTGTTCGCAGGCACCGTTTCGATGCTCGGCTGGACCGTCCGGTTTTGGGACGCGCCTTCCCACATCTGGGCGCGGACCCACTTACCACGGTCGGTAGCTCCTGCATAAGCCATTTGACCACAACGCTTTACATTAGCGGTCGGATGGCACGGTCCTTCCTTTGGGAGCATTCGAACCGTTCGTACTTTTTCCTTGTCATAACTACGCCTTCTCAGGACGCAACTTGGACATCAAGCGAGAGCCGCCCAAGAAGCGCGGCAAATACATCTTGATCGGCGCCGGCGTCGTCGTACTCGCCGTGACGACGGTGATGCTGGGGAACCTCGAGGCACGCCCACCGTCCGTTGATCGAGCAACACTCTGGATCGACTCCGTGCAGCGCGGGACCATGGTGAGGCAGGTACGCGCACCGGGAACGTTGACGCCGGAACGCATCCGCTACGTCGTCGCAGTGACCTCGGGCCGAGTCGAGGCCCTTCCCGTCCGTCCTGGCGTGACGGTGAACCCGTCGACGCTCATCCTCGAGCTCAGCAACCCCGACGTCCAGCTCGAGATGCTCAATGCGCAGAGCCAGGTCACGAACGCGGAGCAGAGCTATGTCACGCTGAAGACCTCACTCGAGACGCAGCGGCTGGCGCAGGAAACGGCGGTGGCCAACGCGCGGACGCTCTACGCGAACGCGAAGCGCGACAACGAGACGTTCGAGGCGCTCGCCGCGAAGAAGCTGGCGGGCGCGCACGAAGTCGCCCGCGCGAAGGACGTGATGGTCGAAGGCGAGAAGCGACTCGCGGCCGAGGAAGCTCGGCTCAAGGTGAGCACCGAGGCGATCGATCAGCAGCTCAAGCTCTCGCGTGCGAACATCGACCGGCTGAATGCGATTCTTCGCTTCCAGCAGGATCGCGTCGCCTCGATGAAGGTCCTCGCCGGTGACTCCGGCCAGCTGCTGTCGCTCGGCACGGGGCAGCAGGAGCTGCAACTCGGCCAGTGGATCCTCGCGGGACAGACGCTTGCGACCGTCGCGCAGCCCGGCAGGCTCAAGGCCGTGCTTCGCGTGCCTGAAACGCAAGCGAAGGACGTCGTCATCGGCCAGCGCGTCGACGTCGACACTCGGGCGGGCGGCGGCGGTGCCAACGCCGGTGTCGTTAAGGGGCGTGTCAGCCGCGTGGACCCGACCTCCGTCAACGGTACCGTGACCGTCGAGGTCGTCTTCGATGATCCGACGAAGCTGGGAAACAACGCTCGCGCCGACCTCAGCGTGGACGGCGTCATCGAGATCGAGCGGCTGGACAACGTCATGTACGTCCAGCGCCCGGCGTACGGTCAGGCCGAAAGCACGGTCGGCCTGTTCAAGCTCGACCCGGATGGCAAGACGGCGACGCGCACGAACGTAAAACTCGGTCGCAGCTCGGTGAGCACGATCGAGATCGTGAGTGGTCTGCAACCCAAAGACAAGGTCATCGTGTCAGACATGTCGCAGTGGGACAACGTCGCGAAGGTCCGGCTGCAGTAGCTCACGGGTAGCGAACATCACACTCGATCCCTCGGGCGCGAAACCGTGAACGCGACGGCGCGGTAATGGTTGCAACGCCACGACCCAAAAAACGACACCCAGCCCACCCTCACCTCTCCGTCCATGGCCACTCCCGCAACGTCGCCCTCGTCCCTCGGCTCGATGCCCGGCGCCTCCGGCGAAGCGCTGATCAAGATGGAAGGGATCAAGAAGATCTTTTACACCGATGAGGTCGAGACGCACGCGCTCTCGGACATTCATCTCGAGATTCGGCCTGGCGAGTACATCGCGATTGCCGGCCCGTCCGGGTGCGGAAAGACCACCCTGCTCTCCATTCTCGGATTGCTCGACACTCCAACGGACGGTAGCTACATCCTGAGCGGCGAGCCCGTGGCGAAGCTGTCGGCCGCCGACCGCGCGCGCATTCGCAACCGCCAGATCGGGTTCATTTTCCAGGCGTTCAACCTGATCGGCGACCTCACGGTGTACGAGAACGTCGAGCTGCCGCTCACGTACCGCGGGATGTCGTCGTCCGAGCGCAAGACGCGCGTGCAGAACGCGCTCGAGCGTGTCGGGATGTCGCACCGCATGAAGCACTATCCCTCGCAGCTCTCCGGCGGTCAGCAGCAGCGCGTCGCCGTCGCGCGCGCGGTCGCGGGTGACCCGGTGATCCTGCTGGCGGACGAGCCGACGGGTAACCTCGACTCGACGAACGGCGAAGCCGTGATGGAGTTGCTCCGCGAGCTGCATCGCGGCGGTGCGACGATCTGCATGGTGACGCACGATCCGCGTTATGCTCGGCACGCCGACCGGTCGATTCACCTCTTCGACGGCCGCGTCGTGGAAGAAACCACGCCTGGCATGACGACCGAGTAATGTCGACGCTTCGGGACTCGGGACTGAGAACCCGGCACGGCCGGGGTCGCGGGCTCGAGTCCCGCGTCGCGGCGCTCGTCGCTGCGGCGGTGTTGGTCCCCCGCCTCGCCGTGGCGCAGGACGCCGACCCGAACGGCGTGCGCCTCTTCGAGGCCGGCAAGTTCCGCGAAGCGAAGACGGTCTTCGAGCCGGCGTTCAAGGCGAACACGCGAGACGCGGCCGCGGCGTTCTACCTCGGCCGCATCGCCCTCGAGGAACGCAAACACGAACGCTCGGCCGAATACTTCGAGGCCGCGACGAAGCTCGACCCGAAGAACTCGACGTACTTTCTCTGGCTGGGTCGCGCGTTAGGCCGCGAAGCCCAGCAGGCGAACGTGCTGCGGCAGCCGGGCCTCGCGAAGAAGACGAAGGCGGCGTGGGAGCGGGCCATCGAGCTCGACCCAGACAATCTCGATGCCCGCGCCGACCTCATTCAGTACTACGTGCAGGCGCCGGGTTTCCTCGGCGGCAGCAAGGACAAGGCGCTCGAGCAGGCTGAGGAAATTCGGAAGCGGAACGCGCTGCGCGGCTACCTCGAGCTCGGTGCACTATACGAGCGCGAGAAACGAACCGCGGACGCCGAGAAGGCATACCTGAGCGCCGCGGCGGAGCCGTCCGATCGGCACGTGGGCAAGTATCGACTCGGCCTGTTCTACCAGAACACCGGCACGTACGACAAGGCATTCGACCTCTTCGAGGCCATGCTGGCGGCGGATCCGTCCGAGCATGGCGCCCTGTTCCAGATCGGCAAGACCGGCGCGATGTCCGGGCAACGACTCGCTCGGGCGACGGAAGCGCTGGAGGGGTACCTGAAGACCACGCCGGGCCGCAACGATCCCTCGCTCGCCGCGGCGCACTGGAGACTGGGCATGATACACGAGAAGCTCCAGGACAAGCAGCGCGCGAAGGCGGAGTACGAAACCGCATTGCGACTCGACCCAACGTTCAAGCAAGCCACCGAGTCGCTGAAGAAGCTCACGTAACAAGTCGGCGGATGTGCGACACGGTTGTGGGCACCCACGAGTGGGTACCCTCTACCTAGGGTACATCCAACACCACCCAGGCGACCTCCACATGGATACGCTTCGACACGACATCCGCTTCGCCGTTAGGTCGTTGCTCCGGTCGCCGGGTTACGCGCTCGTTGCGACTCTCTGCTTGGCGCTTGGCATCGCGGCGAACGTGACCGTGTTCACGCCGATCAACACGCTGCTCCTGCGGCCCCTTCCCTTCACCGATCCCGATCGCGTCATGAACGTCTTCACGACGCTGACGCGGGAGGGCCGCTTCGAGGGGAACTGGTCGTACCCCGATTACGCCGACCTCGGGACGGCAGGTGGGGCCTTCTCGGCGGTGGGGTTGATCACCGAGCGACAATGGAACATCGGCGGGCTCGACGAGCCGGAGCGCATCCAGGGCGCCCGGATGACGGCGTCGGTGTTCCCGCTCCTCGGGATCACGACCGTGCTCGGTCGCGGATTCCGCGCGGACGAGGATGACGCCGGGAAGGTCATGCTCATGAGTCACGGCCTCTGGCAACGAAAGTTCGGCGGTGACCCGAGCGTGATCGGACGCGCATTGACCGTCAACGGAGAGCCGTACACGGTCGTGGGCATTGTCCAGGAGAAGATTCGATTCCCCGAGCTCGCCGAAGTCTGGCTGCCACTCGAGCCCGGCGAGATGCGGTCGCATCGGGAGTGGCGGAACTACAACTTCATCGCGCGGCTCGCGCCTAACGTGACACAGGCCCACGCGCAGGCACGCGTCGCGGCGACCATGCGCCAGCTCGAGACGCGATACGCCGACACGAACAAGGACTGGACCGCGTGGATCGAGTCCTACCGCGAGAACGTCGCGCGCGACGTCCGGCCGATCATGCTCATCATGCTCGCCGCCGTCGCGTTCGTCCTCCTCATCGCGTGCGCGAACGTGGCGAACCTCATGCTCGCGCGCGCCACGAGCCGTCAGCGCGAGATCGCGGTGCGCCTGGCCCTCGGTGCGGGGCGGCGGCGAGTCGTGCAGCAGTTGCTTACCGAGAGTATCCTGCTCGGCGTGCTCGGGGGAGGCGTTGGAACGGTGCTCGGCGTGTGGGGAGTGGACGCGATCGTGCGTCTGCTCCCGGCGGAGATGCCGTTCTGGATGGTCTTCGACGTCGACCGTCGAGTGCTCGGCGCCACGCTAGCCGTGTCCATCCTGACGGGGATCATCTTCGGACTCGTACCGGCGCTGCAGGCGTCGTCGCCGCGGCTCGGCGAGACGCTGAAGGAGAACAGTCGGTCGGCCAGCGGGGGCGTCCGAAGCGCACGGCTCCGCAGCACGCTCGTCGTCACGGAGCTGGTGCTCTCGGTCGTGCTGCTGATCGGTGCCGCGCTCATGATCCAGAGCTTCGTGCGCATGCGCACGGCGAAGCTCGGCTTCGAGCCGGCGGACGTGCTCACCTTCCAGATGTCGCTCGAGGGCGAGCGCTACGCGACCGACACCGCGCGCGTCCAGTTCTACGACCAGCTCACCGACCGTCTCGCTGCACTCCCAGGCGTAGAGCGGGCCGGTGGCATCGCGTGGCTGCCCGTTCGCTCGTGTTGCAGCTGGGTGGACTATGAACCCGTCGGGAAGACGTTCACGTCGACCGACCGCCCGAACGCCCTCTACAACGTCGTGACGCCGGGCTTCTTCCAGGCAGCTGGCGTCAGTGTTCTGGCAGGCCGTGCATTCACGCGCGAAGACGGTATGAGTGCGCCGCGTGTTGCTATCGTGTCGAAAGCATTCGCTGACCGCGAGTGGCGCGGCGAGAATCCGATCGGGAAGCAATTACGTCTCGGCGAGAATGATACGATCCCTGAGACGGTCGTCGGCGTCGTCGCGTCGTTCGTGCAGGATCGGCGCGTCACGGACAACTTCCGGCCGCAGGTATTTGTTCCGCTCGCACAGACGGCCCGTCGCGGGATGTACTTCGCCGTGCGCGCGTCCGGCGACCCGGCGACACTCGCGGCGGCCGTCCGCACCGAGGTGAAGCGGATGGACGCCGACCTCCCGCTCGCGGAGCTCAAGACGATGCCGCGGGTGATCGCCGAGCGGATGTTCGAGCCTCGCGTGTACGGTCTCATGTTCACGATTTTCGCGGTCTGCGCACTCGCACTGGCGGTCATCGGCATCTATGGCGTGATGGCGTATTCGGTCGCGCAGCGGACGCACGAGTTCGGGGTTCGCATTGCGCTCGGGGCGCAACCGCGCGACGTGTTGCTGCTCGTGCTGCGAGGTGGGATCCGGCTCGTCGTGCTGGGGATCGCGATTGGCGTGCCCGCAGCCTTCGCGATGGGCCGAGGCCTCAGCGGGTTGCTCTATGGCGTGGGCGGGAGCGATCCGATGACCTTCCTCGGCGTCCCGGTGGTGCTCGGGACCGTGGCGCTGTTGGCGAGCACGGTGCCCGCTCGCCGCGCCACACGCGTGCAGCCGATCATTGCGCTGAGGAATGAATGAGTGGCAGGCTCTCACATGCCGAACGTGCGCCCGCGGCCTGGGCGCCGCCGTTCGCGTCGCAGGCTATTTTCAGAGTGATCGCGGGCCACCGTTAGCGGTGATTCAGTTCTAGCTCCATTCCCAATTCCCGATTCCCGATTCCCGACGATGTGGACCTTCCGTAAAACCGCCGACGCCGACGCGTCGCAGACCGGCACCGTAGACGTGCCCATCGACCTGTCGCGTCCCCTGCTGTCGCTCCGCAACATCGAAAAGGTCTACGAGACCCCGGCGGGAAAGAACTACGTGCTCCGTCGCATCACGATCGACGTGCAGCCGGGTGAGTTCCTCACCATCATGGGGCCCTCGGGCGCCGGCAAGTCCACGCTGCTGAGCATTGTCGGCATGCTCGATGGCGCGTGGACGGGTGAGTTCAACTTTCTCCACCACCCCATTCACTCGCTCAACAACAAGGAGCGAGTTGCGATCAACAAGCAGTACATCGGGTTCGTCTTCCAGCAATATCACCTGCTCGACGACCTCACGGTCGCCGAGAACCTCGATGTGCCGCTGTCGTACCGGAACATCAAGCGCGATGAGCGCGCGTCGATCGTTGCGGACATCCTCGACAAGTTCCAGATGGTCGGGAAGAAGGACCTGTATCCCAGGCAGCTCTCGGGCGGTCAGCAGCAGCTCGTCGGGGTCGCGCGGGCGGTGATTGCCAAGCCGCGGCTGATCCTCGCGGACGAGCCTACCGGCAACCTGCACTCGACGCAGGCCAAGGAGATCATGGAGCTGTTCCAGAAGCTGAACGAAGGCGGCACGACCATCGTTCAAGTAACCCACTCGGAACAGAACGCGGCGTACGGGCACCGCATCGTGAATCTCAAGGACGGGTGGGTCGTCAGTGACGTCCGGCTCCGATAGGAGTTGCTTGCTCAGGCTGAGGGCTGAGGGCTAGCGCTGAGGGCTGAGTGAGAGCAAGGAGCGAAGCCTCGCTGTTTGATCTCACTCAGCGCTCAGCGCCAGCAGTCAGCTCTCAGCCAATGCAATCAGCGGTCAGCACTTTGTAACCCTCCCGATGAGCTCTGGTAAACCCCGCGTTCTAATCGCCGACGATCAGCAAGACGTTCTCGAGGCGCTTCGTCTGCTGCTCAAGGCGGAGCAGTACGAGATCGAGACCGCGAAGTCGCCGGCAGGGATTCTCACGGCGCTCGAAGCGCGGGACTTCGACGCGGTGCTGATGGATCTCAACTACGCGCGCGACACGACGTCGGGGCAGGAAGGACTCGACCTCCTGCACAAGATCCAGGCACTCGACTGGACACTGCCCGTGGTAGTCATGACCGCCTGGGCGAGCACAGCCAGCGCCGTCGAGGCAATGCGACGCGGCGCGTACGACTACGTCGAGAAGCCGTGGGAGAACGCGCGACTCCTCGCGATTCTTCGTAACGCGATCGAGATGGGACGCGCACTGCGGAAGAGCCAGCGCCTCGAGAGCGAGAACCAGACGCTGCGCCGTAACGGCATGCCGCAGCTCATCGCCGAGTCGGCGAAAATGCGCCCGGTGCTGCAGCTCATGGAGCGCATCGGCCCATCTGATGCGAACGTGCTCATCACCGGCGAGCACGGCACGGGCAAGGAGCTCGTCGCGCATTGGCTGCACGCCGCATCGCAGCGCGCGCCGCGCAGCTTCGTCGCCGTGAACATGGGCGGGCTCTCCGAGGGCGTATTCGAGAGCGAGCTGTTCGGCCACGTGAAGGGCTCGTTCACGGACGCGAAGACCGACCGGATCGGGCGCTACGAGCTGGCCGATGGCGGGACGCTCTTCCTCGACGAGATCGCGAACATCACGCTCTCGCAGCAGTCGAAGCTCCTGCGCGTGCTGCAGACGGGCGACGTGGAGCGTGTGGGGTCCTCGAAGGCCCGGCACGTCGACGTGCGCGTGCTCTCGGCCACGAACGCCGATCTGCACACCGAGGTCGCGACCGGGCACTTCCGCGAGGACCTGCTGTTCCGCCTCAACACGATCGAGATCCATCTGCCGCCGCTGCGCGAGCGTCGCGAGGACATCCCCGCTCTCGCGCAGCACTTCCTCAAGCGCCACGCGGGACGTTACCGCAAGACGGTGCACGGCTTCGACGCTGGCGGAATGCAGTCGCTCCTGGAACATTCGTGGCCGGGGAATATCCGAGAGCTCGATCACGCCGTGGAGCGCGCTGTCCTCCTCACGCAGGGTGAGCTCGTGCGCGCGGGCGACCTCGGGCTTCGCGCCGCGGCGCCGGGCATGACCCCGCGCATCGAGGACCTGACGCTCGAAGAGGTCGAGAAGCTCGTGATCCAGAAGGCGCTCACGCGGTTCGACGGAAATGTCAGCCAGGCCGCGAAGGCGTTAGGCCTGAGTCGCAGCGCCCTGTACCGACGGCTCGAGACGCATGAGATCTGACGAAGGCCGGCGCCTCGGTTGGCTGAACCACGAGCGCCGCGTCTTCGTTCTCACGATCGTGGCGGGGCTCCCCGCCGTCATCCTCGCTATCGTTCTGCTCCGCCTCGGCAACTACTCGCCGAAGGTCACATGGACGCTCGGCACCCTCATCGTCGGGTGCTGGCTCATCGTATCGCTCATCGTCCGCGAGCGCGTCGTTCGACCGCTGCAGACGCTGTCAAACATGCTGGCGGCGCTGCGGGAAGGCGATTTCTCCCTCCGCGCCCGCAGCTCGCAGTCGGACGACGCCCTCGCCCTCGCGTTCCTCGAGGTCAACACCCTCGGCAACACGCTGCAGGCGCAGCGCCTCGGCGCGATGGAAGCAACTGCGTTGCTGCGGACGGTCATGTCCGAGATCGACGCGGCCATCTTTGCGTTCGACGCCGAGAACGAGCTGCGGCTCGTCAACCGTGCCGGAGAGAAGCTCCTCGCGTCACCCTTCGAGCGGCTACTCGGACGAACCGCGGGCGCGTTAGGCCTCGAGGGCTTCCTGAGCGGTGACTCCCCCCGCGTGCATGATCTCGTGTTCCCCGGACGGAGCGGGCGATGGGAGGTGCGGCGCACGACGTTCCGGCAGGACGGGCGGCCACACACCCTCGTCGTGATCTCCGATCTCAGCAAGACGCTCCGCGAAGAGGAGCTGCTGGCGTGGCAGCGGCTGGTCCGCGTGCTCAGTCACGAGATCAACAACTCGCTCACACCGATCAAGTCGATCGCCGGGAGCCTCCTCACGATTCTCGAGCGCACCCCGCGCGCACCGGATGCCGACGACGACTTGCGCGGCGGCCTCGGGATCATCGGCTCGCGCGCGGAGGCGCTCTCGCGCTTCATGTCGGCGTACGCACTCCTCGCCCGGCTTCCCGCACCGCGTCCGCAGCCGGTCGACGTCGGAATCTGGCTACGCCGTGCCGCGGGACTCGAGACCCGAGTCGCCGTCAGTGTGCAGCCGGGGCCGCCACTGGTGATTCAGGCGGATGGCGACCAGCTCGACCAACTGCTGATCAACCTC
>Ga0075420_100003956_pt1 | contig 12982 bp, 12 predicted proteins | sample SoiMetdeltSBSDD4_FD_75296 | JGI IMG/M metagenome (GOLD analysis project Ga0075420, IMG submission 75296) | Bulk soil microbial communities from a Populus tree surrounding site in Tennessee, USA - Soil MetaG P. deltoides SBSDD4 | ecosystem: Environmental > Terrestrial > Soil > Tree plantation... | reverse complement strand
GCGCGGAAGCACTGTTCGGCCAGCTCGATCGCCCGCGCGATCCCCTCACGCTGCGTTGCGACCGCCTCGGGAACGGTCCGGTCCTCGGCGTTCATGAGGTCGACGATCTCCGCGGCGCTGGCGAGATCGATGTTCGCGGTGCGTGGATTGCGTCGCTCGGTGAGACGCGAGTCGAGAAAGGACAGCGTCAAGCCCGGTGTGGGTCGAAGGAGTCGGGTAATGCGCGGCTGCCTTTTGGGCAGACGAAAAATGCGCTCGATGTGCGCATTCCGCATCCCGTGTCGGCGTCTCTATCTTAACCAGTCACTCAATCCTGCGACCAGTGCGCGTACCATTCGCTCATCTCCTGGCCGTCGTCGTCGCCGGTAGCGGCATCGCCGCTGAGGCGACCGCGCAGGTTCTCCAATTGCCGCGAGCACGCCGCGCCGTGTTCGCGACGTCGATCTGGGCCGGCTATGTCGATCCAGGCAACGTCGCGGATGGACGGACCGACACGGACTGGATTTTCTCCGATGGCCTCGGATGGCGTGCTTCCCTGGAGTACGGGATCGGCCGCGGGTCCACGCTCGGCGTCGTCGGGAGCTTCACGCGCCTGCCGCTCGAGGTTCGCAGCCGAACGGACGCGTCCACTCGCGAGGCCGAAGGGGATATTCTCTCTCTCGAGGCACTCTTTCACGCGGGCGGAGAGATCGGGCTGCATCAGGTGATCGAGGTGTCCGCCGGGGTGCGCGAGTTCCGGAACTTCCGCGCGGACGGCAGTGGTGAAAAGCTGGGCCCGGTGAGCGGGGATCGCGATCTCACCTTTGCGTTGGGGTATGGGTTCGGGTTTGGTTTTTCGAGTCGGGCACAAATCGCTCTCGTGCAGGATTTCGGCTACACCTTCCACCAGCGCGAGGGACTGCCCGCATCCTCCTCGCGAACGGCGCAGCATCGGTCCACACGGATAGGACTTCGTATCAGGCTCGGCGGCTGATCTCAGTGAGCGGCCATCGGATTGTTTCACAGGTAAACACGGGACGTACGCGCATGCGGTGCATTCGATGATTCTCGGACGTTTGACCATACTCGCGATCGCCGTCGGCGCACTCGCGACGTGCAGGCCTCCACTCGCTCGCGACAACGCGCCCTTTCCACCGGCGTGGCGGTTCAGCCCGGGGCGCGGGGCGGCGTACGCGGCGAACGCCATGGTCTCGAGCAACGACTCGATTGCGAGCCTCGTGGGCGTGGAGGTGCTGCGACGCGGCGGGAACGCCGTCGACGCCGCGGTGGCCGTGGGCTTCGCGCTCGCCGTCACCTATCCCGAAGCCGGAAACCTGGGGGGCGGCGGGTACATGGTGATTCGAATGGCCGATGGGCGCACCGCCGCCCTGGATTACCGTGAGCGCGCGCCGCTGGCCGCCACCCGCGACATGTACGCCAGGCTGATCGACAGTCTCCCGAGAGCGAGTCTCGTCGGGCATCTCGCGTCGGGCGTGCCGGGCGCCGTCGCCGGCATGGTCGAGGCGCATTCGAAATACGGGGCGTTGCCACTCGCCGACGTGATCGCGCCGGCGATTCGCCTCGCCGATTCGGGGTTCGTCGTCGACTCGGCCTTTGCGCGCTCGATCGAGAATGCGCGCGAGCTGATTGCGGGGTACGCCGGTGGGTCCGTGTTCCTGCCTAACGGTGTCGCACCCGTGCGCGGCAGCCGACTGGTGCAGCCGGACCTCGCCAACACGCTGCGTCGTATCGCTGCGCAGGGCGCCGCGGGGTTCTACGAGGGGGAGACGGCACGGCTCATTGTCGAGGAGATGCGCCGCGGCGGCGGGATCATCACCGAGGAGGACCTTCGACAGTACCGTCCAGCGTGGCGCGGCGCGCTCGAGGGCACCTATCGCAGCTATCGACTGATCACCATGCCACCGTCCTCGTCAGGTGGCGTCACGATGCTCGAGACGTTGAACATCCTCGAGACCGTTCCCGCGCTTCCGCCGTTTGGAAGCACGAAATACACGCATCTGCTCACCGAAGCGTTTCGCCGCGCGTTCATCGACCGCAATACGAAGCTCGGCGACCCCGATTTCGTGGATGTGCCGGTGCGCCGCCTGACGAGCGACGCGTACGCGCGCGAGCTCGCGACCACCATCGATTCCACGCGGGCCTCGCAGACCGGAGCGTTCGACAGCACGGCCCGCGAAGCGACGCATACGACGCACTATTCGGTGGTCGATGCGGCCGGCAACGCCGTGGCGACGACCACGACCATCAACGAGCTCTATGGCTCCGGAGTGTTCATTCCCGGGGCCGGCTTCTTCATGAACAACGAGATGGATGACTTCGCCACCCGTCCAGGGGAGCCGAATCTGTTCGGTCTCGTGCAGGGGGAGAGCAACGCGATCGCGCCCGGGAAGCGCATGCTCAGCGCGATGTCGCCGACGATCGTGCTCGACAGCGCCGGCCGCGTTACGCTCGTCCTGGGCGGACGCGGAGGCCCGCGCATCATCTCGAGCACGTTACAGGTGATCGTGAACGTGCTCGATCACGGAATGACGCTCGCCGACGCACTGGCCGCGCCGCGGATACACCACCAGGCGTGGCCCGACACGCTTCGCTACGAGACGAACGGTCTGGCGCCCGCGGTCGTCGACTCGCTCCGCGCGATGGGCCACGCGGTGGCCGAGGGACGCGCGACGGGATTGGTGAAAGCGATCATGCGGGCGCCTGCCGGCGGCTGGTACGGAGCCTACGATCCACGAACGACCGGCGGCGCGGCGGGATACTAGCTCGAACGAGGGATGATGAACGAGGACCGAGGAACTCGATTGGCTAGGTTGTCATCCAATCGAATTCCTCGGTCCTTCGTTCTCGTTCCTCGTTCGCGCCCTTAGTCCGTCTGAATCTGCGCGGCCGAGTTCAGCTTGATCGTGATGTTCCCACCGTTCGGGATGCAGCCCGCGTAATCGCCCGTGCCCATGGCGATGGCGGTTCCAGCCGCGGCACCGGTCGCCGCGCCGATCACCGTCGACTTGGTGTCCTTGCCGAGGATCTGGCCGATCACGGCGCCGGCGATCGCGCCGCCGATCACCTTCTTCGCATCGTCGCCCTTGGTGGACTCGCGCTGCGTCTCCGTCGCGACGTTGGTGATGGATGCGTCGATGGGATAGGTCTTCCCGCCGAAGCGAACCGACTGCACCACGAGACCCAGGCGGGCCGGATCATTCACGTTCTCCGAGCGCTCGACCGAGGTCACCTGGACGACGGCCGTGGCACCGGCGGGGATGACCGCTCCGTTCGAGCCCTGGACCGCGCTGTTGACGGTGGCGGTGAACCGGTCACCCGGCTTGTGCGTGTTCGTGCAGACGCGCGCGCCCGAGCTCAACGAGATCGTCGTTCCGGCGCCAATCGCCGCAACGCGCCCTTCGGTGCCGCTCGGCGCCCGGGTCACGGTGTTGCCGCTTCTCGTCGTGGTCGGCTGTGACGTGGTTGGCTGCGACGTGCGCGGACGGCTAGGCGTGGTGGTCCGCGGACGGGTCACCGTGCCGCCGCTCGTCGATGTCGATGGCACATCGGTGAGCTGCGGCTGCGCGGAGTCCTGGTTCGCGAGCTCGAGGTCGCGATTCAGCGCGGCGGTGTCACCGGCCAAATCGTCGTCACTATCGCGGCACGCGCCGATCGAAAGAACGGCTGCGAGCGCCAGCGGGGTGACAGCCCACCGGGTATATTTCGACATATTGCCTCCCTCTAGGGTCGTACTGCGTTGTCTAAACGCTTGGAATTTCTGGCGTTGCGTGTCTTCTACGCCTGCTGATTTCCCACGCGCAACAGATACATCCGGGCAAGGGATGTGCCAGTCATGAAGGTCCTCTGGCAACTGTTGCCGTATTATCGCCCATACCGCCGGCGCTTCGCTAGCGGTCTTTTTCTCGTCGTCTTTTCCTCGGGGCTTGCGGGCGTCATCCCCTGGCTGCTCCGTAGCGCCATCGACGGGATGCGCGCCGGCGTGCCCCACGCCCGGATCTACCTCATCGCCGGCGGCATGGTGTCGACGGCGCTCGTCGCCGGCAGCGCCCGGTACGGAATGCGGGAGCTGCTGAATGGGGTCTCCCGGCAGATCGAGTACGACCTGCGGAACGCGCTCTTCAGGCACCTCGAGTCGCTCGACGCCGCGTTCTTTTCCTCGATGCGGACCGGCGACATCATGGCGCGCCTAACGAACGACCTGGGCGCCGTCCGGATGGCCGTCGGCCCGGCGGTCATGTACCTCGTGAATACGGTGGCCGGCGGTGCGTTCGCGCTCGTCTTCATGCTCCGCATCGATCCCTGGCTCACGCTGATCGCGCTCCTCCCGGTGGTGCTGCTGCCGGTGATCATGGCCAAGGGTGGCGCCGCCATCCATCACCGCTTCGAGGCCGTCCAGGAACACTTCTCGAGCATGACGACGCGCGCCCAGGAGAACATCGCCGGCGCGCGCATCGTCCGCGCCTATCGACAGGAGGCGCCCGAAATCGCGCGGTGGAGCGAGCTCAACGCAGAGTACGTGCGGCGCAACATGCGTCTCGTGCACCTCTGGGGACTGCTCAACCCCGGGTTCGGGCTGCTCGCGGGACTGGGGGCCGTCATCGTGCTCGGCTATGGCGGGCGGCTCGTGCTTCGCGGGGAGATCACGGTCGGCTCCCTCGTGGCGTTCGGATTCTACCTCGCGATGCTGACGTGGCCGCTCATCGCTCTGGGGTGGGTCACGAACCTCTTTCAGCGAGGGGCGGCGTCGATGACCCGCCTGAACGAGATTCTCCGGTCGCGCTCGGCCGTCGTGGAACCTGTCGAGCCACGCGTCCTCCCGCCCGCACGCGCCGGCCGAGCGATCGAGTTTCAGCACGTCGGCTTCCACTATCCGGTGAAGGAGGGCGATCCGCCGCGCTGGGTGCTTCGCGACGTCAGCTTCTCCGTTCCTTCGGGGGCGACGCTCGGCGTCGTCGGTGCGACCGGCAGCGGGAAGAGCGCGCTCATCGACCTCATCCCGCGCCTCTACGACCCCCAGGAGGGAACAATATTGATCGATGGCGTACCAAGTCGGGAGCTTTCGATCGAGGCCCTGCGGGGCGAGGTCGGCTACGTCCCCCAGGATACGTTCCTGTTCAGCGATACCATCCGGTCCAATCTGGCCTATGGGGCGACGGACGACGCCGGCGTCGAGTGGGCGGCCACCATCGCGCAGCTCGACCGCACGATCGCGGATTTTCCCGGTGGATATGAAACCCTGCTGGGCGAACGTGGTATCAATCTGTCCGGCGGCCAGAAACAGCGTGTGGCGCTCGCCCGCGCGCTCGCAAGGCGGCCCGCCATCGTGCTGCTCGATGATGCGCTCTCGGCCGTGGACTCTCACACCGAAGCTGAAATTCTTCATGGATTGCGCGACGCTCTAGGTGGTCGGACCGCGATCATCGCGTCGCACCGGATCAGCGCCATTCGCGAGGCGAGCTGGATCATCGTGCTCGACGAGGGGCGCATTGTCGAGCAGGGGCATCACTCCGAGCTGCTCGCGGCCGGAGGTCGTTATTGGTCGCTGCTCAACCGTCAATTGCTCGAGGATTCGATCGAGCGGGAGCCGGATGCGCTGGCACCTGGTGCGGTTTCACAGTAACGTAGACCGAGATGAAATCGTCGCTCGCCGATCAACCGAAGCTCGATACGCGCTCGCTCGAGGAACGTCTCGCTCACTTCGAGGAGCAGCACCTGCAGCTCACGAGGCAGATCGCGGAGCTGCGGAACGAGGATGCGATGAAGACGCAGTTCCTCGCGAACATTTCGCACGATCTGCGCACGCCCCTCACCGCGATCATCACCCACGCCGAGATCCTCCGCGACGGAATTCTCGGTGAGCTCAACCCGCGTCAGCGCGAGAGCGTGATCGGGATGATCAACGGGGGACGGCAGCTGCTCGACATGGTGGCGGACATCCTGACGTACGCGCGGAGCGCCGCCAACCAGCTCACGACCTCACACACCGAGTTCGCGATCGATGCGCTGATCGAACAGGTGACGACCCTCAACGGCCCGTTGGCGGCCAAGCGGTCGCTGAGGCTCACGGTCGACGTCGAGGCGAATCTGCCACCGGTGCGGGCCGATCGAGACAAGATCGCCCACGTCATCAGCAACCTCCTCGGCAACGCCATCGATTTCACCGCCTCGGGCGGCCGCGTGTGGGTCCGTGCGTCGCGGTCGCTCAGCGAGTCGCAGCCGACGATCCTGATCGAGGTGGGTGACACCGGGATCGGCATTGCGCCGGAGCACCACGAGCTCGTGTTCCGCGAGTTCGCGCAGGTCGACGCGTCTCCGTCGCGCGCGCATCACGGCACCGGCCTCGGCCTCGCCATCGCCCGCAAGTTCGTCGAGCTTCACGACGGCCGCATCTGGGTCGAGAGCACGCTCGGCCAGGGCAGCCGATTCTACTTCACCCTGCCCTGCCGAAGCGAGAACCGGGAGTAGCACCCGGCCCAACCCACATCCTCGTCGTCGAGGACAATGCGCTCGTCACGAGCGCGATGCGCATCCTGCTCGAGGACGCCGGGTTTCGAGTCAGCACGGCCAGTCGGGTCGGGGAGGCGTACGAGGCGTGCCGGAGGGATCCGCCCGAGGTCGTCCTGCTCGACCTCCGGCTTCCCGATGGCGATGGGCTGACACTGCTGACCCGGCTGCGCGACCATGGCGGGCCCGTTCCGGTCGTCGCGGCGCTCACGGGGCGTGACGAGCCGGAGGTGCGGGAGCGGTGTCGGCGCGCCGGGTGTGTGGACGTGCTGGTGAAGCCGGTGGATGTGCGCTCGCTGGGAACGCTCGTTAGGTCGTGGCTCGCCGCCCCGCACTCACCGGCGTGAGTCGCCGCGATAATACTCCTCGATGCACATGGTGATCACGCGGTCGAGCGCGGAGTTGCCTCCGTCCCGCGGCTGGCCGTGCCGCTGGGGGAGTGACGTCCACACCTTCTTGAAGAGCACGATCAGCTCCTCCGGCCGGGCGCCCACACGCCGCCCGTCCGCGCACAGCCGCTGGATCTCGTCGCGGAGGCGTGTATCGGCCTCGCCGGGTTGCGCTTCGAGCGCAATTTGAATCGTTCGCGTCGTCGCGTCGATGAGCGTCTGTTCGTGCGTCACTTGGACACGATGGAGTGTCTCGTGGCTCCGCCGCCTTACGCCAACCCTGATGCATCGGACTACGTCGCCCGTATTCGCAACCTATATATCGGCAGGACCTCGGCAGTCAAGCGGCGTGGCGTCACGGATGTGCGTTCGGCCTGGTACCATTCCGTACCAGCCGTCACGCCGCGATCAGATGCGATTGCGAATCGCGTCGGGGGTCAGACGCTGAAGGTAGCCGGCCAGCACGGAGAAGTAGTCGGTGAGCAGCAGCACACCGACGAGGATCAGGAGAACTCCGCCGGCACGGCTGATCCACATCATGTGCGTCCGCACCTTCGTGAAGAACGACAGGAAGTGGTTGATCGCCAGGGAAGCGGCCAGAAACGGCACGGCGAGCCCGAGCGAGTACGCGGTGAGCAGTCCAAGACCGCGGGCGAGGTCGGCTTCGCTCGACGTGTAGATCAGGATCGAGCCGAGAATGGGGCCAATGCAGGGAGTCCACCCGGCGCCGAACGCGATCCCGACGAGGACCGTGCCGAGGTAGCCGATGGGCTTGTCAGCGAGGTGGACACGACGTTCGCGGGCGAAGGCCATGAGATTGAACGCACCCAGCAGATACAGCCCGAAGATGATGATCAGCACCCCGCCGACGCGGCTGATCCAGTCGCGGTAGACGAGCAGCGCACGCCCCAGAACGGTCGCGGTGGCGCCGAGGGCGAGGAAGATGAGCGTGAAGCCGAGGATGAAGAGCAGCGAATGAACGAGTGCGAGGCGGCGCGCCTTCTGCACTTCATCGAGCGTCAGCCCGGTGATGAAAGTGACGTAGCTCGGGACGAGTGGTAGAACGCAGGGCGACAGGAAACTGAGTAACCCGGCGGTAAACGCGATGACGATGCCCAACGAGGCTGAACCTTCCATACGGGCTCCGAGGGTGGAGCGCCGGCGCCGCAAGCGAATGGGCCCGGTGCTCCGGTGGTATTACTCGCTCAAATTCAGCGCCTTCCGACGAGAGCGCAGACCGCGCGACGAGCGGCGCGGGCTCGTCGCGTTACAGATCGACGCGCTCGCGTACTCCGACCTGCGGCGAGCGCTCGAGCTCGGGTACTGCCCGACGATCGCCCGCCTCCTGAATGACGAAGGCTTTCACCTGCGCCGATGGTTCTCGGGGCTCCCGTCGGCGACGCCATACTGTCAGGCGGGAATCTTCCACGGCGAGAACGACGAGATCCCCGCGTTTCGATTTTATGACCGCCGTGCGCGCCGCATCATTACCTGCAACGCTCCCGAAGGCGTGCAATATATCCGGGATCGCATCCATGCGCCGGGGGTGCTCGCGGGCGGATCGAGCTACGTGAACCTGCTCGACGGTGACGCCGAGACGGTGGCCTTCACCATTGCCACGCGAGAGCACTCCTCGATCTTCCGGCGGCTCGGCGGCTTCCGGATGGCGGTCCTGATCCTCGTACACCCCATTCGGGTGCTGCGCATGGGAGTGCAGTCGATCGCCGAGTGGCTGCGAGAGGAATACGAGCGGCTGCGCCACGAGCTCGCCGGCAAGGCGACGCATGCGGAAGGGATATTCCCGTTCCTGCGTGTCTTCACGAACGTCGTCGTGCGAGAGCTCCAGACGATGGCGATCATGCTCGACATCTATCTGGGCATTCCGATCATCTACAGCACGTTCATGCAGTACGATGAGATGGGCCACCATTTCGGCCCGTCGAGCCGCGTCTCACTCGCCGACCTGCGGCGCACCGATGCGCGCATCGGGGAGATCTGGCGCATGATCCGCGCGGTCAGCTCGAGACCCTACGACCTCGTCATTCTCTCGGATCACGGGATGACGCCTGCCTCGAGCTACCGCGTGCGCTTTGGCGAGTCGCTGGGCACGACCGTGCAGCGCATCCTCGAGGGCGATGCGCGGCAGGCGGGGATCACGCCGCTCTCCAGCCTCATGAGCGTGGCGCCGCCGGGTGAGTACGTCGACGTCGCCGCCCAGATCGTCGACGAGGCGGCGGCCGCGACCGACGCGCGGCACGTCCGTACCGGGCGCGTCCTTCGGCGCGTGCGCGACTGGCTGCGCAGCCGGTACGGCGTCCGGGAGCTCGTCTGGCCGGAGAAGTACTGGATGAGCGAGCGCCACGACGTCGTCGTGACGTTCAGCTCCTCGCTCGCGCACGTGTACTTCGCCGACGCGCTCGATCCGCTCTCGCTTCCGCACATCGCGCGCGACCGGCGGCGAACGCATCTCTACACCTCGCTCCTGGTACATCCGGGCATCGGGATCCTGTGCACCCGCCTGAAGGATGGTGTGCACGTCGAGAGCCGGTCGGGGCGCGCGTTGATCACCGGCGAGCAGCTCGAGGTTCTCGAGGGCGCCAATCCCCTGGAGCGCTACGGGGTGGAGCCATGCGTCCTGCGCGCCATCGCCGCGCTCGTCAGGCAGCCCAACGCCGGCGACATCGTGATCTTCGGCGCGTACGACGGCTACGACATCGTCTCGTTCGACGATCAGATCGGCGCGCACGGCTCCGCGGGCGGCGATCAGGTGTGGCCGTTTCTCGTGACGCCGCCCGAGGTGGAGGTCTCGAACGAACGGATCGAGGATGCGCGGGACATCCATCGCGTCGTCATGACGCGATGGGCTCGGCAGCATACGGATCGAGAATCGAGGATCGAGGAGGGGCAAAACGAGGCGATTCGCGCCTGAACGCGGACCAGCGCTCCCTCAGTCGGCGGTCCTCGATCGGCTCGTCCAGCGCTCTTCGACCAGCGCCTCCCGAAACATCTCCCCGGTGAGGCGCTCCGGATCCTCATCTTCGCCTGCGCGTCGGAGAACCCCTCGAACGACCGCCTCCACCGTTGCGAGGGGCGCATCCGCCTCCGCGGTGACGCTCGCTTCCCAGCGCCCGCGGTCGGGCCCCTTGAGGACGAGGCGGTAGCGCGCCGAATACACGATGTGGCGCGAGGGCCCGTTGCCCCCCTCGGCACCTTCGGCCGGAGGTTCCGGCTCGACGGCCACCACCGCGGCGCCAGTCTCCTGACCGCCCTGGCGGATCGGGCGGAAAAGCCGCACCTCCTCCACCCGGTCAGGCGGCACCCGCTCGCCGATCGCGAGCAGGAAGCGTCGCCTCGTTTCGTCGCTCATCGTGCCGCCGCCTGTGGCGTACTGGTCCCGAGCGCCTGACGCGCCGCGATCTCCCGCTCGACGTAGAGCCGCAGGATGTGCATGAAATCCTGCGCATTGGTGACGACGCCGAATGCCTGATGCGTGCCGCGATCCTTCAGCTTGCTGACGACGAACTCCGACGAATCGACGCAGATCGTCGCCAGCTCGCGCAGCGAGCCGTCCCGCTCGGTCACGAACGCGGGGAGCATGTTGCCGGTGGCGATCGCATGGAGCGCGGTCGCGATCAGGATCGCCATCGTCGCGCGGATCGCGTGCGCGCGCATCGCGTCCTGCGCCTCGAGGTTGTCGGTGATCACGTCGGGAAGCGGGCCGTCATCGCGAATCGAGCCCGTCAACACGAACGGCACGTTGTGCGCGACGCAGGCGTGCATGATGCCATCCTTGATGATCCCCTGCGTCACCGCCGCGGCGATCGACCCGGCGGCCCGCACCTTGTTGATCGCACGCATGTGCAATCCGTGTCCACCCGACGTCGCTTCCCCACTCCCGGTCATCCCGAGTGTCGTCCCGAAGATCGCGGCTTCGATGTCGTGCACCGCGACCGCGTTGCCCGCGAGGAGCGCGCCGACGAACCCGTTGGCGATGAACCACGTCATGTCCGCGCGCGCGCGCGAATGCACCAGTGCCGGCCCGGTGACCCACACCGGGTAGCCGCCGCGGTCGCGCTCATCGACGAGGATGCGCGCCATCAGCGAATAGTCGATCGGCTTCTCGCGCGACACCTCGCTCGTCATGAACTTGAACTCACCTTCGTCGGAATCGCCGAGGAAGGCCCCGGAGTGCACGTAGATCCCTTCGCTGCCGTCCTCTTTCGCTCCGACAGCCACCGGGTCGCCCTGTCGCACCCGTCGTCCTTCGCGCACCCAGAGCTCGCCCCTCGCGTCGCGCACGAGCGCGGCATCCATGCGCGGCTCGCGCGGCATGCGCCACGCCCCGTCGAGCTTCACGTACGTGGGGAGGTTCGTCGTGGAGAAGAAGCCCTCGGGCAGCACGCCGTCCAATGGTGCCGGAACGAAGCGGGCGTTCGGCGCCTGCGCAAATCGCGGCGCGGTGAAGTCGGGATGCGAGAACGACACGTCAGCTCGAGTTGCTCGGTGTGTCAGGCAGAAGCGGAAGACCCGCGCACACCGAAAGATGGCCTTGCGACCTCGGGGGATACAACCGCTACTCGTACATATCGTCCGGATCGGCCGCGGCCAGCTCCACGAGAAACTCGGCGATTCGCTCGACCACGGCGCGCGTGTATCGCGCCCCCTTCTCGGCGGTCGCCCGCGAAGGGTCGCCAATGCCGGTGTCGGACGTGACTCGCGTCCAGGCGCGCGGAGCCCACGCCCAGCCTTCGCGCATTCCCTGGGGTCGCGGTTTCTTCGCGGCTCCCGAGCCGGCCTCGGAGAGCGGGCGCACGAGGGACGGGGCCACGTGCATCATCACGCTCGTCTCGAGCTCTCCGGCATGGTCTCCCGATTTCTCGAAGAACCCGTCCGGATCGACGATCTTCCACCACTCGATGGCGCAGAGGTAGAGCCGAGTCCGCGGCGACAGCTCGCGGATCATCTGCCGGAAATCGTTCCCACCGTGCCCGTTGAGGACGACGAGCTTTCGGACGTGAGCGGCGAGCGAATCGACCACATCGCGCAGCACGGCGCTCTGCGTCGACGGATTCATGTTGACGGTCAGTGGTATGTCGAGCTGCGCCGTGTTGACGCCGAACGGCACCGTTGGCAGGACGACCACCTTCGCGCCGCGCTCCCACGCGCGACGCGCCGCGGCGGCGGCGAGCACGTCGCACTGGACGTTGTCCGTTCCGTACGGGAGGTGATAGTTGTGTGCCTCGGTCGCTCCCCAGGGCAGGATCGCGACCTCGTATCGCGTGGACGAGATCGTCCGGAACGTGGACTCGCCGAGGATGTACGGTCGTGTCATGAGATCCGAGGTCGAATGTCTAGAGCAATGAGACCGGGTCCCGGTCGATGACGGCTCGCATGTCGTAGGCTGTCGGGACGTCGAAGCGCTCCAGAAAATACCGCGCGACGCGTGTCAGCGATCCGGGGTGCTCCGACTTCAGCAGGAAATGCCAGCGCCACCGCCGCTTGATGCGATCGATCGGACACGGGGCCGCGCCCACCACCGACACCGGCAGATCGGGAGCGCTGCGAATGAGCTCGCGCAGCCAGTCCGCCGCGGCGATCGCGACGTTCGCCGTCGGCTCCTCGGCGAGACCACTCAGGATGACGTTCGCGACCCGCGTGTGGGGAGGGTACGGCGGATTGCGACGCGCCGGAAGCTCTTCCGCCACGAACGCCGCGTAGTCGTGCGTGATCGCGCAGCGGACGGCGTGATGGGTTGGCACCCGTGTCTGAATGATCACGAGGCCGCCCTTCGGTCCTCGCCCCGCCCGGCCCGCGACCTGACTCAACAGTTGAAAGCTGCGCTCGGACGCGCGGAAATCCGGAAGGTTGATGCCGACGTCCGCATCGACGACGCCAACGAGGGTGACGTTAGGGAAGTCGAGCCCCTTCGCGATCATCTGCGTCCCGAGCAGGATGTCGACTTCGCCGCGTCCCACGCGATCGAGGATGTCCGCGTGCGCCCATTTGCCGCTCGTCGTGTCCACGTCCATGCGCGCGATGCGTGCCGCCGGCCATCGCTCGCCGAGCAACCGCTCGACCTGCTGGGTCCC
>Ga0075420_100003949_pt1 | contig 13003 bp, 14 predicted proteins | sample SoiMetdeltSBSDD4_FD_75296 | JGI IMG/M metagenome (GOLD analysis project Ga0075420, IMG submission 75296) | Bulk soil microbial communities from a Populus tree surrounding site in Tennessee, USA - Soil MetaG P. deltoides SBSDD4 | ecosystem: Environmental > Terrestrial > Soil > Tree plantation... | reverse complement strand
CACGCCTGCTTCGGCTCGAGTGCGAGGTCGCCGGCGGCGCGCAGGCGCTCGACGAGCGGATTGCCCTCGGGGACCGGGCCCGACGGCGAGTTGGAGACGATCTCCCAGTCGCCGGTGGTCCAGACGCCGCGGAGCAACCGCTCGGCTTCGTCGGCGGCGCGGCCGGGCGCGTAGCGGTAGTTGACGTCGGCGCTCGCCTCGGCCGGGATCACGTTGGCGGCGATCCCGCCCTGAACGCCGACGACCGACAGCGCCTCGCGGAAGCTGAGCCCGGCGAAGCTGCGCGTCTCAGGCTCGAACGACGCGATCGCGGCGATCGCCTCGGCGAGCCGATGGATCGCGTTGTCGGCGAGCCACGGACGCGCCGAGTGGCCGCTGCGGCCGTGGACCGTCAGCCGGGCCTGGATGTTCCCGAGGCAGCCTGCCTGGATGGCGTTCGCCGTCGGCTCCATCACGATCGCCAGATCGGCCTCGTGCAGCGAGGGCGTGCGCGCGAGCAGTGGTGTCAGCGCCGAGTCGGCGATCGGCAGCTCCTCGCGACCGAAGAAGACGAAGCCGAGATCGACGCTGCGCGCGCTCGGATCCGCCAGAGCCAGCTCGATCATCACCGCGACGGCGCCCTTCATGTCCGCGGCGCCGAGTCCGTGGACGGCGCCATCGGCGATCCGGCCGGGACGGTTCGCCTGTGCCGGCACGGTGTCGAGGTGGCCGGCGAGCAGCACCAGCGGCCGATCGCCGCGTGAGGTCGCTCCGGCGAGCACACACGTGTCGCCGGCGTCGACGGCGCGATCGCCGAGGACGCCGAGGACGTGGCGTGCCAGGTCGGCCTCGTCCCGAGACTCCGAGGCGACGTCGACAAGCTCGAGTGTGCGGGCGGCGAGATCCATGCGGGCATCGCAAGCCTATGTCTCCGGGCCCGGGTGGGTGGGACCGACTGTCTAGACTCGGACAGGGTTGGAGCAGCAGCGCGCACAACAACGAGCCGTGATCATCGGCGTCACGCCGAAGGGCGAAGACTTCGCCGAGATGACCGAGCTTCTGCGCACCGCGGGCGTCGCCGTCGTAGGAACGCTCGTCCAGCACCTCGAGCATCCGCATCCGAACACCTATCTCGGGCCGGGCAAGCTCGAGGAGCTCAAGACCGTCCTGAAGGCCGCGGACGCCAACATGGTCGCCTGCGACGACGAGCTCAGCCCGCGGCAGGAACGCAACCTCGAGCAGGCGCTGGAGCCGACGCCGGTCGTCGACCGCACCGCGACGATCCTCGACATCTTCGCCGACCACGCTCACAGCGCAGAGGGCAAGCTGCAGGTCGAGCTGGCGCAGCTCGAGTACAACCTCGCCCGCATGCGCGGGTTGTGGACGCACCTCGAGCGCCTCGGCGGCGTTTCGAGCGGCGGCTTCGCGACCCGCGGACCGGGCGAGTCTCAGATCGAGACCGACCGCCGGCTGGCGCGCAACCGGATCTCCGCACTGAAGCGCCGGCTCGTCGAGGTCAAGGGCTCGCGCGCGACGATGCGCGCCGAGCGGACACGCGCGCACCTGCCGCAGATCGCACTCGCCGGCTACACGAACGCCGGCAAGTCGACGCTGCTCAACGCGTTGACGGGATCGGACGTCGGCGTCCGCGACCGGCTCTTCCACACGCTCGACCCGACGACGCGCGTCGGTCGCCTGAACGGGCGCTCGTACCTTGTCACCGACACCGTCGGCTTCATCCGCAAGCTGCCGCATCAGCTCGTCGACGCGTTCGGCGCGACGCTGGAGGAAACACGGCTCGCGGACCTGCTGCTGCACGTCGTCGACGCCTCCGCCGACGACCAGGACCGCGACGAGATGATGCGCGCGGTCGAGGAGGTGCTCGGCGAGATCGGCGCCGGCGATCAGCCGCGGCTGCTGGTGCTCAACAAGGTCGACATGCTCGACTACGACGCTCGCGCCACGCTCGGCGTCCAGCACCCGGGCGCCGCCCTGGTGTCGGCGGCGACGGGGGAGGGGCTCGACGACCTGGCGGACCGGATCGAGACAGCGTTCCGGGCGACGCTGCGCAACGTCGAGCTGCTGATGCCCTACTCGGAGGGCGGCCGGCTCGCCGAGCTGCACGACGTCGCCGGAGACCTCGAACGCACCGACACGCCGGAGGGCGTCCGCGTCCGCGCCCGCGTGTCGCCGACGGTCGCGGAGCGCTTCGCACGCTGGGCCGTCAACGGGCACGTGGTGGCCTCCGGCGCGGATCCGGACGACGCGTGACGCTGCGCGTGAGGCGCCTCGTCCCCGAGGCGGTGCTTCCGGTCCGAGCGCACGACGGCGACGCCGGCTACGACCTGCACTCGATCGAGGCCGCGACGATCGAGCCCGGCCGGCGAGCGATGGTGGCGACCGGAGTGTCCGTCGAGATCCCCGAGGGCCACGCCGGCCTGGTGCTGCCGCGTTCGGGCACCGCCGCCCGCCATGGAATCGCGCTGGTCAACGCGCCGGGCCTGATCGACTCCGGCTACCGCGGCGAGCTCAAGGTGCTGCTGCTGAACACCGACCTCGACGCGCCGTTCGAGATCGCACCCGGCGATCGCATCGCCCAGCTCGTGTTGATGCGGGTCGAGACGCCGGCGGTCGAAGAAGTCGACGTGCTGACCGACACCGTCCGCGGCGACGGCGGCTTCGGCTCGTCCGGGCGCTGACGCGCTCAGGCTGAGAGCCCGGCCGCCTTCCGCGCGGACGCGTGCGCGGCGTCCTCGTAGCGGTCGTCGAGCGCCGCCAGTTCGTCGATCCCGAGCGCCGTCGCGATCAGCCAGTCGGCGAACCATGCGTTCTTCGGCAGCAGCGGCCCGTGCAGGTAGGTGCCGATGACGTTGCCGCGGCGCGCGCCCTCGGCGCCTGACGAGCCCGTGTTCCCGTGGCCCGCGAGTACGCGTCCGAGTGCCGCCTGGCCGGGCGCGAGCTGCGTGCGGCCGCCGTGGTTCTCGAAACCGGCGAGGACCCGCGGACCGTCGAGCCGCGGCAGTTCGACCTCGATCGCAACGTTGCCGATCAGGCGCGGGCCGTCCTCGCGCACGGTCTGGACGTCGAGCAGCCCCGCTCCCGCGATCTCATCGCTGCCGAACGCGTAGGCGTGGCCGAGCAGCTGGTAGCCGCCGCAGACGCCGAGCACCACAGCACCGCGGTCGGCGGCCTCGTGCAGAGCGTCGCGCTTGCGCTCGACGAGGTCCTGCGCGCAGAGCAGCTGATCGCGATCCTGGCCGCCGCCGAGATAGAACAGGTCGTGAGCACCAGGATCGATCGCGTCGCCGATGCCCGCGGCCGTGACGCTGAAGCCGAGACCGCGCCAGCCACAGCGGCGCTCGAGCAGCAGCAGGTTGCCGCGGTCGGCGTAGATGTTCATCAGGTCCGGGTACAGCGCGCAGACGCGCAGCGTCGCATCAGCCACGCAGGATCACCACGTCGCTGCCGGCGTAGTCCTCGGTCTCGTCGACGGTCCGCCGTGGCAACGGGGTCAGGCCCGCCGCTTTGCCGTGCGCCTCGAGCTCGTCGGCGCCGACGCGCGCGAGCGTGACGACGTCACCGCTCACCGTGCGCTCTCCGGCGGGTGAGACGAGCTCGCGCACGCGCTCGATCTCGAGCCCCGCCGGCACGCTGCGAAGCGCCACCGGCTGGCTGGCCCAGACCCAGCCGTCACGTTCGTGGATGTCCGGAAGCGGGCGAAGCTCGCCCTCGTAGGCCGGTGGGTTGGCCACCGACGCGGCGAACAGCCCGCCGGGCAGAAGATGCGCCGCCGCGCACGCGAGCAGCTCGTGGTGGCGGTCCTCGAGCAGCTGCACGGTCTGCATCGGTACCAGGATCAGGCGAAACCGTCGTCCGAGCGCGAAGTCGCGCGCGTCGGCGACGGCCGTCGTCACGGGAAGACCCGCGGACCGCGCGACGAGCGCGTCGAGAAGCTCTGCGTCGACGTCGAGCGCGACGACCTGATGACCTGCCCGAGCGAGATCCAGCGCCACGCGGCCGGTGCCGGCGCCGACGTCGAGGATCGGCCCCGCCGGCAGTGACGGATCAGCCGCCAGTTCCTGCCACAGCGCCAGGTCCTCGGTGTAGCCACCGCACTCCAGGTCATGCCAGGCGACGCCACCACTCACGCGAACGACTCCTCGGCGACGCCGCGCTTGGCGAGAACCTCGCGCAGCTCGAGCATCGCCGTGTACGTCGGCAGCGCGTAGAGCGTCGTCGGCGGCTCGTCGATGTCGATCGCTGCCGCGTCGAGCGCGGCCTCGAGATCGCCGATCACCGAGATCCGCTCCGGCGCGATGCCCGCGTACTTGAGCCGCACGGCGAGCTCGTCCGCGCGCGTCCCGGCGCACGTGACGCGCCGCACGCGATCCGCGAGCAGCTCGAAGTCAGCATCCCAGATCCACGAAACGTCGCGACCGTCGGCGACGTTGTCGTTGAGTACGGCGAGGACGTCGTGCTGACCGGGCTCGAGCGCCAGCGTGCGCAGGACCTCGTTCGCCCCGGCCGGGTTCTTGACCAGCAGGATCGCGACGTCGCGCTCGACGGGGGCCACCAGCCGCACGGTCTCGCCGCGGCCGAATGCCGGCTCGACGTTCGCCAGGCCGGCGACGATCTGCTCAGGCGTCGCACCGAGCGCCTGTGCCAGCGCCGCCGCCGCAAGCGCGTTGTAGACGTTGTAGAGCCCGGGGAGGGGGAGAGCGACTGGCAGGTCCGCCTCGCCGATCCACAGCGTGAACTCCGCGCGTTCGGTGCCGTACAGCCTGACATTCGTCGCAATGACCTCGGGCAACGGCCGTGAGGCGTCACACGACGGGCAGTGATAGCGCCCGAGGTGGCCGAGGTAGACGACGTCGTAGACGTACGGCGCCCCACAGCGGCGGCAGTGCTTGGAATCCGACGCGTGCTGCATCTCCGCGATCGCCAGGGCATCGTCCTCGACGCCGAAGTAGGTCACGCCGGGGTGCTCGCGGCCGAGGTCGGCGACGAGCGGGTCGTCGGCGTTGAGCACGAGCGCGGCCTTGGGGTCCAGCTCGTCGACGACCGCCTGCCAGCGATCGGCGATCGTCTCGAGCTCGCCGTAGCGGTCGAGCTGATCGCGGAACAGGTTGCCGAGCAGCAGCGCCCGCGGTTGCAACTGCCCGACGACGTGGTCGAGCCAGAACTCGTCGACCTCGAACAGCCCCTGCTCGCCGCGCCCGTAGAGCAGCGCCGCCGCGACGCCGCCGGCCATGTTCGCGCCGGCCCGGTTGTGCACCAGCCGGGTGCCGTCACGCTCGAGGATCGCGGCGACCATGGCTGCCGTCGTCGTCTTGCCGTTCGTCGCGGAGATCACGGCGCTGCCGCGCGGCAGCCGCCGCGCCAGCCGGCCGATCGCGTCGCCGTCGAGGCGCATCAGCACCTTGCCGGGAATACTCGTGCCGCCGCGTCCACTGAGCCGTGAGAGCGCGCCTGTGCCACGCGCGGTGGCGATCTTGGCCCTGAGCAGCCAGTTCATGCAAGCGCAGCCTAGAAACACCGCAGAAACGACGCGGGCACTCGGTAGGGTTTGGCGCTCGATGCTCCGTCGCCTCGCGCCGCCGCTCACCGTCCTACTCGCCGTGGCGCTCTCGGGTTGCGGCTCCGATGACGCGAAGCAGTCCGGTGACGCCGGGGACGCGGTGACGACCGCGTCGACGACGACGACCGCCGGTTGCCGCAAGGTCGCCGCACCGAGCCCGAAGCGCGTCCAGCGGTTGTCGAAGCCGACCACGCGGCTGTCTGCGCCGACGACCGTCACCCTGACGACCAACTGCGGACGGATCACGATCCGCCTCGCCGTCGCTCGCGCACCGAAGACCACGTCGTCGTTCGCGTCACTCGCTCGCCGGGGCTTCTACGACAACCTCACGTTTCACCGTGTCGTCCCGGGGTTCGTCGTCCAGGGCGGCGACCCGCTCGGAACCGGGCTCGGCGGCTCCGGCTACAAGGTCGTCGAGCGCCCTCCGGCAAGCACCGTGTACACCCGGCGCGTCGTCGCGATGGCGAAGGCGGCGAACGAAGCCGCCGGGACCTCGGGCAGCCAGTTCTTCATCGTCACGGCCGAGAACGCCGAGCTACCGGCCGATTACGCACTCGTCGGCCGCGTCGTCGGCAGCTACAGCGCGGTCGCGAAGATCGAGGCCACGCCGACAGCCGCCGGCGACCGGCCGACCGAGCCGCTCGTGATCGAGCGCGCCACCGTCACGTCCGGCTGACCGAGCGCTCGCCTCAGGCGACCGCGCGGCGCGATTGTCGCCGCCGGCCGAGCAGCGCCATCACGCCGAGCACGGCGATCACGAGCAGTGCTCCGAGCAGCAGGCCGCTGATCAGGCCGACGCCGCCGAACGGCAGGCTGATCAGCTCGACGATGCCGAGGCCGAGGGCGATCACCCCGACGACGAGTGCGATGACGATCAGGATGCCGCGCGCACGCGTCAGGGTGCTCGAGCCGGGGGGAGGGCTGAGCAGCGCCAGGAAGCGCAGCAGCAGCAATTGGCGGGAGCTCGGGGGCGCCTGGCCGAGCCGCTCCATCGCGATCTTGAGGTCGTCGGGCCGGCGCTCGGCGGACGCGATCGCCGCGTCGGCCATCCGCCGCAGCTGCATCCGCTCCTGCGGGCGCGCGGCGGCCAGCGCCTTCTGGAAGTGGGCGCGCGTCGCCTGAGCGTCGAAGCGCTCGGCCGCGCGGGCTCCGAGGATCGCCTGCGCTGCGGAGCGCAGCTTCGTCTCCTTCTCGAGCTCCTCGCTGCTCTTCGTCTCGAGCGCCTGCATGTTCGCGAGGGCGCTGCGCTGCTCGATCTTGATCTGGCGGGGCTTGGGTGGCATGTGGACGCCATGATCGCATCCACAGCCGCCGGCGTGCGCGGTGCACGCCTTGGTCCGGCCCGGGGCTAGAAGTCTTCGGGCAGGATCGCGCCCGCGGACAACGCTGCGGCGAAGCGATCGATCGCCGCTTCCTCGTTGCCGATCCAGAGCACCTCGAGGGCCCACAGCATGTCGGCGTAGCCGCGGTCGAGCTCGCGATCGAGCGCCTCGAGCTCGGCGTCGGAGTAGATCGCCGTCTTCTCCCAACCGCAGGCGACGCAGTACAGGTTGAGCCGGCAGAGCCTCTCGGCGACGACGTCGTACTCGTCACCGGGGACGACGAACGAGCCCTGGCACGACGGGCAGACGTGCAGACCGCCGAGCGGCTTCTGCGACGCCTCGGCGGCGGTGCCGCGCTCGAGAATCTCGACACGGATCCGCCGCTCGACCTCGTCGGCGGGGCTCCAGGTCTCCGTCGTCGTGCTGCTCGGAAGGGCGGCCATCGCGGCAACCTAGATCGGCCTTGACTGAGGTCAGGCGGGGATCGGTATGCGAGTCGTATGCGTTTCCGAGCCCCACATGGGCGGGGTGGTGCCTACTCGGCCGGCGTCGTGGCGGTCGACGTCTCGGTCGACGACCCGGCCGACGTCTCTGTCGTCGTCGTCGTGCTCGTCTCGTCGTCGTCCGCGTTGGCCTGCTTGCGCTTCGCGGCCGCCTCCTTGCGAGCCTTTCGGTCCGCGGCGGCGAACTGCTTCAGGACAGGCTCGCCCCAAGCCAGATGGACCGCCTCGATCAGCTTCGGATCGATGCCCTGGTTGATCGAGAAGCCCGTCTGCGACCAGCCGATCGCACGGGCGACGACCTGGTCGGCATATTCGACGCCGACCTCGTCGTGGCCGTAGTAGTCGTACGCGGCCTGCCAGGCCGACACGTCGAGCGCGGCCGCGGCACCGGAACTGCGCAGCAGGCTGGCCGCCGCCATCATCGCGTCGTAGTCGTCATAGACCGACGGATGCCGCTCGGTCTTGTGCGGGTAGTCGTCCGGGCGGTCAGCGAGGCGATACGCGGCGCGGTAGCGCTCCCACGTCGTCGTCGGGCCGTTTGTCACGTTGAACTGCATCGGGCCGGCACAGCAGTGCGCGAAGTTCAGCCCGTGATAGGTGCTCGCGGCGGTCGAGAACGCCGTCTCCTGGCGATGAATCGACGCGAGCAACAGCCAGTTGACGCCGAAGGTCCGCTGCGCGCGGCCGTAGAGGTCGTAGTAGCCGGAGACCCAGCCCGCCGGCACATGTGCGACGTCGTTGCGTGCGAACGCCTGCTCCCAGGCGACACGGGCGCGCGCCAGGGCGTCGGCTGAGTCGGCAGCGGCCGTGTGCGCCGAGACCTTGCGCTCGCCGGACTTCGCGTTGCTCTTCGCCTTGCTCTTGGTCGTCGCCGATCCCGTATTCCCGGCGACGGCTGTGGCCGGCTGGGTCGGAGGGGGCGACGCGGCGTCGCTGCCGTCGCGAGGAAGCGCGAACAGTGCCAGTCCGATGATCGCGAAACCCAGCACGACGCAGGCGCCTGCGACCGCGAGGCCCTTGTGGTGACGCTCCTCCGAAGCCATGAAGCCCCTACAAGGCTAGATGCCTTGCCGACTGGCGGGTACCGCCGCTGCGCCCGGCCGCAGGAGGTGCACCGTCGCACGGGGAGATGCCGACCGTGAGATCGCCGCCGTCCGCCAGCCACGGGCACAGGCCTGTGCGAAGAACTCGTCGGCGAAGGCGCGGCCGGGATCGGCGAGCCAGATCTCGCCGCGCTCGCCGACCAGTCGCGGAAGCAGGTCCAGCAGCAGCGGCACGTTGCGGCGTTCGTAGAGGACGTCGGCGGCCAGTACAAGGTCCCATGGAGCGGCGGCGAGCAGCACCTCGGGCTGCTGCCAGGAGCAAACGACTGTGTCGACTTCGACGCCGTTGCGGCGTGCGTTCGCTCCGGCGATCTCGGTGGCGGGCGCGAACCAGTCGCTGGCGGTCACCTTGCCGTGCGCCAGCGCCGCGCAGATGGCCGCCAGGCCGAGGCCGCAGCCGAGCTCGAGCACGCGTCTGCCGCGCAACGATCTGCCAACGACGGCTGCGGCAAGCGCGACGCCGCTCGGCCACAGGTCGGCCCAGTACGGCAGCCGCTCGTCCGCACCGAAGGCATCGGCGTCGAGCAATGTCTCGCTGTCGCGCGGACGCTCCAGCACGATCTCGCGACCGCCGACCAGCACGACTTCTTCGATCATGTCCGGCGCCGCAGTCATCGGGCGTCCACCGTAGCCGTGGGATGGCCCCGGGCAGGAGCAGCTGCTGGAAGGCGTCGCTGCCGTCAAACACTGCGATTTCCGCACGAATGTTCATAACGAAGATTAGAGGGCATTGAAGAGCGGCGAATCCGGCTCGTGAGGTCCCCGTTCCGCCCCGACAGCGCCGTCAGCGCGTGCCGAGGCGCTCGACGATCGTGTCCGCCGACTGCGGGTCGAGGTCGCCGAAGACGACGTGGCAGCCGTTTTTCGTATGCACGTGCAACGACCTGCGCGAGCGGCGCATCATCGGCCTGCGGATCTCGGCGGCGGCGACGAGCCCGAACCGGATCCAGTCGACACGCGCGCTGACGGCGTCCTCGAGCAGCCACAGCAGCCTGCTGTCTGTCAGGACAAGCCGTACCGGGCCGCGTGCCGCGCCGCCGGCGTCGACGACGAGCCGGACGTGCTCGTTTTCGGCCAGGGCCGCCAGGAGCTCCCAGCCGAGCCGCTCGCGCAGCCCCGGCGGCAGCCACGTGCCCGGCGCCGGGCGGCGTCCGATCGTCGGCTCGTACGTGCGCGTCGTTCCCTCAGCACGTCGAAGTTCTGCTCGTGCGCGCTCGTACGCCGCGTTCAGCGCCGCCATGCGACGTTCGCCGCCGGCGTGGCGGTCGGGATGCCAGCGCTTCGCCAGGCGCCGGTATGCCGCCGTCAGCTCGCGCTCGCTGACGTCCGGCTCGACACCGAGGATCGCGAACGGGTCCACGCCGCACATTCTCTCCGGCGCGGGACCTCGGCAGCCTGCTCGCCCCCGCCACGACAATCGTTCGGCCTCGAACATCTGTCGAAAAGGGGTGCGCTCGCGCGTGGATCTGTGGTACGCAAGGTCCGTGCCTCAGCTTCGTCACGACACCGCGGCGACCCGTCGCGCCCTACGGCCGGGCTCGTCGTTGCGCTCGGGGCCCGTTCTTGCGTCGCGACGCGATGTCGCGCTCGTCAGCGGATGGCTGCGCAACCTGTCCGCTGCGGACGGTCGCGCCGCCAGCACCGGCGCCGGCAGAGCCGAATCCGGGCACCACCCGGTCCAGCCGTAGCCGACCCGCCCAGCCTCACGAGGACGGAGCCTGCCGCGTCAGCTGGCGCGTTCGGCCATGTCGCCGATCAGACGTGAGAGCTGCCCGCCGGACCACGCGATCGGCGACTTGCCCGGCTCCTCGACGATCAGCTCGGCGCCGAGTAGCGCGGCCCAGCGCTCGCCGACGTCGAGCGGATGCCCGGGGTCGGCCTCGTCACGGTCGGCGACGACTAGCGAAGGAGCCTCGATCGCCGCGAGATCCTCGTCGGCCGCGAACGGCGACGAGCGCGGGATCTGCTCGATCGCGTCGGCGACGGCGCCCGGATGCTCGTGGCGCGCCATCCGCTGGCGCAACACCGTGACGACCGTCTCGCGCCACGCGTCGGGCACGCCCGGGTCGCCGTAGGCCTCGACGAAGCCCTCGACACCGCCGTCACGAAGACCCGCGGCAAGGCTGTCCCAGCGAACGAGGTTCGGTGTCGTGTCGGGCAGGAACGCGGGCGTGATTGCGACGAGTCCCGCGACGCGGCCCGGATGCTCGATCGCGACGCGGGCCGCGGTGTGGGCACCCATCGAGGCGCCGGCGAGCACCGCCCGCTCGATGCCGAGGTCGTCGAGTACGCGCAGCACGTCGTCCGCCAAAGACGGGTAGTCGTAGTGCGGTGCGGGGTCGGACTCGCCGTGCCCGCGCGCGTCGAAGGCGACCACGCGGTGTCCGCCCCGTTCGAGCATCCGCGATCCCATCACGACGTAGTGACGCGTCGCCGTCAGCCCGTGCAGCAGCAGGATCGGTGGCGCGTCGGGACGGCCGCCACCGCTGTCGTCGATCTTCAACACGGCTCACAGTCTCGCCTACCCTGCAGATCATGGTCATCGACGTCACCGAGGCAACCTTCGAGACCGAGGTCCTCGAGCGATCGAAGACGACGCCGGTCGTGGTCGATTTCTGGGCCGAATGGTGCGGGCCGTGCAAGCAGCTGGCGCCGGCGCTCGAAAACGCCGCCAACGCGCGGGAGGGCCAGGTCGTGCTGGCCAAGCTCGACACGGACAGCAATCAGAATCTCGCCGCGGCCTTTCAGATCCAGGGGATCCCGGCCGTCAAGGCGTTCAAGGACGGGCGCATCGTCGACGAGTTCACCGGTGTCCAGCCGCCGGCCGAGGTCGAGCGCTTCTTCGACCGTCTCGTTCCGAGCGAGGCGGACCTGCTTGCGTCGTCGCAGGACGAGGCGTCGCTGCGCCGCGCACTGGAGCTCGACCCGGGCCGCGCCGACGCCGCCGTCGCCCTGGCGCGGATCCTGCTCGGCCGCGGTGAGCTCGACGAGGCCCGTGCGCAGCTGGAGCCGGTCCGCGACTCCTACCAGGCGGACGCGATCCTCGCCCGGCTCGACCTTGAGCCGGTGCTTCCCGAGCTGAGCCCGGCGTTCGCTGAGCTCGACGAGGGCCTGATCGAGGCACCGCTTGACAGCCTGATCGCCGCGATCGCCGCGAACCCGGAGCGCAAGGACGACCTGCGCAAGGTCGTCGTCGGCGTGCTCGACCAGCTCGGCGTCGAGGACGAGCGCGCTCGCGAGTACCGCCGCCGCCTCGCGACGGCGCTGTACTAGCCGCTTCCGGTCTTATGACCCCCTGATCGGGTGGAGTGCCACCCCACGCCTGTCGCGGCAGCGGTGGCGGCGAGTACGTGTCGGCAGCTCTCCCGACGAAAGGCTGCCACCGTGGCGACCACCGCAGGATCCTTGCAGCGCCGCCCGCTCGTCCTCGCGGACGCCGTTCCGGGCAGGCACGCCCGCGACGCCGCGTTCGTCACCGGCGGCGCGCTGCTGACGGCCGCGCTGGCGCAGGTCGCGCTCCACGTTCCCCCCTCCCCGGTCCCGATAACCGGCCAGACGTTGGCAGTCGTGCTCGTCGGCGCCGGTCTCGGCGCTCGCCGTGGCGCGGCGGCGCTGACGCTCTACCTGCTTCTCGGGCTGTTCCTGCCGTTCTACGCCGACGGTGGTTCAGGCACGTCGGTCGTCTGGGGCCCGAGCGGTGGCTATCTGCTCGGCTTCGTCCTCGCCGCCTTCGTCGTCGGTGCGATCGCCGAGCGCGGCGGCGACCGCCGCGTCGCGGGCGCGTTCGCCGCCTTTGTCGCCGGGCAGCTCGTCGTCTTCGGCTTCGGGCTTGCCGGGCTCAAGCTGGCCGTCGGCGAGAGTTGGTCGTGGACGGTCCACAACGGCTTCACCGTGTTCATCGCCGGCGGGCTGATCAAGGCCGCGATCGCCGCCGCGATCATCCCGTCGGCGTGGCAGATCGTCGGCGGGATCGAGTCCCGCTGGCGATAGTGGACGCGCGCTACGCGGCGGCGCCGGCGAGCGCGTGCTCGCGAACGAGCTCGGCCGTGCGGTCGGGCTGTTCGATCCAGAACATGTGGCCGACGCCGTCGTAGCGCACGAACCGAGCCTCGGGCATCGCCCGCGAGATCGCCTCGCCGTTGACCACCGGCAGCATCCGGTCCTCGCTGCCGTGAATGATCAGCGTCGGCGCCGTGATCTCTGCCAGCTGCAGATGCGTGTCGTGTGCCGCGATCGCCCGCATCTGCAGCATCAGCACGCGCAACGCGGTCGGCTTGCGCAGCGCGGTCGCGTGAAAGAGCGCGTAGGCCTCGGCGTCGGCGGAGAACGCCGCGGAGACGTTCGCCTCCCAGCTGGCGCGGATCGCGCCGTCACGATCGCCGTCGCGCAAGGCGTTGACCATCGGTGCGAAGACCTCGGCGTCGGCCAGAATGCCCTCCGGCCCGCCGGCGTATGTACAGCCCAAGGTCAGCGTCCTGACCCGCTCGGGGTGATTCAGCGCAAGCTCCTGCGCGACCA
>Ga0075420_100003946_pt1 | contig 13007 bp, 12 predicted proteins | sample SoiMetdeltSBSDD4_FD_75296 | JGI IMG/M metagenome (GOLD analysis project Ga0075420, IMG submission 75296) | Bulk soil microbial communities from a Populus tree surrounding site in Tennessee, USA - Soil MetaG P. deltoides SBSDD4 | ecosystem: Environmental > Terrestrial > Soil > Tree plantation... | reverse complement strand
GAGGCCGGCGAGGAGTGCGTCGCGCTCGGCCGGAACCGCGGTGACTATGAGCACTCGGGGCATCAGCCGCTGCCCCGGTCGCCCTGGCCGCCCTCGTCGCCGACCCGCTCCGCCGGGGACGGCCGGTAGATGTGGAACCCAGGCGGTGCAAGGGAGTCGTCCACCGGCGGGGGCGCGGGGGCTGAGGCAGGTGGCGGACCCGGCCTGCGGCGTACCGGGCCAGAGGCGGGCCGGCCTCGGTCACGCGGCTGCGCGGCCGAGCCGGGTGACGGCGCGGCCGGGTCCGGTGGGTGCGCGGTGGAGCCCGGTGCCGGCGTGGCAGATCTGGCCACCGTCCGGTCCGCCGGCCCGGACGGCTCATCCTGCCGGGTCTGTGCCGGCGCGGTGCTGCTCGCCCGGCCCAGGAGCCGGTCGGAGAAGGTGCGGCCGGCGATGCTCGCGGAGCGGACGGCGGCGAACAGGACCGCACCGGCGGCGACGCCGATGCCGATGCGCCCGTCCACCGGCACGAGCCCGATCGCGCCGCCGGCCACCCACGAGAGCATCAGCAGCGTCTCGGCGTGGGCAAAGGCGCTCGCCCGCACATGCTCATGGATGCGTTCCTGGATGGAGGCGTCGACGGCGAGCTTTGCCAGGCCGCTGGCGACCGCGGTGGCCAGGCACAGCGCGGCGACCATCGGCAGGTGGAACCGCAGTGTGGTCAGTGCGGCGAGCACGGCGACGAGCAGCATGCCGGTGGCCTGCAAAGCGACCGGCCGGCGGATGCGCAGCCGGGTGCCGACCGCGGTCGACAGGAAGGTGCCGAGGCCGAGGGCGCCACCCACGAGTCCCATCGCGGCCTCAGCGGAGAGGGTCACGTCCCCGACCCGCGTCGGCAGCGTCCCGCTCCGGATCGCGAACGCGCAGAAGAGCAGCAGGAAGCCGTAGAGCGCGCGCAGCGCGGCACTGCCGGTGACCGCGGCGACGACCAGGCGGCCGGAGAGCACCTTGCGCGGCCCGCCGTCCCGCCACCACATCCACCGGAACGGCGCCGGCACGGCCTCCGGCGCGTCCGAGTCGGCGCGGGGCGGCAGCCGCAGGGCCACGACCATGCCGACCAGGAATATCACCGAGGCGACCCGCAACGGCCACTGTGGACCGAGGGTGAACGCGGCGACCCCGATCGGCACCACCGCCGCCCCGGCGATCGTGCCGTAGACGCTGGCCCGGGCCCCCGCCTCGGACAGCCCCAGCCCGTCCGGCAGCAGCCGGGGGACGGCCGCGGACCGGGCCACCCCGTACGCCCGGGAGAGCGCGAGCACGCCGAACGCCGCGGGGTAGAGGCCGAAGCCGTGGATGTAGTCGGAGATCATCCAGGCTAGGAACGCGCGGCCCAGCATGGTGGCGGCCAGCGCGTACCGCCGGCCGTGCCGGAACTGGTCGAGCAGCGGGCCGACCACGGGTGCCAGCAGGGCGAACGGCACCATCGTCACGAGCAGGTAGAGCGCTACCTTGCTGCGCGCCTCGCCCGCCGGGACGGCGAAGAAGATGGTGCCGGCCAGGCCGATGGCGACCAGGGTGTCACCGGCGCAGGAGGCCGCGTGCAGGTCGAAGAGGCGGGTCATGCCGGCCTCTCCGGCGGCGCCCCGGTCGCGCACCGAACGTGCCTTGCGGGTGGCCCACCGCCCACTCACCAGCGTCTGGCGAACGACCGCGCGGGCGGCGCGCAGGCTCGTACCCACCGCCTGGGCCAGGGCGCGGATTAGCGGCATGTCCCCATCCTGACGCATGCCGCCGACAATGCGAGGCGGCGGCGCACCGCCATGCCACGCGCCGCCGCGGTGCCGGCGGACCCGCCGGACCTGGCGGGACTGCTGCGGGGCGGGCAGGGTTGCCGCGGGCCCACGACGATGAGGGAGAATGCCCGGGTGACCCGCGCCGCTGTGAGAACCGCCCGCCTGGACCAGACCTGCGCCGCAGCCGTCGAGCTGGCCCGCTCCGCGGTGGTGGAGGTCGATCCGGAGTACGTCGGTGAGCACCTGCACGTGGCCAGCGAGGGAGAACGGGTGGTCACCCACTTCTTCGACTGTGGCCTGCCCGGCTACCGCGGCTGGCGCTGGGCGGTGACGGTGGCCCGCGCGCCGCGCAGCCGTACCGTGACGATCTGCGAGACGGCGCTGCTGCCCGGGCCCGATGCGCTGCTGGCGCCGGGCTGGGTGCCGTGGGAGGAGCGGCTGCGGCCCGGGGATCTCGGGGTCGGCGACCTGCTGCCCACGCCGGAGGAGGACGAGCGCCTGGTGCCGGGCTACCTGCTCTCCGACGACCCGGCCGTCGAGGAGGTCAGCTGGGAGCTCGGGCTGGGACGGGCCCGGGTGCTGTCCCGGGAGGGTCGGGCGGAGTGCGCGCAGCGGTGGTACACCGGCGACCCGGGGCCGGAGGCGCCGATCTCGGCCGCCGCCCCGGCGGGCGCCCGGTGCGGCTCGTGCGGGTTCTACCTGCCGCTGGCCGGCGCACTGCGGCCGGTGTTCGGGGTGTGCGGCAACGTCTACGCGCCCGACGACGGCCGGGTGGTCACGACCGACCACGGCTGCGGGGCGCACTCGGAGGTGCTGGTCGAGCCGGGCCCGTCGGTCGAGGAGCTGCCCACGGTGTACGACGACAGCGAGGAGCCGCTCTAGCCGGCGGTCAGTCCCGGGCGCCCGCACCGCGCCGGCGCTCCCGGCGGGCGGCGTCGTGCCGGAGCATCACCAACAGCCCCGGGAACCCCCAGAGGAAGCCGGCCAGGCAGGTCCACAGCCAGCTCTGCGGCGCGCCCAGGGCCAGCAGGGCGAGGCCGGCCACCGCCCACGCCGCGATCCCCGCGACGGCCAAGGGCACCATCGGCGGGTCGAGCGGCTCGGGCGGGCGGGGAGGCTCGGGGTGGGACACGCCGACAATGTACGTCGCGGCCGGCGTACCCGTGATCTTTTTGGCTGCTCCCGGGCCTGGCCAGACATCGCCATGAGCCGGGCTCGCCGGCCAGGAGGCGGCGGAGGCCTTGATCGGGCCCTTCCCTGGCGCCGCCAGACTCTGGCACTATGCGCCCGACAGCCTCGACGAGCACTGATGTGAGGACGGTATGGCCGGGTGCGGCGAGCAGGTCATCGGGTGCGGTGTGGTGCGGCGTAGCCCGGCCGGGCAGGGAGGCGTGCGGTGAGCGACAGGGTCACGCAGGCGCCTACCGACCGGCCGGCGCCGCGCGGCGGGCTGGACCGCTACTTCGAGATCACCGCGCGCGGCTCGACGCTGGGCCGGGAGGTCCGTGGCGGGCTGGCCACCTTCTTCACGATGGCCTACATCGTGGTGCTGAACCCGCTGATCCTCGGCGGGGTTGCGGCCGACGCCGACGGCGTGCACCTGGACCAGGCCCAGCTGGCGGCCGCGACCGCCCTGGTCGCCGGCCTGATGACGATCGTCATGGGAGTGGTCGGGCGGTTCCCGCTGGCGCTCGCCGCAGGGCTCGGCATCAACGCGCTCGTGGCGTTCGAGATCGCCCCGGAGATGACCTGGGCCGACGCCATGGGCCTGGTGGTCATCGAGGGCCTGCTCATCACGCTCCTGGTGGTCACCGGGCTGCGGCGGGCGGTGTTCCGCGCCGTGCCGACGCAGCTGAAGACGGCGATCGGGGTCGGGATCGGGCTGTTCCTGACGGTCATCGGCTTCGTGGACGCCGGCTTCGTCCGCGGCGCCGCCGGCGCTCCGCCGCTCAGCCTGGGCATCGGCGGGAAGCTGGCCGGCTGGCCGACGCTCGTCTTCGTACTCGGGCTGATCGGGACCTTGATCCTGGTCGCGCGCAGGGTCAAGGGCGCGATCCTGATCGGCATCTTCGCCTCCACGATCCTGGCCATCATCGTGGAGGCGGTCGCGCGGGTCGGCCCCTCGGCCGGCGGCAGCAACCCGCGTGGCTGGAGCCTGAACGTGCCGGAGCTGCCCGACCGGGTGGTGGACCTGCCAGACCTCAGCCTGGTCGGCAAGTTCAACCTGCTCGGCTCGTGGGAGCGGGCGGGCTGGCTGGTCGCGCTGATGTTCGTGTTCACGCTCATGCTCACCGACTTCTTCGACACGATGGGCACCATGGTCGCGGTGGCGCAGGAGGGCGACCTGCTCGACGAGCGCGGCAACCCGCCGCGGACCAGGGAGATCCTGCTGGTCGACTCGCTCGCCGCGGCGGCCGGCGGGGCGGGCAGCGTCTCCAGCAACACGTCCTACATCGAGAGCGCCGCCGGTGTGGCCGAGGGAGCGCGGACCGGGGTGGCGAACCTGGTCACCGGGGCGCTCTTCCTCCTCGCCATGTTCCTGGCGCCGCTGGTGACCATCGTGCCGTTCGAGGCGGCCAGCACCGCCCTGGTCGTGGTCGGCTTCCTGATGATGACCGCGGTACGCACCATCGACTGGACCGAGTACGACATCGCCATCCCGGCCTTCCTGACCATCGTGATCATGCCGTTCACGTACTCTATCTCCAACGGCATCGGCGCCGGCGTGATCGCGTACACGGTGCTCAAGCTGGCCCGGGGCCGGGCCCGCGAGGTGCATCCCCTGCTCTACGGCGTCGCCGTACTCTTTGTCCTGTACTTCCTGCGCGGCCCCCTGGGTGACCTCCTGGCGTGACCGCCACCACCACGCAAAGACATGTCGTTAGCTTTGCTTATTAGCTAGGCTAACGAGTGTGACGGAACGGAACGTGATGACCAACCGCAGCCCGGCGCAGCTCGCGACCAGGCTGCGCGAGGCCATCACCCGGCTGAACCGGCGGGTCCGCCAGGCCCGGCCGATCGGCGACCTCACCGCGACCCAGATCAACGCGCTGCTCAGCCTGGAGCTGGCCGGCGCGCTGACCCCGCGCGAGCTCGCCGACGCCGAGCGCGTCCAGCCGCCCACGATGACCAAGATCGTGGCGCGGCTGGAGGAGCGCGGCCTGGTCCAGCGCACGCCGCACCCGACCGACGGGCGCCAGGTCATCCTGTCGTCCACCGGCGCGGGGCGCGCGGTGCTCGCGCAGTACCAGCGGGCCCGCGACGAGTGGCTGACCCGCCGGCTGGCCGAGCTGACCCCGGATGAGCGGGAGACGCTGGCGCGCGCCGCCGAGATCCTGGAGAAGCTTGCCCGCGGCTGAGACCGCGCGCCGGGCCCGCTCCGCTTTCGTCCACCGTGGGTTTCGTGGTACGGGCTAGGGGGGCGCACGCGGCGTGCTGAGAAGGACGTTCCAGTCTTTGCAGGTCCGCAACTACCGGCTGTACGCGTCCGGCCAGCTGGTGAAGCTGGTCGGCATGTGGATGCAGTTCATCACCCAGGACTGGCTGGTGCTGCACCTGTCAGGCGACTCGGGCACGGCGCTGGGCATCGTGACTGCCCTGCAGTTCACGCCCATGCTGCTGCTGACGCTCTACGGCGGCAAGCTCGCCGACCGGCACGACAAGCGGAAGCTGCTGATGGTCGCGAACGGGATCTGGGCTGTGCTGGCGATGGGGCTGGCACTGCTCGTGGCGACCGGCGCGGTCCAGCTGTGGCACGTGTTCCTGTTCGCTGTCGCGCTCGGCCTCGCCACCGCGGTCGAGGCGCCGGCCCGGCAGGCGTTCGTCTCCGAGCTGGTCGGCACCACGCTGCTGCCGAACGCGCTGTCGCTGTCTGCCGCCACCTTCAACTCGGCGCGCATCCTCGGTCCCGCCCTGGCCGGCGTGGGGATCGCCGCATTCGGCACCGGGCCGGTGTTCCTCGTCAGCGCGCTCTGCGCGCTCTCCCCGCTGGTGGGGCTCTACCGGATACGCCCGGCCGAGCTGCACCGGGCCGACCTGCTGCCGCGGGGCGAGCGGGCGGACCCCCGGATCAGGGACGGGCTGCGCTACGTATGGCACCGCGGCGACCTGGTCCTGCCCCTGGCCATGGTGATGGTCATCGGGGCGATGGGCTTCAACTTCGGCATCACCCTGGCGGTGCTGGCCAAGACCACGTTCCACACCGGCGCCGCGTCGTTCGGCCTGTTCACCACCGCGCTCGCGGCCGGGTCGCTGGTCGGTGCGCTCGCCAGCTCCGGACGGCGCGCCCGCCCGTCGGTATACGTGGTCCTGGGCGCCGCCCTCGTGTTCAGCCTGCTGGAGATCGTGGTCGGTCTGGTGCCGACGTTCTGGCTGGTGGTCGCGTTGCTGGTGCCGACCGGACTCTTCATGATCTACTTTGCCCAGGCCGCCAACCAGCGGGTCCAGCTGGGCAGCGAGGCGGCCTACCGGGGCCGGGTCATGGCGCTCTACATGCTCGTCTTCCTCGGCACCACGCCGCTGGGGGCGCCGCTGATCGGCTGGCTGGCCGAGGCGGTCAGCGCCCAGGCCAGCATCTGGATCGGTGGCGTCATCTCGCTGGTGACCGCGCTGGCCGGGCTCGTGGTCCAGCTGCGCTCCTCCGGGGACCGGATCGGAGTACGGGTCCGCCCGTCGCCCCGCATCTACGTGGCCGCGGCGGGCGCCGGTCCGTGTCGTACCGGTGTGGTTGGGTGTGCCCATGGAGAGCACAAGGTTTCTGGAGTGCCTCGCCGCAGACTACGAGCGGCTGCGCGAGGTGGCGGCGGGCTCCCTCGACCGGGCCGTGCCGAGCTGTCCCGAGTGGACGGTGGCCGACCTCGTCCGGCACGTGGCAGAGGTCTACCTGCACAAGACGGAGGCTATGCGCCGCGGTGAGTGGCCCCGGCCGTGGCCGCCGGACCTGTCCGGCGAGGAGCCGCTCGACGTGCTGCGCCGGTCCTACGACGCGCTGGTGGGCGAGCTCACCGCCCGCAAGCCGGAGGAGCCGACGGTCACCTGGTTCGGGCCTGAGCAGACGGTCGGGTTCTGGGTCAGGCGGATGGCCCAGGAGACGGTTATCCACCGCGTCGACGGCGAGCTGGGCGCCGGCGCGCCGCTCGCCCCGATCCCGACCGACCTCGCCCTGGACGGCATCGACGAGGTGCTGGTCCGCTTCCTGGCGTTCGGCACGCGCGAGTGGGCCGAGGACTTCGGCGACCAGCTGGCCAGCTGTGACGGGCGGGCGGTGCGGGTGAGTGCGGGCGGGTCGACCTGGCTGGCCCGGCTGACGCCGCAGGGTGTCGACGTCACATCCGGCGACGGAGGTGCCGACATCACCGCTGGGGACGGCGAGGCCGACGCCGCCGTGCGGGGCGAGCCGGAGGCCGTGCTGCTGTGGCTGTGGCGCCGGGTCGGCGACGAGCGGGTCAGCCTCGACGGGGACCCGCAGCTGGTGGCGAAGCTGCGCGAGCTGCTGGGCCCGGCCACCGAGTAGCGCCAGCCAGCCACGGGCTGGCGGCTGGACGGGCTGGCGAAGCAGTGGCCTGCGGCATAGCTTGTGGGGGTGGCGGTCGTGCGCATGCTCGTCGTCGCCGCGGCGCTGGTCGCGCTCGCTTCGCTGCCGTGTGTCGTGGCGCTCTCGATCGTCCACGCGGACGTGGTGGTGGAGCGCGTCGGCGGTCTCATCCGGTGCTGCCACCAGCGGTGCCGCGCACTCCTGGTCGACTACCGGGTCATGCACGAGCGGGTCGTGGAGCCGCCGGTGCCGGCCGCGCCGCCCGGGCCGCCGATCGAGCAGATCGCGGCAGACCTGCGGCGGTTGGGCCGGCAGCGCACCGGCATCGCCACCCGCTCACCGGTCTGGTTCGCCGCGGTCCAGCGGGCGTACGAGGAGCGGCTCGTCCAGGCCTGCCGTTCGCTCGGCGTGGTGCAGCACCTGGGCGAGCTGACCGGCATGGACCGTGAGATCGAGCGGGTGCGGGTGGAGGGCGAGCTCCAGGCGGCCGGCCTGGTGCTCGGGCCGGTCGACGCCGAGCACGCCTGACGTGCGGCTCTTTGTCGCGGCGTACCCGCCCGCCCCGGTCGCCGATGACCTGGCCGGGCTGGTCGCCACGCTCGCGGTGGCCCGGACGGCTGCGGACGGGGTGAACACCCGGCTCGTCCCCACGGCGACCTGGCACATCACGCTCGCGTTCCTGGGTGAGGTGCCGGACGGCCGCCGGCTGGAGGTGGAGGCGGCGCTGGAGGCCGCCGCAGCTCGGTGGCGGGCCGAGCATGCCGAGCCACCGGTGGTACGGGTGCAGGGCGGCGGACGGTTCGGGCGGGGCCGGTTCACGATCCTCTGGGCCGGGCTGGCCGGGGATGTGGAGGCGCTCCGGGCGCTCGCTACCGCGGTGCGCCGGGAGCTCAGGCGCGCCCGCCTACCCTGTGATGGCAAGCTCTTCCGCCCCCACCTGACCCTGGCCCGGCCCGGCGACCGGGTGCCCACCGGCGCAGTGCAGGCCGACGTGGCTGCGCTCCGCGACCATACCGGTCCGGCATGGAGAGTCGGCGAGCTGCGGCTCATGCGGAGCCACCTCGGCCCGAAGCCCAGCTACGACCAGCTGGCCAGCTGGAGCCTTGATGCCCACACAGCCGGCGAGCCGGCCTCGCCGAGCGGGCGACCAGGTCGAGCCAAGCCAGCTCAGCCCGGCCTGGAGCATCAGCCAAGTAGTTGACCTGGCCATGCTTCGAGCCTGCGCACCTGTTTCGGCCGCTGATCTCTGCTGCCGTGACCGGCATGGACGAAGCGCCCTGGCGGGCCCCCGCCTCCGACCTGCCAGCCCCCGCCTCCGACCTACCAGGCCCATGCCTCCGGGCCCGGGCCGCCGCTGCCCACCGGCGGGAACAGCTCGTCGAGCTTTGCCAGCGTCGCCTCGTCGAACGACACGTCCAGCGCGCCCAGTGACGCGTCGAGCTGCTCGACGGTGCGCGGGCCGATGATCGGCGCGGTGACGCCGGGGCGGGACAGCAGCCAGCCGAGCGCCACGTTGGCTGGGTCCTCGCCGAGGTCGGCGCAGAGCTTCTCGTACGCCTCGATGGTTGTGCGGTGCTCCTCGAGCGCGTCGGACGCGCGCCCCTCCGCCGACCGGCCGGCGCTGCCTTCACGCAGCTTGCGCAGGGCGCCGGAGAGCAGCCCGCCGTGCAACGGCGACCACGGGATGACGCCGATGCCGTACTCGATCGCGGCCGGCACGACCTCCAGCTCGACGTGCCGGGTGAGCAGGTTGTAGATGCACTGCTCGGAGACGAGCCCGAGCAGGTGCCGCCGGGCCGCCGACTCCTGTGCGGCGACCAGGTGCCAGCCGGCGAAGTTGGACGAGCCGACGTAGCGCACCTTGCCGGCGTTGACCAGCATGGACATGGCCTGCCAGATCTCCTCCCACGGCGTGTCGCGGTCCACGTGGTGCATCTGGTAGAGGTCGATGACGTCGGTCTGCAGCCGGCGCAGGGAGTCCTCGCAGGCCCGCACGATGTGCCGGGCGGAGAGGCCGCGGTCGTTGGGCCACTCGCTCATCCGGCCGAAGACCTTGGTGGCCAGCACCACCTTGTCGCGGCGGCCGTCGCCCTGGGCGAACCAGCGGCCGATGATCTGCTCGGTGACGCCCTCGCCCAGCTTCCAGCCGTAGACGTTGGCGGTGTCGAAGAAGTTGATGCCATGGTCGAGCGCCCGGTCCATGACCGCGTAGCTGTCCGGCTCGTCGGTCTGCGGTCCGAAGTTCATCGTGCCCAGGCAGAGGCGGCTCACGGACAGGCCGGTACGGCCGAGGTTGGTGTACTCCATGCGCCTACCCTAATTCGCTCGCCGGACCGGCCGTGATCATGAAAACTGGTCCCGATGGCGGGTACGGTCACGCTTCGCGACGTCTCGGTGGGGTTCGGCGCCCGGCCGGTCCTCGCCGGGGTCAGCCTCGTCGTGGCGAGCGGGGACCGGGTCGGGGTGGTGGCACCGAACGGAGTGGGCAAGTCCACCCTGCTGCGGGTGGTCGCGGGGGAGCTGGCGCCAGAGACGGGGGTGGTGGTCCGCGCGCCCGCAGGGACCACCGTTGTGCGCCTGGCCCAGGAGCCCGAGGTACGGCCGTCCGAGTCGCTCCTGGGCCACCTGCGCCGCCGTACCGGTGTGGCGGCGGCGCAGCGGGCGATGGATGCGGCGGCTGCCGCGCTCGCGGCCGGCGGCGACAGGAGCGCCGGCGATGCCTACGCCGATGCGCTGGAGAGCTGGCTGGCGCTCGGCGGGGCCGACTTCGACGAGCGGGCAGGCGCGGTGACGGCCGCGCTCGGGCTGCCCGCCGAGCTGTTCGCACGCGGTGGTGGCGCACGCGGGACGGCGCAGCTTTCCGGCGGGCAGCGGGCCCGGCTCGCGCTCGCCGCCGTACTGCTCGCCCGGCCGGACATCCTGCTGCTCGACGAGCCGACCAACGACCTCGACGAGGACGGCCTCGGCCGGCTGGAGCGGCATGTGCGGGCCACCCCGGCCGGCGTGGTGGTGGTCTCCCACGACCGCGCCTTCCTGGACCAGGTCGTGGACCGGGTGGTGGAGCTCGACGAGTTCACCCGGCAGGCGAACGAGTTCCGCGGCGGCTGGTCGGCGTACCTCGCCGAGCGGGAGGCCGCCCGGCAGCGCGCGGTACGGGCGCGGGAGGAGTACGAGTCCCGCCGGGCCGACCTGGTTGACGCGGCCCGGCGCCAGCGCGAGTGGGCGCGGGCCGGGGCGCAGCGCGCGGCGAACCCCCGATACCAGCCGGACGGCGACAAGAACATCCGGCACTACCGCATCGCCAGCGCACAGGCGACCGGCGCCGGGGCGGCGCGCGCCGATCGGGCGGTCGAGCGGCTGGACCGGGAGGCGCCTGATGCGGTACGGGAGCCGTGGCGCCTGCGGCTGACCATCGCCGAAGCGGCGCGCCCTGGCGATATCGTCGTCCAGCTGCGCGGGGCGGTGATGGCCCGCGGTGACGTCACGCTCGGCCCGCTGGACCTCACGCTCGGCTGGGGCGAGCGGGTCCGCATCGCCGGGCGCAACGGCTCCGGCAAGACCACGCTGGTCGAGGCGCTGCTCGGCCGGCTGCCGCTGCGGGCCGGCACGCGCTACGCCGGCCCGTCCGTGGTCTTCGGCGAGCTGGACCAGAGCCGCAGGATGTTCGATACGGACGAGCCGGTGCTCGACGTGGTCCGCGGCGCCACCGGGCCCGACCGGGCCACCGGGCCTGACCCGACCGCGGGGCTGGGTCCAACCGCTGGGCGCCGCCCTGCTGCTGGGCTCGACCCTGCTGCTGGGCTCGACCCGGCTGCGGCGAGGACGTTGCTGGCGAAGTTCCGGCTGGCCGGGGAGACCGCCCTACGGCCGGCCAGGTCACTGTCGCCCGGCGAGCGGACCCGGGCGGGGCTCGCCGTCCTGCAGGCGCGGGGGGTCAACTGCCTGGTGCTCGACGAGCCGACGAACCACCTCGACATCGAGGCGATCGAACAGCTGGAGTCCGCCCTGGAGGGGTTCACCGGCACGCTGCTCCTGGTCACCCACGACCGGCGGCTCGCCGAGTCGGTCCGGGTGGACCGCACGCTGACCTTGCCCTGACCGGCCGTCGCCCGGCCGCAGGCCGTACGTCAGGAGCTCTCGCGGGCGGCCGGACCGCTGCCGAACAGCACGTCGTCCCAGCTGGGCAGGCGCTTGCGCGGCTTGTCCGCGGCCGGGGCCCCGCTCTCGGCGGCGCCGGACGCGCTGGCGGCTGCCGCACCGCCTGCGGAACCGCCTCCGGCGGAGCCACCGTTGCTTGTCCGGCGCGGGCGCAGCACCGCCAGCGAAGGCACGGCCGGGACCTCCTTCGGGCCGTCGTGGTCGTCATCGAACGCCGAGCCTGGGCTACCCAGCCGCGCGGCGACGCCGCCGACCCCTGGCCGCTGCCGCGGGGTCTCTGCCGGGGCGCCGTCGGGCCCCCGTCCGGACCCGCCGCTGAGTGGGCGGTCCAGCGAGGCGAGCAGCGCGTCCCGGCCCGCGCGGATCGGGTCCCGGGTGGGGCGCGGCTCACGCCGGGGCGCGTCCATGGACGGCGTCGGCAGGCCGTGGCCGCCGCGGGTGGGCTCGCCGCGGCTGGACCGTGACGGCGGGTCCTGGGCCAGGATCTGGGTCGGGCGCTCCGCACACAGGTAGTGCGCCATGTCGTCCTGCGGCGTCACCAGCTGCCGGGTCTTGTCCAGCTCCCAGATCGCCTGGGCGGTGGCCTTGCCCGACGGCCAGGTGGCGACGATGCGCCAGGTGCCGTCGTCCCGGCGCGAGGCGTCCCAGGAGATCTTCTCGGTGTCGATGCCGTGCTGGGCCAGCCGGGCATCCACCACCTGCGCCAGCGAGGCACCCTTCTCAGAGTTCTTCAGCCGGGTACGCCGGGCGTGCTGGGCGAGCATCGCCCGCTCCTGAAGGACCGGCCCGGCGTAGCGCAGCACCCGGTCCACCGGCACGCCGGCGATGCGGGCCACGTCGTCGGCCGACTCCCCGGCGCGGATCCTGGCCTGGATGTCGCGGGGGGACAGCGCCGGGTGCAGCTCGTCCGAGCTGGCCACAGCGTGTGCGGTAGGACCGCCGGAGCCGTCGGGGCTCAGCACCGTGCTCACCCGGTCGTCGATGGGCAGGGCGAGCAGGCGCCCGACCTCGTCGGCCAGCACCATCGCATGGCCGTCTTCGGAGAGGGCGACGAACCGAACCGGTCGCATGCCTGCCTCCGTCCCGTGCAGCTGCCCGCGTCACACGGGCACAGGCACCCCACCGCAAGTGCCTTCGAGCCACCGTAGCCGCTGCCGCACCGGTGTGGGGGGAGGCCACGCCGGCAGAGGTGGTGTCAGAGCCGCTCCACCACGTAGTCGATGCAGGTCACGAGGGCCTCGACATCGGCCGGCTCCACCGCCGGGAACAGCCCGAGCCGCAGCTGGTTACGCCCGAGCTTGCGGTAGGGCTCGGTGTCGACGATGCCGTTGGCGCGCAGCACCGCGCTGACCGCCGCCGCGTCCACCGGGCCGGCGAGGTCGATGGTGGCCACCACGTTGGAGCGCAGTGCCGGGTCTGCCACGAAGGGGGCGGCGACCGGGGAGCGCTCGGCCCAGCCGTACACGATGGCGGCGTTCTCGGCGGTGCGCTTGGTCGCCCAGGCCAGCCCGCCCTGGTCCAGCAGCCACTCCACCTGCTGC
>Ga0075420_100003945_pt1 | contig 13007 bp, 13 predicted proteins | sample SoiMetdeltSBSDD4_FD_75296 | JGI IMG/M metagenome (GOLD analysis project Ga0075420, IMG submission 75296) | Bulk soil microbial communities from a Populus tree surrounding site in Tennessee, USA - Soil MetaG P. deltoides SBSDD4 | ecosystem: Environmental > Terrestrial > Soil > Tree plantation... | reverse complement strand
GCTGAAGTACTTGGCAGGGGACTTATTCGTTGGGACCTAGCACTCTGATCGTGCGCGACGTTGTGTGTCGCGGTCCAGGACACGTTTTCGACGGATCGGTCATGCGAGTCGCTTTCGTCGTGCGTGAAACCCCGCGCCGAGTGTCGCGCCAGCGATGCGCAGACCATTGGCGAGCAAGAACCAGAACGGGCCATAGGCACTGACCACCACGGCGATCGTGGTTGGCGGGATCGAGCAGATCGCCAGATAGATCGCCGTCGCGACGATTCCGGTCAGCGCGCCGTGAAGCGCGAACTGCGACGTCAGCGGCCGCGCGACCCACCAGCCGAGGAGCGCGCCGACGACGAAACAGGCGATCGTGACGGACAGGAAAAAGATCAGGTAATCGCCAGAGGCGTTTTGTGCGCCGGGGGCGAGCGGGTTCGGGACGAAGCCCAACAGGGGCACCGCCGCAACGATCAACACCGCCTCGAGCAAGACGGCACCGATGACGATTCGACGCCACCGAATTCCGCCGGCTGGCGTTGCCAACTGTGGTCGAGCGGCCGTGTTCGTCATCGTTCTGGTGACCTCACGGTACTCGATCGGTCGAACACCTCACGCGCCCGCTGAATGTCCGGGAACGCTTTGAGCGTCCAGTTCAGGAACTGGTTGATCGGTGTGAGCAGCGAGCGCCCGAGCCGGGTGAGCTCATATTCCACGTGCGGCGGCCGCACGGGATGGACCGTGCGAGACAGATACCCGTCGCGCTCGAGCTCGCGCAGCTTCCGTGTCAACACACGATGCGAGATGCCGCCAACCTGGCGCTTGATCTCGTTGAATCGCTTCGGGCTGTCCTCGAGCACGGCGAGGATCAGGAAACTCCATTTGTCGCCGAGCTGATCGAGGACGTTGCGGAACGGACAATCCTTCGCTTCTTCGAAACTGTCCACTGCCACTTTCAACATTGCGTGCTCCACGCCGTGTCTTCGAACTATGCGACGAGCCGGTAGCGGCGGTCAAACTGCCGCGTGACAGTAACCTTTAGGTTCCTACATCGCATGAAAGTGCGTACTTGAGCAGCGACACACGGCTCGATACGCTCGACATCTATGACGTGACGGACGCAGTTCTCGTTCGTCAGAAGGGCGGGACGCCGACGCGCGCCAACGCGCCGTCGTCCCTGATCGCAACCCGCAGGAATGAGCTGTGGGCTGGACTCCGACCAGTATAGGAGAGCCGGCCTGCGCGAGGAGGCTGGCCATGTGGACCGCCGAGACGGTCCTCGTGTGCGCGTTGACCCTGCTGCATAGGAGCGTGGAATCGTTTCCGCCAATCGAGCTCGTGGATGCGCGTCCGCCATACGTTTCGGCGAACGTCGACGCCTACGTGCCCGTGGGCGGCGCGCGCATTTACGTGCTCACGACGACTCCCGCCTTCACTCGTGCGCGGCGCGCCAACTACAAGTGTGGCGAGCTGAACGCGATCCGGAAGATTGCCAGCGTCCTCGTGCACGAGGAATGGCATGTGCGGCACGGAAGCGACGAGGCCGGCGCGTACGCCGCCCAATTGACTACGCTCGTGGCACTCGATGCCGGTCCAGGCAATCCGGTCTATTACGAAGTCACGCGGTCGATGCAGGCCACGATTCGCGCCTCGCGCGGGACCGCACGCCTCTCACGGCGATGAGGATTAGAATGCCGGTCGATGGGCGTGGACAGCGCGTCAATTCCCGAAGTCCGGCATCCGGCGGCTGAGCGATCGAGCACCGCTCACTCGTACAACGTCCGCATCTGTCACTGGATCAACCTCGTCTCGTGTGTCTATCTGCTCTGGAGCGGGGTCCACATCTTCCTCGATTTCCCTGAGCTGTACTGGGGGCACACGGGCTATCGCGGGTATCCGGCCGCGTTCAGACTCGCCGACTGGGGCCTCTCGTGGGAGGAGGCCGGCGCGCTCGGCGATCGTCGGTGGGGACGCAACTATCACTTCACCGCAGCCTGGGTGTTTCTCATCAACGGTTTGGTGTACGTCGTCTGGAATCTCTACACGACCCATTTTCGCAACCGGATGTTGCCGGCGCGTGATGAGTGGACGGTTGCGCGCGTGCGCACCGAGCTGCTCGATCATCTGCGCTGGCGATCACGCGGGCACGCTCCCGATGGCGGCTACAGTACGCTGCAGAAGACGTCGTATCTCATTCTGATCTTTGTGTTCGTGCCGCTGATGATCCTGACTGGCATTGCCCAGTCACCCGGCTTTACTGCGGCGATGCCAGCGCTGCTCGATCTGTTTGGCGGCCGCCAGACGGCGCGGACGCTTCACACCATCGGCACGGTCGCACTGGTGCTGTTCGTCGTCGTCCACGTGTTGGAGATCATGGCCGCCGGATTCTTCGTCAAGGTCCGTTCGATGATCACCGGGAAATAGTCATGAGCAATCGCATCTCACGTCGTGCGTGGCTGACAAACGTATCGGCACTTGGTGGTTTGTTGCTGACGGGATGTACGCGCGAGACGTTCATTCCACCGCGCGTTCGCGGGGGACTGATCGGCGCCGCCGATGTGTTGACGATGAGCACGAATCGCTTGCTGCTCTCTGGTCAGCAGTTGGCGCGCGAGTACAGCCGAAGCGACATCGCCGATCCCTTCCCGACCTGGAACCAGACCAACCCGCGAAACGCGGAGTATCAACTCCACGCGTCGGAAGGGTTCAGGAACTGGCGACTCCCGGTCAGCGGCCTTGTTGCGCGTCCGCGCGAGCGGTCACTCGCCGACATCAGACGCCTGCCGGCCAGGACGCAAATCACGGCTCACGTCTGCGAACAGGGCTGGTCGGCAATTGGCGAGTGGACGGGCGTCCCACTGCAGCGGGTCCTTGACGAAGCCGGTGGCGTCACGCCTGCCGCGCGCTACGTCGTCATCGACACGTTCGACGGGTGGTACGAGGGATACGATCTGTTCGAGGCCGCACACGCCCAGACGATTCTTGCCTATGGCCTCAACGGTCGCGACCTTCCGAGAGGCAACGGCGCGCCGCTCCGTCTCCGGGTCGAGCGACAGTGCGGATACAAGAACCTCAAGTTCCTGAAATCGATCCGGGTCGTCGACTCAATGGCGGGCATTGGCCGCGGCACGGGTGGAATCAACTCGGACTTCGGGTTTCACTGGTTCGCCGGCGTTTAGCGTCGGCGGCAGCGTCGACCAAAGGCACAAAACGCAAACGAGCCGCGTATACTGACGCTGCTCACGAGCTCACAAGCCAACAAAGGATCGGTGAATGACGAAACGCGTCCTGGTGTGTGCGGTGCTCGCCGTCGTGGTGACTGCCACGAATGCGTCGGCCCAAATGATCACGAACATGGCCAAGCGCGCCGGCATCGGCGGATCGGTCGGAGGTATCTTCCCGCTTGACGATGACGTGACTGCCGGGAAGGCGTTCGGTTTCAATTTCGGCCTGGCTCCAGAGCCCGGTCTTGGCTTTACCCTTGGCTTCGGGTGGTACACGGCCGATCTGACATTGTCCGGGGTCTCCGGCGATAGGGAAGTTGGGGATCTTCGCATCCGTCCGGTAATGGCCGGCGTGGGTTACACCTGGGTGAACGGACGAGTCGCCACGGGTGTCTCGATCAACGCGGGGATCAGCTTCAACTCGATCAGGCTCAATGACCAATACCGGACGTTCTTCGGTCTTGGTACGGAGGTCCGGGTTGACGCGAGCAACAGCTTCGCAGCCAGGCCCCAACTCCGAGTCGAATATGCCGTCGCCAGGAAGGTGGGCGTGTTTTCGAGCGCGGGTTACTTCTTCACCGAGTTCGACAACGTGATTGAGACGCCGATCGGCCGCTTCGAGAACGAGTGGGACGCGAGCAGCTTCAACCTATTCGTCGGGGTCATGGTCTACCCCTTCAGGTAGCGCGCAAGGGCCGTTGAGATAGTCCGGAACTTCTCGACCATGTCGCGGACGTTCCCCGGCTTGCAGTTCAGGACCTCGCGGATCACGTACATGACTCACTCCTCTCACCGTCACGCTCGTATTCCGGCACTCGCGATGATCCGCCCAAGGTTCTCAGGACTCATGAACGCTGGCAGCGAACGCGATCCGGTGATTGCTGAAAGAAACTGATTCGTCGCCTCCTGATTGCCGCGCAACGCGGCAAAGAGTTGCTGCATCGGTGGAGGCGGTGGTGCCAACGTCGCTATCTGGCACGTGAAGTCGTACAGCGGTTTCGTGCGCTGATCGCGGCCCGTCTGACACTCAGCCAACGCGTCACCGAGCGGACGCCGCCCGGACCAGCCATCGTCGAGCGCCGTGGCCAGCGCTTCCGCGTCGATGAACGCGTCGCTGATCCCTTGCGCCGTGATCGGGTCTTTGTTGTAAGCCGCGTCGCCAACGAGCGCCCAGCCAGGACCGAAGAGCTGACGAAAATAGTTGGGGACGCCGGCCGTCCCAACCCATCTTTCTTCGCGCGTTGCCGCATGCAGTCGGTCCTTGACCGTGGGTGTCGACTCGAGCACTTTCTTGACATGCCCTTCGATGTCCGCGCGGACTTCCTGAAATTTGCTGCTGGGCCACAGCACCGCGATGAGGGTCAGACCGTCGTGCGTCGGAAAGCAGCCGACGGCCTGGTAGTCTCGGACGTACTCCTCGAGATCGTCGGCGTCGAATCCGCTGTAGTAACTGTAATAGTTCGTGGTGAGCGGTGGCTTCACGTCGTACTCCAGCGGTTCGACGGCCTTGGCTACCAGTGAGTGCATGCCGTCAGCGCCAATGACGACGCGTGCCCACTCCGGGACGGTGTCGCCCGTCCGGCTGCGGCCCTTGATGCCGGCGGCTCTATTGCCATCCCACAACAGTTCCTCCACAGTGAACCCTTCGCGGAACTCCACGCCAGCCTCGACCGCGGCCTCGACGAGCAGCTTGTCCAACACCGTGCGCCGCGGGCAGAATCCACCGCGTCCGCGGTTCGTCTCGGTTACCGCGCCCTTGAGCGCGAACGGGCCGACATCGAAAATCAGGTTGAGAGCGACCGGCGGGCAGCCGGTCGCCGCCAGTCGATCGAGCAGGCCCCAGCCGTCCATGACTTCCGCGCCATGCGGCCAGATGATGTGCGTGGAGATCGTGTCGCTCGGAAACGTGGCTTTATCGAGCAGCAGGATCCGATAGCCCTTTCGGGCCAGCAGCATCGCTGTTGGAGCGCCGGCGCATCGCGCGCCGACGATGATCGCGTCGTACATTCCTCGTCCTTTCGATCTGCAGTGTTGCCGTCGCGTCCGGCTTCAGCCGGACTTTTTGTGGGTTCGACTATGCGACGAAGGCGATTGCGATGACTTCGGCGAAACCACCCAGACCACGCGATCGAAGGAATGGGTGGTTTCCGCCAGGGTGCTCGTCAGAGGAGTCGGTGATCGTACGCGTATGCCGTGGCGGCCGTGCGCGACCGCACGTCGAGCTTGGTCAGAATGTTCGTAACGTGACGGTCGATCGTTCGCTCGCTAAGGCGCAACTCGTCGGCGATCTCCTTGTTGGTGCGTCCGGTCGAAATCAGGCGCAACACGTGAAGCTCGCGAGCAGTCAACGGACTCTTCGACTCGGGCTGAATGAGAGTAGTCAGCGCATCGAGACGAGCCAGATCAGGCCGTGCCCCGAGTCGTTCGAAGACGGACTTCGCCGCGTCGAGCTCGAGCGCAGCCGCCTCCCCGTCATCAAGCGCGTTGCACGCGCGGCCGATAAGCACCCGCACGCGCGCCGCCTCGTAAGGTGCGCCGAGGCGTTCCCACAGGTCGAACGCGTACCGAAGCGGCTCGACCGCGGCTCGAGCGCTGTCTTCAGCAAGGGCGATTGCACCATCGGCCTGGGCGACAACGGCGCGCAGGACATCCGTGTCGAACGCGTCCGCGAGCGCTCGAAGCTCGTCGCGGGCGTGTCGCGCTTCTGCGAGCTCACCACTCGCCAGCATGATCTCGAGATGAGCCGGAAGGAATCGAGCGCGTCTCATCCGATCGGTCGTCGCGCTCGTGAGCCGGCGGATGGCCGCACACGCGGCGTCGGTGCGTCCCTGCGCCAAACGTAGTAGCGCGAGTCCCGGGTGCGGTTCGAATCCCAGTGCATTCGCGGCGCGATAGGCGTCCTCCGCCTTCGCAAACTCGCCATACAGGCGATGAATCTCGGCCTGTTGATAAAGCGCGGCGCCCGGGGGCTTGCGATCGGCGCGCTGGGCACGTTCACACGCGCGGCACGCTTCGGTCAGTGCGTCCGGCCATGCCCCCTGCAGTTGCATGATCTCGGCACGGTGCACCAGGCAAATGCCGGTGAACATAGACATGTCCGGCTGGTCCTCGCATACGCGCGAGAACGCCGAGGTCCATTCGCGAGCGCGCCCCAACGCATAGACCTGCCGACACGTGTCGATCACGCTGCAATACATCAACCCCGTCATGATCGGTAACAACTCACCCTCGACAACGGCGAGCATCGTTTCGTCCAGGCACTTGAGACCGGCGACGACGTCGCCCTGCTGGATGAGCGCGCGGCCTTGCGCGTGCCGCGCCGCTGCCGTGAGGTCTGCGTCCCGACAGGACTCTCCGACTGCGGCGGCCCTGCCGGCGGTCTCATGCGCGGCACTGGCCTGTCCCGCGCGCAGTTGGTGCTCGGCGACCACACAGGCCATGTAGCCGCGCTCGACGCAGTCGAGGTCCTCGATGAGTCGCTGGCCTCTTGCCGTCCAGGCGTTTGAACGGGCGGTTTCTCCGCGTAATAAGAACGTGAGCGCAAGCCAGAACGTAGAGTGCGCGGCGCGCGCCCGGTTGCCGGACTCGACATGGAGACGATAGAGGCGTTCGAGGATTGCCTGAAACTCGAGGTCGCGACCGGTCAGATACGCGGCGGTTGCCAGGCTGTCGAGATCATCGGCGTCGAGCGGTGTTGTCTGATCCGCGCGCTGGAGCGCGTGATAGGCGTCACTCCACGCCCGACGTCGGTAGCAGTCACGGCCGCGTTCAAGATCACCCATACACGACAGCGGGCACTGGACCATTGTCGGCCCGCTCGTCGTAGTCTGGCACGATCCGGATGCCGCTGCCTCCCCGCCGCAGCAGGACTACTCGTGCCGGAGCGCGGCGAGCGGGTGCATCCGTGCGGCCCGCCGCGCGGGCACGAATGCCGCGGCGACGCCGACGAGGGCGGTGACAGCGGCGATGGCCAACAGCGCCAGCGGATCGATGCTCGGGCGATACACCGAGATGCTTCCGATCCCGATGCCCGCCGATCCGGACGACGTGCGCAACGCCAACATCAGCAGAACCGCAAGGAAGAGACCGATGCCGGTGGCAACTCCGACCAGTCCCGCCACCCCTCGCGCAATGCTTCCCACGACCTGCTGACTCCGCGCGCCGAGCGCCATGCGAATGCCGATCTCGCGCGACCGCCTCGCCACCGCAAACGCGACGACGGCATAGAGACCGATGCTGGCCAGCACCAGACCGAGACCGGCGAGGATGGCGAACAAAGTGGCCACCAGCGCCGGCACCGCCCGCGATTCCTCGAGTCTCTGCGCCATTGTCTTCGCCGTGATCACCGGCAGCGTGACGTCCACGGCGCGCAGCTCACGCTGCATCTCGGCGACCAGGCTCGCGGCGTCCCGCGAGGTCCTCGCCAGCACCGTCGTGGCCTGCGAGCCAGACTGCGTGTACGAGCGGTAATACGGTGGCGCGATCGGATCGATGATGTCGTCCTCGAAGTCTCCGGTACCCGTGTCGCGCACGACGCCGATGACCTCGGTCCAGGAGTTCGGATCGGTCTGCAACCGGAATCGCCGGCCGACGGCGTCCACGGCGCCAAAGTGTTTCCGCGCCATCGCCTCGGTGATGACGGCGACGCGAGGCGTGTCCGCGCGATCTCGCGCGTCGAACACGCGCCCGTAGAGGAGGGGGATGCGCAGCGTGTCGAAGAAGCCGGGCCCAGCCTCGAGCATGGTCGCTTCCACTTCCGATCCCGGTTGACCCGTCGCGCTGTCAACGACGATTAACATCGTGTTGGACGCCATCGGCAGCCCGCGCAGCAGCGCAGCCGCTTCGACGCCCGGAATCGCTTCGATCCGGCGCAGCAGATCGTCGTAGGCCGTCTTCGCTGCGCTGTCCGAGTAGCCGGCGAATCGCACATCTGTCTCGAGCATGGCGACGCCGTCAACGGCATAGCCGATGCGTTGCTCTCTCGCTGCCGACGTTGCCTGGAGGAAGATGCTCGTGCCGCCGAGCAGCAGCACGGAGATCGCCACCTGCGCGACGATGAGGGCGTTCTTCAGCGTCAGGCGCCGATGATCGATCGGCTGCAAGCCCTCGTCTCGCAGCGTCTGCAGGAGATCGACCCTCGTCGCCTTGATCGCCGGCGCCAGGCCGAACACCACACCCGTGACGAGCGACAGCGCGATCGCAAAGGCGAGCACGCGATAGTCCACGTTCATATCCACTCTGAACGGAAGGTCGATCGTCTGGAGTGTCCGCATGCCCCACCACGCCAGAACACAGCCAGCGATGCCGCCCGCGAGCGAGAGCAGCAGACTTTCGATCAGCAGGTGCCGCACGAGCTGACGTCGCGTGGCGCCCATCGCCAGCCGCACCGAGACTTCCTTGGCACGGGCGGCGCCGCGCACCAGCAGCAGGGTCGCCAGGTTGCTGCACGCAATGGCGAGGACGAGGCCGACGATGACGAGCACGAGCGAGGCAAGCGCCATGAAGGGCACGTCCGCCCGTGGGTGGATTCGTACATCCGTCGAGGGTATGACGGTGATGCCGGGGCCTAGCGCGAACTCGCCAGTGTTGCGAAATTGATCCGGATTCTCTTCGGCGAGCCGCCGTCCGAGGATATTCATCGCCGCTGCAGCCTGCGCCACCGCGACACCCTCACGCAGACGCGCTTTGACAAACAACGGTGCGAAGATCGTCGGCGCGTCGCGCAGCGCGGGGACCGGCGCCATGGCGGGGAGCGCCGTCACCGGCAACCAGAAATCGGTGCCGAGGCCGATGTCGAGGGTGCCGCGCAAAGTGGCGGGACCGACGCCGACGATCGTGACCGGCACGCCTTCCATCCGAATCACGCGCCCGACGATGGCGGGGTCACCGCGGAAGAGTCTGGTCCACGCCTGATACCCGATGACGGCAACGATCGGAGCCCCACGCCGCTCCTCTGTCTGGTCGAACCAACGGCCGCGCGACGGTTGCAGGCCGAGGACGCTGAGGTACGTCGCGGTCGCGTACTCGACGACGGCATCGCGAACGGCGCCGTCATGGAGATAGCGGGTGGGGTTAGGGATGCTGGCGGCCATCGCCCCGGAGAAGATGTCGGTGTATTCCGCAATCTCCATGTACGCGGAATACGAGGTCACGATCATCGGGTTGCCGGAACGATCGTTCTGATAGATGTTGACGAGGCGATCGGGTTCGGCGAATGCTTCACGGCGAAACAGCACCGCGTTCACGACGCTGAAGATCGCAGTGTTGGCGCCAATGGCGATGCCGAGGATCAGCACCGCAGCGGTGGTGAAGCGCCAATCGCGCACGAGACGCCGGAGTCCGTGCCGCGTATCGCGCACGAGCGCGTCCCACGCGCCGGTCCCGCGCGCGTCGCGTGCCGCTTCCTTGATCTGCTCGACACCGCCGAACAGTCTCAGCGCCTGGAGGCGCGCGTCTTCCCGCGACAACCCGGTCGCCTGCAGACGGTCGGTCTCGCGCTCGAGATGGAGCTGCAGCTCTTCGCTGAGATCCGATTCACGCCGACCACGGAACCCTATCGATCGCAGCCGGCTTCGCAGGATGTGCCACAAGCGCACGGCTATGTCCTTTGTAACAGGAGATTCACGCCGGCCGATAGTCGTTCCCATTTTTCGACTTCGGTCGTGAGCTGCTTGCGGCCCGCCTTGGTGAGTGCGTAGAAGCGCGCGCGGCGGTTGTTGTCGGATGCGCCCCACTCGGCCATGATCCAGCCCTGGTGCTCGAGTCGATGCAGCGCCGGATAGAGCGAGCCCTGCTGGACACGCAGCAATTCATCGGAGATCTGGTTGATTCGCTGGGCGATCGCCCAACCGTGCATCGGCTCGAGGGCAATCGTGCGCATGATCAACAGGTCGAGTGTGCCTTGCAGGACGTCGGTCTGGTCACTCACTCCGCCTCCGCTAAGGTCCGCCTAAAGGCGGACTCTACGCTTACGCCTCTCTTGTAGATTAGCCAAGGGAGGAGACGGAAAGGCGCGCCGGTGGGTTCCATGCGGCGCGCTCGTTGGTCCTTCGTCCTTGGTTCTTGGTCCTTTGGTCCTGGTCCGGCTCAGGCTGCTACGGCGCGAACCGGGAGCCTGGCTGGTCCGTGGCCAATGGTCGTCATCCACGGTTCGGCATCACCTGCCGCTTCGAAACGCTGAATCTTCGGCAGCATCGCGCCGAGCATCGCGTCGGCTTCGAGCTGGGCGAGTGTCCGTCCGACGCACATGTGCACGCCCGCGCCCCAGCCGACCTGACCGCGAACATCGCGGCTGATGTCGAATCGGTCGGGGTCCGCCCACTTGCGCGGGTCGCGGTTGGCAGCGGCGAACAACAGCCCGCACCGCGTGCCCGCCGGAATGACATATCCCTCGATTTCCACGTCGCGGGTCGTGATCCGTCCGGCCATGCGCGACGGGGAATCCCACCTGAGGCTCTCGTCGAACGCGATTCGAGTCATCGAGGGGTTCTGTCTCAACGTCTGATACTGGTCAGGGAACTCGCAGAAGGCGCGTATCGCGGTGCCGAGCGTCATCACGGTTGTGTCGGCAGCGGCGGAGAGCAGGATCTGAACCAGCAGCTTGGCCTCGGCGTGCGTGATCTCACTGCGATCCGCTGCATGAAACATCGCCATTCCAAGCCCGTCCGGGTCGAGGTTTTCGCGGTTGCAGCACTGTTCGACCCACGCCAGCACCGGCTCGCTGCCGGCCATCGCCTCCTCGAACAACTCATTCATCGGGCCCATCGTCGCCCACACCATGTGACCGAACGCTTCCATGTGCTCGCGACCAGGCACGGGCAGTCCGAGCAGATCGGGCAGGACCTTGTAGACGAACGGGCGGCAGATGGCGGCGACCGCGTCGAACTCGCCTGCGGAACCGAGCACACGTTCGACGACGAGAGCGGCTTCTTTGGCGAATGCCTGGCCCATTCGATTCAGCCCCTTCGGTGATAGCGCATTCGCAATGACAACGCGGACCTCGGTGTGACGAGGAGGGTCGTCGGTCAGAAGAATCTCGGGCCTGACGGACGCGGGATCGTGCCAGGGCCGCGATCGACTCGAGAACGAGCGCCAGTCCGATAGAGCGGCGGAGACGTGACTGAAGCGGCCGAGGACGACGATATTTTCGCGATCGAGGCGGACGACGGGTGCGAGCTCGCGGACGCGATCGTCTACGGCCCGCGCGTGACGGACCGATTCGGCGTTGAAGATGTCTGTGTCGAGAGTCGGGATCGTGTTAGTCACTGTCGCCTCTGGGGTTCGTTGAGTGTAAGCTTTCGAATCTAAAGATGGCCACTCAGACGACGGCAATTCCAGCGGCCAGAACATCCGCGCCGCAGCGGCGCCCGTTCTACATCGGCGCCAGTCTCTTGATGGGGCTGATCGCGCTGGTCGGCTTCTGGCCAACGTATTTCGGGCCGCTCGTAACCGGCACGATCGCGCAGCCGCTGCTCATTCACGTGCACGCGACGGTGTTCACCGGCTGGCTCGTGCTGTTCCTCACGCAGGCGGTCCTCGCTGCGACGAAGCACGTGGCGTGGCACCTGCGGCTCGGGAAGATCGGCATCGGCTACGGCGCGCTGCTGGTCGTCGTCGGACTTGTCACCGGCGCGCTGCGGTCGTCGAAGCTGCCGCTGGGCGGGCAAGCGGAAGGCCTGCTGTTTGCCGCGACCGCCGACATGGTCGTGTTCTCAGGATTTTTCGCGGCGGCCATCGTCTACCGGCGCAAGCCGCACGTGCACAAGCGGCTCATGGTCGTTGCAGCCAACATGCTCCTGATTGCGGCCGTTGCGCGGATGACGTTCATTCCGCCGCCGCCAGCCGGCCTTCCGTTGTTCCTCGCGATCTGGTTTCTGCCGCTGATCTCGGCCATGGCCTACGACTGGTGGAGTCAGCGGCGGCTGGACGCGGTGTACTTCGTTGGCCTCGGCGCGTTTGTCGTCCGCATACTGGCGATTGCGATCGACAACACTGCAGCGTGGGGCAGCATCACACGGGCGATCGTCGGGTTGGTGGCCTAGCGCCCGCGGACAAAGTTCGGCGCAAGGACTTTCCGACGGCCGGTGGCGTCTGAACGGCATGCGACGACCTGGCGTGGCCTTCCTGCTCACTGTGCTCGCTGCGGGTCCGGCTGCGGCCCAGCGCATCGAGTTAATCGACGACGCAACGCTGCCACGTTTCGAGGTGGCGTCGGTGCGACGCGGTGATCCGAACGCACCGCCCGGACGCGTGGACTTTCCTCCGGGCCGATTCGTGCAGGAGAACGTGCCGCTTCTGAACGCTCTGTCGCTCGCGTTCGACCTGCGCTCCTATCAGATGACCGGACCCTTCCCCGACCTGGTGACGCGCGAGCCGTTCACGATCGACGCACGGATGCCGGCGGCCAGTACAGGGCGCCCGGTCGTTGACCAGACGGGCCTCACCGCGACGTTCGACATCGAGATGCAGTGGTCGTTCGCGACATCTGCCGGGCTTGGTCGCGGCGACAGCACGGGCGGCGAAGATCTCGGTCGATCATCTCGTCATCGATCACATCGAGAACCCCGATGCCAATTGATCGCGCGGCCGAACGATGGATGGTGATAGCGTTCCAGCGGAGTCAGCAATGAATCGGCGCGACTGGCTACGTTGGCTCGCATACGTCGCAGCGGCGGCGCCGCCGACGGCGACGCTGCTTCTCAGCGGAAGGCAGAACCTCATAGCCCAGAGCGCAGGTCCGGCCCGCAGCTACCGGTATATCCATCTCGATGTCTTCACCGATCGAAGGCTTGCCGGCAA
>Ga0075420_100003944_pt1 | contig 13009 bp, 10 predicted proteins | sample SoiMetdeltSBSDD4_FD_75296 | JGI IMG/M metagenome (GOLD analysis project Ga0075420, IMG submission 75296) | Bulk soil microbial communities from a Populus tree surrounding site in Tennessee, USA - Soil MetaG P. deltoides SBSDD4 | ecosystem: Environmental > Terrestrial > Soil > Tree plantation... | reverse complement strand
AACGCGCGCAGCTGACCACGATCGACTCACAGCGGGAGTTCGCCAATCTCAACTACGACCGGATGAAGGGGTTGCTCGACCAGCGGGTGATCTCACGTGCGGAGTTCGACCGTGCGGTCACCGATCAGAAGCAGAGCGAAGCACAAATCGGCGAGGTGAACGCCACGATTTCGCGAAAGACGATTCGCGCGCCGTTCTCGGGCGTCCTCGGTATCCGTCAGGTGAATCTCGGGCAGTATCTGGCGCCCGGCGATCCGATCGTGTTGGTCCAGTCACTCGATCCGATCTACGCCAACTTCGGCGTGCCGCAGCAGGATGCCAGCCAGGTTCGGCTTGGCCGGACCGTGCGCATCACCGCCGAAGAGCTCTCGGGGGCGGGGTTCGAGGGGCGAATCACGGCGGTCGATCCGAGAGTGGACGAGCAGACGCGGAACCTTCAAGTGCAGGCGACCCTGCGCAATCGGGGTGGGCAACTGCGACCGGGCATGTTCGTCGAGACGGAGGTGCTGCTCGGTGAGTCGCGTTCGGTGGTGACCCTGCCCAGCTCGGCCATCAACTACGCGCCGTACGGCGACTCCGTGTTCGTGGTCACCGATCTCAAAGGACAGAACGGACAGCCGTACCGCGGCGTGCGCCAGCAACTGGTGAAGGTTGGCGCTGCGCGTGGCGACCAAATCGCGATTCTCGAGGGGATCAACGCCGGCGACGAAGTCGTCACGTCAGGTGTGTTCAAGCTCCGGAACGGCGCGGCGGTGCAGGTCAACAACAAGGTACAGCCGTCCAACAGCCGCACACCGAAGCCCGGGGACAGTTAAATGCGGTTCACTGATCTCTTTGTCAAGCGACCCGTTCTCGCGATTGTCGTCAATCTCGTCATCCTGATCGCGGGCCTGCAGTCCATTCGCGCGCTGAGCGTCCGCCAGTATCCGCGCAGCGATATCGCGGTGGTGCGCGTGTCGACCGCCTACATCGGCGCCAATGCCGATCTGGTGCGCGGCTTCATCACCACGCCGCTCGAGCGTGTCATTGCCAGCGCCGACGGCATCGACTACATGGAGTCGTCGAGCGCGCAGAGCATCAGCACGATCACGGTCCACCTCAAGCTCAATTACGACACCAACGCGGCGCTCACGCAGATTCAGGCGAAAGTGGCGCAGGTGCGCAACGATCTGCCGCCGGAGGCCGAGGCGCCGATTATCGAGCTCGAAACCGCGGACACCCAGTTCGCGGCCATATACATCGGGTTTTCGTCAGGCGATCTCGATCAGAGCCAGATTACTGATTACTTGACCCGCGTCGTACAGCCCAGGTTCAGCGCCGTCAGCGGTGTTCAGCGCGCCGACATCCTAGGGGATCGGACGTTCGCGATGCGCATCTGGCTGAAGCCGGACCGTCTCGCCGCGTATGGCATCTCGGCCACATCTGTGCGCGAGGCGCTGGCACGCAACAACTACCTGTCAGCGCTCGGGCGGACGAGGGGATCGATGGTCTCGGTCAATCTCGTGGCGAATACCGACCTGCAAACCGCCGAAGAATTCCGCCAGCTGGTTGTCAAAGAGCAGAGCGGCGTGGTCGTGCGTCTCGGCGACATCGCCGACGTCGTCCTTGGTGCCGAGAACTACGACGAGGATGTGCGGTTCAACGGCGAGACGGCGACGTTCATGGGGATCTGGGTCCTGCCGACCGCGAACTCCCTCGAAGTGATTCGTCAGGTGCGTGCGGAAATCCCCGGCATCCAGGCGCAGATGCCCGCCGGGATGAAGGTCGGCATTCCCTACGATTCCACCGAGTACATCCAGGATGCTATCAACGAAGTGCTGACGACGCTGAGTGAAACGCTGCTCATCGTCATCGTCGTGATCTTCCTGTTCCTGGGCTCATGGCGCTCAGTGATCATCCCGATCGTGGCGATTCCGATCTCGCTGGTCGGCGCCGTGTTCCTGATGCTCGTCGCAGGCTTCACGATCAACCTGCTGACTCTGCTCGCGATCGTGCTCTCGGTCGGCCTGGTGGTCGACGATGCGATCGTGATGGTGGAGAACATCGAGCGGCACTTGCAGGAAGGCAAGCCGCCGGGCCGGGCGGCGATCGATGCGGCGCGTGAGCTGACGGGGCCGATCGTTGCCATGACAATCACGCTGGCCGCGGTCTACGCGCCGGTGGGTATCCAGGGCGGCCTGACCGGAGCCCTTTTCCGCGAATTCGCGTTCACCCTCTCCGGCGCCGTGATCGTATCGGGCGTCGTTGCGCTGACCCTCTCCCCGATGATGGGCGCGAAGCTCCTGCGCACGGGCGACGCCGAGCGCGGTTTCGCCGGCTGGATCAATCGGCGCTTCGACGCTGTGCGTCATCGCTACATGCGCGCGGTTGCCTCGACCCTTCGCTACCGGCCGGTCGTCCTCGTGTTATGGGGCATCGTCGCACTTCTGATGGTGCCCTTCTACATGTTCTCGCAGCGCGAACTGGCGCCCACCGAAGACCAGGGGGTCGTGTTCTCGATCATCCAGGCGTCTGCGAACTCCACGATCGACCAGACGAGGCTGTTCACCGAGCAAATCTACGAGGTCTACAAGTCATTCCCGGAAACGGCGAGCATCTTTCAGCTTACGTTTCCGACCGGCGGGTTCGGCGGCATGGTGACCAAGCCCTGGAGCGAACGGACGAGGACTACCGAAGAGCTGCTGATCGCGTCGTCACCGATGCTGGGGCAAGTCGCAGGCATCCGGGCGATCCCGCTCACGCCGCCGGCCCTTCCCGGCGGTGGCGATTTCCCTGTGGACCTGGTCATCGCCTCGTCGGCAGAGCCACAACAGCTCGGAGAGTTCGCCGGAAAACTGGTGGAGAAGGCATTCGCCAGCGGTCTGTTCATTTTTGCCGATGCCGATCTGAAATTCGACCAGCCCCAGGCCGAGATCGTGTTCGACCGTGACAAGCTGCGTTCGCAGGGCGTCGATCTCAGCCAGGCGGGACAGGATCTCTCGATCCTTCTTGGCGGCGACTATGTCAATCGATTCAGCATTCAGGGTCGAAGTTACAAAGTGATTCCGCAGCTCAAGCGCACCGAGCGCTTGACCCCCGATCAGCTCGAGCGGATCTACATTACGGGATCGGCACCACCCGGCAACGGTCCGGCGGACGGATCTGGTAACAGCGCCGACGCTCGACCAGCGGGATCCGGCAGCCGGTTAGTCCCCCTGTCGACGTTCGCACACATTCGCACGACGGCGGAGCCGCGCGAACTGAAGAAGTTCCAGCAACTCAATGCCGTGCGTATCCAGGGGGTCATCCCGCCACCGGTTCCGCTCGATACAGCGCTGGGGTTTCTCGAGAAGGAAGCGCGCGCGATCCTTCCGCAGGGCTTTACCATCGACTACGCTGGAGAATCGCGGCAACTGCGGACTGAAGGAAGCCGTTTCCTCGGCACGTTTCTGCTGTCGGCGATCCTGATTTATCTGGTCCTCGCCGCGCAGTTCGAGAGCTTCCGCGATCCGTTCATCGTCCTCGCCGGGTCGGTGCCACTGGCGGTTTCCGGAGCGCTGCTCTTCTCGTTCCTTGGACTGACCACGCTGAACATCTACAGTCAAGTCGGCCTGATCACGCTTGTCGGCCTGGTCTCCAAGAACGGCATCCTCATCGTGCAGTTCGCGAACCACCTGCAGGAGACCGGCATGGACAAGCTTGCGTCGGTCATCGAAGCGTCCGGCACGCGCCTGCGCCCGATTCTGATGACTACAGCGGCGACAGTGGCTGGACACTTCCCACTCGTGATCGCGACCGGCCCAGGTGCAGGCGCGCGCAACAGTATCGGCATCATGCTGGTCAGCGGCATGATCATCGGCACGATCTTCACGCTGTTCGTCGTGCCGTCGATCTATATGCTGGTCGCGAGAAAGCGAGGGGTTGTGCGTGAGGAAGAGGAGTCGAGGGTGCCTCTCGTGATTGACGAAGGCGGGCTGAGGATCGCAGATTGAACCGGAAAGCCGAGGGGCAACTCGCCGACACCCTTCGCGACGCGATGGTGGCAGTGCTGCGCGAAGGGCTCGATGGTCCGGCGGAGTCGGGGGCGTTCTTTCTGAACCGCGGCGATCGCGGATTGCTCGCGTCCCTCGATACGCTGTCCGCGCAGCAGGCGTCCGCCCGGCCAGACGGGCGGGCCTCTGTGGCCGCACACACCGATCACGTGCGCTATGGCCTCGCGCTGCTCAATCGCTGGGCAGCCGGCGAGCAGGATCCGTGGCATGACGCCGATTTTGCGGCGAGCTGGAAGCGGCAGGAGGTGACTGACGAGCAGTGGCGGACGCTTCGTCAGGCTCTCGCGAACGAGTCGCGCGCGTGGGTGCAGGCGATCAGCGAACGCCGCGACTGGACCACGACCGAGCTCACCGAAGCACTCGCCAGCGTGGTGCACCTCGGGTATCACTTTGGCGCCATTCGCCAGCTCGCGCGCGCAGCGAGCGGTCCGCAGGCGAATAGTCCATCTAGTTAGTGCAGAGTGCAGGTGCAGAGTGCACAGTGCTGTGCTGTGCAGGTGCTGACCGTGCCGCTAACGAGCGCATTGCCGCTTAGCAGCTCATCATGCACCTGCACAGCACGGCACTCAGCACTCTGAACTGTGCACCTGCACTCTGCACTACACTTTGGCAGCTTCGAGCCGCGGCACCAGCAGGTGGATGACGGCGAGCGCTGCCAGGTAGGTGAACGCCGCGATCATGAACACCGGGACGTAACTGCCAGTCGCCTGCAGCACGTAGCCGGTCAGCTTCGCGATCAGCATCCCTCCGACCGCGCCGGCAAAGCCGCCCAATCCCACAACCGACCCCACGGCGTGCCGCGGGAACGTGTCCGAGACGAGCGTGAAGAGGTTCGCCGACCAGCCCTGATGCGCCGCGGTCGCCAGGCTGATCAGCGCGACCGCCACCCAGAGCTCGCGTGCGCCTGATGCGGCCAGCATCGGAATCACTGCCAGGGCGCAGACGAACATCGCAACCTTACGTCCTGCGTTCACCGTCCAGCCGCGTTTGATGAGTGTGGACGACAACCAGCCGCCGCCGATGCTGCCGACGTCCGCGACCAGATAGATCACCACGAGCGGCGGCCCGATCGTACGCAGGTCGATCCCGTGATTGCGGTTGAGGAAATCCGGAATCCAGAACAGATACAGCCACCAGACCGGATCGGTCATGAACTTGCCGATCGCGAAGGCCCACGTCTGGCGGTGACGCAGCAACGTACCCCAAGGAACCCTGACTGGCGGATCGGCCGGATCGCTCTGAATGAGCGCAAGCTCCGCCTTCCCTACGCGCGGGTGGGACTCCGGCCGGTCGTAGATCGGCCACCAGACGGCGAGCCACGCGAAACCGATCAGGCCGGTGGCGACAAACGCCCAGTACCAGCCCCACGTGATGGTGATCCACGGCACAATGAGCGGCGTCAGGAGCGCTCCGATGTTCGTGCCGGAATTGAAGAGGCCCGTCGCCAGCGCGCGCTCGCGCTTCGGGAACCATTCGGCGACGACCTTGATCGCCGCCGGGAAGTTGCCGGCCTCGCCAAGGCCGAGCGCCATGCGCGCCAGGATGAAGCCCGCGACGGAGGCCGAGTAGGTCAACCCGATCAACGCCAGGGCGCTGGCGACCGCCACGCCAAATACCGGTGCCTCGGCGTGCGCAATCGCTGCAAGACTCCAGATGATGATGGCAACCGCAAAGCCGGTGCGGGCCCCGAGTTTGTCGATCATGCGCCCGGCGATCAGGAAACCGACTGCGTACGCGAGCTGGAACGCAAAGACGATGTCGCTGTAGTCGATTTCACTCCAGCCAAACTGCTGCTGGAGCGTCGGCTTGAGAATCCCGATCACCTGCCGGTCGATGTAGTTGATCGTGGCCGCGAAGAACAGGAGCGCGCAGATGACCCAGCGGTAGCGGCCCACCTGAGTGGCTGCTGACGCGGCTGCGGTCTCCGTCCGGCTTTGCTGGACATCGATCGGCACTGAACCGTTGCTCATGACTGTCGCCTCTGGGGTCAGGTCTTGAATCCCGGAAAAAGGTGGGGATTCAAGACCTGACCCCTGTCAGATCGTCGGATTACGGCGGTGGATAGCGAACTCGCGGTGGCCGAGCGTCTCGGTGGCGGTTGGGCGGCCGGACGCCACGGCCAGGATCTCCAGAAACAGGCGATCGGCCGCCGACGCGAGCGTTTCCGAATCGTCCATGATGCCGCTCACATCGACGTCGATGTTGTCCGCCAGATGCTGCGCCGTGCGCGCGTTGCCCGTTACTTTGATGACCGGCGCGATCGGGTTGCCGGTCGGCGTGCCCAGTCCGGTCGTGAACACGACGACCTGGGCACCGCCGCCGACCATTCCGGTCACCGCTTCGACGTCGAGGCCGGGGGTGTCCATCACGGTCAGTCCCTTGCGGCGGATCGGTGCGGCGTAGGCGACGACATCCTCGAGCGGCGCGTGCTCGCCTCCCTTGTGCGTCGCTCCCAGCGATTTCTCCTCGATCGTGGTCAGACCGCCGCGGATGTTTCCGGGCGACGGCTGTGTTCCGCGGATGTCCAGCCCGAGCGCACGCGTCTCCGTCTCGACACGCGTGATCACCTGAATGAGCTGCGCTGCCGTGGCGGGACGCGTCGCACGCGCGGCGAGCAGGTGCTCGGCGCCCATGATTTCAGCAATCTCGCCAAGCACGGCGCTCCCGCCGGCCGCGACCAGGCGATCGGTCACCCGGCCGAGCGCGGGATTCGATGCGAGACCTGATGTGTAATCCGATCCGCCACACTTCAGCGACAGCACCAGGTCGGCGATGTCGCACCACTCGCGTTCCTGCGTGGAGATCGTGGCGCTGAGCTCCAGTCCTATGCGTGTGCCTGCCTCGATCGTACGCACCGTCCCGCCTTCGGACTGGATCGCGACGATGGCGACCGGCTTCCGATGTTGACGAGCGACGTCCGCGAGCACATTCGCCATCACCTGCTCGCAGCCCAGCGCCACGACAAGGACGGCCCCGACGTTGGGATGCGCGCAATAGGCGGCCAGCGTGTCATGCGTCACACGCATGTCGGGACCCAGTTGGCCGCAACCCGCGAGGTGCGGCAACGCTGCGCAGGCCGGGCCCACGGCGGCCGCGATCCGCTCGGCCACGACGGACGCGCAGATCACGGTCGGGACCACGAGCAGATGATTGCGCGTGCCCACGCGGCCGTCAGGCCGCTTGTATCCAAGAAATCCGGGTCGAACGCGTTCCGGCATCTGTGATTTCCAACCAGCTCCTCGTCAGACGCAGTGTCTGACCGCCACGCATGTCTGCCCTACGTCGGCTCGGCGAGCCGGCTCTCCCCTGCGCTCCCCGACAAATCGCCGCGACCGCGGTTGCTCGCAACGTTGTGAATGTGCACGTGGGCGCCCGGCGCAATGTCCGCTGACGCGGCGCCGATGGGACTGCCGTACTTGATCACCGCTTCCCCCGCGCGAATCGACGCGATCGCAACCTTGTGCCCTGTCGGAATCACGTCGCAAACGACAACCGTCGTTCCGTCCAGGTCGAGTCGTGTGCCGGCGTCGAGTGGAACCAGCGCCGTCGCGACGTTGTCGCGCGCGCTGATGACGAGCACAGATTTCACTGGTTGACCCCACTGGCCAGGAACCCGCCGTCGACGGCGAGCAGGTGGCCGGTCACGAACGAGGAGGCCTCGGAGGCGAGGAACACCGCAGCGCCGACAAGTTCATCGAGGCGTCCGAACCGTCGCATTGGCGTGCGCATCAGGAACTCCTGGCCCCGCCCGGAATCGAGCAGCGTGGCGTTCAGATCGGTCCGAAAGACTCCTGGCGCAATCGCATTGACCGTGACGTTGTGCGGAGCCCATTCGACTGCAAGGGCCCTGGTCAGTCCGGCCACAGCGGACTTGCTGGCGACGTAGGCCGCGACCTCGAACAGGCCGACGAACGACGAGAGCGATGCGATCGTGATGATCCGTCCCGATCCCTGCGCGATCATCTGACGGCCGAACACCTGGCACGCCCGCAACGTGCCGGTGACGTTCGTGTCGAGGATCCGCTGCCAGTCCTCCTCGTGCATGTCCAGCGTCGGTGTCCTGCGGGTGATACCTGCGACGCACAACAGGATGTCGATCCGTCCGAACGCCTCCATACATGCCGCACGCACCTGATCCAGAGACGCCATGTCCGACACATCCGACGTGAGGCGCACGGTCTGACGTCCGCGCTGCTCGATCTCGCTCGCCACGCTGTCGACGAGATCTGCACGCCGGGCGGTGGCCACCACGTTCGCGCCGGCATCCGCGAGGCCAAGCGCAAGGACCCGGCCGATTCCACTCGTCCCGCCGACGACGACAGCAACGCGGCCGGAGAGGTCGAAGAGATTCGCGCTCAACGCGAAATTCCCCGCCGCCGCCCTTTCGCCGCCCGCTGCTTCGGCTCTGCGGCTGAGGGTTCGCTCGCCGCGGGTGTGCTCGCCGTGTCGTCGCCCTCCTGTGCCTGATAAGCGCTGGCTTGCAGCAAGTGGTTGTTCATCGCCGTCCGAGCCGTTTCTGCGTCGCGCGCCCGGATGGCCTGGTAGATCCGGCGATGCGCTTCGGCGGCATCTCGCAGATCGCGGGCGAAGGCGCGCTCCGCGGTGCGGCGGCGACGTTCGTAGTACAACGTCGACACCATTTCCACGAGCGACGCCACGATGGGGTTCCCCGATGCGGCGGCCACCGCGCGATGGAAGCGAATGTCGTGCACCAGAAACGCCTGTGGTTGATCGAGCGAGGCGAAGAGGTTTGCCACTTCTTCGGCCATGGTCGCCATGTGTTCCGGGGTGGCGCGCTCGGCGGCAAGGCCGGCACCGCCCACCTCGAGAATGCGCCGCGCCTCGTACATGTCGGCTCGAGTGAACCCGTGAAGCGCCGCGAGAAAGCTCAGAGGCTCGGCCGCCAGCACGGGCGGGCCATCCGGAATGAACGTGCCGGATCCGTGCCGCGAGTGCACGACCCCCATCGCCGCAAGCGCCCGCAGCCCTGCTCGAACGGTCGGGCGGCTGACGCCGACCAGCCCTGCGAGGTCGCGTTCGGCCGGGAGCCGATCGCCGGGCCGTAACCGTCCGCGCTCGATGAGGCTGCGGACGTGACTGACGACCTGCTGCGTGCTCCCCTCGCTCGTTGCCGGTACCAGCATGTCGCCGGACTGGAGTTTTGCCACTGGTCTAGCCAATTTCACCGCCATCGTGCGAAATCACCGTGTCTGCCGCAATATTACGCACGTCTGACGGAAAGGCAAGCCTGCCACCGTTCCTCGAATGGCAAGTGGTCAGACCTTTGCCGCGGGAGTTGGCGTTCGCGCCCCGCCTGGCAGCAGGCTGACTGCGAGGGCACCGGCAGCTGCGAGCGTCACCAGGACGAGAAACCCGCCGGTGTAGCTCCCGGTTTGATCGCGCAGGGTGGCGACCAGCATCGGGATCAGCGCCTCGGACACACTGTCGGCGGTCAAGACGACGCCCATCACACGTCCCATGATGGCGACGCCGTATAAATCGGCAGCCATCAGCGGAATGATCATGTAGTCGCCGCCGAGTCCGATGCCAAAGAAGAACGCGCACACCGCGAGAACACCCGGCGTGGGTGCGTAGAACAGGGGGGGAATGGTCGCCGCCACGATGACGTAGATGAGCAGCATCACGCGCTTCTTCGGCCAGCGGTCCGCGAGCCACCCCATGAACAAACGGCCGGCGACGCTGCCGGTGAGGATGAGCGAGAGTGTCAGATCGATCGACGATTGCGGCAGTTGTCGATCCAATCGCAGAAACAGCGCGAGGTTCTGCATCGTCCCGCCGACCGCGCCGATCGACGCCATGCTGCCGATCATCAGCAGATAGAACGCCGGCTTGGAAAGGACCGACCCCAGCGACGGCGCAGACACGGCGCTGCGCGTGCTCTGAGCGGGCGGTTCGCGCACGAACCACGCGGCTGGAAAGGCAATCAGGATCATCAGGATGCCAAGTGCCCGCAACGCGCCGCGCCACCCGAGGGTTTGCGTCAGCGCAAATGCGAGCAGCGGGACGATGGCGCCGCCGAGGCCGATGCCGAGATACGCCACGCCCATGGCCTTGCCACGGCCGCGGTCGAACCAGCGGGAGAGCAGCACCTGATTGGGCAGCGGTCCGCCGCAGAGATACCCGAGCGCGTTGAACGCGTAGAACAGATAGAACGACGCGAGGCTCGTGACGTATGACAGGCCGATGAGCGCGCCGCCGGCCATGAGGATTCCACCGAGCATCAGCCGGCGAGGTCCGAGCGCATCCACGAACCGCCCGGCCAGGAATCCGAATGCGACCGCGATCGCGATCTTGCTGTACGCGTTCCCCGACGTGACCTGCTGGCGCGTCCAACCGAGCTCTTCTACGTAAAACGGATAGAAGCGCGGCAGGCCATACAGCGCGAAGCCGACGATCGAAAAGAGCGCGAGGAAGGCGGTGACGACCGCGAAGATCTGTGCCTGCCTGGAAGTGCTGCCTGCGGTCATGTTCTGGCTCCCGCCTTGCGCTCGCGCAGTCGCGCACCGTCGGGGTGCGCGGCGTAGAACTCGTCGAGGGGATAGCAGCCGGAAACGAGGCCCATGCGAGGTCCGGTCGTGCAGTCGCTGAACGTCCTGCAGATCGATTTGCGCTTCAGAGCGCGGCCGCTGAGCACGTCAGCAGGAAGATCGGGATACGAAAGCGCCAGACGACCGAGCCCGACGAAGTCGGTCAGACCGTGCCGGACGTTATATTGCGCAACGTGCGGCAGCCAGTCCTGGAGGTACGTGTAGGCGGACCCAACGAACACCATTTCCGGAAACGCCGCCTTCAACCGCGCGGTCGCATCGATCTGCCGTGCGACGCCCAGTAATGGATCCTCCGGCGGCTCATACCCGTCGGCTGGTGGGAATGTCGCCGGACGCTGAATATGCGGACTGTAGTACGGACTGCCTGCCGTCGTGCAGATCCATCGGACCCCGCGCGCCTGCAGCATGCGCACGACATCCCGCGCCTCCGTCAGCACGTCGTCCATCGATCCACTGTGCATCAATCCGAATGCATGGTCGTACCCGTCCAACGACGCATCTGGCTCCCCGCGACCACTGGTTCCCTTCCGAAACGGCACGGCATCGAACACCGAGATCCGGACACCGATCGCGAGACCCGGCACTTCGGTCCTGATGCCATCGATGACGTCACGAAGGAACCGCGTCCTGTTGTAGAGGTCGCCACCGTAGCGGCCGGGGCGGCTGCGCGCACTCAGGAGCTCGTGCAACAGATAGCCGTGACAATGTTTGATGTCGACGAACTGAAACCCGATGTCGTACGCCATCCGCGCTGCGCCGATGAACTCGGCAACCAGGCGATCCAGGTCATCGTCCGACAGCACGCGCACGCCTGACGGGAACCGGCGGTCGAGTACGGGATGGCGGTAGGCCACGAGTGGTTCGGCCTGGACATCGTCGAGGGGCCGGGCGAATCTGCCCGAGTGCGTCAGTTGAAGGCCGATGTAGAGATCGTCGGCGGCACGCGGCCCGAATTGCGCGATGTGCTCGTCGACGAGCGCGGCCCGCAGGTCCGCCAGAGGCTTCTTCGTCGCGTCGACGATCAGGAGCTGATTGGGATTGGCACGGCCGTCCTGACGTACCGCCACCGCTTCGCCGCCCCAGATCAACTTCGCGCCGCTGAGCCCGAAATGGCGCCACCGGCGGATCGTCAGCTCGCTGGGACGCCCGTCGAGCGTGCCGTCCCAGCCTTCCATTGGCAGGATGCAGAAGCGGTTCCCGATTCGGGCGCCATCCACCTCGAGCGGGTCAGCGAGTGGAGAGTCTTCCGGCTTCGCCAGGTCGTCTTCGAACTGGAGCGGAATATCGAGACCGGCGAGGTGCGCGCGAAACGCGGCCGCCGTTTTGAACGAGGCGACGCGCGGGAATCGATCGGCACTCACGATGGATACCCATCTGACGCGTTGCCAGTGGCGCCGCTCGCTTCCAGATGCGAAGTGTAGGCGGCGAGAGCTCCGCGATTGTGCGTGCGCATCACATCCTCGAGCCGCTCGAGGTCGCGGGCCTTCATCAGCGCGAGGATCTCGTGGTGCTCGCGCTGCGCCTGGTCCGCGCGCCGCGTAAAGACATTGTTGAAGAAGTAACGTCGCACCCGATCCCAGTGATCGAGCGCGCGCTGCAACATCTCATTGAGCATCGGCATGCCCGACAGCCGGCTGATCGTCAGGTGGAACTGTGAATTCAGCTCGGCCCAGCGACTCTGCTGATCCGCTTCGAGCGAACGGTCCATCTCCACCACGATCTCCTCGAGCGATCGAAAGTCCGCATCGGTGGCTGTCGCAGCCGCCGCTCGCGCCGAAACGGTCTCGAGCCCTTCGAGGATCGTGAACACTTCCACGATCGATTGCCGCGAAATCGGCGCGACCGTCGCGCCCACGTGCGCCACGTTCACCACGAGCCCTTCCGACTCGAGTTGCTTGAGCGCCTCGCGGACGGGAATGATGCTGATGTCGAGCCGGCGCGCGAGCTCATCGATCACCAGTCTTTCGCCAGGACGCAGCTCACACAGGATGATCGCGTCACGGAGTGTGCCGTAAACGAACTGCTGCTTCGTGACGTGCCGGCGGAGGACCGCCGACGTCGTGCGAGATTCGAGAGGCATCACGATGTCGTCAGCGGTGCAGGGGCCGTCACCGCAGGCGACGTGCGCCGACGGAACAGGTCGAGTCCAGCGATTCGCCCGGTGCGAAACACCAGGAGGACCCCGACTGCGGCCGCTTCGATGAGGTTCTTGTTCACGATCAGGTAGGTGCCTTCGGCGCGCGGTTCGGGCGTCCCCAGAAGAGGAATCGCCGATACGTAGAAGATCGTCAGGAACGCGAGTACGACCACGCACGCCGCCTGCGTGAACAACCCGAGAATCAACAACAGTCCCGCCGCGAGCAGCGCGATGGCGACAAACGAGTCGAGCCAGGGCGTCCATGCCGGATC
>Ga0075420_100003940_pt1 | contig 13029 bp, 12 predicted proteins | sample SoiMetdeltSBSDD4_FD_75296 | JGI IMG/M metagenome (GOLD analysis project Ga0075420, IMG submission 75296) | Bulk soil microbial communities from a Populus tree surrounding site in Tennessee, USA - Soil MetaG P. deltoides SBSDD4 | ecosystem: Environmental > Terrestrial > Soil > Tree plantation... | reverse complement strand
GAGCGCGGGAGTTGTACGGAGAGCGAGCTGAAGGAAGTCTCCACCCAGATGCGCCACTAATTCGGACTAAGGACCAAGGACTAAGGACCAAAGTGCTAGCCTGGCTTGAGTCAACCTCTATAGCAGTCTGGCTTGGCGAATCCCCATCCGTGTGGGCGATGCCAACTGTGCTGACGCTTCATACGACGGGCATGGCGGTACTGGTCGGCGCGAGTTGGCTCCTCGATTTGCGTCTGCTCGGTCTCAACAAGAACGTGCCGCTGTCGAACTATCGCTGGGTGTTTAGTGCGGTCGCGATAGGATTGCTCGTCAATCTCATCACCGGCGTGCTGCTGTTCATGAAGAACGCCACCAGCTGGGGCACGGCGTTCCCGTTTCTCGTGAAGATGCTCTTCGTGGTCGCCAGCACAGCGACGATCCTGCCGATTCGCAAGTACGTGTTGAACAGTAGCGTCGGCCGCGACGAGGTCACGAGCAACCTGCGCCTGCTGGCCATCGCGTCGATCGTCGCGTGGTCGGCTGCCGTCACTGCGGGCCGCCTGCTCGCCTATCTGGTCGTATAGCGAGGCCCATGGATTCGGTCTTCGTCCTGAACGCCGCTCATCTTCATCTCGTTCTCAATCACGTCCCCACGCTCGGCACTGCCGTGGCGCTGGCGCTCCTGCTCCTGGCACTGATTCGTCGTCAGGAGACGCTGGTCCACGTCGGACTCGAGGTCCTGTTCGTGATTGCGATCGTGACGATGCCCGTCTATGTCACTGGCGCGGCCGCGTATGCGCACCTGCGCAGCGGAGCCGGCTTCTCCGACATCGCGGCGCGAATGCACCAGGACGCGGCGCTCACCGGCTTCGCCGTGACGGAGTTCGCCGGATTCGTCGCCTGGGTCGCGTTGTGGCAATCGCGGCGTATCGGTCACGCCGGACGAGGGCTCGTCGCCGCGGCAACAGTACTGTCGCTCATCGCGCTCGCGATCATGGGCCGCGCAGCAACGCTCGGCGGCGAGATTCACCATCCCGAGATTCGGGCGGCCGCTGCCGCGGCCGCGGCGCCTGTGACCACCACTGACGGCGGTGAAGGCGCCGACATAGCCGATCAATTTGTCGCCGGTCGGATCTCGCAGTACATGGTGAACAGCACGTGGGCCTGGCCGGCCGCGGAAACGATCCACTTCCTCGGTTTGTCACTCTCGCTTGGCATGCTGCTGGCGATCAACCTGCGGCTGCTCGGTGTGATGCCGCAGGTGGCGTTCGCCGACATGCATCGCCTGCTGCCGTGGGCGATGCTTGGCTTTGGAGCGAACCTCATCACCGGCATGCTCTTCTTCGTCGGCCAGCCCGGACAGTATGTGGACAGCGCGCCGTTTCACTGGAAGGTCATCTTCCTCCTCATCGCCGGCGCGAACTTCCTCTATCTGACCGTGTTCAAGAAGGCCTGGGAGACCGACGGGAATGATGCGCGCTTCGCCGATAAGGTCATGGCGGTCTCCTCGATCGCCGCGTGGCTCATCGTGCTCGTCGCCGGCCGCATGCTTCCCTTCCTCGGCAACGCCTTCTGAGATAACGTCGTCCTCGGCTCAGGCCTCAACTGCGCGCGCGGTCGATGACGTACAGATAGCGCAGCAATCCAAGATTGAGAAGCAGACAGAACGCGCTGGCCGCGGCCGCCGGCACGATGACCGACGTATCTCCACCGAGGTAGGCATTCATCGTCGCCGTCAGCAACCAGAGCTGAAGGATGACCAGCATCACGACGAACGCCAGCATGCCGTTGACGATTGTCGTGCGCTGTTGTCGTGAGAAGGGCCGGCGTACGGTCACGATCAGACCGTCCTTTCGACGACACCGGTCGCGTAGATCTCGTCCCCGCGCAGCTCCAGCGTGATGACGGACAGCGGCCGTTGCGGTGGACCGGCAATAGGACTGCCGGAGCGCAAGTCGAAGTAGCCTTCGTGGCACGGGCAGTGAATCACACCGCGATCGACCAGCGGTCGCACGGCGCAGGACAGGTGCGTGCACTTCTGGCTGTACGCCAGGAGCTCGCGTTCCGCCAGGCGCACCAGGACGCAGTCATCGTGCTCGCCCGGGTACGCGAACGTGAGCACGCCGCCGATCGGCACATCGGCAAGCGCGGTCACGCGTCGGATCTCCGGTTGGCCTGCGCGCCTCCGCAACCAGTTCTGTGCGGCAATCCAGACCTGCCCCACCGTCAGCGCAAAGCTCGTGAGCACCATGAACTTCGTGAATTCCCGCCGCTCGACGTAGTTGTCCTGTGGCCAGTCGATTGGAAAATCGTTGCGCCACGCAGGCTGTACGTCCATCGGCCGCCAATCGGGTGCGATGGTGACCTGCTCGCTGTCCTGCAGCGGCTTGTACAGGTTAGCCGTCGTGGTACCAGTCAGCCCTTCCCGGCCCGGGGTGTCGATGCGAACGTCAATCCACGCACGCGGGTCGGGAGTGTCATCATCCGATTGGCGTCGTTCCTGTGACATACGGGCCTCTCAGATCGCCACGTCGGCGAATGGGTCGTCGACCGCGTCGACTGTGTTATCCGCGGCCGCCGTCGTCTGCGACGCGACGACCCGCAGCGTTACGCTGCGTTCCCGGGGCCGTTCATCCATGGCTGCGGTCACGTCGACGTAGGGTTGCTGCGCGGCGAGCGCACGCGGCGCCATCATGAACACGCGCGTCGAGACGACCTGCGCGCCGAACTGGAACCGGTTGACCGGCGTCGACTGCGGGCGCAGCTGCTCGATCTGTTCGCGCGTTCCAAAGAAGAGCGCCTGGCTTGGGCACACCGTCGCGCACATCGGCTTCTTCCCCACGCTCGACCGGTCGTAACACATGTCGCACTTCATCATGATCTGACGGTCTTCGTACAGTTCCGGCACGCCAAACGGACAGGCCATCACGCAATTGCCGCAGGCGATGCACCGCGGCTTGCGCGCAGACTGCACGACGCCATCGCCTGTGCGCTTGATGGCATCGGCGGGACACACTTCCGCGCAGGTCGGCTGCTCGCAGTGCATGCACACAACCGGAACGGTTTGGGTGCTGCGCGACCGTTCCACGTATTCGAGATGGATCATCGACTCGCCTCGATGCGTGTCGCATTCGGTACACGCCTGCACGCAGGCCTGACAACCGATGCAGCGGCTCGGATCGATGAAGAAGTGGAGGTGATCCGGTTTCGGCATGACGGCTATTGCTGCGGCTCGAGGACAGCGGCGTACGCGGGCGCAGCATCGGCCCTCCGCACGCGACAGCCACACACCTTGTATTGCGGGATCTTGCTGATCGGATCCTGGGCAGCGACGGTCACGCGATTCACGCTCTTCTCGCCGGCCCAGTGGTACGGGATGAACACGGTATCGGGGCGGATGGTCGTCACCACCATCGCGCGCAGCGTGATGGCTCCCCGACGGGTTTCAACCGTCGTCCACTCGCCGTCCTGAACGCCGAGCTTCGTCGCCAGCCGAGGGTGAATCTCGATGCGGGGTTCCGGGTACTGCTTCACCAGCGGACCGATGCGCCGCGTCTGCGTGCCCGAGAGGAACTGACTCACGACACGCCCCGTTGTCAGGTAAATCGGATACTCCTCGTCGGCATCGTCCACTGGTGGGCGGTAGTCGGCCACGTTGAAGCGGGCCTTGCCGTCGGGAAAGTAGAACGGGCCATTGTCTTTGGCGACCGGGTTGTAGCTTCCACGCTCGAAGAGTCGCGGCGTGCCAGGATGATCGATAGGCTCACCGGTCCTGGGGTCCTCGATGTAGCACGGCCAGAACACGCCCATCTGGCGCTCGATCTTCTCGTAGGTGATGCCGGAGTAATCGGCCACGCCGCCCTTGCTGGCGACGCGCAGCTCGTTAAAGATCTCGCGCGGGCTCGAGAACGTGAACCCATGTGCGCGGCCGAGCGCGTGGGCGATGTCCTGGATGATGCGCCAGTCCTGTTTTGCCTCTCCGGGAGGATCGACGGCCTTGTTGATCTTGATGACGCGGCATTCCACCTGTGTCACCGTGCCCTCGTCTTCTTCATGCAGGCTGCCCGGCAACACGATGTCGGCGTGTTGAGCCGTATCGTTGAGAAAGAAGTCGATGGCCGCGTAGAACTCCAGCTTGTCCAAACATCGGGCGACGAAGGTGCTGTCAGGCAGCGAGACCTTCGGGTTGAAGCAGATCGACAACAGAGCCTTGATCTCGCCCGTGTCGATCTTGCGAAACAACTCGTACGCATCGACGCCGGGGCCAGGCAGCGCCTCTTCATCAATGCCCCACACGTGCGCGATATAGGCGCGATGTTCGGGATTGCTGATGTCGCGCCATCCGGGGAGCTGGTCGCACTTCTGCCCGTGCTCGCGCCCGCCCTGGCCATTTGCCTGACCGACGATCGTGCCGTAGCCGCACTTCGGCCTGCCGATACGTCCCGACGCCAACACGAGATTGATGGTGCCGAGCGAGTTCTGCACGCCGTTGGAGTGATGCTCGATGCCGCGCGCATGGAACAGGAAGCTGCTCTTCGCCGTTCCCCACCATTCGGCTGCCTGCCGGATCGACCGTTGAGGCACGCCAGTGACCTCAGCGCACCTGGCGGGCGTCCACTGGCGGCAATACTCCGCCACTTGATCGAACCCGACCGTGTAGGTGTTGATGAAGTCGTGATCGAGCCAGTCGTGCTCGATCATCAGATTCAACACGCCGGCAAACAGGGCGGCGTCCCGTCCTGGTTTGATCGGCAGATAGAGATCACATGTCCGTGCGGCGGGCGTGATCCGCGGGTCCTGGATGATGATGCGCGCGCCCTGCTCCCGCGCCTGCCAGAGATAGTTCGTGGTGATCGGCGAACACTCGGCGACGTTCGATCCGGCAACCCAAATGATCTCCGTGCCCACCATGTCGGACCACGGACTAGTCGTCCGATCGATCCCGAAGGCTTTCTTGTTTGCGGCACCGGCGCTGACCATGCAGAGCCGGCCGTTGTAGTCGATGAACGGCGTTTGAAGGCACATGCGCGCGAACTTGCCGAGCAGGTAGGTCTTCTCGGTCGTGAGGCTCGCGCCACCCAACACCGCAATCGATTGGCGCCCATACGTTCGTTGAATGCGGTCGATCTCACCCGCGACCTTTGTGACCGCCGCCGAGTACGGCATCGGGCTGAATCCGTGCGCCGCGGCCGTGTCGCGACGGAATGCCGTTGTCAGGCGGTCGGGGTGCGAGCCCTGGAGGTACCGCTTGACGCCCTTCGGACACAACATCCCGCGATTGAACGGGAATTCCTCCCACGGCTCGAAACCGATGACCATGTTGTCGCGAACCTTGAGCTGGATCCCGCATTGCTGGCCGCAGAAGCAGCAATGCGTTTTCACCAGACGCTCCGGTTCGGTACTCGTCGAGAGGCGCACGCCGGTCATGTTCGACAGGTGCGGACCGAACTCTTCGATGATCTTCAGCTCGCTGACCGGAAGTGTTGCCATGTCGGTCTCAGGCTGAGTGCGATGAGGCAGTCCCGTCTCGCCACAACGCGCCCTGAGCCAGTCCAAAGAGCGCGCGACGACAGCGCGGGCAGATCTGCTGGTAGTGTTCAGCGCCGGTCGACGCCGGCATTTCGTACGCGAATCCCAACTCACGTTCGACGACTGCCAGATCCCGAACCATCATGGCCGAGGCGTACGCCTGCCCGCAGCGACGGCACCGCGCAGACTCACTCTGCGCGCCGGCGTCCTTGTAGAAGCTCACGCCAAGCTGCGCCGGCCGTTGAAAAATGTGAAAGAACTTCCCGAACGGCAGATACAAGAGCGTGAGGATGACGGTTGCGGCATGCAGGATCGCCAGGAAGTCGTAGCCGTAGCCCTTCATCCAGGTATAGCTCGCCGTCAGCAGCAGTCCCGTGACGCTGATGGCGAACAGCAGAATCAGCGGCAGCACATCCTGTCCGAACTGCTGCAGCGTGACCGCAGCGTGGTCGACCATGCGCCGCCGAAACGCGAGCATGACGCCGGCGATGACCAGGAACGAGGCCCAGACGAGCCCGTGAAAGATGATGAAGGCGGTCAGCGATTCGACGTTGAAGTCCTGCACCGGAAACCCGAAGAGATGGGTGCGATAGACGTCGATGTCGCCCGGTACCGTTGTGAAGTGGATCCAGCCCCAGACCAGGGGAAACGTGATCGCGGCGGCGATGATGCAGCCCCACATGATCAGCGCGTGCGCCATGCCGCGAAGGCGGCCGCGACGGAAGATGAATCGATTCGCACCGAACTCGACGAACGCACGCCGGACAAGCGCAATCGCGTTTCGCCCTAGCGCCCGCGGCGACGCGAAGGCCTGCCAGCCGCGACGCCAGTACATACGCGTCGGCGGCCGGTGCAACCACATCGCATAGCGATAGCTGATCCCAAATGCGGCAAAGAGCGTCGCGAACGTGTAGCCGACGAGCGCCGCATCGAAGTGATCGAGGTTGCGCGATCCCACAACGATCGCCGCGGCGAGCATCGCGGTCACTAAGGTCCCCCACGCGCCGGCGCGGACGCGTTCGAGCGCTTGGCGAGCAGTGACAGGCAGCGCACGTGTCCACTCCACGTCGTGTGGCCGGAAGACCCGCTCGTTGGCCACACGCAGCGCCAACGCCGTGGCCGACAGGAGCAAGAACCCTGGCCAGATGACGCCGATCCGATCGTGGAAGACGCCGAGCAGCAGTGGCGGAAAGAACCCGCCGAGGCCTCCGAGCGCGCCCACGAGCCCAGTGACTGTTCCGGTGTCCTTGGGAAAGTGCTCGGGGACCAGCTCAAACACCGCGCCATTGCCAAGACCCATCAGCATGGCGCACCCAAGGGCGCCGACCGTAAACGGCACCATCGACGGCCACGTCAACAGCCACGAAAAGAGTGCGACGCCGCCGAACACCCACGAAAGCACCTGCGCGCCACCGATGCGGTCCGCCAGCCATCCACCGACAGGTCGCATCAGCGTCGCGAGCACCACGAACCCGGCCGCGCGGAACCCTGCGTCTGCTGGCTCGAGTCCGAACTGCGCCCTCAGCAATGTCGGCAGATAAATCGAGAACGCGACGAACCCGCCAAACGTGAGAAAGTAAAACGCGCCGAGCAGCCACGCCGTCGGCGATCGACGCAGCACGCTCATCATCGCGGCGACGGTGGCAAGACGTTTCGTCTGAGCGGGATTTCGAGCCAGGGCCACGTACGTGATCGCCCAGACGAGCAGCACCGCGCTCATGCCGCGAAAGACGGCTTCCCAACCAAAGCGGGCAGCCACCACGGGGCCAGCGAAGACGGCGAGCGACTGCCCCATCGTTCCGAGCCCGTAGATGCCGAGCGCCGTACCTTGTCGTGCGGGCGGCGTCCATCGCGAGACGAAGGCCGCGCCAACCGCAAACGACGATCCAGCCATCCCGATCAGGAACGCGGCGAATAGCAGCGACTGGTAGGTGTTCGTCAGAGGAACGACAAAGGCCGCTGCCGACGAGAACGCCAGGAGCACGCCGAACACGAGGCGGCCGCCGTACCGATCGGTGAGCATGCCCATCGGCAGGCGAGCCAGCGAACCGAGCAGTACGGGGACGGCGACGAGGAACGCGGTTTGAGAGGCGTTCAGTCCGTACAAACCGGAGAAGACCGTCGCCAGTCCGCCGATGAGTCCCCACGCGGCAAAGCACAGCGTGAAGGAGACCGTGGCTAACGCCAGTGACACGTGCACGAATCTATCCAGCGTCGCAAGAGAGAGCAACGGGGGAAATTACCCACCCCGGCCGTGACACACTAGGTCCGCCTAAAGGCGGACACTACGACTGACCGACGGTCCGCCTGAAGGCGGACACTACGATCTACACGGTGGCGATCACGATTACAGCGGTGAGCACCGACACCGCCACGAGTGTCCAGCCAATTTCGCGGAGTCGAGTCGGGTGCGGCGGGCGGACAGCAATGACGACGGCTGTCAGCAATCCCGGGCCGGCCGCGGCAATTGTCGCCGCTGGCAAGGCCTTGTCGGCAACGAGCCACGCGAGGCACGTCATGCTGACAGCTGCGGCCGCGAATACCGTTCTTCGGGTTGCCATCATGGCCCGCGGATGCCCGCCGCCCCGTACACGGAGGATCACTGTTCGCACTGCCAGCGTGCTGGTCACGAACAACAAGGCGAACGGAGCGGCCACCGCGATCGCACTGGTTGATGAGCCGCCACCGCTCATCACGATCGGAACCGCGAGCCCCGCGAATGCGAGCGCGGCGGCGACCTCTCCGTACCAGGACTTCTCGCGACCACGCACCGTCGCCATGCCGAGCAGAATCGCGGGCACGATCGGCACGGCAATCGACCACCGAGCATTGCGGTGGATGACCAGGAGCGCGATCGCGCCCGCGATCGCGCTGACACCGAGAGCGCAGATCATCCACCGGATCGCCGTTCCGCCAAGCTCCTGCCTGATACGAGCGCCGCGCAAACCGAGGAGCACCGAAGCCGGTTCGTGCGCGAGGAAAGCGGCAACCCCACTCAAGGCCAGCAACAGCCCCGCCATGGATGGACCCGCCACGATGACGGCCGTTACGAGCGGCAGCGAAAGCTGTCCGTAGGCTCCATGCTCCTTGGGCAGGAGTGTCGTCATCACGGTCACGCGTTGACGCGTTCCTCCAGCAGACCGAGAGCGCGTGGAAACAACACGTTGTTCTCGAGGTGGACGTGCACGTGCATGGCGGTCTCGAGGTCCGCCAGACCGTGGTACAGCGCGCGCATGGTCGCGCATCCCCAGTCTGGCAACGTATAACCGCCGGTGATTGAGCGAAGCTCCTGCAAGAGGCTCCCTGCGTGATCGTGTTCGTGTTCCATGACCGCAATCGGCGCTGCAATCGGAAACGGGCGGCCGGCGGCCCCATGTGCCAGCGCGTCGATCGCCGGGAAGAGGACCATCTCTTCCTTCTGCATATGCGTCAGCAAATCCGTGGACAATTCAGCCACGATCGCCTCGAGCCGTCCAAGATAGAGCGCCTTGCCGCCATGCACCCCCGCGACTTTCGCCGCCATCGCCTGTAGACGCGGCAGCTCCTCGCGCAGTGGCGTGTGATAGGCGGTTACGATGTGAGACGTCAGGTTGGTTAACGGCTCCTGCAACCAGTCGCGCGTGTCGCTGTCCACTGTGCCGCGCGACGCCTCGATCGCGCTCGCGATCTCCGCGAAATTCAGTCCGTGCTCGCGACAGACCGCGCCAATCGGTTTCCTGCCTCCACAACAGAAGTCGATGCCGTGACGCTGGAACACGCGGACGCTGGTTGGCAGAGCGCTCGCGATATCGGCAATGGTCGTCGTTTCGGTAATCGTCATTGGTCGCATCCTCATACCGAGGATTGCGCATAGCAACCCCATCCGTCTTTGCGCGTACGCAAAGACATAGTGTCCGGCTTTAGCCGGACCCACACACTCAGCCGAGGTCGTCGGCGAGGGAGGTCAGCGCGTCCGGGTTGCGAATAACGATGCTTTGACGCCCCGCTTCCACGAGACCATCAGACTCGAAACGGCTGATGATTCGACTGACCGTATATAGCGTCGTTCCGGTCATCTGCGCGATATCTTCTCGTGACAGCGGCAGATCGATCAGGATACCGGAATCAGTGCGGCGACCGACGTGCTCGATGAGTCGAAGCAGAGCGCGTGCGACACGTCGCTCGACTTTCTCAGTCGCGAGTTGACGGTACTGCACCTGGAGCTCGTGCAGTCTCGCAGCCACGAACCGCACGGCGTTGAGCGCCAGCTTCGGGTATTGCTCCATGAGGCTGGCCATGACCGGCCCGGGCCACTCGAGGGCCGACACGTCGGTCACCGCTTCAGCGCTGACCGGATATGCCCCACCGCCGAATGCCGCGACACCGCCAAATGGGTCGCCAGGACCGATAAGTCGCAGCACGACCTGATGTCCCTCAGGCGTGACCTGAGTGAGCTTCACAGAACCCGTCTGAACAACGAAAAAGGATTCAGCAGGATCGCCTTCGCGAAAGAACGATGCTCCCGCTTTCGTTTCTCGAATCAGCGCGGCCTCGGACACTCGACGCAGCGCCGCGGTATCGAGCGCCGCGAAGAGTGCGATCGGCTTCAACAGTTCGCTGCGAGCGCTCGACACCATCCGAGGATATCCTCAGCGTCGTCTCAACGCCCAATTCCCAACTTCTCCGCCTTCGCGCTCACGAACCCGCGCGCGCTCCGGCGAGACCTCGCCGGAGCTTGTCATGCGTGCCCGGCAAGCGGCGGCGGGCAACGCCCAACCACTCCCAACGGTCAATTCCCAACTCCCAATAACTCTCAATTGGGAGTTGGAAGTTGGGAGTGGTTGGTAGTTGGGAATTGGTAGTTGGGAATTGCATAACGGCGATTTACCAAAGCGCTACTTCTGTTCCTGGAGGAACCGCAGTGTGAGCCCGTTCGGGTCACGGACGCTGAACTCCACTCCGCCGTGCACCGGCTCGTGCAGCGTCTGCACGAACTCCACGTCCGCGCGTTCGAGCTGACGGGACTTGAAGAATTCGTACAAGTCTTGCACGCGATCCGTGACGAGCAGCAGGCTCACGCCGCGCGCGCCCTGTGTTTCACGGACGTCGAAGGTGATCTCCGCCTTGCCCAACGTGACCAGCCCCCAAAAGACGCCGCTCCCGTCCGTCGGGTAGCGCGCCACTTCCGTGAAGCCGAGCGATGTGTACCAGGCGAGCGTGGCGGCCACATCTCGTGATCCGATCACCGGAGTTGACGACTGAATCGAGTTGGCAAAGCCGGACGCGACTGCCGGCCCCTCGAGTGCAGACGTGCGAACGGGCTGGCGTGCGCCCGCCTCGAGCAGGCGCTTGGCTGCTTGATGATTGCCGCGCAGCCGTGCAAACTCCATCGCCGTCTGGCCGTTGTGATCGGTCGCATCCAGGTCGGCGTCCAGGTCGATGAGCAGGTCCAGGATGTCGGCGCGGCCCCGCGCGATGGCGAAATGCAAGGCGGTCTGGCCGTGGTGGCGTGGTGAGAGCCGCGCGTCGAGCGTCTCGGGATGCTGCTCGACCAGCGTGCGAATCACCTCCAGGTCGCCCAGCGCGATGGCGGAGAAGATGTGGTGGCGGGCGCCTCGCTCAACGAGCAGCGTGACGACATCCCGCCGGATGTCGCCAGGCTGTGCAAAGAACGTCGCCCAGCCGATCACGGCGATGTGCTCGTCGTCGGCGGTATCGTTGGGATCGGCGCCAGCGTCGAGCAGCACGCGGGCCATCTCTACGTTGTTCGCTGCGGCCGCGACGTGCAACGCGGTCGCGTCATGCCGCGACTCACGCGCTCGCAGTACCGAGGGATCCTCGCGCAAGAGTGCGCGGACGGCGTCGGTATCGCAGCGCCGGACAGCCTCGAACCAGCGCGACGTGAGGTCGCCGCGACGGCGATCGACTTCGGCCTTCAACGCGCGCCAGCTGGAAAACCCATGGTCCTGCGCAACGGCGAGCAGCGCATCGGCCAGTCTGGCACCCGGAGTGGTGCCCCTGAGCACGGGAAGCCGATCCTTGGCGAGTTTTCGGAGATATTCGAGCGAAGGACGTAACGGAAGCGTCGAGTTCGACATAGACCCCTTCCTTCCACAATCGCCCGGCGTCCGCGTTTCACGGGCTGGAAGTCAGGGTGTCTGACTTGTTTGCGGTGCTCTGCAGGTGGGTTCGACCCTTTACGCGGACCGTCGGCCGCCTGAATCCGGCCACGGCGGATTCTACGATCTTCTTCGCTGGGAAGAAAGCGGCCGGGTCTTTCTCGGCTCGGCGTCTCAATGTGTCATCGCGTACAGAAGGACGTTGACTCCGAGGGCATACCCCTCGATCGAGAACTGGTAGAAGTACGCCGGATCTTCCGTCTCACGCTCCCAGGAATTCGACACATCAGTGTTGTGGGTCATGACGGCGATGATGCGGCCGTGTCTGTCGCGCATCGCGCGGAAGTGTGGCACGGCCGTTTCCTCACCGCGCTCGGACGTCGTCCGTCCGCCGACGGCACGCCAGAACCCGATGGCGGTGACTTGTGGAATCTTCGCGACGCCCAGCATCGAGTGGAAGATCGGATCGTTGAGTGGCACATCTTCCACGGCGTACTCACTCGGCGGCATCGCGCGCGCGAGCTCGCGCGACCACTGATCCCAGGCGGCCTCTCCCCAGAAATCATCGACCCAGAGAAAACCACCCTTCTGCAGATAGAGCCTTAGACCGTTCACCTCTTCCTCTGACAGCCCGATCGTGCCGACATCCGAGGCCATCAAGTACGGACATTCGAAGAGCGCCGGGTCGGTCAGCCGCACCAGCCACACGTGGGGACGGCCTGGCGCTCCCCAACTGACGCGTGTCTTGGTCAGCTCCGACAGTCGAATCAAGAGATTGCGCTGTGCCCATGGATAGTCTGTTCGCCAGCCGGAGCCGTTGGCTTCGCGGCGCACGCTCGTGTAGAGCATGTGACAGCCGGCGACGTTCCGATCAGGACGCTCGAGCGGCGGCAATTCCGCCGGATCGCCTTGTTCGCCACGCAGCATCCCGAAGCCGCCATAGAGGCCTTGCCGGACCTGCGCGTACGCGTAGGTGGCTGACACGATCAGCGCGACGATGAGCAGGGTCCGCGTTCTCGAGCTGGGGCTTCGCACTCAGTGACCATTATTAGCACTGATCCGGCTCGCCCGGTTCGATCGCGACCCATTCCCGACCAGGCACCAGTCAGAAAAGGTAGCGGAGCCCCCACTGAATCTGCCGCGCGATCCGCGCGCTGCGGCGCTCGAGGAATGACGGCGAATTGATGTTGCGGTTCACAGTGATCGGGTTGTAGTTCACGAAGTTGGTCACGTTGAACGCTTCGAGTGTCAATTCGAGTCCTCGACGCCTTCCGCCAATTTGAAGAAGCTTCGCCACACGCAGATCGACGGTTCGATAGGGATCCAGCCGGAGAAGCTCCGGAGGGACCGGGGCCAGCGGTCTGGCCGGCGTGCTCACTGTCGCACGAAGGCCGTTGATCAATCGCAGCGCATTCTCCTCGTC
>Ga0075420_100003939_pt1 | contig 13032 bp, 7 predicted proteins | sample SoiMetdeltSBSDD4_FD_75296 | JGI IMG/M metagenome (GOLD analysis project Ga0075420, IMG submission 75296) | Bulk soil microbial communities from a Populus tree surrounding site in Tennessee, USA - Soil MetaG P. deltoides SBSDD4 | ecosystem: Environmental > Terrestrial > Soil > Tree plantation... | reverse complement strand
TGGGGAACGGCCGTGAGCTCGGGCCGAGCGGCCGCGTAGCTCGCTAACGCGGGGTCATCGGTGAGCAGCAGCCCAACGCCAGCGTCGACCAGGTCCCTCGCACCCGCGGGGTCGGTCGCATGAATCGTTAGGTGCGGGCCGCTCGATCCATCGGACGGATCGAGCACGAGCGTCGGGCGGCGGGCCGTCGTGCTCTGCGTGACCTCACCGGCGCGATACGCTCCCGTGCCCATGAGCCAACGGCCGGTCGGCGCTCGCTTCGTAACCGCGAGCTCAGGATCGGCGAGTATCGACAACACTCCGCACGCCGAGGCTGATGCGACCGGCTCGTGATGCACGTCACATTCGATCTCCAGGGTGAGGTCATCGACGATCGTTGCCCGCTCGGCCACGCGCCGCGCGAGCAATGCTGACGGATCGCGGCCCGTCGCGCTCCAGCTCGCGATGACGTCGCGCGACGCGATCGTTTCTCCACTCCAGAACCGTACGCTGTCGCGGAGAACGAGCCGCACGCGCGTCCCACCGGCCGCCACGGTCCAGGTTCGTGCGAGCGCCGGCACTGGGCGGCCGAGGCAGTCGGTCGTGATGAGTGACTCGTACGCCTGAGCGAACACGAACCTCTCGGCCGGGTTCGAGGGCCGCGTCACGTTCGTCGGATCGATCGGCCACGTGAGGACGATCGATGAGGAGTCGGGCGAAGTCGCCGACGCGGGCCGTGCGACGCAGCTCGTCTCGGGCGCAGCCGGCGGCCCGACCGGTGCGGATCGGCAGGCCACCGCGACGAGCACGAGGCCCATCGTGGCGCGCGATGCGGCGCGAGCGAAGGCGCCGGTCAGCGGCACCCTCGCTCGGGAAGAACCACACGCGTACCACCTAACGCCGCTTCGGCCCGGTCCGCCCTCGCGCGGAACGGCGGGTCACCCTTGGCCCACGCTGTTGCCACGATGCGATAGTGTGTGCGCGCGCTGTCCGCGTTGCCCGCGGCGGTCCAGGCGTGAGCCAGCATCTCGTGCAGCTCGGTCCGATTCGCGTACAGGTTCGCGCCGTCCGTGAAGCTTCGCAGTGTCGGCTGAAGCACCGCAACCGCGTCGCTCCCTCGGGAGAGATGAATCAGCGCACACCCCAGCTCCAGGCTACTGCGGGTGTAGCCGAGGCTCGGAGAGAATATCGCTTGCCGGAATGATTCGGCCGCACCTCTCCAGTCGCCGGCGATCCGACGGCGCAACCCTTCTATATGGTGGTGAAGACGCCGATCGCGCCCGTAGCCGCTCTGCGGCGCTTCGAGTGCGACGGTGTCGGCATGCCAGCGAAGCGCCGCGGTATCGCCAAGCTCCGCGAGGGCGTTCGTCGCGTGTGTGAACGCCCAGACCCGTTGGCGTGCCCGCTGCGATGGCTCGGCCGGCTGACTCGCTCGGGCGACGGAGTCGAAGAGCGCGGCGGACTCACGGAACTGACCCGCCTCGAGCAGCACCTGTGCTTCGCCGAGCGCGTAGAGCACCGGTGTGATGCTTGGAATCGTCGAGTCCTCGACGCTCGCGCGACGGTATGCGCGGGACGCAGCCAGCGCCTCGGTCATGCGGCCCTGCATGCGCAGCGAGATGGCGAGAAACCAGTATGCGTCGCGCCGAGCTCTCGGGTCTTCGATGAGCGCGCGAAACGCCTTGTCTGCCTCCTCGAACTCGTGAGCCATGAGCGACTGTTTCGCGCTGAAGCGGGCGTCGGGCACGACAGTCTGATCGAGCGCCAAGGCCGCGCGGTACGCCGCGCGTGCCTCACGGCCACGGGACAGTGCCTCGTACGTGCCGGCGAGCGCGAACCACGGCTGCGGGGAGCCGGGTTGCAGCCGCGCCCACCGACGCGCCGTCTGGATGGACGCGTCCCACGAGTCCGCGAGCGCGTGCGTCGAGACGAGCGTATTGAACGCGACGCATGCGCCGCACTGGCCTGCCCGCAGATTGAGCGCCGCCGAATCCATCGCGATCGCCCGCTCGAGGTACGGGATGGCGCCGGCGAAGTCGCCCGCGCGAACGCGGGCCGTGCCACTGAGCAGCGGGCCCTGGACCTCGGTCGGATACCGGGTCGCCAGCGTTTCCGCGATCGCGCCTAACGCTGGCGACGACACGGCGTCGGCCCAGGCGGCTCGAATCATGAGGCGTTCGCGGTCGCTCGCCCGATCCGCGAGCCGCACCGCCCTCGCGAGGGCCGGCCCGATGCGTTCCGAGGGAGATTCCGTCAGCGCCGAGTAGTACGCGGCGAGCGCGAACGTCGAGTCCTCGTCGAGCGCTGCCTGGAACATGCCGTGCGCCACGGGGCTGTTGCCGCGGAAATACGCCCGGAGCCCGTCGACGTAGAGCCGATACGCGACGAGCGAGTGCGTGGTCACGTCGGCCACCGAGCCCGTCGGGCCAACCGCACCGAGCGCCGCGACGAGCCGCGCCGTACCACTGTCCACGAGCGCGAAGACGTCGGGTCCCTCCACGGTGATCGATGTCCCGAGCGCCCCGGTCGACAGGTCCGTGCGATTCAAGTCGAGCCGGTAGCGAGACTGGCCAAGGCGGAACAGCGCACCATCAATGAGCTCGCGGGCCCCCGCGCGTTGCGCAGCGGCGATGACTGCGCCCGCGGTCGTATCGCTCCCGCCACTCACACCCTGCAACAGCTCCTGCGCACGGGCCGCGCTCACGACGCGGAGACCCGGCGCGCGCGCGAGGTTCGTCGCCAGCATGTCGCCGAGCGCATGCGTTAGGCTCACCTGTTCGGCGGCGTAATCCTTGATCTGTCCGACGATCACCGTCGGGGGGCCTGGCGGATCGGCGACCGGTCGCGCGGACCATGGGCGTGCTACGGCGACCACGGCGGCGGCAGCCAACGCGACGCCGCCCGCGATGACGAACATCGCGCGACGGGGCCTCGTTCGCACGGCAGGCGGCGCGTCCTGAGCCACTTCCGTGACGGCCGCCGCAGGCGCGGGTTCCGGATCGCGCACTGCGACGGGTGGTGGTGGCTCGATCGTCGAGGCGACCGCCTGTTTGACCGGTTCCAGAGGTTCGCGTAGCTCCTTCGCCAGCGCCTCGACGGCTGGGTTGACCGGGAGCTCGTCCTGCTCGCACAGGACGGTGAACACGCGGGCATGATGCACGGCTCCCGCCCGGTCACCCGACGCCGCGAGCGACCGCATCAGCTCCATCGCGAGCCGCGGGTTCGTTGCGTCGAGCGCAACTCGCTTCCGCCACCACCCGGACGCGCGGACCGCATCGCCCTGCGTCGATGCGTCCTTCGCCAGCCGCTCGAGCACCGCCGCGTAGTCGTGCGCGAGCGTCCCGCGCTCCGTCTCCACCCAGCGGTCGAACTCGGCCGCGGCTGGAAGTCGAAAGCCGTCGAGGAACGGGCCTGCATACAGCGCGGCCGCGAGCTCGAGTGCCCCCTCGCGAAGCGCGACCTCGAACTCCGCGACATCGGACGTCACGACGTCGGGGTCGAGCCGCAGGTCGCTCGTGCCTGTGATCGCCGCGTCGGACCCGATGCCTTGCCGGAGCGCATACAGCGCCTGGCTCAGCGTGCGCCGAGCGCGCTCTTCCTCGGTGTCGGGCCAGAGGAGCGCGAGGACCTTGTCACGCGTGAGCCCCCGCGCACCGGCGCGCCCGAGTAGCGCGAGCAGGGCCAGTCGCCTCGGCTGGGCTGCTTCGCCCGTGATCGGCACGCCGTCTCGGAGGAGCGCGAGACCGCCTAACGCATTGATCCGCAGCATGTTGCGTTCAGTGAGACGGCCGTGAGAGCGGCTTGAGACAGGCCGGTATTCTAGGCGCCGTTCACCGGGCCAGCAACCGACCGCGGCCCTGCGCCACTCACCTGGTTCGAGTCGAGAAATCTCGTGTTCCACCGTCCTTCCACCACAGCTCGCCTTCTGCCGTGGCTCGTGTTGCTGGCTGCGTGCAGTCGCGGCGAGGTGCCGTCGCGGTTCGACGCCCATCTGTCCGGGGCGCTGGCCGTGACGATGGCGGGCGGCACGGCGTTCACGCCAACCGCCCTGACCCTCACGAGCGATGAGGGGACCGGCGCGATCGTGTTCACCCGCCCCGACGGGGCCGGCCTGTCGGCCCGCAGTTATGCGATCGGGTCGGGCCAAACCGAGGGCGCGATGCTGGATGCCCTCATCATCGCCGGGACGCCGAGTCACCCCACGGGCGTGTTTCGCGGGCGTGCCGGTACGCTGACGGTGACCGACGCGACCGTGCGCCGGCTCGCCGGACGGTTCGACGTGACCGCCTACGGCGTGCTCACCGACCGCACCGCGCCGGACAGCGCGTCCGTGCATGTCTCCGGCTCGTTCCGCCTGCTTCACCCATGTGCCGCGCTCGCGGCCGTGGTCGCGCCCTGCACGCCGCCCGATGGGCGAGCGACGGGCGCCCGTTCTCCGCGCCTCACCACCGATACCACTCACGATTCCAGGAGCTGACGATGCTTTCGACCAACCATGCCTCCCGTCTTGCCGGCCTCGTGCTGGTCGCCGTCACCGCCGCGTGCTCGGACGCCCCGACGGGTCCACGCGGGACGTCGCCACTCGTCCCCGGCCCGAGCACCGCGTTAGGCCCGAAGCCGGCGAACGGCCACGTCGTCTACGCGAGCGACATCCAGGGCGCGTTCGACGTCTATGTGTTCGACCGCGCGAGTCAAACCACGAAGCGGCTCACGACCGACCCACTGCCGGACTTCGAACCGAGTCTGTCGGCCGACGGCAAGCGCGTCGTCTGGCTCAAGCAGACGTTGAACGGCGTACACGTCGTGATGTCGAACGTGGACGGAACGAAGTTCGAGCAGCTGACGACCGACGCGGTCTCGGCGCCGCGACGTCCGGTGTTTTCGCCGGACCTGAAGCGTGTCGTGTTCTCGTCGTTCGACATCGGGGTGAACCAGACGCACCTGTTCTCGATCGACCTCAAGACGCGGGTCGTGACGCCGCTCGGCGATCCGACGATGTTTGCCGCGAACCCGTCATTCTCCGCCGACGGCAAGCGCATCGTGTTCGACGGCGAGATCGGTCCGCGGTACGTCCCGTTCGTCATGTGGGCCGACGGCACGCAGCCACACGACCTGCCTGACGCGTGCCCGGTGATGCTGGTCTGCACCCGACCTGTCTTCTCGCCCGACGACCGCCACGTGGCGTATGGGACGTCCGCGGACGAGGTGCTGGTCTTCGACCTGCTCGACGGGTCGGTCACCCCCGGCGCGACGAACGCGCGGAATCCCATGTGGTCACCGGACGGCCAGCAGCTCGCGTTCTACCGAGTGAACGCACCGGCCCACCAGCTCGGCATCTACGTCAAGCCGGCCGAAGGCGGAACCGAAGAGCCGTGGCTCACCGGGCTCGGGTTCGTGTTCGGCGCGGCGTGGGCGAAGTAATCCTCACGATCACACTCAAACTCACAGGAACTCGACCAATGCATACGATGAACCGAAGCCGCGTTGCGGCTGCAACCATACATGTCGCTGTGCTCGCCGGGCTCACCGCCTGCGCCGATGCCCCGACGCTGCCTCACGCGACGACCACGCCGGCGGCGGCCAACGCCGCGTTCGGCCCGAAGCCGGCCGACGGACTGCTCGTCTTCAGTAGCGCTGCCGGCGCGGGTGGGCCGCAAGTCTACTCGTACACCATGGCGACGAAGACGATGAAGCAGATCACGCAGTACTTCAGCGCCCACCTCGGGGTGTCGCCCGACGCCAAGCGTGTCGCCACGATCGGACCGAACCTCAATGGGTTCGGCGGAACCGATCTCTGGATGATGAACATCGACGGCTCGAAGGCCGACACGATCACGTCGTACAACTTCAAGTTCATCAACAGCCCATCGTTCTCGCCGGACGGAAAGCGCCTCCTGTTCTCGGCGAAGGACACCGTGGTGGGTCAGGATCATCTCTGGATGCTCGACCTCAAGACCAGAGTGCTGACGACGTCAGGCGACCCCATGAAGCCGGCGTACGAGCCAGAGATCGCACCGGACGGCTCGAGCATCGTTTTCGTTGGCGCCGCGCTCGACGGCACATACAAGCCCATGCTCATGAATCCGGCGGGGACGATCGTGCAGCAGTTGCCGAACATCTGTCCGGTGGGCGTCGAGTGCTGGGAGCCGACGTGGTCGCCGGACGGAACGCGCATCGCGTTCAAGACGGACGACAACGTGGTGATGATCTATGACATTGCGACGAAGACGAGCACGACGGTCGCGACCGACGCGGCAACGCCGGCATGGTCGCCGGACGGGACCAGGTTGGCGTACTCGCGCCGGCTCGCGCTCGAGACGCCGATCGAGAAGTCAGGGATCTTCGCGCGTGGCGTGACGGTGGACCTCGACGAAACGCCGCTCGTGAGATACACGGGATTCGTCTGGGACCTGACCTGGGCGAAGTAGGAGCGCATTGGGGGGGCAGAGTCGGATGATGACGCCGACTCTGCCCCTCCCACCGGCTCATCTCGAGAGCGAGTCCACGAGGGAACGAGCGGCGTCCGTCCAGGGGTTGTCGGCGCCGTACCCATTCCCCAGCGCGATGACGGCCCGTTCGGCGGCGCGACGGGCGTCGGCCAGCTGGGATTGCGCCCGGAGCGCCCGCGCCCGAAGCAGCTCCGCACGCCCCGCGAGCGCGCTCCGGGTGAGTGCCGCGGTATCGATGGCCGCGGCCGTTCGCGCCAGCGTTGCGAGCGAATCGGCGCCGCGTGCGTCACCTCGCGCAAGCCGCCATTCCGCCGCGGTCACGAGCGGGAGCGCGAAGTGCGTTAGGCGTTGTTGCCCATCAGCCCAGAGTGTGGCGAGCTCTCGCTCGAGCATCGCCGACGCGCCCGTCGGATCGCCATCGACGCGCTGGAGGCGCGCGCGCAGCATCGCTGCGATCGCGCGTTGCCCGCGACGATCGGCGGGCAACGCTGCCACTGCGGCGCGGGCGACGGCAAGTCGCGACTGCTCGAGCCGGAGCTCGGCGGTGGTTGACGCGACAAACGGCCGCATGTTGCCACTGCCCTGCGTCGTGTCGCGCAGCGCGCGCGCCAGCCAGAGGTCTGCCGAGTCGATGGCGCCGAGTCGAAGCTGCGCGCGGGCATGCAGGAACGCGATCAGCGACGGCACACGGCCCTCGCCGTGAATGGCCTCGCGTTCGCGAATGACGCGTCGCATCGTCGAATCGAGCTCGGCGTACTCGCCCAGATCGAGCAGCGATGTCGCCAGATAGTTCACCACATTCGGGAACGATTCCGCCTCGCCGTAACCGAGCTGTTCGAGGTCGGCGAGGATCTGCCGGAAGTACGGGACTGCCTCGCGCGTTCGCCCGCTGAGACGGAGCACATCGGCAAGCGAGTTCTTGAGTCCCAGGTACTGTGAGCTGGCTGCGGGTCCCTCGGCGATCGCGACGGCCTGCTTGAGCAGTGCGATCCCGGAGTCCGGCTGCCCCGTCGCCTGCAGCCACTTCCCTTCGGCCTCCAGACATAACGACTGGATGTCGGGATCGCGACGCGGCGCTGCCGCAAGCGCCGCCTTCGCTTCGTCGACATCAGCGCGTGCGGAGTCGAGAACATCCTCGAGCCAGTAGTTGTTCGCGCGCAGACAACTCGCCATCGCGAGCGCGTTGAACGCCTTGCCGTCTCGAGCGACCGCCTGTGCGCGCCCGAGCATTCGACGCTGGGCGTGGAGGTCGCCGGCCTCGAGGTGACGTGTCGACAGATCGGCGATCAGACTCGAAACGAGGTCCGGGTCTTTCCCGAACCGCCGCATCACGATCCCCTCGGCCATCGCGATCCGGCCGGCTGGCGGAAGCGGTTTGCCGTCGGGATCGCGCGTGTCGCCCGCGAACACGGTCTGGAGCTCGGACAGTGCCGTCGCGCGTTGGGCGGCGCGTTCGGCCTCCTGCCGTTGCGCCTGCGCCTCGCGCATCTGCACGACAGAGAATACGGTCGCGCCGACGAGGGCGAGCGCGGCGGCGGTCGTCAGCGTGACGGCCGTGCGATTGCGACCGATGAACTTGCCCATTCGATAGCGAGCGCTGTCGGGACGCGCGAGAATGGCGCGTCCCTGGCGGAAGCGCTGCAGGTCGTGCGCGAGCGCCGCCGGCGACTGGTACCGCCGCTGTTCCTGCTTGTGAAGCGCCGTCAGCACGATGAGATCGAGGTCGCCGCGCACGCGGCGCGCGAACGCGGCCGGTGCTTTCGTCGAGGGTTTTGGCGGCAGCTCGGTGCAGACGATGCGCTCGACCTCCGACGGCGACTTGCCGCGCACGTCGTACGGGCGCTCGCCCGTCAACAGCATGTAGAGCAGCACGCCTAACGAGTAGACATCGGTCGCCGTGCTGATCGCCTTCCCGCTGACCTGTTCCGGGGCCGCGAACTCGGGCGTCATGACGCTGAACTCCGTTCGCGTCAGGTCGTCGGCGGCCGAGACGCCGAGGAGCTTCGCGATGCCGAAGTCCAGCAGCTTCACCTGGCCCGCCGTCGTGACGAGAATGTTCGATGGCTTGAGGTCGCGGTGAATGATGAGGTGCTGATGGGCGTAGCTCACCGCGTCGCACACGGACGCGAACAGCTCGAGTCGTTGGTCGAGCGTGAGCTCCCGCGAGTCGCAGTAGCGGTCGATCGGCTCGCCTTCGACGAGCTCCATCGCGAAGTACGGGAGCCCACCGGCGGTGATGCCGCCGTCGACGAGTCGCGCGATGCCCGGGTGCTCGAGCAGCGCGAGGATGCGTCGCTCCTCGACGAACCGGCGCACGATGCCCGGCGTGCCGTGCTGGATCAGCTTGATCGCGACACGCTGCTCGAACTGTCCGTCAGCGCGCTCGCCGAGGAACACGCGTCCCATCCCGCCCCGTCCGATCTCGCGGGACACGCGGAACGGGCCGATGCGGTCAGGGGCCGGGCCGGCGAGCGCCGCGGCGGCCTCGAGAAACGGAGCTGCGATCTGCACGGCGGGCGACTCGAGAAAGCTCTCCGAGTGGTGGTACGCCCGCAGCAGCTCCAACACTTCGGTGCGCAGCGCTTCATCGCCGGCGCACACGCGGTCGACGTACGCCTGCTGTTCGTCGGAGGGAAGATCTATGACCGCGTCGAACACACTATCGACGCGGCGAAACCGATCGGTCGGTGACGCGGTCACGAGGCCTCCCGATGTGCCGTGCCCGGTGAGCCAGGGCGGGGTGAGTCAGGCCGTCTGCTCGGCGCTGATTTCCTTGTGGAGCCAGACCTTCGCCTTCGCCCAGTCTCGTTTGGCGGTGCGGAGGCCGATGCCGAGCGCGTTGGCGGTTTCTTCCTCGGTCATTCCGCCGAAGAAGCGGCACTCGACGACCTGTGCCTGACGAGGGTCGATCTCCTTGAGCCGGCTCAGCGCCTCATCGACGGCGATGAGCAGCTCGGCCCGCTCTTCGGTGCCCACCTGAACGGATTCGATCGACACGCGCTGCAGCGCGCCACCGCGCTTGAGGCTCCGGTGGCCGCGGGCGTGCTCGACGAGAATCCGCCGCATGGCCGTCGCCGCGACGGCCATGAAGTGCGCGCGTCCATTCCACTCCATGCGCGAGTAGTCGATCAGGCGCATGTAGGCTTCGTGCACGAGCGCCGTCGGGCTCAACGTGTGCCCGTCGGGTTCGCGCTTGATCTGGATCTGCGCGAGGCGGCGCAGTTCCTCGTAGATCAGCGGGAACACGTTCGCGAGGGCAGAGGAATCGCCCGACTGCGCCTTCGCGAGCAGCTCGGTGACCGACGAGGTAGGCGGCTGTTCCGACATAGCCTGAACGGAACCGGTGCACCAATGAAGGAAACGTCGCTCGGCCAACGGAGCCGCGCGACGTCCCAAGATGCGTCGCGGCCGGGTCGGCTGCAACACGCGCCTGGTTCGTTTCCGAAGCTTGAAGGAGCTTCGAGGACGGCCGGCCTGATCCAGACGCTCGTGTCGTTCGCAGGGGCGTTACGGTGCCATTTCGGGAGTCGAACAACCCCGCGCACGCTGTAATGGGGACGCTCCCGAGCTGCGGAGTCGTCGTGCACGGTCTCTCTCGCCTTTTCGGGACATCACCACAGCCTGCCCCGAGATTCGCCGCGATGGCTGCTCGAAGTAGTCGCTGGTGAACGGGGCTCGCCGACCGCCACCTCGTCGGTACGCGGCCTAACGAGTAAGTGTCGCTTCGCGCGGATCGGCCATCATCGCGACAGCCTCGTGCAGCACGATCGTCTCCGGCTTCACGTCGGGACGGATGCGCCCCGCGCGTGAGCGTGTGCCGCGGCCGATGCGATCTGCGTGTGATCCGAACGGTCCCGACGGCGACCTTTCGCCCGTGCTCGGCGAACGCGGCAGAGGATGCTCGTTCCCGGATTCCTGGTTACGGTCGGCCAACGCCCCTTACCCGGGGTGGCTGGGATCGGTTTATTAGTGCCTCTCAATGTTCGATTGCCCGTCTCACAGCGCCAAGTTCCGCTTCAACGGAGCACCGTATGCCTCGTAACCTCACACTCCCGCTCGCCACGCTCGTAGTTCTGGGCGCCTGCGCCGACGCGACGCCGACAGCGGTCGAGCCGACAGGCGTCCCCACCGCGGCCTCGGCGAAGCGGGATGAGCCCCTCGCCCAGGCGTCCGTTTCGGTTGTCATGAGTAACCTCGACAGCCCGCGCGGCCTGGCCTGGGGGCCCGAAGGCGCCCTCTACGTCGTCGAGGCGGGCAACGGGACGGTCAACGGGCCGTGCGTTGCCAGCCCTCGGGGCCCCATCTGCTACAGCGCCACCGGCGCGATCACCCGGCTCTGGAAGGGGCAGCAGGAGCGCGTCGCCAGCGGGCTGCCGTCGGTCATTCGCACTCAGATCAACGACATCACCGGACCGCACGACATCTCGTTCCAGGGGAAGGGCAACGCCTTCGTGACGATCGGGTGGGGGGCGGAGCCGAGGTTACGCGAAGGGCTCGGCGACTTCGGCCATCTGTTCGGCCGGACGATCCGTGTGACACCTAACGGGAGCTGGGATCTCGAGGCGGACATCTCGAGCTTCGAGGATGCCGAGAACCCCGATGGCGGCCCGCGCGACTCGAACCCGTACGGGATTCTCGCCGAAGCCGGCCACCAGCTCGTGACCGACGCGGGTGGCAACTCGCTGGTGCAGGTGACGGCGAATGGGCGGGTCTCACTCGTGTCGATCTTCCCGAAAACGCCGGGCGGCGCGGAGCCGGTGCCCACCGAAGTCGTTCGTGGTCCTGACGGTTCACTGTATGTCAGCACGCTCACGGGCGCGCCGTTCGTCGCGGGTGCCGCGGGGATCTGGCGCGTGGTGCCGGGCGGTGCGCCGCAGCTCGCCGCGGGCAACTTCAAGACGATCACGGATTTCGACATCGGGCCCGACGGCAGCCTGTACGTGGTGCAATACGCGTCGGCGCCGATGTTCTTCGGTCAGCCCGGATTGCTGATTCGTGTATCGCCGGCGGGCGTGCGTGACACGCTGCATTCATCGCTCACGAACCCGACGGGCGTGCTCGTCGGGCCGGACGGCGCGATCTATGTGTCGAACCGCGGGAACGTCGCGAGCGTGGGCGAGGTGCTGCGCATCGTTCCGTAAGTCGATGGAAGGGGGCGCAGTTCAGCCCGTGATGCGCCCTCTTGCTTCCGTGACGACAGGTTGCAGCTCCGGATCGGCCCGCCGCCAGAGCTGCAGCAGCTGTCCTCTCACCGAGGCCGCCTTGGATCGCTCACCGCGTAGATCGTGGAGCTCCGCCAGCCGCTTCAGCGCCCACCCGAGCTCCGCTGCATCGGTCTCGTACCTGAAGAGCCAGGGCGTCGTGACGTACCGTTCGTACACGATCGCGGCCGCGTCGAGCTTTCGAGCCGCCTCGTACGCGCGCGCGAGGTCGGGAAGCACACAGACCGTGCAGACGATCGCCGCGGCGGCCTGTTTGAGCTCACTCTCTGCCGCCGACACGCGTCCCTCGGCGAGCGCGATCACGCCACGCGTCCAGGTCCGGTCGGGGCCTGGCGTGCGCGCGAGCAGACTGTCGTTCACCGCAGCCGCTGCCAGCATCTCTCGCGCCCGCGTCAGGCGGCCGGTCGACGCGTAGAACCGCGCGAGCTCATCGTGCAGTCGATCGCCCGGGAGCAAGCTGTCGAGCGGTGTCGCCGTGAGCGCCGAATCCACGATGGCAACCGCTCGCGCCGTATCGGCGCGGTACTTCAGGTGGAGATTGGCGAGCTGAATCAGCCCGTAGAGATGTCGGCCGCGCGAGCCGCTGAGCGCGCTGATCCTGAGGTGCGTCCGCCAGAGTCGCGCTGCCTCGGTCACCCGCCCCTGCGTCATCGTGATCGCCGCCAGCGCCTCGTACGGGTCGACGAGCTGCAGCGTGTCTCCGCCAACTGTGCTGATCGCGGTCTCAGCCCGCTGCTCGGCTCCCTCCCAGTTGTGCTGTGCCGACGCGTCCTGAATCTCGACATTGAGGATGATCGGGTTGCCGGGGAAACGCCGTGTGATGAGGTCCAGCGTCCTCCGCGATTCGCGGAACTTCGCCTGCAACAGCTGCGCGCTGTGAATGCCGAAGTAGAAATTCGCGATCGTCGAGTCCACGCCGGCCGCGCGGGCGAAGAGGCTCTCGGCAACGGCAAATTCGTGCCGATCCCGGTAGATCAGCGCGAGGTTGTTCAGGATGCGGAAGTCTTCGGGAAAACGCTCCAGCGCGCGATTGTACGTCGCCAGCGCCGTCTCGTAGTCACCGACGCCGTAGGCGTAACTCGCGACCGCAAACGTTCGCTCGAGGAACGGAAGGCGGCGCTGGTGGGCGACGGCACGACGCAACGCGGCCTGCGCGCGGCCTGCCTCGGCGACGCTGCCGTACACCTGGCCTAACGCGTTGTACGCCGATGCGAATGCGGTGTCGAGCGCGATTGCCTCCTCGAACTTCACGATCGCTTCCGACCGCCGGCTCTGAAGAACGAGCCGTTTCCCGTCGGTATACGCGCGAAGCGCCGCGAGTGAGGCTGTCGTTTCCTCGGCGAGTGGCGATGACGCGCGCAGCGATCGTAACGACTCACCGA
>Ga0075420_100003938_pt1 | contig 13032 bp, 12 predicted proteins | sample SoiMetdeltSBSDD4_FD_75296 | JGI IMG/M metagenome (GOLD analysis project Ga0075420, IMG submission 75296) | Bulk soil microbial communities from a Populus tree surrounding site in Tennessee, USA - Soil MetaG P. deltoides SBSDD4 | ecosystem: Environmental > Terrestrial > Soil > Tree plantation... | reverse complement strand
TGAGACTCCATTGCCCAGGACATTATCATACGTATAGAAGGACTGCGTAGGAGAACTCGATAGCTTCATACGGATCCAGGCTGCTGACAATGGCAGGGGTCTCGCAAACGTCCGGCCACTGTGTGCTATGGTAATGATTTGGGCGTTATTTGAAGAAATCGATCAAGCAAAGACCAGGACGCGCCCACGAGTTGCATCTACCAAGTCTATCGGAGAGCGGTTGTTACCGCCTTTCAATCCGGATCTCTCAGCACACAAGATAACATGCGCCGCCCGCGATGCCAGAACAAATGCAGATCAGCCGCGAGCTGCCATTAAGATAAAGTCGCGCAGTTTTGAAAAATAGGCACGGCCGCCCACAAAGGGAAGATCATTATGGTCCGCCCCTTTCACGACATAGAATTCTTTGGGTGGCTTCGCCGCGTGAAATGTTTGTTCGCCCAAGGCGAGAGGAATGATCTCATCGCGGTCCCCATGGACGAAGAGCTTTGGAAGAGAGAGGTGCGGTAATCGATCGGCCAACCGGAACGATGAACTGAGCAGCCAATGCACCGGCAGTCCCCCATAATAATGCTTGGCCACTGCTTCTACGGAAGGGAAGCAGCTTTCGAGTATCAAGCAGGAAGCGAGGTTTTTCGCAGCCACTTCTCCTGCCACGGCTGCGCCCAGCGACCGCCCGAAAATCACGACACGTTCGCGAGGAATATGACGCGTCTGGGTCAGATGCTCATAGGCGGCCGTCGCATCCATGTACAGACCCTCCTCCGACGGCAGACCCTCACTTTTGCCGTACCCTCTATAATCAAACAGAAACACGGAGAGACCGATCCGGTAGAGTTCCCGCAAATTTTCCAACCGGTGTGTGATATTGCCCGCATTGCCGTGGCACCAGAGGAGAACCGGTGTAGCCGACGTTGACTCGACGTACCATCCAAATAGCTTCGTGCCATCCGCAGACTTGAACCACACGTCTTCCAGTGGCAGGCCGCTCATCCTGGCCCAGTTCCGGTCATCCCATGCGTGAGGATGGTAGACGAAGATCCGATCGAGTAGGCTCATGGTGTCATCAGTCCGGCCCAGTGACTATACTACTCTTTTCCTTTTGCACACCTGACGCCTCACGCTTCACCAGCAAGTTAGAATCGAAGACCAAATCCTGCCAGCCCATAGTGAGCCCGGAAATCCAAGGCCAAGCCTTCCCAATGATAGTTGGCAGAAAAATATCGATATTCTCCAAAGAGAAATATTCTCTGTGACAGCATCAACTGGGTCCCTGCGAGGAACTGGTATCCGAAGGCGTTGGCCGTTTCAAAGTCTTGATCCGACCGGCCGACGATGTCGGGACTCAGCAACACTCCTTGGCTCCAGCCGGCGCCTATCCCCACATAGGGCAAGACCGCTTCGCCTGGATAGCGCAGGATAAGGTTGACCGTCGTGTTGAGGACCACCAAATTCGATTGTCCGGTACCGCCGTTCTGGCCGTTGGCCGTATTCTGAAACGAGATGGCTCCGCTATGGCCGTTCGAGTCGATCTCCAGGCCGATCATGCGCTTGGTGAAATGAGGAAAGAGGCCGACCTTCAGGCCTCCGCCAAAGCCGCTCTTGACCGAGGCAGGCACGGTGGTCCCTTGGTTGAAAATCGGTTCGTCCCGCGGCCAACTGCCGAGCGCATAGAAGCTCAATTCGATGTCGCCGAATTCCGCCGCAGAAACGCGGCTTGCCAAGCTCATGGAGCTGAAGATCAGCGCCGCTGCCAGTACAACCATGACCAGTGCCAACGAATCCGCATATGCCCCTTTGGCAATCCTCATCGCATAATAAAAAAGGGTCTTTGGGAGTTCATCCCAAAGACCCTTGTTACAGACTTGTGAGGAAACTCAGCTGCCCTTCACGATCGTGCACCAATCACCGATAATTCCAAGGATCTGCTTGGCGGAGTGATCGATGGACGAGACGTGGGTGATACCCCCGGCAGCTTTCGCAGCCGCCACGCTGGCGTCACCGCTGGCAACCCATCCTAGAATCGACTGGCCACAGGCTTTGCCCTCCTTCGTCGCCACGTCGTGGGTCGTCGCGAATTCGCCGTATTTTGTCTCAGTGTAGATCCAGCCCTTCATAGGAGAATCCACAATGATGCACCCGTACAAGCTGAGACATGCGGCGCTCACCATCGCCATAGACAGAATGACATTCAGCTTCCTCATGATTCCTCCCTTTCGAGGTTTGCGGTTAATGAACCCCACCAACGATTCCCACCACATTGGGGTTCTCGATTGAGGCGAGTATAGGTAAGGCCCGTAGTGTTGTCAACCGAAAGCCGCGCGTCAACGACTCGAGTCGGTTGAAGGAACGTACAAACCCTGATCATGGATAGTGCTGAGTTCTGAGTTATGAGTGCTGAGTTCTGAATTCCTGAGTAAGGTTTGAGATGCAGTTTTGCAGGAAGAACTCCAAGATGAGCCGATGAAGGTGGATCCAGTCCTAATGGCACAAATTTGGAAGTCGATATGGACCCGTTTCTCTACGGTCTTGGAGCTGGGAAATCTTTGCCCGGCTTAAGACCCTTGACTCAATGTGGTTGCCTGCTAGCCTTTATCTACGATGCCCGCGCACACAGCCCATTCAGCCGCTGCTACGCTGGGAAAAAAGAGGCCAATTCACACACACGGACAATACGGATCATGCTACGGGGTTGTATTCACTAGATATCCGAACTTCCTACGAAGGAAGGAAGAGGTTTCCTCTTCTGGTGAATTGGCCGTGAGGGCTCGGTACCGCATATAACTGCTGCGGTGCCAATGACAAATAACAACTCTTCACCCACTGGAGGAATTATGGGCAGGTTCAGCATCATGTTGGGGTATCTTCTTACCGTGTCCATGTTCAGTTCAGGCTGTTCAGTCCTCATGGCAGCCAATAGGTCCAGCTATAGGGGGGACATCGACGTCATAAAAGAAGGTGTTCCCCGCTCCGAGGTCATTGCCGAACTCGGCCAACCTGATTCCTTCAGCAAGGCTGAAACCGGAGGATTTGACGATCGGTATACCCTTGACCCTGAGGCTCACCGCACGTGGGTGAAGGTCTGTACGGTCGTTCTGCATTTAGGAGCCGACATAGTGACCGCGTTCCTATGGGAGCTTGTTGGCACACCGTATGAACTCGCCGTCCGTGATCGAACCTTCATTTATCATCTGGCGTACAACCCTGATGGAAAGTTAGCCACCTACGAAAAAATCAAGCCTTGACTTTCACTCATCGCGGCCATCAAGAGGGCTGAGTATTCCACGTTACTCAGCCCCTCTTCCTTTTTTGCTCACCCCGACATTACATGCCACTTCAGAAAAACGCCTGCACGGTGAAGAGTACGTCGTTGTCGTGGTCCCGATGGTTGTATTCGAGCCGCAGCGCCCAATTCTGAGCCAGCGTGTAGCGTTGTCCCACCGACCAGCGAAAATCATCGGACTTGTCGCCTAAGGCATACCGTAAGTAGCTCGTCGAGAGCAGGATCCGCCAACGCTCGGTCAGATCGGCCAGCATGCCCGCCGTTCCACCTCCACCGATACGATGACTTTCGTCGAACGCCTGACTATAATTCGCGTCGGCTTCGGCAAACGCAAAATACACCTCACGTCGAAGAAGATTCGTCTCTGCCGATGCCCCCACCCCGGTGTTGAAATTCCAGTTGCTGCAGAGCTGACATCCGCCGTACCGGATCGTCTGCATGCCCAGGTTCACCTTCCACGATGGCGCCATAAAGAGCGAATCGATGGGGGAGAGTGACAGGATATTGAGCACAGTCGCACGTTCCACGCGCGTCTGATCGGCCCGGTTGTAGTGCCGCAGGCTCACAGACCCGATCTCGATCTGCGCTCCCGGTGTATAGCCGGGCTCGGGATCAAGGAGATCGTGATATCCCACTCGAACCGTGAGTTCCTCGAAGGTATCGTCATTTCGCCATCCACCGCCCAGACTCGCCCGTGAGGTGCTGTGCCCGATCTCGGGCTGTTTCGCAAAAGGACGGATGACAAGATCCTCCGACGGGATTCTCAAACTGCTTCGGGCGGCCAAAACCGTCCGGTTCTGTTCACGATAGGGTGACTGTTCGGATTTGTCAGATTCGCCTTTGTATCGAAGATAGTCCGATACGACGTCCAACACGAACGCTTGGCGGTTCACAGGAAGGGATCGAAGCTCCTCCGACGATCGAACCAACGACACATCCCCGACAAAACGACGTACAAGCGCCTGCTCCGGCGGAGAGAGGTATTCACGTTTTCGACGAATCAGCGTGCCACGCGATGGCCGGTAGGCGATATCGCCAACCAGCCCAGGCTGTTTGGTGATCAGACGCACCGTATCCGCCGGCACGGTCCAAAATAGAAACTGATCGGTCAAATGCAAAGCGGGATCAGCATATTCCAGGAGCGCCAGAAGATGATAGGAACAATTTTCTTTGAAGAAAAAATAGTCAAAGGACGCGTTGCCCATCTCCCAGGCATGCATCAGAAGCCGTCGAATCTGATCCTGCGTGAAGGTGAGCCGGTACTCCCAAATATCTCGATTCTCGATATCGCGGTATTCGAGGACCTTGATGTAGTACGGAACGGTGGAAAAATATCCGCGATACCCACCGAAAATTCCTCTGATGGCAAAATCCAGATTCCTTCCCTGAGGGACATCGGCGGCGAAATTGATCGTGTAGGCGAGAATCCTGGTTTGCTCGGTTTGCCCCCGTTGATCCAGGCGAAGAAAGGTGTGGCCGAACATCGAGGCCGGGTTATTCATGAACGCCGACGGAAAGATGAGCGAAATGGCCTCGGTATCGAATTCGGCAAACCACCGGTCGAATCGCTCGCATTGTACCGGAGGAAGCTTCGTATCATCGAACGACAGTCTGTCCTTCAGCCAATGGTATCGAGCGACAAAGGCACATTGGGCGGGCTGTTTGGAGCGTCCAACAAGCTCGGTCGAAAAGAATTGCCGCAACGTGGCGGCAAGTTCTGCTGCCGGGTCAGTTTTCCCCTCCGGCGACATGAAAAATCCCGGCTCGTCCTGTTCGCTGGTATAGCCCTCGAAGAGATTGGCCCGATAATGCAGGAGAAGGCGCCACTCACGCTCCTCGGACAATTTCAAGTGAGAAGCCTGAATGATGAGCTCGTCTGCGTAGGAGTTCTTGGGCGGTTCTTGAGCCCCTCCACATGCGACGAAGCTGAGATACCATACCAATGTGGCAACGAACAATTTCACAATGTACTGGGAAGGAGAGAAAAGACAAAGGGCTTCAGCCTCACGACTGAAGCCCTTTCGAAGATCATCAGCGGTAGGAGACTTGCGCGAGGACAGGATTTTTGGCGATGGCGTCATTCAATGCTTTAACGAGAGCAGACGAGGAATTTTCGCCTGCTTGCATGAGCGAGGTATACCGCTCCTGCGCCATGGCTAAGAACGCTCCATGTTGGTCTTCCGGTACGCCCATAAGTGAAGCCAGTGAAACAAGATGTTCGCCCTTACCCTGCGCCATTTCCTGAGTGAGATTCTCGAAATTCAAGAGGGCAAACATCGTCACCTTCTGATCCGCCCACACCTGCCCGTCATTGGTGCACCCCGACGTGCCGGAGCTGATACCGAAGGTGCCGCTGGCGAAGGTCCCATTGGTCGTTGCCATCAGGACCTGAGGCCCAATATTCTTCTGGTTCTTGAAATCGGCCCATGCCAACTTCCCGAGACCGCAACCGGGGCCGGTATCCGGGTTGGCGGCAAATGCCAATCCAGCATTCGTCGCAACTACGAGCGCACCTGCAAGTACCATGACCTGTCTAAGCATAAATCCTCCTGGTTAAGATGATTGAGGTTCACTCCCACGTAACCGCGACTCCTTATCAGTCACGAGCCGAATTATAGCCAATAGGGTGTCCTTAAAGAAGATCAATTTTGCGTACCACGTACTTTACGCAGGAACGGCCTACGCTCGGTCCGGAAGGGCGATGTGCACCGGTTCGATCGTCCGGTCATGAATAAGGAGCAATCCTATTCCACGCGGCAATGAAAAACGTTTTGGCCCGGCCGAACCCGGATTGAAGAGCAGTATTCCATCCACCCACTTGGCTATCGGTTGATGTGTATGGCCGAAGACACAGATCCGTGGTCGGGCTCGCTCCAGGAATGCACGGCCCTCCCTGGTCATGGCGCCTCCTTCGTACAGTCGATGGCAGAGCGCGATCCGCCATCCTGCCAAATCGATGACGCTCTCCCGCGGGAACCCGCTTTCTTCGAATCCGTCCACATTTCCTGAGACGGCCGTAATCGGGGCAATACGTTCAAGTCGCTCGATGATGCTGAGCCGGCCGATATCCCCTGCATGCAGAATATGCTCGACATCCTCGAAGTAAGGCAGAATCCCTTCATCCAACAGTCCATGGGTGTCCGAGATGACGCCGATTTTCATAAGCAGGATGTTGAAAAAGTCCGCCAGCTTTGTTCTCGCGGCGCTCAGAGGCTCACCGTACAGGAACGGGAAAAGAGTCTGTCTCGGCAGGCTCGGGGCGGGCGGGTGAGATGTATACGCTTCGCCCTTAAGAACTGCCGGCTCACCGCCTCGCCGGCGTCCGCAAACGTGAGGCTCATTATTCTTCGCGTCGCGGACCTGGCTGCGGCCGCGCTGGACGTCCATTTTGAACATCCTGCGAGGTGATGTCCGTCATGTGCGCCATTCGAGCCGATAATTTCCCCACGGCACAAAATCGTCCTTCAACACCAGTTAGGCTTCATATCCTACTTCGCCACCGGGGAGTGGCTCAACGACGCTTGCACTGCACTCCATTGGAACCCAAACGGCTCGGGAGCCCGCCTGGGAATCAACCCAATCTCCGCCTTGAGCCGCGCAGCACGGAGGGCGCTCATGGGGTGAGTCGAAAACAACTCGACGTGGTCCTTGTCCCTTTCCGATAGGCGCTCAAAGAACCGGATCATCCCGTCCGGCGCGATCCTCGCGTCATGAAGAAGATGCAGGCCGACGAGATCGGCCTCGGTCTCCTGTTCACGACTGAACCTCAAGGTCAGCAGTTCCACGCCCAATTGTTGAGCCAGGCCGATGAGTCCTTGCTGATCTCCGAATAGGATTGCAGCCACCGCTACAATACCCAACTGTTTCACGATGCGTTCGACTCCGTGCCGCTCCAGCACGTGACTGATTTCGTGACTCAGCACCCCCGCCACTTCTTCGCCGCTCTCTGCCTTTTTGAGCAACCCTGTGAAGACGACCACATGACCGCCAGGCAAGGCAAATGCATTCACGACATCGTTTGAGACAAGCGACATTTCAAATTTATAGGGATTGTCCACGATGGTTGCCGTCAATCTCTTGGTCATTTCCTGAACGGCTTCGACAGCAGGCCCTTCCTTCACGACAACTTTGCCCGCCAGCGCCTCCCGGTAGGCCACCGTTCCCAATTTCTCTTCCCATTCGACTGGAATTCGTGTGACGGCCCATTGCACGAGCAGATCCGATCCAAACCAGAAAAAGAGTCCAAGCCCCACGAGGAAGCCTACGGCGACCGCCCAGATCGCTCTGTGCTGCCTGCGCGAGCGTCTGACCTGCCGGGCCGCGCGTTCGAGATGGGTGGTCAGGTCGGATGGAGCACAGCGTCGAAATGCGACGATGAGTGCGGGATCCTTCAAAAATACGCTCCGTGCGGAAGCGCCGGCGCCCCAACTCGCCACGAGATGATCGTGATCCAGGCCACCCGCCGCAACCGCCATCCCGTCATATGGGACCTGTTCCTCAGGGTGCACCTGACCTTTCAAACTGACACGAAAACCTTCGGGCGTCACCTCGACATGGCACGGAATCCCAGTCGCAGGAAGGTGTTCGCCAAAATAGAGGGCATTGGGGGATTGACTCATTGGTTCATTGACGATTGCTCACAGGCGAGCAGACGTTGGATTGAACCATTGATCCATTGACGATTGGATCATTGAAGAATCGAATGCTCGCATTCAATCATTCGGAGACCGGGATGAATTGCCTAATCCAGCTCCCAAAACTCCCGGGATTACGACTTTGAATGTAGACGACGCCGGGGCCACGGAATCGACAGACCAGTCCCTCCCCCGAGGTCAGACTGGCGATCCATCCGGACGACGCTTTCTCAATGTTGTACGTGGTGGTCGTCGTCCAGGCGACAAGATGACTGTTATCGACGATATACTCTTCGTTCGGCTTCAGCTCGACTTTATGAATGGCGCCGAAGCTGTTCAGGATCAACGGACCGGTGCCGCCGATTTTGAGGAGAAAGAACCCCTCCCCACCCAGTAACCCGCGCGTCAGGCTTTGCATTCGACTTTCGATCTTGACGCCTTCAGCCCCAGCGAGGAACCCGTCCTTCTGCACCATATACTCGTTGATTCCATCCAAATCCATGATCACGATTTCACCAGGGACCGTCGGTGCCAAGAGCACTTCACCCGCTCCGCGACTCGCCCGCAACGTCTGAAAGAAAAACTTCTCACCCGCGAGCATCTTTCGAGATAAGGCGCCTAAGAATCCGCCCTCCATCTTGCTTTCGATGTCGATCGTCGGTGAGGCGGCGACCATCGCCCCCGATTCGGCTTTCACCGTCTCACCTTCAGCCAAATACACCCGCACCATTGGAAATGCACCCGGATACAGAATTTCGCTCTTCATTGTTCTGCTGCCTCCGTTAGGCGTCAGACGTGAGGGGTCACGCTTTCCACTTAGCGCCTTGTAACGACGTTGATGACGAATCAACCCGCTCAACATCTTATCGATCCGATCAAGGTGTCCATCAAGCTTGGTCCACGCTTCCTCAGCCAGGTAGCCAAGTCTCTTCGCAACCTCAAGTTGGGTGTCTAATTCACTGAGGGACCCTTGGGCCATGTGCAGGTAATTCATGAACTCTTTTCTTGTCTGTCTCGCCGCCCCTTCAGCGATATTGCTGGGAACACTGAGCGCCGCTCTTCTCATTTGATTCGTCAGACCGAACCTTTCTTCCCTTCGGAAAGGAATCCGACGCCTGATGGATTGTCAGGGGTCAGATCCATCGCCATATTCCACACATCGAGTTTCTTATGGGGCTTGTCCATCAAAACTCATTCCGTAACACTTCTATCTCACCCTCCACCCGCGCACGCCGAGTCGTGCGCTCTTCCCGGGTCACGCCTAACGCCTCACGCTTCACTTACGCGGGCCGGACCCCTTACCACTGACGCTTCACGCTATCCCACGATCCATCCATATACCCGATGGCTCGGCTGAGGCCCTTCTTGGAGATAACTCATTCTGATGCGCTCCAGATAGTCCATCGGCAATTCCTTCCTCTTTGCGACGGGATCAACACCAAACAGTCTGGCTGCATTCAGTCCGAAAATCTGCTCCTTGATCTCACGGGTCAACGATTGATATCGGTACTGCTCGATGAGCTGCTCGGGAATTTGAAATCTTCGAAATGCCTCGATCTGCCACTGCGGAGTGCCAGACCAGATGGAGTCGGTTCCCCACAGCACATGATTGTGCCCGAACGCGTCGATAATCTGGCCGAGGAGATGTGCACAGATGGCGGGATGAGTCGTCACCAGCTGCCCAAACGTCGAGCCGAGCTCCATATAGATATTCTGAATGCCCAGCTCGGCTTTCTTCATCCGGCAGAATTCCGTCGTCCATGGAACCTGCCCGGTCTTCGCAAATTCATCTTCCACCGTTGCCGAACTGCGCAGCCCGGAATGGTACACCAGGAACTGGATGTCGGGAAAATCTTTGGCGGCCTTGATGAGATCCCGCGGATGGTTGTAATCGGCGACAGGACCCAGCGGCAAGCCCTTATGAACACAGACCCTAGGAATGTTCAACTTCCTCGCCCGCTCCAGCATCGGATAGGCGATCTTTTCGTCGTCCATCCACCAGCCGTGCTCGAATCCCACCGGACATGAACCCGTATAACATTTCCACGCATCGATCTTGAGCATCTCTGCCTGCATCGTCATGAAGTCCAGGTCGGACCGTCCCAGCTGCGGCGTCGCCAATCCATGGGCCAGCATGCGTTGCGAGCCGGCGACCCGATTGATTTCGTCGCGGATATGCGCCATCTCCTTCGGCGGCACCACTGCTTCTTGCGGATAGGGACCGGGCGGCGTGCTGATCAGCCCCACGGTCGTCTCGCTGTCGAGAAAGACTTCTTTCAAGAAGTTCTGCCAGGACAGATCGTCGATCGTATTGTGGTCTCCCGCCAGCGCTGGATTCCATCCGGCTTCGCGGACTCGCCGGCGCAGCGCCAACAATCCCTCTTTGCTCACGGCCCCCTTGCGGCGAGATTCGGCTCCCTTCGGATCGTACTGCGACCCGACGTAATGCGTTTGCACGTCGAAGATGAAAAACGGCGGACCCTGTCGTTCGGCAAAGGCAGCGGCCTCGACGGCTTCGACATCGAGCACGTCGAAGAATCTCCCGAACACACTGTTCATCGCCAGCAACGCCGCCGCCATCCCGCCTGTTGTTCGCAGGAAATTCCTGCGTGTCATGCCGAGCTGCCGAGCGGAGCTGGTCCCTATTGTGTCGATCAGGTGCTCAACGTGTGCCTGCGCAACGGTCTGCGGATGAGGCGAAAACTCTTCATTCGACACGACTCGCATCGGGATCGGAGACCGCGATACAGAACCCTGCCGCCAATCAGAGCGAGCGGTGAACAATCGCTGCGACGATGCCATGACGAGCCTCCTGGTGAAGGGACCGGAGAAGGATTCTGTGGAATGCCGGTTGTTCTGTCAAGCAACCAGGCCTACCCCGCTCCCTACTCCGACCTGTCAACTCTAACAGGTGCAATCTTTTCCGTAACCGGTAGGATTCGACGCTTGAGATATGAAGACGTGTAGACAAGGACAATGCGCACGGGAACGTTTTCAGGTTAAACTTCGTCATGCAGTATGAGCTTGTGGCGTTGCAGCAAGATATTGTGAAGATACTGCCATTCTAGCCCGCATTATTCATGGACGCTTCTACTGTAATCGTGAATTCGCTGCTACGACAAGCCTGCACGCAGGTTTTTGGGCATGCAGGCGAGCGGGCTCGCCGCTCTGACCCTCAACATACTGTTTCAAGTATGCTTCGGGCCCTCGCGGCTCCTCGCGCTCGTCTCGCAACGCGACTGCGCGGTTTCGTGACGAATCGCCATGAATAATGCGGGCTAAATGGGATTCTGATTCGGCACGGGCCCACTGATCCACGCGTTCTCTACTTCAGCTCGCGAGGGGGAATCCAATGCAGGGATTGAGAGTATGGTTCGCATTATGGCTACTGCTTTCCGTCGCCTGCAGCGGATGCTCGAGTGTCATCGGATCGACCTCGAACGACGCCCCGCGCGACGGCACCATCTCAAAGGAGGTAGAGACCAAGCTGGCAAGCGATCAGTTTGGAGGATTGGCCGGCATCATGGTGACGACGGAAGCCGGAGTGGTGACGTTGCTCGGTACGGTGGAAACGGCGGATCAGAAAGCAAGGGCCGCAGATTTGACCCGCCAAGTGAACGGCGTCAAACGCGTGAAGAACAATATCGACATCCACCGGAAGATGCCCGAGTGAACTGAATTACTCACCCTCGTCATCGTCTACGAACAGATCCTTGGTCATCGAATACGCTTCTGCGGGAAGCAGAATCGCATTCACCAAGAGATCAAAGGCCAGTTGGACCGTTCCCTTCATTCCTGTCGCAATGGATTCCGCCGGCAGGAAACGAAGATCGGGATCTTTCGCATGACCTTTGACCTCGAATATCGCCGTATCGAACCCTTGTCGTTCCCCGGCAAACAGTGTTCCGAAAAGCGGGATACTCTTCAGCAGCGCCGCGTAATGTCCCATAGGACTTGTCACCAACACCATATCGAACTCATCATCCATATAGTCATATCGCCCAGTCGCGCTGATCTTAAGGATACGACTATCGAGTAAAAGCCGCTGGACGAGAATGCTACCGTTCTCTACCGCCATCACGACCTTCAATCGATCCAGCGGCATGCCGTCCTTGATCAGGTCGATCTTGCCTTGCAGGAGCGCAGGCAGATTCATGACCGACAGGAGCTTGGAGATGAGAGGGACATTGTAAATGTGTCCATCTTCGATCACGATCTGAATCGGTCGCTGGGTTGCCAGCGACGCGGGACGCACGCGATTCCGCTCAAACTCTCCCTGGATTTTTCCTGTGGCGCTCAGCCAGCCGCTGAGCAGCGATTTGTCGCTAAAGAGGGTGAGAAGACGATCTACGGGGATTCCGCTGCTGCGAAAGTAACTGCGCGCTTGGCCTGTACCGGCTCGCGGCTGATTTACCACGAGGCGCCCCTTTACATGACCCTCATTTGTATCGCCGCTGATCCGATCGATCGTGAGCACACCCCGCTCGAAGTTGACGTGACTCGACAACCCGGAAACAAGGAACCGCTGATAGAAGACATGGTCAATCAACAACGTGGCGTCGATCCTGCCGCCGGCCCACCACGAGGTCATGAGGGGAAATACAGCCGAAGATGATGACTCTGCCTCTCCCGTGGTCTGCAGCGATTGAAGATCGATCTGCGACGACTCCACGACAAGCTTCCCACGCGGCGCATCGAACCAATGGGCAATCGACCCGGTTATACGGACATCGCTCTCGCCGATGTTGAACATCACGTGTTGCACAGCAATATTCTGCCGGTTAAAGCGTAGCACCATGGATATATTGCGGATGGGGTTCGGAAGCCGGCTCATCTTCATGAATCCTTTGCTGAAGCTAAGGAGTCCGGTCGTTTCCCAAGACGTGCGATCCCCAGCGTTCCCCTTTGTCGTGAGACTCGCCTTAAGAATTCCCGCCTTGAGCGGTCCAAGGGAGACTCCGCCGGGGAGTCGATTCAAGGAAACGACACCTGAAACGATCTTCGCTTCAAAATTCATGTCTTCGGACAATCGGATCCATGCTTCTCCGGCAAGCCTGATTGGAGGGATCACCAGCTCACACCGTTGAACGACCAGAACGAGATCGCGAGTGAGGT
>Ga0075420_100003936_pt1 | contig 13037 bp, 6 predicted proteins | sample SoiMetdeltSBSDD4_FD_75296 | JGI IMG/M metagenome (GOLD analysis project Ga0075420, IMG submission 75296) | Bulk soil microbial communities from a Populus tree surrounding site in Tennessee, USA - Soil MetaG P. deltoides SBSDD4 | ecosystem: Environmental > Terrestrial > Soil > Tree plantation... | reverse complement strand
AGGCGCTCGAAATCCTCCAGGTCGTTCTCCCACGCGGAGCCGAGCTTCTCGGTGACGAGCGCGGCGAGACCCGGGTTCGCCTGCTTCAGCCAGCGCCGCACCGCAATCCCGTTCGTGACGTTGACGAAGCGCTCCGGCCACAGATCGGCGAAGTCGTGGAAGATCGTCTCGCGCATCAGCCGCGAGTGCAGCTTCGCCACGCCGTTCACGCGATGCGAGCCGACCACGGAGAGATACGCCATCCGCACGCGGCGGTCGCCTTCCTCGTGGATCAGCGACATGCGCCGGCGACGGTCGAGATCGTTCGGGTAGCGCGCGCTGACGACTTCGAGAAAATCGCGATTGATCTGGTAGACGATCTGCAGATGGCGCGGCAGCAGCCGCTCGAAGAACGCGGTCGGCCAGGTCTCGAGCGCCTCGGGCAACAGCGTGTGATTCGTGTAGCTGCAGGTCTCGCAGGTGATCTTCCACGCGACCGGCCACGGCTGGTCGTAGACATCCACCAGCAGGCGCATCAGCTCGACGACCGTTAGTGCCGGATGCGTGTCGTTGAGCTGAATCGCGATCGCCTGCGACAGATCCTTGAGCTGGCGCCGCTCCGCGAGATGCTGCGCGAGCATGTCCTGGAGCGAGGCGCTGACGAAGAAGTACTGCTGCTTGAAGCGCAGCTCCTTGCCTTGCGGCGTCGAGTCGTCCGGATACAGCACGCGCGTGAGATTCTTCGCCTCGACCTGGTCGGCGACGGCGGCGGCGTAGTTGCCGGCGTTGAACGCCTCGATCTTGAACGGCGTGATGCCGCGGCCCGACCACAGCCGCAGGTGGTTCACCGTCGGGCTGCGATTGCCGGGGATGAGCAAGTCGTAAGCGACGGCCCAGACATCTTGTGTATCGATCCACTCGTAGCGGATGCGACCCTGCTCGTCGCGCGTAGCGTGGCAGCGGCCGCCGAAGCGCACGCGATAGCGCACGCCGCCATGCCCCTGCTCCCAGTGGTTGTGCACACCGAGCCACGAGCTCGCGACCTCGCGCTGCGCGCCATCCTCCCCGATGACTTGCGTGAAGATGCCGTAGTCGTAACGGATGCCGTAGCCGGTCGCGGCGTAACCGAGCGTCGCGAGCGAATCGAGGAAGCACGCTGCGAGGCGTCCGAGGCCGCCGTTGCCCAGCCCGGGATCCTCTTCCTCGGCAGCGATGCGATCGAGGTCGTGACCGAGCGACTCGACGGTTTCGCGAACTTCTTCGAGCAGGCCATCCTCGAACGAGGACAGCGCGTTGATGAGACTGCGGCCGAGCAGGAATTCCATCGAGAGATAGCAGACGCGCTTCACACGCGCGCGTTTCACGCGAGTGCCGGTTGCAATCCAGCGCTCGGCGAGCTCCTCGCGGATGGCGATAGTCAGCGCGTCGTAGATGTCGCGGCGGGTTGCGCCCTGCAGCGGCTTACCGAGCGAGCGCTCCAGTCGATCGATGATTGCGTCGCGTACGGCGCCGGGACGCAGCGCTGTCGCGGCATGGACTGCAGAAGTTTGCGATTTCATGACCTCGATGCATGTCGGGTTGCAACCCGACCTACATCGTCACCTTCTCCTCGACGATGCGCCACGAGCCGCTCTCGCGCACCAGCACCAGCTGTTTCTTCAGAGCGTTGGTGCCGAACTGCTGCGTGAACGACACGATGCGGCGGTCGGCGCCGTCCGGCTCGACCCTCATTCCTTTCACCATCGAGTCGGGCACGGGACCCGTCGCGACCTGCTCGCGGCGCTGCTCGAGCCAATCCTTGGCGCCGGACGCGTCGGTCGGCGCGACGAACTGCGTCGAGTACAGCGAGATCACTGCATCTGACTCGCGGTTCGCCCACGCCTGCGCCCAGCTGGCGACGACTTCTTCAGGCGAGCGCGCCACCGTGCCCGTCGAGCGGAAGTACGAGGGCGGTTGATCGAGGCACGACGTGCGGCCAGCCGAGCTCGCGGCTTTCTGGGCCGGGATCGCCAGCGCTTCGGAACGGTTCGGCTGCGTCATGCCGTCGGGGACGCGCAGCGGCGGATTGGTCCGCGCACCCAGGTAGGGCTCTTCGGGATCGACGCACTTCGGCTCGGAGCCGCCGCAGGCGGCGAGCAACGGCAAAGACAGGGCAAAAAGCCAGCTCAGCTTGCGCAGCGCGCAAGGAATAGTGACCGGAAAGTTCATGCGGCTACCGTAACCCATTTCGCTACCGACCGCTAACAGACCGCCACGGCTCTGCCACAGTTCAACCGTTCTTAGGCACAATCCGCGCCCAAAATGCGCCGTGCGGGCGGCGAGACAAACAGGGGCTTCCATGGGTGCGACGGGCGAGCTGATTCGGCGCGGGTTGCAGGCGGCTTTCGGACAGGTTTCCTGGCAACCGCCGCAGTGGGTTTCCAGCAGCGCGTCATTCATGCACGCCCGTGGTGCAGCGACCGCAAGCGCGGCCCGGGCCAATCCGCGCCGAGCGGCGGTGATCGGTGTCGGCGCGCTCGCCCTCGTTGTCGCTGCCGTGTTCCTGTGGCGCTGGTACGAGAACCGACCTCGCCCCGTCGAAGTCACGTTCGCGGTCACTGCGCCGCCGGTGACCTGCTACGCCTGCGATCCGCCCCGCCCGCCGAATCCGTTGCTCGTGCGCTTCGACGCGGCGACTGCGCCGCTCGATCGCGCTGGTCACGGCGTCGAGCCGGAGCAAGCCGGCATTTCGATGAGCCCGCAGCTCGCGGGTCAATGGACGTGGGACGACGACAAGATCCTGCGCTTCCAGCCGGCGAGCGATTGGCCCGTCGGTCAGCACTTCGAGGTGTCGCTGTCGCGCAAGACGTTCGCCGCTGCGCACGTGCGCTTGCGCGACTATCGCTTCGAGTTCGATTCGCCGCCTTTCGTTGCCAAGGTCGCGACCACGGAGTTCTACCAGGACCCGGTCGTAGCGGCGAACAAGAAGGCCGTCGTCAACATCGCGTTCACGCATCCGGTCGATCCGGAGAGCTTCGAGCGACGCGTGAAGCTCGCCATGTTCGAGCGCGTCACCGACAAGATCGAGAAGGAGCTGACCGCACCGACGTTCACGGTCACCTACGACAAGCTGAAGCTGAATGCGTACGTGCACTCCGGCCAAGTGGAAGTGCCGGCGAAGGCCGGTCGCCTGCACATCGCAATCGCACCGGGCGTGCACGCCGCGCGCGGCGGGAACGAGACGCGCGCAGAGCTCGCGTCGAACGTCGATGTGCCGGGACTGAACAGCCTGAAGATCTCCGATGTCGCGCTCGACATCGTGCGGGACGAGCGCAACGAGCCGGACCAGGTGCTGCTCGTCACGACATCGTTCTCAGTGCTGGAGCGCGAGCTGCCGACGAAGGTGCACGCATGGCTGCTGCCAATGCGTCATCCGGATCCGGATCTGCAGAAAACATTCGAGGAAAGGAATCGCGGGCGGCCGTTCCCGTGGAACGCGAGCAATCTGCGGCCGGAGGTGCTGCGCACCGACACGCAGCTGCAACTCACGCAAATTCCCGGCGAGCGCGAGCACTACGAGCTGCACAGTCTGCGCTACGAGGCCGATCCCGGCCGCTACCTCTACGTGAAGGTCGACGCGGGCTTGCGCTCGTTCGGCGGTTACCAGCTCGGCGAGAGCGTCGAGCGCATCATTCGCGTGCCGGAATTTCCGCGCGAGCTGAGCATCATGCACCAGGGCTCGCTGCTGTCGATGTCCGGCGAGAAGACGTTGAGCCTGTTCGCGCGTAACGTTCGCAAGATCCGCGTCGAGGTGAATCGCCTGCTGCCGCGACAGCTGCAGCACTTGGTCACGCAGTCCAACGGCAACTTCGCGACGCCGTCGTTCTCGAACTGGTCGTTCGACGCCGCAAACGTGGCGGAGCGTTTCGTGCGCGTGCTGGAGCTGCCCCCGGCGCCTCCCGGTAAAGCGCAGTACGAAGCAGTCGACCTGGGAGAGTTCCTCGACACGGAGGGCGGTGACCGACGCGGCATCTTCATGGTGCGCGCGCAGGCCTGGGACGGAGACGAGGCGTCCGCTCGCGAATACGGCACTCCCTGGAACAACGTCGGTCCGCTGTCGGACGCGCGTCTGCTGGTAGTGACCGACCTCGGGCTGGTCACGAAGCGCTCGGTCGACGGCTCGCACGACGTGTTCGTGCAATCGATCGCGACCGGCGCGCCGGTGGCGGGCGCTACCGTGGAGATCATCGGACGCAACGGTTTGCCGGCGCTCAGCGAGACGACAGACAGCGCCGGCCACGTGCGCTTTCCGGATCTCAAGAGTTTCAAGAACGAGCGCGCGCCGGTGATGTATCTCGCGCGCCGCGGCGGTGACAGCTCCTTCCTGCCGTTCGACGGTCGTGACCGCTGGCTGGATTTCTCGCGCTTCGACGTCGGCGGCGTGGAGAGCAACGCCGATCGCGGCGCACTCGCGGCGTACTTGTTCTCCGACCGCGGCATCTACCGGCCCGGTGAGGAGATCCGTGCCGCGGCGATCGTGCGCAGTCAGGACTGGAGCGGCGACCTGGACCGGTTGCCGCTGCGCCTCGAAGTCACTGACCCGCGCGGCATCGTCGTGCGACGCGAGACCCACCTCGCGGGTGCTGCCGGTTTCGGCGAGATCCTGCACGCAACGAAGGAGACCTCGCCGACCGGCACGTACACGCTGTCGCTATCGATCGTGCGCAGCCAGTACAACTCGGATCTGATCGGCTCGACGACGGTGCAGGTGCGCGACTTCCAGCCGGATCGCTTGCGCATGAAAGCCGGCTTCTCGACCGAGTCGCTCGATGGCTGGGTCGCGCCGGAGGCGCTCGAAGGTTACGTGCACCTGGAAAATCTGTTCGGCACGCCGGCGGAGAATCGACGCATCACGGCGCAGCTGACCCTCAACCCGAGCATTCCCTCGTTCCGCGTGTTCCCCGACTACACGTTCTACGACCCGCAGTACGCGCGCGAGGGTTACACGGAGCAACTCGCCGAGGCGACCACCAACGCGCAGGGCGATGCCAAGCTCGCGCTCAATCTGCAGCGCTTTGCGCGCGCGACGTATCGGATGCATCTCGTGACGCAGGGCTTCGAAGCCGACGGCGGACGCGGCGTGACTGCGGAAGCGGCGCAGCTCGTGTCGAGCATGCCGTTCCTGATCGGCTACAAGGCAGACGGTGACCTTCAATACCTGTCGCGCGGCGGCGCTCGCAACGTTCACTTGGTCGCGATCAATCCGCAGGCACGAGCCGCTGCGGTCGACAAACTCGTGCTAGCGCGGCTGGAGACGCGCTACGTCTCGGTGCTCATGCGTCAGCAGAACGGCACATACAAATATGAGTCGCGGCGCAAGGAGACGACGCTGGAGGAGCGGCCACTCGCAATCGCAGTCAATGGACTGAATCTGCCGCTGGCGACGGATGCGCCCGGCAACTTCGCATACGAAGTGCGCGATGCCCAGGGCGAGCGTCTGGCACGCTTCGATTACCAGGTCGCCGGTGAAGGCAACGTCACGCGCGCGCTGGAGAAGAACGCCGAACTGGAGCTGGCGCTGTCGAAACGCGATTACGCGCCGGGCGAGGAGATCGAGCTTTCGATTCGCGCGCCGTATGCCGGCGCGGGCCTGATCACCATCGAGCGGGAGCGCGTCTACGCCTGGCACTGGTTCAAGACGTCCACGACGAGCTCGGTGCAGCGCCTGCAGTTGCCGGACGGGCTCGAAGGCAACGCGTACGTCACCGTGACTTTCGTGCGCGACGCCGGCTCGCCGGAGATCTACACCAGCCCGCTATCGTACGGAGTGCAGCCATTCTCGATCGACGTCGACGCGCGTCGCAATCAAGTCACGGTCGAGTCCCCTGCCCTCACGAAGCCGGGTCAGGAAGTCACGTTCCGCTACAGCTCCGCGCGACCGTCGCGCCTGCTGCTGTTCGCTGTCGATGAAGGCATCCTGCAGGTCGCGAGCTATCGCACGCCCGATCCGCTCGGTCACTTCTTCGCCAAGCGGGCGCTCGAAGTGTCGACGTTGCAGATCCTCGACCTGATCCTGCCGGAGTTTCGGCAACTCGGGCTGGCCGCCGCGCCCGGCGGCGACGCGGAAGGCCTCATCGGCAAGCATCTCAATCCGTTCCGTCGCAAGGGCGAGAAACCCGTCGCGTACTGGTCGGGCATCGTCGAGGCGGACGCGACTGCGCGCGAGCTGAAGTACGTGGTGCCCGACTACTTCAACGGCACACTGCGGGTGATGGCCGTCGCTGTCGCGAACGACCGCATTGGCGTCTATGACGGCCGCACGATCGTGCGCGGCGATTTCGTGTTGTCGCCGAACGCGCCGACGACCGTGACGCCGGGCGACGAGTTCGACGTGAGTGTTGGCGTGTCGAACAACGTTGCGGGCTCCGGCCCAAGCGCTGCGGTCGCAGTGACGCTGCAGACCGATCCCGCGCTCGAAGTCGTCGGCGATAGCACGCAGCAAGCGACGATCGCCGAAGGCCACGAAGGATCCGTGCGCTTCCGCGTCCGCACGCGCGATGAGCTCGGGCCTGCGAATCTCACGTTCAGCGCGCGGACGCGCGACGGAGCCGCGACGCGTCGCATCGACCTGAGCGTGCGTCCGGCGACGCCGTACATGTCGCAGATCAAAGCGGGCGTGCTGACGCGCGGGCAGCGCGAGATCGCCATCGATCGTTCGCTCTATCCGCACTATCGCACGCTCGAAGCCGGCGCCTCGATGCTGCCGCTGCAATTCGCACACGGCTTCGCCAGTTACCTGGATCGGTATCCGTACTTGTGTACCGAGCAGATCGTCAGCCAGGCAATGCCGGCGCTGCTGCTGAAGGCGCGAGCGGAGTTCGGCTACGTGCGCGCTCAGCATGGCGCGGACATCGCGGGCCTCGTCGGCGAGCTGCGTGCTCGACAGAACGACGCAGGCGCGTACAAGCTGTGGCCGGGCAGCGAGCAGGTCGTCGAGTTCGTAGCGCTCTACGCGCAGCACTTCCTGATCGAAGCCGCTGAGCGCGATGAGCCCGTGCCCGGTGACCTGATCGGCAGCGGCAACAACTTCCTGCGTGCAATCGCTGCGCGCGACGGCAACAATCTGACCGATGAGCGCCAGACTGCGTACGCGATCTACTTGCTCACCCGGCAAGGGACACGGATGTCGACGGAGATCGCCGCGGCTCGCAAGCGACTGGAAGAACGCTATCGCGGGCAGTGGGAGCAGGACCTCACCGCGGCGTGGCTAGCGGCGGCTCTGCAGCTCATGCGTCAGGAGCGTGACGCTGGTCAGTTGATCGGTCGCACCAAGTTCGGGCTCGGGTCGGACTACGAGACTTACTACGATCCGATGACCCGAGACGCGTTGCTGCTGTTCGTCTTCGCGAAGCACTTCCCGGAGCGGCTGCGCGACGTGCCGAAGGAAACGCTCCCGACGCTCGCGCAGCGAGTGAACGACAGTTACTACCACTCGCTGTCGGCAGGCACGACGTTGCTGGCGCTCGACGCCTACGCGAGCGCGACGCAGGGTGCTGCGCGCAATCTCGCGCTTGCCGAAGTGCTGAAGGACAAGCGCGTGCACGCGCTCGAGCTCGCAGCGGTCACATTCCCGAAGACTGCCTTCGGTGAGCAAGCAGCGGCGCTGCGCTACACGAACAATTCGGAGCTGAACGCGTACTACACGATCGAGCAGTCGGGCTTCGATCGCAAGCCGCCGACGACCGCGATCCGTCAGGGCTTCGAGGTGTTGCGTGAGTACACGGATGCGAGCGGCAAAGTGCTGACGGGTATCCAGATGGGTCAGCAGGTCGATGTGCACCTCAAGTTCCGCAGCATCGACCGCGATTACCTCAGCAGCATGGCGCTGGTCGATCTGCTGCCGGGCGGGTTCGAGCTCGTCGTGCCGTCGCAAGAAGCGCAGACGCCGTTCCTCGAAGCGGGAACTGAAGAAGGCGAAGGCGAGGGATACGAAGAGGGATCCGCAGGCTGGACCTGCCAAGTGTGCGTGCGAGCGAAGGCAACGATGCAGTACGCGGACATGCGCGAGGATCGCGTGGTGTTTTACGTCGACGCGACCAAGGACATGTCGGAGATCGTCTACCGCATCAAGGCGACCAACGTGGGCGACTACGTCGTGCCGCCCGCGTACGGTGAGGCGATGTACCAGCGCAGCGTGATCGGGCGCTCGGCAGCCGGAAAGTTGGCGGTGTCGCGGCCGTGAAAGCCCTGAGCGCGTTGCTTGCCGTCATTGTCGTCGCAATCGCGACGGTGATCGGCATTCGGCTTGCGCCGCGCGAGCCGCTCGCAACGCGGATTCCTTCGTCGACCGCAGTATTCGACGAGCACGGACGACTGTTGCGACTGACGCTCGCGAGCGATCAGCAATATCGACTCTGGACGCCACTCAATGAAGTGCCGAAAGAATTCGTCGATGCATTGCTGCTGCACGAGGACCAGCACTTCTATCGACATGCTGGATTCAATCCCGCGGCGCTCGCGCGGGCAGCGTTTTCCAGCTACTCCGGCGGCCCTCGCATTGGCGGCTCGACGGTCACGATGCAGCTCGCTCGCCTGATGTATGGACTGAACACGCGCAGTGCTGGCGGCAAGCTGCAGCAGATCGCGCGGGCCGTGCAGCTGGAGATGTGTTACTCGAAGCGCGAGCTGCTGGAAGCGCACGTCAATCTGATGCCGTACGGCGGCAACATCCAGGGCATCGGTGCCGCGAGCCTCATCTACTTCGACAAGCCCGCCGCGCGGCTCGACATCGCCGAATCATTGGCGCTGGTACTGATTCCGCAATCGCCCGCGCGGCGGGCACCATCCGGACGCGAAGGCGAAGAGCTGCGCAGCGCCCGGCAGCGATTGTTTGCGCGCTGGATCGAAGAGCATCCGCAAGCGGCGGATTCGGCGCAGCACGTCGCAATGCCGCTGGAGTTCGGCTCGATGCGCGACCTGCCATTCGGTGCGCCGCACTTCGCGAACTATGTATTGGCAAAGGCTGAGGGCCACTCGGTCCGAACTACGCTCGATTCACGTCTGCAGTCCCTCGTCGAACGCGTGCTCGCCAACTATGTCCGCGAGCGCAGCAGCACCGGCATTCACAACGCGACCGCGCTGCTCGTCGATTATCGCGACATGTCGGTGCGCGCGATGATCGGTTCCGCGGATTTCAGCTCGGCCGCGATCGACGGCCAGGTGAACGGCACGCTCGCGAAGCGCTCGCCCGGCTCCGCGCTCAAGCCGTTCATTTATGCGCTGGCGATCGATCAAGGGTTGATTCATCCGCTGTCCGTGCTGAAGGACGCGCCGACCTCCTTCGGTCCGTACAGCCCCGAGAACTTCGACGGCCGCTTCGTCGGCCCGATCACCGCGACGGAAGCGCTCGCCCGTTCACGCAACGTGCCCGCTGTCGCGTTGTCTGCCCAGCTCACGCAGCCCAGTCTCTACGAGTTCCTGAAAGTTTCCGGTGTCTCGCAGCTCGCGAGCGAGCGCCACTACGGCCTCGCACTCACGCTCGGCGGCGGGGAAGTGACGCCCGAAGAAATCGCGACTCTCTACGGGATGCTCGCAAACCGCGGCCGGCTCGCTCCGTTGCACTATCTTGCCGACGAGCCTCACGATCCGGGACCGCGCCTGCTTTCTGAAGAAGCGAGCTTCATGACGCTCGATATGCTGAAGACCGCGGCGCGTCCCGACGATGCCTTCGCGCAACGTCGGAGCAACGTGCCCGTCGCCTGGAAGACCGGCACATCCTGGGGTTTTCGCGACGCCTGGACTGCCGGCGTGTTCGGCCCGTACGTGCTCGTCGTGTGGGTCGGCAACTTCGACGGCTCCGGCAACCCTGCATTCGTCGGCGTGCAAGCGGCCGCGCCGCTGTTCTTCCGTATCGTCGACGCGATCGGCGCCACTCGCAAGCTGGTCGAGCCCGCGTATCGTCAACCGCCACGCCTCGAACGCGTCGATGTCTGCAGCGCGTCGGGCGATCTGCCGAACGCGGAGTGCCCGCAGACCGCGAGCACTTGGTACATCCCTGGCGTTTCACCGATTCGCGTCAGCCAGGTGCATCGGCGCGTGTGGATCGACATGCGCACCGGCAACCAGGCCTGTCCGCCCTACGATTCGCAGTACACGCGTTCGGAAGTGTTCGAGTATTGGCCAACGGAGCTGCTGCAACTCTTCGCGCAAGCAGGCATGCCACGACGTCGACCGCCGCCTGCGGCCGATTGTCAGCGCGACCTGCCGAGCGGCACGCCACCGCATATCACGTCGCCAGTCACTGCCGCGACGTATACGATCCGCGCCGGCCGCATCGGCAGCGAACCCGTACCGCTCGCGGCAAACGCAGACAGCGAAGTACGCCGGTTGCATTGGTTCGTCGACGAAAGCTACGTGGGTACGAGCGCGCCCGGCATTGCTCTGGCGTGGAATCCACACGGGTCCGGCCACTACATCGTGCGCACGGTCGACGATCGCGGCCGCGCGGACAGCCGCCCGCTCGACGTGGCACTCGTGAGATAGGAAATGGCAGGCAAGCCACGCCGGATCATCACGGTCGGATTCGTCGTGTCGCTCGGCTTCCTGTTCGTGGCGTTACTCAGACTCGCCATCGCTCTGTGGCAAAGGCGCAGGGATTCTGCTGCCGCACTGTAGCGATGCTCAGGAGCGCGGTCCGTCCGTGCTTGCTACAGTTCGGGGCACATGCCCCACGAATCCAAACTCATCGCACTTATCGCAGTCGGGTTCGTCCTCGCGCTCGCTTTCGGATTTCTCGCCGCGCGCGTGCGCTTGCCGCCGCTCGTCGGATACCTGGTCGCAGGCATCGCGATCGGCCCGTTCACGCCGGGATTCGTTGCCGACAGCGATCTCGCTTCTGAGCTTGCCGAAATCGGCGTCATTCTGCTGATGTTCGGCGTCGGGCTGCATTTTTCGATTGCCACGCTGCTGCGAGTACGGAACATCGCGCTGCCCGGCGCAGTGGCACAGATTACCGTCGCAACGGCGATTGGCGCGGGATTGTCGCGCTGGTGGGGCTGGGATCTTTCCGCCGGACTCGTGTTCGGCCTCGCTCTCTCGGTCGCGAGCACGGTCGTGCTGCTGCGTGCGCTCGAACAACGCAACGAGCTCGGCACCGAGCAAGGCCACATCGCTGTCGGCTGGCTGATCGTCGAGGATCTCGTCACGGTGCTCGCGTTGGTGTTCCTGCCCGCGTTGGCCGCCGGCGGTGGCAGCGATGCACGCGCGCTCCTGACCGAACTGGGAATGACTTCGCTGAAAGTCGCGGTGTTCGTCGCGCTCATGTTGGTCGGCGGACGACGTATCGTTCCGTGGATCCTGCACCAGGTCACGCGCGCCGGTTCGCGCGAGCTGTTCACTCTCGCGGTGCTCGCGATCGCGCTCGGCATCGCATACGGGTCGGCACATCTGTTCGACGTCTCCTTCGCGCTCGGCGCGTTCTTCGCAGGTGTCGTGCTCGCAGAGACCGAGTTGAGTCATCAGGCCGCAGAGAACTCGCTGCCGCTGCAAGACGCGTTCGCGGTCATGTTCTTCGTTTCGGTCGGCATGCTGTTCGACCCATCGGTGGTCATAGAGCGGCCGCTCGAATTGCTCGGCGTGCTGTTCGTGATCGTCGTCGGCAAGTCGGTCGCAGCATTCGCCATCGTGCTCGCATTCGGCTATCCGGTGCGCACGGCGCTGACGATTTCCGCGAGCCTGGCGCAGATCGGCGAGTTCTCGTTCATCCTCGCTGCGCTCGGCGTCGGACTGGGGCTGCTACCGCAGGAAGGGCGCGATCTGATCCTGGCGGGCGCGCTGCTGTCGATCACCTTCAATCCCTTTGCGTTCGGCATGATCGCGCCGATGACGCGCTGGCTCGATCGGCATCCGCGGGTGACTGCATTGCTCGAACGCCGTAATCGGCGTCTCCCACCAGCACCCGCTGGCGCTCAAGCAGTTGGCCTGCGTAATCACGCCGTGATCGTCGGTTACGGCCGAGTCGGCAGCGTCGTGGGTCACGCACTCGAAGCGCAGGGCTTGCGATTCGCGGTCGTTGAAACTCACCAGCGCATCGTCGAGGAGCTGCGCGAGCAACAGAGGGTGGCGATCCAGGGCGATGCTTCGGCAGCGGGCGTACTCGACCTCGCGGCGATCGAGCATGCCCGCCTGCTCGTGATCGCATCCCCCGATGGCTTTCAGGCGCGACGAATTCTCGAGCTGGCTCGCGAGCGCAACCCGCGCATCGCGATCGTCGTGCGCACCCACAGCTCGAGCGAGCTGGCGTATCTCATCGGCCAGGGCGTGGACCGCGCGGTCATGGGCGAGCTGGAGCTCGCACTTGAAATGACGGACTACGCGCTGCGCAGCCTCGGCGTCTCCGAAGAACGCTCGAAGATGGTCACGCAGTGGCTGCGCACGCAGGAAATCTCACGACCGAAGTGAGCTAGCGTTCGGGCGCAAAGGATTGCAGCATGCGATCGACCGCTGCATCCACCTGCTCGACATCTGCTGTCTGCACGGGTTGGTAGTCGAAGCGCAGATGCACTCGCTTCTTCCACGTCTTGAACGCCTTGCAGACGGACCTGCGGCACTCGACGAAGACATCGCCGCTCTTCGACTTGAGATAGTACGCCTTCGAGTCCTCCCTGCTGTTCGGGTACGTGTATGCAATCAAGCCCGGCTTCGATAATTCAGCCGACTTCGCCAGAGCTTCTTCCGCGGACTTGTGCCTCAGCAAGGCTGCCGCGTGCAGCTTGTGTGCAGCATCGACTGCGCTCGCAGTCGGCTCGATCAACACACGAACTTCGGATTCGGGCGCGAACGCTGCCGCTGCCGAAAAGTCCTGCGCCGCAATTCTGAGGATCACGTTGGGCAGAACACCTTCGGGCTTCTTTGGCTCTTCAATGTACCCGCGAGGGATGTGCAGCGTGACCGGCTCACCTTTGTCAGCCAAAACGACTGGGATCGGTTGACGCCGAGCCGCCTCGTTCTCGCAACCTGCGAGCACGAGCAACGTCAGCGCAACTGCACATTTCTGAGTGGTATTCATTCATCTCTCGAAC
>Ga0075420_100003933_pt1 | contig 13042 bp, 11 predicted proteins | sample SoiMetdeltSBSDD4_FD_75296 | JGI IMG/M metagenome (GOLD analysis project Ga0075420, IMG submission 75296) | Bulk soil microbial communities from a Populus tree surrounding site in Tennessee, USA - Soil MetaG P. deltoides SBSDD4 | ecosystem: Environmental > Terrestrial > Soil > Tree plantation... | reverse complement strand
GATCTCGAACACCATCCGCACGGCCCGCTCACGCACTTCGTCCGGGTACTTCTTCGGTGCTGGCATGACTCCTACCTTCGCAAGGTTGAGAGTCTCCAACGAACCCGGGGCGGCTCATTCCCGAGACGTTCAGCCCTGGCGAGTTGCGCCGTGCCGAGCAACTCGCCGACACCGATCCGCGGATCCGGGTGGCACTGCAGACGGCCAACGCCCGCTTGGCGCAGGTGCTTGCCGCTGGTCCGGAATTGGTCCGATGGTGGCAGAACGCAGACAGCAGTAGTCCGCCGCAGTGCTACGGCAACGCGATCATCACCGCGGCCCTGGATGCACGCCGTGTCGGCGCGCAGGCCCCTCTCACGGCCAAGTACTTGCAGGCGGCAGCACCCGGCTACATGAGTTCCGCGGTTCAGGCAACGGCTCCGGGCGACTGGTTCGCACAGGCGATCGCCTACGCCAGCACCCGGCTGCGCGGCGCCACGGCCTGCTTGACGCCGACAGCGGCTGGGATTGGTCGGACGGCCGGCTGGAAGTCGGCTGACTACCTCCACCAACACGCCCTTCAGACGCGCCGTACGCACCCACTGCCCGCCGTAGCGTGGCGAGCGCTCGTCGATCACCATCACCCTGATGACGCCCGCCGGCTCGGTCGCAGCGCCGAACTGCGTGGTCAACCCGGCGCCGCCGCCGATTTCTACCGGCGGGCCGCTGGCGACGGCAGCGACGGCGCTGCCATGGACCTGGCCTACCTGCTGAAAAAACAGGGACGCCAGGATGAGGCGATCCCCGTGCTGCAACGGCACGCGAAGGTCGGAAGCAGGTCCGCCGCGTTGCAGCTTGCCCACCTTCTCGCCAAACGAGGCCAGGCTACTGAGGCGATCACTGCGATACTGCCGTACGCCGACGCCGGAGACGTCATGGCGCTGATGGACCTGAACGCGCAGCTTCTCGAGGAGGGTCGCCTCGACGAGCTGCGTCGGCGCGCCGACGCATGGGATCCGTTCGCCGCTCGCCACGTCGCGGACCTGCTGGTATTCGAAGGCCGTCCGGATGAGGCGGTTGCGTTGCTGCGGAGGTACGCCGACGGCGGTTCTGTCGGCAACTATGACGTAGACACCATGCTTGCCGCCGAATTCGCTGACCTCCTGGCGTTCCTGGGCAGGGTTGAAGAGCTGCGTGAACGAGCCAGTGACGGAGACGGTTACGCCTTACGCTCGCTGGAACGCTTACTGGTTGGCCGTGGCGAGATCGGCCAGGCGATCGCCGTCCTGCAGCAGCGCGCTGACGCCGGTGATGCGACCGCGGCGACGTCGTTGGCGTCATTGCTGGCCAAACATGACGGCGTTGACGAGCTGAGAGCTCGGGCCGAGGACGGAGACGCATCGGCGGCGGAGCACCTGGCGCACCTACTCGCCCGGCAGGGCAAGAAGGCCGAGGCCATCGCGGCACTGCGCACGTCCATCGGTGGCAGTGACGCCGACACCGACGACCATCGGCTGTCCCTTCTCGCCTTCTGGGAAGGCAGGATCGAAGACTTGCGGCAGTACGCGCTACGACGCGGCTCCGCAGGAGCTCTGTTGGCGACCCTGCTGGCTGAGCGGGATGCGTACGACGAGCTGCGGCAGCGTGCCGATGCCGGTGACATCGACGCCGCCCGCGTTCTCGTTGATCTCCTGGCAGACCAGGGCCGCGTCGACGCGCTCGAGGCAGAGGTAAACGCAGGCACACCTCATGCCTTCGATCGATTGAGACAGCTGCGTCTCGGCTGATCGGGCGAACCGGGTACCGACATGACAGTGCCGTCGTTGCCCCTCGCTTCGGCCTACGCCGGACCGCGGCCGAATACGTCCAGGCCGTCGAAGCGGGACTGCCGCCGCCACTCGGTCCCTCGATCGTCGACGCGGCAACCGGCGACCTTGAGCCTCTCCACCAGCTTCGCCTGACCCGTTTCGCTGCCGTCGAACGTGACGTAGTTGATTCCGCCGAGATCGGCGATCGGCCGGGTCGATCCGGCCTTCACGACGATGGTGCGCTGCCGGTAGGCGTATAACGCGATACCGAGTTCCATGAGGACGTTGGGGCGCGGCTGGCATGCGGGCATCAGCTCGTGCGGGTCCTCCGGGTCGCGCCGCAGGGCAGGATGGAGGTGGACGACGTCGTCGGGGGTCAGGAGCGCGACGATGGCCTGCGCTTCCCGCATTCCGTTCCGGATGACGTCGTGAAGTACCGGTGAGGGACCGTGACCTGCGGTGGCCACCAGGGGTTCCCACTCCATCGGCCGCAGGCCGAGCAGGCTCAGGAATTCGAACATCTTGCCGACGAACGGGTCGTCGCGACCGTGGATGACGAAGACGCCCTGCTGGGTGGGTGGACGACCGGCGGCTGGCACCAGGAGTTGGGAGGCGATGTCGTGGTCGGACGGCCGTCGGGTGATCAGGCGGAGCCCGCGGCGCGCGCCGGCGGATCTCAGCCGCACCCCGTTTGCGGTCCAGTTGACCATGCCGACCTCGTGCAGCCGTAGCGCGATGGCGGCGAACTCGTCGAATGAGAGCTCGTCGCGGGCATCAGGTGGGAGTTCGTTGTACAGGTCAGTCAGGCTGCGTTGATCGTCGCCGCCGACGGCTTGTCGCAGCCGTGCGTGGATGACCACATCGACCTCGGCCACCTCGACCTGTTCGACGTTCATCACGATTCCGGCGACCATTCCGAGTACGACGAAGGGGATGCTCACCCCGTCGGTGAGCTGCAGGATGGTAGCTCCGACGAGGCCGGCGATGATGCCCTTAGCGACCGCTGGTGCCAACTCGATCCGCCAGGCGCCCGAGCGCATCTCGAACGGGGCCTGTGGTTGGTGCACGTCGATCAGGCCACGGACCCGCAGGGAGACGTCACGGGCGTCGAGACCGAGGGCATCGGCAAGGCGTTCGACGGCTGCGGCGTCGATGACGACTGTGCGGTCCTCGTCCGGTTGACCAAGTAGCACCAACGGCCAGGACGCCTTCACTCCGCGGCGTCCTGGTCGAGGACGTGCCAGACATCGAAGACGGTTGTCAGCGCCGCGTTCACCGCGGCGGCGTCCTGGCGAAGGAATTCGCCGTCGATGGTCAGACGGTCACCGTGTCGTCGCCGAAGCCGTTCTGCGAGCACAGACACTCCCACCTTGCCTCCGATGCTCAGGAACCGTAGGCCCGGCCGGCGGTCCACCGTGAAGGCCGCCATCCACAGCTCGACATTGGTGAGCCCGTCGAGCGGGACTAGGGCCATGCGGACGGAAGCCCCCTGCTGGATCCAGTCCTTAACCTGCCACGCTACCGGGAGATCCATCAGCACGAAGACCGGGTGAACCCGACGGAGCCGCCTGTCGACAGCCGGATCGAAGAGAGTGAGATGGCTGGTCAACACGATCAGAGGCACGGCACCCAGCCGGTTCTGCACGTCCCGCGGCGTGAGTTCAGGCTGCAGCAGCCCCAGCTGAACGACCGGTCGACCAGGCGGGTCGTCATCGACGCCGAGCAGAGCCACGACTAGGTGGGGAAGGGGCGGGTGTATCGGCAGGACAAACTGTTTGGCTGCGACCGGCCGGGCGAGCCACACCGCGCAGACGCATTGCCCGCGGCCGTCCGGCAGGCGTATCACGAACGCCGGATCGAGACCCGTGTCCTCGTCGAGCGCGACGACCCGGGCCGGCAGCCGTTCTCGCAGGACAACCTTCTGCCGGTCGTACTCCAGCCCGTCATCGAGGACTGGACGGCGCTCGGTGACAATATTGAGGCGGTCGGCCAGCTCGGGGTCGATCTCGGCGACGGACGCACGCAACGCCATTGCAACATCGGCCTGCTCCGTCCACCTGACCGATGCGAGGCCCGCCCGATCGAGGATGCTCCGGGCGTGCTCGTAGCAGTCCCGGATCATGTCGTCGTCGGGCTCGGTTCGGCCCGCGAAAAGGCGATTCCAGCCACCGGATGACTGCAGCGCGCGTAGCCTGGCGAGTCGGACGTCGGGCGCGTCGCCTGGGTCGGCGAGCGCATCCCGGCGCAAAGTCGCAAAGCCGCCAGCGATCACGGACTCCATCGCGGCCGGTGCCATGCAACAGCGCAGCACCGACGCAGCGATCGTGCCGTGGAACCGTTCCGGCACCCCAGCGCCTCCCAGCGACAGACCAGTCGCGAGGTGCGCGGTGTACTCGGAGTTGTCGGCCAGTAGCTGGCGTGTCCGGTCGACCCCGGTCGTGTACGCCGACAAGGTGGTCGCGAACACCTCGTGGACCTGGCGTGAGTTGTCCACCATCTCCTGGAACACTTCGCGGAGGGCGTAGCGACGTACGCCCCGGCCGGCGAGCTGGGCGGCCACCGACGCGACCAGCCCGTAACTCGTCGACGCCTGCAGTTCGTGGTGTAGTCCCTCGTGGGTCTCGACCATGAGCTGCTCGTCCGAGCTGCGAAGGCTATTAACCGTGATCGACCACGATCCGGCGCCGTCGTAGGCTCCCAGGAGCACGGTCTCCAGGCCTGTACGAGCGCAGGCAAGCATCACTCGCCCGGTCATCGCGGGGCCCGACAACTCGTTGCTACGGTGACATGGCGATGGCTCCCAACGAACCGATGTGTGCAATCGAGGGCCTTGCAGCTGTCTTCGGTTTCGACCAGCTGGGCGCCTACGACGGCACCGACGGCTGGTATCTGATGATCCGCAACCTGCCTGGGCAGGATCAGCGGTCGATGACGGAGACGCATGAGGCGCTGCATCACGATCTGCAATGGTCGTCGGGTTGGGGCTTGCTGTCCAGCGGCGTCCAGGTGCTCGCCCGGCGCGGGTTCCGGCCCCATGCGTTCAGAGAGCTGTTCCTGCAGCTGGTCGAGCACGCGCGGAACACCCACGAAACGTTCGCGACGACCTTCTCCGCGATGACCGGCGACGTCGAGCAGGCCCGTCGGCTCCTCGCCGGCAACCACGAGTACCTGGCCTACCTCGATCGTGGACTCAACCTGGTCGATATGGCGGACGGCGTTCCGTGGCAGTTCCATAGTGCGGCGATCGCCTCCGTGCTGCGGGTGTGCATGCGTCCCGCCGCCATGTTAAGTCTGCTTCAGCAGGGATTCGGCACGCTTCGTCGGCCGATGTCGAGTGGGAGCGGGACGCCCCTGACGTCCGGCTCGACGCGTATGAACGGGCCGGCGGTCCGGCGTCCTGGCGACCGCTGTTCGACGGGCTGGTCGCCGAGTTTCCCGACCGTGGCGGCGACGCGGAGGACGCAGGACGCGTGATGCCGGTGGACTCGCCGGAGTTCGATCATCTGCGGCGGTTCGAAGAGGAGATCCTCATGCCCCGCTGCCATGCCCACGCCTGCACGTTCCTCGACGGGCTCGGACTGCCCTCGATCGGGTTCCGCCAGCAGTCGGCCCTGGCCACCGCCTTTCAGACCGCGGTTCGTGACGCTGATCCTGAGTTTGCTGCACAGCTGGAACTGGTCCACGAGCGCCGGCCTATCCACGAAGAGGCGCTGGAGTACAACCGCCAGCGGATCTGGCTTCGTGGCCGCATGCCGGCGGAGGTGATCGCGCCGGAAGAAGCCAAGGAACTGTTCCGATCGGCGCGCGGCGGTGCCGGGTTTGTCTGCGGGGTTTGGATCGATCGCCAGGTAGCGCTCGGTCAGTTCGACCTCGAAGCGGACGTTCCCGATCCGCTGGTCGCGATCGCCGCCGTCGACGACAGTGAGAGCCGGCTCCGGCTCGGGCTGCTTCCTGACGGTATTGCGCCGGTCGCCTGTCAGGCGATGCTCGGTGGTTCTCCGCTGGTCGTGCTCACCACACACCACACCCTGGCCCGTCATGCCGACGTGCTTGCCTTGCTTCAGACCATCGAGCCCGTGTATGTGCTGATGGACCTGCCGGTGAACCGGCACGTCAAGCAATGGATCGACGCCGGAATCGTGGTCAGGATGGCCCATGTGGAACTCGGTCCTCTCCTGCCGGACCACGCCGGTATGACCCTTCTCATCTTTGCCGTGACGCGGAACCATCCGTTCCGGTTCCTCTGCCTCGGCGCCGACGCTTCGGTCGCGGTGCTGGCCGACCAGATGCGGCGGCGGTACCCGGAGCAGATCACCGACGACGCGTCGCTGATCGAGGAGTATCAGCCCGCCACGGTGGCCGCTGTCGAGTTCGTTCTGGGGTCCTGGCATGTGTTGCAGCAAGGCGGTTACACCCCATCCGCCAGCGGGCCCCGCCGGTAGGCGTCCAGGCCCTCGAAGCGGTGTGGGCTGCGCCAGTCGCTGCCCTGATCATCGACGGCGCATCCCGCTGACTTGAGGCGTTCGACCAGCTTGCCGACAGTCGCCGGCGATCCGTCGAACCGGATGACGTTGCGGCCGCCGAGATCAGCGATGGGACGCAGATTCCCGATCTCGACGACGATGGTCCTCCCCGGGGCGGCCATCAGCGCAGAACCGAGTTCGATCAGCACGTTGGGACGCGGCTGACAGGCGGGCCTGATCTTGTACGTGGCCACACCCTCATGGTGGAAGCGGGGGTGCAGGTGGACGATGTCGTCCGGGGTCAGCAGGACGATCGTGGCCTGGGCCTGAAGAGGCGCGCGTCGCACCACGTCACCGAGAAACGGTGCGGCGCTTCGGGAGACGGCGACCATGGGCTCCCACTCCATCGGCTTCAGGTCGAGAGCGCGGAGGAGATCGAACATGCGCTCGCGGACCTCCTCGTCGCGCCCACAGGAGACGAACACCTTGCGTCGTTCGGCTGCCGCGCGTCTGAACCAGCGCACTTCTCACGTCCTCGTCGTCGCGGCGGGCGGCGCATCCGCCTCGCCTGGGCTTTCGAAGATCAGTCCAGGCGTTTGCAGAGGGGTCCGGCAACTCATCCGGAGGAACCCGGAGGGTTGGGCGGAGGTGCTCCGGTCGACCAGGGAAGCGAGCGCGTACGGTGGCATAGGCCGGTCGACATCGACAACCGCACCGTCAAGTGCGACGGTATCGACATTCTCCGTGAAGAGTCGACACCTGTGCCGGGTATCCCTGTGGCAATCGACAATGCCGACGCAGCAACGATCGTCATCCGCTGGACCGTGACTGGCAGCGGCGTTCAGCACCGGTTCTCCGGCACCGTCACCGTGCCGGTCACTGCGTCGACCCTTCCGCTGGGCAGGCTGACCGACCCAGACTGATCCGGGTGGAGAGGAGGGCGCCATCCGTTATACGGCCGACCAGGAGTTGCAGTTCTGTTACCGGCTCCACGACAGTTGGCGGGATCTCGCGGTGGTTCTGGAGATCCCGGACCACGACCGGCGCAGATTTGTCCCCGGCGCCGAGGCCGCCGGGATCTGGGCATGGCTTCAGTCCCGAGGTGGCCTCGACCGACTTCCGGCCGCGCTGCATCGGATCAAACGGGAAGATCTTTCGGCCATCCTCGCGACGCCCGACGATTCGTCCGGTGACTTTCCGCCTTGGAACGGAGAGCGCCCGGATGATGCGCTCGCTCTCGTACCGCCTGCTCACGATGATCCGCGAGTCGGTTCGGAGTCTGCTGCACCGGCATCCGAATCTTTGCCGGCGGAGGATCCAGGCGACGCCGTGCTGTCGGGTGGGCCGCCGCTGCGCACGTGGTCGCGCGTCACCTCCCGGATCGACACAGCTGCCCTGCTGAGCAGGCTCCTGTTCGCGGTTGCTGGCACGGTCGCCGTGCTGTTGCCGCTCGGCACGATCACTCCGCTCCCGATCGGGTGGTTCGCCGCGGCCGTCCTTCCGGTGTGCGTGGGGTGGGCGCTGCGGCGATCCTGGATCACTTACCCGATGGTGCACCGATGGAAGCATCCGGCGACCACGGTCAAGATCGTGCTTGGCGACATCTTCGCTCAGGACGCCGCGAATGTCGTGGTCGGTTTCACCGATACCTTCGACACCTGCGTGACGGATCCCAGGATCATCGCCAAAGAGTCGCTTCAAGGTCAACTGGTGTATCGGAGGTACGGTGGTGACCACCGTCGCCTCGACGGCGAACTGGTGGACGCACTCGCCGGACATCCGACGGTGGTGACCGAGAGCCGGGCCATCAAGCCGTTGGGAAAGCTGGACAGGTACGCGATCGGCACCGTTGCGGTGCTCGGCCGACCCGGCCGCCACACGTTTCTTGTCGCGTACAGCCACATGGGCAATGACCTGGTGCCGCGGTCATCGGCCAACCGCCTGTGGCTCAGCCTCAATGGCCTATGGGACGCCCTGGACCGGCATGGTCAACGCCTGCCCGTCGCGATGCCGGTGGTGGGATCCGGTCTGGCCCGCATCGACTCCCTCACCCCGCAGAATCTGATCTATCTGATCCTGCTGTCGTTCATTGCCCGCTCGCGCGAGTCGCCCGTATGCCGCGAACTTCGATTGGTGGTGTGGCCCGGCGACATCGACAGGTACCACCTGCCGGAGCTGGCGCGCTTCCTCCGTCAGCTGTAGGGCCATGCAGGAAGGGACGTCATCCTCGCACTGTGACATGGTCGTTGTGTGGTGGCGTACGACATGTCAACCGCCGGACTGCCGGCAGTCGACGTCCTGATCGTGACGGCTCTGGCCGAGGAGCAGACCGCAATTCTGGAGATTCTCGAGGGCTCGGCGACCGGACGGTACCTCGGCCGAGACGTTTCGACCGCCACGGTCAACGATCTTCGGATCGCCGTCGAGTCGCTGCGCGGCATGGGCAATGTCGGTGCCGCGTTCACCGCAGCGACGCTCATGGCGGCGTGGCGGGCATCGCATCTGCTCCTCGTGGGCATCGCCGGCGGGTTCGGCAGCGCCGGGGTCCGGCCCGGCGACATCGTCGTACCGGATCAGATCGTGGGGTACGAAACGGCCCGCCTGCAGGCCGGTGGCCGGCAGAGCAGATCAGAGGTCTACCGGCCGGACTTCGACCTGTTGACCGCCGCGACGAGCGTGAAGCCCTCGGAGTGGGCGCCGCCGATCCGCGCCCACCGGCCGGCGGGAGCCAGCGCACCCCGGGTGCACGTCGGAACCATCTTGAGCGGCGAAAAGATCATCGCCGACGGGGCCGTGATGGACGACCTCCTCCGGCATTGGCCGCGGGCCGTCGGGGTCGAGATGGAGAGCCTCGGCTCTGCGCTCGCCGCCTATCGGAGCGGCAGGCGCTTCCTTATGATTAAAGGCGTCAGCGATCTCGCCGACGAGGCGAAAGACGACCGCTGGCGGGGGTATGCCGCCGAGGCCGCCGCCAGGTTCGCCCTCGCGGTCCTGCGCCGTCGACCGGTTTCCTCCGCCGCGCGGCCCGACGACCGGACTGATCTGAACGTGCCCGGTTCAACTGTGCTGGAGATCTGCTGGCGCCTTGTCGAGGACTGGCGGAAGCTGGCCCGGTACTTCGAGGTGCCGCTGCACGACATGGCCCGATTCGACACGGGTGACGAACCGATGAACCTGTGGGACTGGCTCGCGGTTCGGCGGCGGCTGCACGAGTTGCCCGCGGCGCTCACGTTCATCGGCCGGAAGGACCTCGCCGATACGATGATCCGCGTGGTCGGCACGGGAGATCCGGTGTGAACCTGGCCATGGCGATATGCTCCCCGTCCGATCATCCCGGACCATGCGCCAATCCGTGGTCGATCATCTCGACGCCCGTGGACGACCTTGAGGACGACGAACGATCGACATGGCTGCCATCCGTCGAGGAACTGCTCGAACAACGCCACGCAGAGCAGGAGCAGTAGCACGCTGTCGGCCAGAACCGGACGTCAACATCAACCCCGCACCGGAAGGAAACAGCGCGAGCGAAGCGACGCGCGCGCTGCGTTCCGTGACGAGCGACCAGCGGCATAGAAAGACGTTCTGCGTGTCGATGCAGGACGTAGGAACGTCCTCCTGATGCGCTTGTCGGGCTTGGTGTCCCATCGCAGGAGGAGGACGTTCGTGGGTAACGGTAGCGGCGTGTCCCGTGGTGATCGCAATCGCAATGCTCGGCTTGCCAGGTTGCGGGTGCTGGTCCCGGTCAGGAACGCGATCGTCGGTATCGACCTGGCCGACCGCAAGCAGGTGGTCGTGGTTACCGATCACGACTCGAGAGTGTTGGCTCGTAAGACGTTTCGGTGCCGGGCGTGGGATCTGGGGGCGGCGTTGGACTGGGCCGACAAGCAGGCCTCGGCGACGGGCTTCGCGAGCGTGACGGTGGCCTGCGAGCCGACCGGTCATCGCTGGCGGGTGCTCGCTCAGCTGGCCGCCGAACGAGAGATGCCGTTCGTGTGTGTCCAGCCGATGCTGATGTCGTGGGCGCGTCGTGGTGAGGACCTGACCTTCGACAAGACCGACGAGAAAGACGCCGTGATCATCGCCCGGCTGGCCGGGCAGCTGCGCTGCTACGTTCCCGAGCCGGTCGACGAGACCTGGGGCAGGCTGCGACATCTGGGCGCACGTCGGGAGCAGCTGCTGGCAGAGGCGGGCAGTCAGATCCAACAGATGCGGGCGCTGCTGGAGTGCGTCTGGCCGGCGGCGCTGCTGACCGCCCGGCAGCCGTTTCGGTCCTCGACCTGGACGGCGGCCATGGGTGTCGTGCTTGGCCGTGACGGTGGGGACCTGGCCCGAACGCGCCGATTGGGCCTGGCCCGACTGGCCTCCGCGGTGCGCCGGGAGATCACCCGACGCGGCAAGCAGCGACTCTGCCTACGCATCGTCCGGCTGCCGTTCTCAGCACTGACCGACTGCGCCGGCGTGACCGCGCACCGCCCAGGCGCGCTGGAGCGCGTCTGTCTGCTGCTGGGCGACTGGCTGGAAACCCACCGCCGGCTGCGCGACACCGAACAACGAATGACCGCCATTCTCGACCAGCTACGGCTGACCGAGCTCGTCACCTCGATCACCGGCCTGTCCGCGACCGGGGCGGCCGCGCTCCTGGCCGAGACCGGCGATCCGCACCGGTTCGCCACCGCCCGGGCACTGGTCAAACACGCCGGCCTGGCACCGCGGGAGAAGCTGTCGGGTACCTTCGTCGGCCGCACCAAACTCACCGGGCAAGGACGCCCCAGCCTACGGCTGGCCGCATGGCGAGCCGTCTGGGGCGCGCAACGGGCAAACCCAGTCTTCGCCACCCGGTTCCAGCACCTGACCACGCGGGAAACCAACAGGCTCACCGCCACCCAGGCTCAGGCCGTCATCGCCGCGGCCATCCTGCGCCAGCTGCACGCAGTCGTGACCACCGGTCAACGGTGGAACGCCGACATCGCCACCCACGGCACCAAACCAGCCGCGGTGATGCCCATCGCCGCCTGACACCGGCAAGGCGCCCGTCAAGCCCGGGTCGGGGCGAGCCCCACGCGGCATTGAGGAACCCACGGTCACCTCGACGCTCATCATGGGCAGCCCCGCCCGTCGTCTCATCAACCCGATTACGCGCTGCAGGGACCAACCCCATTACCGCTATGCAGGGACAGACGACGGACGAGGCACCCGACCCACCCCTTGACACAAAGCGCCTTACGCTGATGAGCGGATGGCGCGTACCGGATTGGGGTGTCACCGATGGCGTTCATCAGGAGTGAATGCACGGCGGTCGCCGCAGAAAGTGGCTCCCGTCTTGAGCTGGGTCGCGGTCGGGATGCTCAGGAGGCGGTTTCGAAGCTGACCTTCGCGTGCGGGAACGCGTCGCGCAGGGCGCTGAGGGTCGGCTCAGTGGAGCGGCCCCAGATGCGCCGTAGGATCCAGGTGCTGCCGTCCTGCACGATGGCGTGCTCGGTGAACCACGCGCGTACGTCCACGCCCGGATACTGCTGCGCGAACGCCGCTTTCACCTCCTCCTCGCTGTGGTGCTCGCCGGCCAGGCGGCGGAATCGGCCCGGGGTCAGCGTGCCACCGATCGCTGCGGCCGTCACGCCGCGCTCGACGAGGCTTTGGATCATCCGGCGGACCGCGTGGCGCTTGTTCAAGTCCTCCGAGGCCTGCCCGTCCACCACTATGTGGTAGCGGGTCCAGTCGCGGCGGTCGCTGCCGCGCCGTTCCTGCTGGGCGTTCTTGCGCCCGACCCGGACCTGATAGTCACCGGCCTCCGGCAGCGGAATGACCTGCTGAATGTCCAGCAGGATCCGTCCGTCGATCTGGTACGGGATCAGCCGCACGCAGCGCACGTCCATGCCGTCGAACCGGTTGAGCCACAGCACGGTGGTGGTCAACTCACGGCCGAAGTCCGCCGAGACCAGGACGATCCTTACATCGGATGAGATCACCGGCGGTTCGTCGGGATCCGCGGCGTCCAACCAGGCCAGCAGTTGGCTACGTGCGTCGGTCTCGACCGGCCCGCTGTGCCGGGCCAGGTGCGCTTCGTACGCCGCCACGATCTCTTCGAAGCTCATCGCCGAGACCATCGCCGCATAGCGCAGCGCCTGCAACTCCATGTGTCCGCCATCGTCGGTGCGCTTGAGCTCGATGACCACCAAGTGCCCGGTCTTGTCGAGGGCCAGCAGGTCGATGCGTCGCCGCGAGTCCTCCCAGTCGCCGAACTCCTCAGCGATCACCAGCAGATCGGCCGCAAGCACCCCGATCTCGTCACGGAGCAGCCGCTGCAGATCGTGACGCTCATAGATGCCTAAGGTTGCGAATCCAGCCGCGTCGTACCGGCGTAAGCCCGTTGGCTGGATCTCGTACAGGGGCATGGGCACCTCCCAGCAGCATCCGCCGGCTCCCCAATCATCCCCGACACCGAAACGCTAGGTCGAACACCCGGCCGCTCCGACCGCGACAACGATCCGCGGAGCAGGCCACCCTACTGACGCTGGCCGTCGACAGCCTGGACTACCATCCCGTGCCTTCAGCGTCCAGGACGCTCCCATCATGGTCGTGCACCCGGCATCTTCGCGAGACGGCTCCGGATCCGCACGTCACCGGCGCCCGTCGCTGCTTCGCTGTCGGCGAGCCGCGCCTCGCCGCATGGCCGCCTGGTCGGATGCATTACATCGGATGCATTACATCGGCTACGACCGTATACCGAGCGGCTTGGGGTTGCGCGCTGTCACGCCGCGTAGCGATCGACTCGCGGCAGATCTGGAAAGATCA